>CXWL01001062.1_pt1 | contig 54818 bp, 44 predicted proteins | sample 590931 | NCBI WGS metagenome assembly CXWL01 (sample SAMEA3498368, study PRJEB10139) | groundwater metagenome | biome: water well; material: biofilm material | place: Germany | collected 2015-04-27 | reverse complement strand
CGGTGGTGACGCTGCGGCCAGAGCACCCGGGCGTTCCTTCACATACGTGGGCCGCAGGTCGTCTTCAATGAATGGAGCGGAGCTTTTCGCTCCGCATTGATCAGGCGGTGGCTTGCGGCCCCCTCCGTTCAGGAACGGTGCTCTGGCCTCCGCACGCAAGTCCCGCGCTTGTCTCGCGTGCGGTGGCTTGAACCCGCGGTCGCCGGACCCGCAGTCCGCCGCGGACGGTGGTGACGCTGCGGCCAGAGCACCCGGGCGTTCCTTCACATACGTGGGCCGCAGATCGTCCTTCAATGAATGGAGCGGAGCTGTCGCTCCGCATTGATCAGGCGGAAGCTTGCGGCCCCTTCCGTTCAGGAACGGTGCTCTGGCCTCCGCACGCCAAGTCCCGCGCTTGTCGCGCCTGCCGTGGCTTGAACGCGCGGTCGGCGGATCCGCTGATCATCGCGCTCGGTGGTGACGCTGCGGCCAGAGCACCCGGGGGTTCCTTCACATACGTGGGCCGCAGGTCGTCCTTCAATGAATGGAGCGGAGCTTTTCGCTCCGCATTGATCAGGCGGTGGCTTGCGGCCCCCTCCGTTCAGGAACGGTGCTCTGGCCTCCGCACGCGCGTCCCGCGCTCTTCGCGCCTGCGGTCAAACCCGCGGCCGCGGATCCGCGGATCACCGCGCTCGGTGGTGACGCTGCGGCCAGAGCACCCGGGCGTTCCTTCGCATACGTGGGCCGCAGATCGTTCTTCAATGAATGGTGCGGAGCTGTCGCTCCGCATTGATCAAGCGGAGGCTTGCTGCCCCCTCCGTTCAGGAACGGTGCTCTGGCCTCCGCACGCAAGTCCCGCGCTTGTCGCGCGTGCGGTGGCTTGAACCCGCGGTCGCCGGATCCGCAGATCGCCGCTCAGCCGACGAGCACTACCGCGAAGGCTCCGGCGAGAAGCAGGAGGGTGGCGAGGGGGAGGATGCGGTTCCGTAGTTCCGGCGAGCCCACCGACGCGGCCATGCTGGTCTTGGTCACGGTGTTCGCCAGAATGGCGATGAGGATGGTGCGGGCCGAGACACCCAGCATGTCGGGCTGGATCGCGAGGTTCGCCATCGAAAGCGCGATGGCGTCAACGTCGGTGAGCCCGGCCACCGCACCCGCGACGTAGAGACCGGCGCTGCCGAGGTAAACCTGCGCGGCCTTGGCCACCACGGTGACGAGACCGAAGAGCAAGCCGAACTTCACCGCTTCGCTCAGCTCGAAGGGATTGCTCCCCGACTTGACCTGGCTCTTCTCGCCCTCGCCGCGACGCGTATAGAGGAACGCGCAGGCGAGAAGACTGACGAGGCCCATGATGCCGATGCCCAGGCCGAGCCGTCGCGCGAGGTCGGGATTGATCACCGCCACCGCGATCAGCACTCGGAAGAACATGATGGTCCAGGCCACGAGGATGCCGAGTGCGAAGGATGACGACCGCTCGGGCTCGTGCCTCGATCGCTGCGAGAACCCCAGCGTCACCGCGGTGCTGGAGACGAGGCCGCCCAGAACACCGGTGACAGGAATCCCATGCTCCTGTCCCAGCACCTTCACGAGCACGTAGCTCGCGAAGTTGAGGCCGGAGATGAGCACGACCATCAGCCAGATCTTGTAGGGATTGAGCACGTTCATGGGCTCGGGCCCGTAGGCGTGATCGGGGAGGAGAGGCAGAACGATGACGGTGATGATCGAGAACTTGAGGATGGCCTCGATGTCCGCGACCTCGATATGTTTCGCAGTTTCCTGCGACCAGGACTTGATCGACAAAAGGAGGAGGGCGCACACCGCGATGGCGGTGGCGAGGGCCGTCTCGCCGGCCACGCACAGCGCGCCGATGGCGAAGGTGAGGAGAGCCGAGACCTCGGTGGTGGCGCCGGGATCACCCTGTCGCGCCGTGACCCAGTAGGAAGCGAGTGCGATCAGGGTGACGCCCATGAACGCCACCGGCACGATCCACGACATCTGAAGGTGAAGCTGCAGGTGGGTGGACACGGCGCCCAGCAGCGAGATCAGGGCGAAGGTGCGGGCTCCCGCGAAGCCTTCTCCCTCTGCCTGCGTGCGTTGTCGCTCGAAGCCGAGGAGCAGGCCGAGGCCAAGCGCGGTCCCGAAGCTCGTGGCGAGCTCTATGGGCGTCACGGGCCGATCATAGCGCCGTCGATCCCGGGGGGAACCGAGATTTCAGGCGAGCGCTTACCGGAGCATCACCAGGAGCATCCGTGACGCGTCTTTGGCTTCCACCCCGTGGGGAACATTCGCCGGCATCACCACCACGGTGCCCGGCGTGGCGTCCACCGGCTTGCCCCCGATGGTCAGAACGATCAAGCCATCAAGCACCATCACCAGGGCATCGAAAGGCGTGGTGTGTTCGGTCAATCCCTGACCGGCGTCGAAAGCGAACAGGGTGACGTTGCCGCCGGTGGTCTTGGCCAGGATGCGGCTCGCGATCCCGCCCGGCGTGGGAGTGATGAGCGAGGCCAGGGACAAGGCTTCGGCGGAGGGGAGAGGCGTCGCGGTGGTCATGCAACCAGCATGACATCAGAGGGTGGAGGAGCGCATGACGCCCGTCATGCCCTAAACCTTGGGCGGGACTAGAGTCGTGACCGTGGCCAGATCTTTCCCGCTCAAGCTCATCATCGCCGCGTCCGCTCTTTTCGGCGCGGCCGCCGGCCTCGGCGCCTTCACCTTCGTCTATGCGAAGGGAAACTCGTATCTCACCAACGACCCCGCGGCCTGCGCCAACTGCCACGTGATGACCGAGCAGTACGAGGGCTGGATGAAGGGTTCGCACCGCGCGGTCGCCACCTGCAACGACTGCCACACCCCGCCCAACTTCATCGGCAAGTACATGACCAAGGCCCGGAACGGCTTCTGGCACTCGTACTACTTCACCACCCAGACTTTCCATGAGCCCATCCGCATTGGCGCCAACAGCCTCGCCATCACCGAGTCCACCTGCCGCGACTGCCATCGCGACATGGTGGAAGCGATCGCCTCCCACCCAGGAAAGGGAGGGGAAGCGTCCTGCGTGCGCTGCCATCCTTCCGTCGGTCACCGCGAATTCGGAGCCAAGGGCTCGGTCGCGGGAAGCTCCGGCCACTGAACCCTCGCTTTAGGAAAAAGATCATGACCACCAAACCCCTGAGCGCCACCCGCGTCGCCCTTCTCGCCGTGGTGGCAGGCGGCGCCGCCACCATCTTCGTCACCCTCCTGCTCATCAACATCTTCGAGCGCAAACAGGAAGCGCGAAACCCTTTCTTCCGCGTGGTCGAACTGACCGACGAGACCGAGGACCCCGCGATCTGGGGCAAGAACTTCCCCCTTCAGTACGACGCCTACCTGCGCACCGTGGATCAAGTGCGCACGCGTTTCGGGGGCAGCGAAGCCCTGCCCCAGACCCCCACCGACGCGGATCCGCGCGGGCAGGTGGCGCAGTCGCGGCTCGAAGAAGACCCCCGCCTCAAGACCCTCTGGGCCGGCTACGCCTTCTCCGTGGATTTCCGCAAGAAGCGCGGCCACGCCTACATGCTCGAGGACCAGACATTCACCCGGCGCGTCCAGCAGTTCAAGCAGCCGGGCACGTGCCTCCATTGCCACGGCTCAACCTACGTCCCCTACAAGAAGGCGGGCGGAGGCGATTTGATGAAGGGCTTCGAGATCGTGAATCAGATGCCCTATACCGAGGCGAGGAAACTCGCGACGCATCCGGTGTCATGCATCGACTGCCATGACTCCCAGACCATGCAGCTTCGGATCACCCGCCCCGGCTTCCTCGAAGGCATCAAAGTCCTCAAGGCCTCGCAGGGGGTCAAGGACTACGACGTCAACACTATGGCCACGCGCCAGGAGATGCGTTCGTTCGTCTGCGGCCAGTGCCACGTCGAGTACTACTTCAAAGGACCCGAGAAGCGGCTCACCTACCCGTGGCACAAGGGCCTCAAGGTCGAGAACATCTACGAGTACTACGAGGAAGTGGGCTTCACCGACTGGACCCACGCGAAGAGCGGCGCGCCGAACCTCAAGGCCCAGCATCCGGAGTTCGAGATGTGGAACCAGGGCGTGCACGCACGGTCGGGCGTCGCCTGCGCCGACTGCCACATGCCGTACACCCGCGTGGGGGCCATGAAGATCTCCGACCACCACGTCCGCTCGCCCCTGCTCAACATCAACAACTCGTGCCAGACCTGCCACCGTTTCTCCGAAGAGGAGATCCTGGCCCGGGCCGAGAACATCCAGGCAAAGACCGTGGCCCTGCGCAACGTAGCCATGGACGCGGTCGTGGCGCTCATCGAGGACATCGAGACCCAGAAGAAGGCGGGAGCGACCGACGTGGCCCTGAAGGTGGCCTGGGGCCACCAGCGGCGCGCCCAGTTCTACGTGGACTTCGTCGAGTCAGAGAACTCGAACGGTTTCCACGCGCCCCAGGAGGCGACGCGCATCCTCGGCGAGGCCATCGACTACGCTCGCAAGGGCCAGCTCGCCCTGCGTCCGCTGCCCGCGGTGGTAGTGGCCCAAAAGTAGTCCGGGCGCCCTTGCCCAAGGATCAGTCGGTCAGACTGTCGCGGCCCTCGGTGCGGGTGAGGCAGGCGCGCACGCGCGCCGCGAGTTGGGGGAGCGAAAACGGCTTGGTCAGATAGTCGGTGGCCCCGGACTCGAAACCCGCGCGGGTGTTCCCTTCGCCATCCATGGCGGTGAGGACGACCACGGGGACGGTGGCGGTGGTCGGACGCGAGCGGAGAATCTTCAGCACCTCGAGCCCGCCCGTGTCGGGCAACACCAGGTCGAGAAGGATGAGGTCGGGGTGCCATGAGCCCGCGAGGTAGAGGCCTTCTTCTCCGGTCGAGGCCTCGGCCAGGGTGTGGCCGCTCTGGGTGAGGACCTGACGGACCAGGGCACGCATCTCGAGATCGTCATCGACCACCAGGATGCGGGCGGCGATCGGAGTCTCTGGCACGGGGGTGGCGAGCGGCGAGCGGCTGGGATTTTGTCCAGCCCCGTGCAGAGCCGCGGTGATTTCGAGTCCCTCAAAGGCGCACTGCACTTCCAGGCCGGGCGCGTGTTTCTCGGCGAAGGCCCTGGCGTTCGATTCGATCGCGGCCACTGCGGTGTCGTCGTGCGTGGGGTCGTGATGGGTGAGAACGAGTTTCCTCACCCCGGACGCGCCCGCCAGACCCACGGCATATTCGTAAGTGCTGTGTCCCCAGTTCTTGTGCGAAGGGTACTCCTCGGGCGTGTACTGGGCGTCGTGGATCACAAGGCTCGCCCCGGCCATGAAGCGCGCATGGTGCCGGTCGCCCTGGTGCACGATGGACTTGCCCGGACCGTCGGCCGGCGCGTCGCGCCAGGCGATCTCCGAGAACGGCTCGTGATCGCACAGGTAGGCGACCGAAGCGCCGTCGGCCTCGATGCGATAACCGATGGTCATGGTGGGATGGTTGAGATACTGCGCGACCACCCGGACCCCACCGATCTCGTGAACGCCTTCGCCCACTTCACGGAAGGTCATGGCCGCGGGCAGCTGGCCAAGTTCGAGGGGGAAATACGTGAACTCCATCTGGCCGGCCAGGACATCGCGCAGAGAACGCCCGCTGCCTTCGGGGCCGCAGACTGTGATCTGGTTTCCCCGGTCGAAGAGCGGCGCGAAGAACGGAAAGCCCTGGATGTGATCCCAGTGCGTGTGGCCGAGCAGAATGGTGATCGTGGTCGGCCGGGGCGTGCGTTCCATCAGTGCCGCGCCCAGGGCACGGGCCCCTGTGCCGCAGTCGAGCAGGAACAGATGACCCTCATCTGTGTTCACTTCCACACAGGAAGTGTTGCCACCGAACCTCACGGTTGATGGACCGGGTGTGGCAATCGACCCTCGGGTTCCCCAGAATCTGACGCGCATGAAGGTTGGTACTCTACGTGGAGATGGTCCGGAAATGCACCTCCCTGTTTTTTTGGGGGGCCGATCCCTGGCCTCCTCGGGGGGCCGGTAGCGGATCAGTCGGTCTTCAGGGCGAGCCAGGGCTTGACGCGAGCGGCCCGGTGCGCGGGGACGAGGTTCGCCAGGGCGGCGACCGCGAAGAGGAGGCCCGTGGCGCCGATCCAGGCGATGGGGTCGACTGGGCTGACGCCAAAGAGCGCGCCGGAGATCGCGAAGCCCGCCATCACCGCGAAAAGAGCGCCCACCACCATGCCGCTGCCCGCGACGCGCAGGCCCTGCCTCATGATCAGGGCCGAAACATCGCCCGGCTGGGCCCCCAGAGCCATGCGCACTCCGATTTCCCGGGTGCGCCGTGAGACCGAGTAGCCAATCACCCCGTAAAGGCCAATGGCCGCGAGCATCATGGCCACCATGCCCACCGCGCTGACGGCCCACGCCCCCGCCTTCGCCGGGAAAAGCGTGGCGCCCACCTGATTTTGCATCGTCTGGTTCTGAAGGAAGACGAGGTTCGGCTCCATGGCCAGAAGCTCCTTCCGGATGCCGGCCAGAAGCAGGGCCGCGTCGCCGCTGGTGCGGGCCAGGACCTCGTAACCGTTCTGCGGCCGCTGCGACACCGCGAAGTGGATATAGGGCGTCTCCTTCTCGCCCACGGTGTTCACTCGGTAGTTCGCGGTGACGCCTACCACTTCGAACTCGGGGCCATCCACCGTGCGGGTGCGGAAGCGTTTGCCGATCGCATCCTGCTCCGGCCAGTACTTGCGCGCGAAGGCCTCATTGACCACCACCACGCCGGGCGACTGAGGCGTGTCCCCGGCAGTGAAGCCGCGCCCGCGGAGAATGGGAACGCGGAGGGTCTCGAAGTACTCGGGAGTCACCCGAGTGACGTCGGTGGAAATGCCGCGATCGTCCGGCAGCGCCCGCTCCGGAAAGAAGATGGAGTTGCGGTTGTAGTTGATCGATAAGGGCGAACGCTCAGTGAGGGCCGCGGATTCGACCCCGGGGAGGGCGCGCACGCGTGGCATCGCCTGCTCCCAGAAGGCCTTGCCGCGTTCGGCGGAGTAGCCGATCATGTCGAGTTCGGCCGAAAGCACGGCGACGCCCTCGGTACGGAAACCGATGTTCGTCTTCTGCGCGCTCAGCAGACTGCGCGACAGAAGGGCGGCGACGACCAGCAGCACCGTGGTTACCGCCATCTGCGAGGCAACGAGAGAGTCGCGCAGTGTGAATCGCTTGCGGCTGGCCGCCACCACGGCCACATCCCCCTTGAGTTCACCCACCAGATCCAGCTTGGTGGCTTTCAGGGCCGGTGCGAGGCCGGCGAAGACACCGGCCAGCAGGGTGACGAACATCGAGAAGACCAGGACACGCAGATCCATCTGCAGGCCGACGGAGAGCGGGATGGGGATGGGCAGGGTCATGGCCATGGCCCCGCGGAGGAGGAGCCAGGCGAGGGTCAGGCCGGCGAAAGACCCGAGCAGGGCCATCACCGTGCTCTCAGTGACGAGTTGACGCACAATCCGCCATCGGTTTGCACCGATGGCCAGACGGATGCCGATCTCCTTCTGCCGGCCGGAGGCGCGTGCGAGAAGCATGCTCGCGACGTTGGCGCAGGCGATGAGCAGCACGAGTCCCACCACGACCATGAGGCCGCTGGCGATGGGCATGAGGGCGCGATCGGCGTCCGGGTGAATGTGGACGTCGCTCGTGCGCATCACCGAGACCTTGCGGTTCTTGTTGGTCTGGAGGTGGGCGGTTTCGAGCTGCTGGGCCAGCAAGGTCATGTTCGCCGCGGCCTGCTCGACCGTGGCCTCAGGCTTGAGACGGCCCTTCACGAAAAGCCACCGCTGGCCGCGTCGGTCGATGCGCGAGGTGCCGGTCGGAGAGGGAACCGCGTCCTGAATGCCGCCCGGCTCCACATCATTGACATGCGCGACCGCCGTCCACAACTCCGGCGAAAGCATGGGCAACATCCCCGTGAACCCCTGGGGCGCCACACCAACCACGGTGTAGGGCTCGCCATGAATGCGGAGGGTCTGGCCAAGGGCCGCGGGGCTGGCGCCAAAGTCCCGCGTCCAGGCGCGGTGCGAAAGCACCACCACGCGACTCGCACCCGGCACATCGTCATCAGGAAGCAGGGTGCGGCCGAGCAGAGCCCTGATGCCAAGGACCTGGAAATAGCTGCCCGTCACCACCTCCCCCATCAGGAGCCGGGAGCGATCGCCCATGCTGAGTGCGGCGATGGAAGGGCTGTAGGCCATCATGTCGCTGAACACCGCGTTCTGGGCCTTCCAGTCGAGGAAGTCGGGATAGCCGCTTGTCGCGTAGGTGTCGCCGTCGCTGCTGCCGGTGTAGATGTCCACCAGCCGGTCGGGCTGCTCCACCGGGAGAGGCCTGAAGAGCAGCGCGTCAACGAGGGTGAAAAGCGCAGTGTTGAAACCGATGCCTATGGCGAAGGAGGCCACCGCCAGCAGAGTGAAGGCCGGACTCTTGCGGAGCCAGCGAAAGGCGTAACGAATATCGGCCAGAAGCGTTTCGAACATGGAGGATCCTTCCCTTACCGGTGGTTACGCCCGCGCCCCGTCCGATGTTCCGCTTCCGACCGCGACGTCGCTACTTGCCGACCCCCAACTCCCTGACGAGGAACGCCGCCCGGTCGGCGGCGATCTCGGGCAGGTTCATGTCATGCCCCGTGTCATACCGCTTCAGGTTCTTCGTGCCCGCGGCATTCGCGACCATCCCCCCCTCCACGCGGGAGACGTAAACGTCCTTCGTCCCGAACTGCAGGAAGGTCGGTACGTTCTTCACCTGGCGCAGGTAGTCGGTCAGTTCGAGCATGGCGTTCTGACGGAGGTACTCGGCGCGGGACTTCGGTTGCGGGCCGAGAAAAGCCCAGTCGTTGAGACTCGGCACCACCGCCACATAGACATAGGCCCGCGCGCGTTGATCGACGCCCGCCATCATCATCGAGTACATGCCGCCGTAGTCGTGGCCGACCAGTCCGACCCGCGACTTGTCGACGTTCGGCTGGGCTAGAAGCAAGTCCATCCCGCGGCGCAGCGCGATGACCTGCCGGATCGAGTTCGCGTAGTCCTCTTCGGGGACACGTTTGCCGAACCATTCCGGATTCACCGCGGTCGACCACATGGCGTCGACGAGGACGGACACCACACCCTGGGCGGCGAGCTTCACCGCCTCGTTCAGGAACTGGGTGCGGTTCGTGGTCTCGGGTTCGCCGAGCCAGTGCACCCACAACACGGCCGCGAACGGCCCCTTGCCCTCCGGCGCCACGATGTACGCCGCAACATCCTTTCCCGTGAGGGCGTTGAAGCTGACGTCGCGAATGGAAACGCCCTCGCGCTTCTCCACACCCTTCTCGACGACCGCAACGGGAATCGACGCGTCGTACTTGAAGAGGGCGCGCTGAGCCGCGAAGTCGTCTCCCTGGGCGAGAGCGTTGCTGGCGACGAAGAGTGCGGATACGGCGAGGGCGGCGGCGGTTCGAATCGAGTGGCTCACGGTCGGTCGGTCTCCTTGAAGTGGCGAGACACTACGCCTCCGCCGACCCGTCTGCCAAGCCCCAGATCAGGGCTTCGGCATGGCTTTTTCGGGCGTCGGTCCAACCTTTTGTACGACACCTTTCTCGAGAGTGAGCTTCTCGAGATCCGCAAGCTCGGACGGAAGGAAGTGAGTGAAGTTTTCAAAGCCGGTTTCCGTGACAACTCCGGTGTCTTCGTAGCGAATGTAGAGATTCTCCTCGGGCACCCACATCTGTGGATCGACCGAGAACACGTGACCGGGCTTGAGCAAAGTCCGGTAGCTGCCCACGTCGTGCACGGCCATGCCCACGGTGTGAGAGAAAACACCTCCGCTCGTCTCCACCATTCGCTTTGCTGCCTGCTCGTAGATGGGCTTTGAGAACTTCGTTCGCGCGAAAACCGGCTCCATGGCCTTCTTCGCCTCGTCAAGCACCACCTGGGCGGAGACGCCGGGTCGGATACGCGTCATCACCGCGTTCCTGTACTCCAAAACGAACTGCAGCAACTCGCGCTGCCAGGGTTCGTATTTCCCGTTCACCGGCCACATCCTGCCGATGTCGCTCACGTAGTAGCGATAGTCAGGCGAGTAGTCCATGAGAACGAGATCGCCGTCCTTGAGGGTGCTGTTGTTCCGGTAGTAGTGCCCGTTGTTGATGTTGGCGGTGCCGGACGCGGTGATCGAACGGTAGCCCTCGAGCTTCGCGTCATTCAGGAGGTAGATATAGCGAGACGCCGCGTCGAGCTGGTACTCGGTGACGCCAGGCTCCGTGCTGCGGATCGACTCCATCATTCCGAGCCCCGCGATCTGGCTCGCCCGCCGGATCAGTGCGACCTCGCGCGGGCTCTTGATCCCGCGCATTTCATCAAGGATGGGAGTCAAATCCTTGATTTCCGCGCGGGGCACGCGGGCACGCAATAATTCCACAAAACGTTTCTGGCGCGAGGTCTGACCGTCCCAGAAGTCGAGAGCCCGTGAGCTTTCCGCCGCCACCAGTTCCCCCCGGCTCTGCTCCACTCCCTCCGCGGGGGCGAACTCGGCATAAATGGCCGCCGAGGAGCCCCGCGGCGCATTCGGAGCAGGAAGGCCGAGCGGCCAGTTGTCGCGCGTCATGGCCTCGAGGGGTTGCACGTCGTCGACGCCAGTGAGCCGTTTGACGAGGTCGACATCGTTCGCGGAAAGCACGCGGCCCTCGGATCGCTCGAGTCGTTCATTGCGGGGCGGCAGGTACAGCGTGGCGGTGCGCGTGCGTCCGTCGAGGCGCAGATAGGCCCCGGGGGTCTCGATGCCGCTCAAGTAGTAGAAGGTGTTGAACTGCCGCGGGAACTGAAACCCATCGGTGAGAGGCATGCCCTGCGCCACCGCCACGGCGTTCGCGCCGATCCGCTCATAGACCGAGGCCCACCGCGCCTTGAACTCCTCAGGCGGAAAGTCGGTCTGGTAGTGCTGCGCCATGGCAGGCGGCACGGAGAGAGCAAGAACGAGAAACGCGCGACGAAACATGGGGGGTCTCCTATCTGATCGCTACAAGCGCTTCTTCCGTCCGCCAGTACCACGTGTTGTCGGCGAGGGCGGGGGAGGCGAGGGTGCGGGCGCCATGGGCGTTGACGCGGAGCAGATTGAACTCGCGGCCGGCCTTGACCACGAACGTCTCACCCATGTCGTTGGTGAAAAACACGTTTCCGTTAACGGCCACGGGCGAGGCCGAGAAACTCTCCTTGAGCGCCGTTCCCATCCGCTCTTGATAGACGAGCGTCCCGGTCTTCGCCTCGAAAACGGTGAGGATGCTCTGCATGTCATTGATGAGATAGAGAAGATCGTCGACCACGATGCCCGAGGGCACGAAGGGCGAACCCTTGGGCGAAGTCCACACCACGTTCGTGGCCGTGACGTCGCCGCGGCCTCCCGGCCTGATGGCGAAGGTCGGCCCGGCGCGGCCCGAAGAAACAAAAAGGAGATTGTGCGCCACCACCGGCGTCGGAATCACTTCGAAAGTGTTTCCCTTCACTGTCCAAAGTTCGACTCCGGTCTCCACATCGTAGGCGGCCACCCGCCGCTGACCATGCACCACCAGCTCATCATGGTCGCCCGCGGTGATGACCACGGGCGTGCCCCACCCCACACTCTCGGTGCGCGGCGTGCTCCAGAGCGTCTTCCCCGTGGCCTTGTCGAAGGCAGCCACGAAGGCGGTCTGATCGGCCACCGGCTTCTGGTCCTGATACAGGAAGACGCGGTCCTTGTAGAGGATGGGCGAACCCGCCGGGCCATGGTAGTTGCCGATCTGGCTGAACTTGCGGTGCCAGACAATCCTCCCGTCGAAGTCGAAGGCCACCAGACCATGCCGCCCGAAGGATGCGTAGATCAGCTTTCCGTCCGTCACGGGCGTGGCCGAGGCGTAGCCGTTCTTCGCGTGGACCTTCTCCGTCGCCTCCTGCGGCACCACGGTCTGCCACACCATCTTCCCATCGGACCGGTTGAAAGCGAGGAGCGAGAGCTTCGCGCCGTCGTTCTCGGCCGTGGTCAGAAACAGGCGGTCTTTCCACACGATGGGCGAGGAGTTCCCGCTGCCGGGAATCCTGGTCTTCCATTTCACACCGTCGGTGGCCGACCACGCGTCGCGGTACTTCCCGGCGGTCACGTGGCCTTGTCCGGAAGGGCCGCGCCAGCGCGACCAGTACTTCGATCCCTCGCCGGTCACCTCGACCATGCGGACCTCGCTCTCGGCCGCGCGGGTCACACCGCCCACGACCAGACCGGATGCCGCCAACACGGCTACACCAAGGAGACTGCGAAGCACGGAGTTCATGCCATCTCCAGATGACGATGGACTTCGGCGCGCGTCTCTTCGGTCAGATTGAGACGCTGCCCCAGGGTATCGAGGTACGCGCGTTCCGCGTCGGTGTCGGCGGTGATGGCCGCGCACGACGCCGCATAGACGTCGGTAGCGAGTTCGGGACGGGCGGAGGCCGCGATCACCGCAAGCGACTTCGGGTTGGCGAGTTCCACCTCAAGGAAACGTTTGGTCTCATCGTCGAAACCAGCCTCGTTGGCCCGCCGGAGCATCTGCGCCTTCTCCTCTTCGTCGACCACTCCGTCGGCCGCGGCCGCCGCCACCATGGCCTGAACGAGCAGCATGGCGTCGGTGAAGCCCGCGGGAGCCGGAGTGATGCCGGAGGCCACGCCCAGCGAGGTTTTGGGCATGGGGGCGAGGGACTGAGGCAGGCTTGCCGGAACCGGACCCGGCGCAGGCTCTGGCGTGATTGAAGACGAGGAGGAACTCTTCTGGCTGTAGTGCTCGTAAGCCGCGATGGCCACACCAAGCAGCCCCATGCCGATCTGGGCCTTGGCTCCCGTGCTCATCCCGCCAAACATCGAGCCGCCGCGCCTGCGCTTGCGCCCCTTGCCAAGGCCGCCGCTCAAACCGCTTTTCAGAAGTTGTCCAAGGAGCTGTTCCGGATTGAACATCGTCAGGTTCCCCCAAAGTGATCCCCAGGCCCCGTGCCCGGCCGAGCGCCGAATGCTACAGGGGCGGAGCCCACGCCGAGAATAGAATCAATGGCGGACAGGTGGCGATGCACAGCTCAAGGGACGGGGGCGGACCGACACGAGGGTTGAGCGCGCCCAGGCTGGCGCTCTTCGTCTGCCTTGGCCTTGTCACCCTTATCCCGAACTTGGCAGTGGCACAAGACGTCATTCCTGGGCCCACACCTCGTCCCCTCGTGGGCATAGCCCTGGGCGGCGGCTCGGCTCGCGGCATGGCCCACGCGGGCGTGCTGCTCTGGCTCGAGGAACACCACATCCCGATCGACCGGATCGCGGGCAACAGCACCGGCGCGCTGATGGGCGCGGCGTACGCCACCGGCATCTCGGCGGGAGAAATCAAAACGCTGCTGCGTAACGCCGACTGGGACACCATTCTGCGCGCCGACATCCCATACCCGCAGAAGTCGTATCGCCGCAAGGAGGATGATCGCGAGTATTCGGTCCGGATCGAGGCGGGCCTGGGCCACGGCTTCCGTTTGCAAAGCGGTTTGAACCCCGGCCACCACCTCGGCCTCATGATCAGCCGCACCCTGCTGCCCTACTCAGGGGTGACCACGTTCGACGATCTCCCCATCCCCTTCCGCTGCGTGGCCACCGATCTCGAAAAGGGTGAGATCGTGGTGTTCAACAAAGGGCCGATAGCACCCGCGGTGCGCGCCTCGATGTCTCTGCCCGGCACCTACGATCCGGTGCGCCTAAACGGCCGGCTGTTCACTGACGGCGGCGTCCTCAACAACGTGCCGGTGGATGTGGCCCGGGACATGGGCGCCGAAGTGGTGATCGCGGTTCGGGTGGGACCGAAGGCGGAGGAAGAGGTGCCCGAGACCATCGCCGGCGTGGCGAACCGCGCCATCACGGTGATGATGCAGACCATGGAGAGGCCGCGGCTGCGGCGGGCCAGTGTGGTGATCGTGCCCGACCTCGATGGTCTCACCGCGTCCGACTTCCGCCGGAGCGACGAGTTCGCGGCCCGCGGCTATCAGGCGGCCGAGGCCCAGAAGGAGAAACTCCTGCCCTACGCGCTCGATGAGGCGGCGTGGGCCGAATACCGGGCCGCGCTTGGCGCCCGAAAGACGGCGCGGCTCGATCCCATCTCCTTCGTGGAGGTGACGGGAGCCCAGGACGGCGCGGGGACCCAAATCGCCTCGCAGCTCGGCCGGCACATCGGCCGGCCTCCGGATCCGAAGGCCATCGAAGCCGACCTGAGCCGCATCGTGGGCCTGGGCCGCTACGCGAGCGCCACCTACGGGCGGCGTGAGATCGACAGCAGCGTGGGTCTCGGGGTCAACATCCGCGATAAGTCCTACGGACCGCCCTTCGTGCGGTTCTCCCTCGACGTCAACAACGAAGGCAAGGACATCAATCTGAACCTCGGTTCGCGCATCACCTTGATGGACGTCACCGGCCTCGGCTCCGAATGGCGGATCGACGGGGCGCTTGGAACCACGCTCAGCCTGGGCACGGAGTTGTACCAACCCATCGGCGGGGAGCGGCCGGTTCACGGCGGGGCCTTCTTCAGCCCACGCGCGATCTACACCCGCGCCAGCGAGACTCTCTACCGAGACAGCGAACTCGTGGCCATTTACGAACGCCAGCGGGCGGGCGCCGGAGTCGACCTCGGATGGAACTCGAGCGGCAGCACTCGATTTCTCGCGGGGTACGACGTCGCGTACGTTCGCAACGTGACCCGAGTGGGTGACCCCCTGCTGCCCCGCAGCACCGGCGCCGAACACTCACTGCGCGCGCGCTTCGACTACGACGGCCGCAACGCCTCCTACCTTTCGACCCACGGCGTGCGGTTTCGCTCCACCGCTCAGTGGTTTGTGGAGGCGCCCGAGGCGCGGCTCGCCTTCGGCACAGTCGATGCCGCCTGGGAGGCCGCGCGCGCGGTGAAGGGCGGCCGGGTGTTCACGCTGGCCCTTGAGGGCGGAACCACGTTCGGCGGCCTTGCCCCCACCTTCTATCAGTTCAGTCTGGGCGGCGCTTTTCGCCTGGGGGGCTCCCCCCCATACGCGTTCCGCGGCCCCCGTTATGCCCTCGGCAGCGTGGGCTACCGTCACCCTCTCCTGCGCCTGCCCAATCTTCTCGGCGGGAAGTTGTACGCGGACGTTCTGGTCGAAGCCGGCAGCGTCTTCGACCGTCTCTCGACCGCTCAGGTCAAAGGCAGCTTCACCGCGGGTCTTGCCGCCGATACCCTGCTCGGTCCCTTCTTCGCGGGAGGCAGCGTCGGCCAGAACGGCAAGCTGCGGGTGTACTTCATCATGGGACGGCTGGTCCGGTGATGCGTGCGTGCGAGCGACTCGCGCGGCCTGCTAGTCTGACCGGGCCATGACCACAGGGAACCGCCGAAGATGAGCGAACTGGGCCGACGCATCCTGATCGGCCTCGCCCTGCTGGCCATCGTGCTGGTGCTGGTGGTGGCGGCGCCTTTCGCCGAGGTGCTGCTGATGGCCGCGGTCATGGCCGCGGCCATGTCGCCGCTGTACGAACGCCTGGCCGCGTGGTTCCGACAGCAGCGTGCGGTGGCCGGCGCGCTTTTCGTGGCCGCAGTCGTCTTCGCCATCGTCCTGCCCGTGGTGGGCGTGGTCCTGGCCGTCGCGGAGCAGGCCGATGATGCCTTCCGGCCCATCCGCGCGACCTTCCAGGAGGAGGGCCTCAACGGGGTGATCGATGGACTCCCCCAGCCCCTGCCCGTGCTGGTCCGCGATGTGATGAATCGTCTTCCCCGCGGCGGCCAGACCATCGAGGAACTCGTCCGTTCGTCGACGGGCAAGGTCCTCGGCGGGGTCGGCTACTTCTTCGTGGCCACCGGAAACCTGATGTTCCAGATCTCCATGATGCTCGTTGCCTTCTTCTTCCTTCTCGTGGATGGGCCGCAGCTCGTGCGCTGGATCATCGCCATTTCGCCCCTGACCGAGGAGCAGATGAAGGAACTGCTCGATGGCTTCCGTGACGTTTCCATCGCCGTCCTTTTGGGCTCGGTAGGGACCGCGCTGATCCAGACTCTGGTGGCGCTGCTCGGCTATTGGATCGCCGGAGCCAAACACGCTCTGCTCCTTTCCGTGGCCACTTTCATCGGCGCCTTCATCCCCGTGGTAGGAGCCGGAGCGGTGGTGATCGGCACCGCGGCCGTCCTTTTCCTCACCGGCCATGCAACCTCAGCGCTCTTCCTCGCGTTGTGGGGGGTGGCGGTAGTTTCTTCAATTGACAATTTCGTGAAGCCCATGCTGATGCGCGGCAAACTCGAGGTGAACACCGGGGTGACCTTCTTCGCTCTGCTTGGGGGGGTGGCCACCTTCGGGCCGGTGGGTCTTCTCGTGGGCCCGCTGATCGTCGCGTTCTTCCTCGCCGTGGTGAGGATGTGCCAGAAGGAACTGGCGGTCTCCCCCGTTCAGGCCCCCGCCGAGGCGCCCGCCCCACCCGTCGTAGTGGCCGAGTCCGCCACCCCACCCATGAACCCCTCCTGAAAAATGAAATTCAAGGACTACTACGAGATCCTGGGAGTGAGCCGCACCGCCACTCCAGAGGAGATCAAGGCCGCTTACCGCAAGCTCGCGCGCAAGTTCCACCCTGACGTCAGCAAGGACCCAAACGCCGAAGCCCGCTTCAAGGAACTCGGTGAGGCCCACGAGGTCCTGAAGGACCCCGAGAAGCGGACGCTCTACGACCGGATGGGCAGCCAATGGAAGTCGGGCCAGGACTTCAAGCCCGCGCCGGGTTGGGATGCGGGCTTCGAGTTCCGCGGAGGAGGGGGCGAGGCGCAGGACTTCGACCCGAACGACTTCTTCGAGGCCTTCTTCGGCGGACGGAAGCGCGGCGGTTCGAGGCGGCCGAACATCAACGCCCAGGGCGAGGACCATCACGCCAAGGTGATGATCGACCTCGAGGACGCCTACCGAGGGGCGCAGCGCGCCATCACCCTGCGCATGCCCTCGTACGACGACTCAGGCCGGCTCGTGTCGCAGGAGCGCCGACTCGATGTCAACATCCCCCGGGGCATCCGGGCCGGGCAGCACCTTCGCCTCGCGGGGCAAGGCGGCCCCGGCACGGGTCGCGGTTCGGCCGGCGATCTGTATCTCGAGGTCGCATTCAATCCCCATCCCCTTTTCCGGGTCGATGACCGCGACGTTCATGTGAACCTGAATCTGGCCCCGTGGGAGGCGGCGCTCGGAGCCAAGGTAGAAGCGCCGACGCCGGAAGGACCTATCCAACTCACCATTCCGCCTGGCTCGGCCGCCGGGCGGCAGATGCGGCTCAAAGGCCGCGGCATCCCCGGACAACCCGCGGGCGATCTCTACGTGGCGCTGTCCGTGGTCTTGCCCCCCGCCAGCACCGAAGTGGAACAGGAGGCCTACCGCGCGATGGCGCGGGCCTTCAAGTTCAATCCGCGCGGCGATGGGAAGGGCTGAGGCGGTCTAGCAGCCTCCGGTTGGCATCACCCTTGCTCTTCATCCGGGCAATGAAATTGCCGCTACTGTCTGCCAAGTCCCTGCTACCGAGCCTGATTCTCGGGCTTTTCGCCTGCACCCGAGGGGCCGCCCCCCCGGCGGCCGCGCCCCAGGCCTCCCCCTCCCCGTCGCCCACACCCTCCGCCGAGTTGCGCGCGGCTCTCGGGGCGTTCCTCACCGACCCCAAGGGCCCGCTCGTCGCCTCGAAGGACGATCGCACCGCGCTCGCCGGCATTTATCCGCCGGGGGCCGAAGCCCCGCTGTGGCTTGGACCTGACCTTCGTCCCACTGAAACCGCGACCGCGGCCCTCGCCCTGCTGAACGACGCAGAGGCCGAGGGTCTCGAACCTCCGGCCTACTCCGCACCGATGCTCACCGCGAAAGCCGCAATGCTGGCCGCCGGCGCCTCCATCCCCTCAGAATCAGCCTCGTTCGACATTTCGATGAGCCTCTCCATGATGCGCTACCTCCGCCAGTTCCATCGCGGCCGAGTGAACCCGCGCGAGATCGGCTTCCTGGTATCCCTGCCCGAGGATCCGCACGACTACGCGGAACTTGTCCGAGAAGCAGCCACTCAGTCACGCCTGAAAGAAGTGCTGGCCACAGTCATGCCGCCCCTCGTCCAGCACCGCGCCCTGCGCTCAATGCTGCCGAAGTACAGGGCTCTCGCTCTGGTTGACGGCGCCACCCTGCCCCGGCTGCCAAGGGCCCCGGCGAAGTCGATCAAACCGGGAGGGACGACGCCGGCGCCCGCCCTCGAGATCCTGCGCACGCGCCTCATCGCCATGGGCGATCTGCCCGAAACCGCGGCGCCTCTCGCCGACCCCACGCTCTACGACGGCGAGATCGTGGAAGGGGTGAAGCGGTTCCAGTTCCGCCACGGTTTCGAGAACGACGGCATCCTTGGCAATGCCACCTGGGCCGCGCTGAGCGTGCCCCTCAGCTGGCGGCTGCGCCAGATCGAACTGGCCATGGAGCGAATGCGCTGGCTGCCCCATCTTGGGGAACGCGCTTTCGTAGCGGTGAACGTCCCGCTCTTCCGGCTCTTCGCCTGGGAGAAAGTGCCGGAGAGCGGCGTTCCCGACTTCGAGATGGGTGTGATCGTGGGCAAGGCGCTCAACACCCGGACCCCGGTCTTCCTCGAAGAGATGACGCACCTCATCTTCCAACCCTACTGGAACGTGCCGAAGTCGATCCTGCACAGCGAACTCCTGCCCATCCTGCGCCGCGACCTCGGCTATCTGACCCGGCAACACATGGAGATGGTCGATGGCCAGGGCGACGACGCGAAGGTGGTGGAACCGACCTCCGACAACGTCGACCGTCTGGCCCGGGGCGAGTTGCGCCTGCGCCAACGTCCGGGACCGAAGAACGCGCTTGGGCAGGTGAAGTTCATGTTCCCGAACGACGAGAACATCTATCTGCACTCGACTCCCGCGCCCGAGCTTTTCGGACGGGCGCGGCGGGACTTCTCCCACGGCTGCGTGCGCGTCGAGGATCCCGTGGCTCTGGCCATGTGGGCTCTCAAGGATCAGCCCGAGTGGACGAGGGAAAAAATCGTGGCCGCGATGAACGGCGAGCCGTCATTCAAGGTGAGTCTGACCAAACCGATCCGCGTGGTGCTGTACTACGTCACGGCCACGGTGATGCCGGACACCAGGTCCATCCACTTCGCCGAGGACATCTACAAGCAAGACCCGAAGCTCGACCAGGCGCTCAAAGCTCGCGGTCGGTAGAAGACCCTTTCGCGAAGGCCCGCGCGCCTACCAGGTGCGGACGCGACCGGTGTCGACGTGGACGAAGTTCGAGCCCGCGTAGTAGCCGACGCCGCCGCGGCCCGCGGCCAGGGCGGCGCGCCGCAGATCCTTGAGGGGAACGTCGGCAAGGCGGATGTCGATGGCCTTGCCCTTGAGGTGCAGGCTGTTCTTCGCCACCCCGTCGCTGTGGCTGTTCAAGGCCGCGTTGGTCCTCGGCGAACGGTAGGCGGAGATGATCTCGAAGGGACGGCTCGACTCGGTGCGACGGCTGACGTCATGGAGCAGATCGAGAAGCGAAGGATCGATGGGGTGGACATCCCCGGTACGGAAGTCGCGCATCAGCCGATTGATGGCGTCGAGGCCTTCGGGCTCGTAGGTGCCGGCCCGCCAGTACTCGATGGCGAGCTTCTCGCCGGTATGGGTGTGGTTGAAGCGAAGCACCCTCGGATCAAGGGGCTGGGCGGCACTTGTGCCGGGTACCAGAAAACCGGCGGCCGCGCCGAGCGCCGCGCCGAGAAATCCGCGGCGGGTGGGGACGTTGAAGGTCATGGGCTCAGGGTCCCCCGATCATGCGAGAAGGAAAAGACTGAATGAAGGCAGAAGCGTCGAAATGGGCCCCACGGAGATCTCCGGGCCGCCCCGCAAGAGTAATGATCTCCCGCCGACCCGCTCGACGCCTAATCCCCTGGGCCTCCCTCGGGGAATTTCGGCGACAATTAGGAATACCCCTTAGTCCAAGAAGGCTTGGTCCGTCATGCCCGATATGCCCGATAGCCCGCAGTCGCAGCGCCTCAGCCGTCTCGAGGTGGTGCTGGCCATGGGCCTCGCCATCGACCGCGTGCAGGCGCGGCGAGGCGGCCTCGACGAACTGCTGGTCACTGTGCACGAGGGAATCTCTCAGCTCATGGACGCTGAAAACTTCTACGTCGCCCTCTGCGACGAGGAGCGCCGGAACTTCCGCTTCGCCTACTACCGGGACACGGTGGACCCGGAGGGGCCCACCCGCGATGCCTGGATCCCGCTCGAGCCCGAGAACGGGATGCTGACGTCCTGGGTGATCAAACAGGCAATGCCGCTGATCCTCGACGCCGCGGGGTTCATCGAAAGGGATCGGGCGGGCGCCCCCGGCCCCGTGGGGCCTCGGCCGAATCACTGGATGGGTATGCCCCTGCTGCGCGACGACGGGCAGGCCGTAGGGGCGATGGTGGTGCAAAGCTACGACCCCGCCCGCAACTACAACGGCGAGGACCAGGCTCTCTTCAAACTGCTGGCCAACAACGTGGCCGTCTCCATCGGCCGTGTACAGCGCCTGGCCTGGCTCGAGGAGGCGGTGCGCGACCGCACCCGCGACCTCGAGGCCGAAGTGGCGGAGCGGCGTCGCTCCGAGGCGCTCCAGGGCGCGCTCTACGAGATTTCCGCGCTCTTCACCGATGGGGCCGATCAGACCACGCGTTACGCGAAGCTTCACAAGATCATCGGACGGCTCCTCCCGGCCCGGAACTTCTTCGTGGCCATCCGCGAACCCGACGGCGACCATTTCCGCATGGACTATTTCGTGGACGAGACCGAGCCCGTCTCACGGCAAGGCCAAAGAGTCCCCATGGGCGACGGCCTGACCTCGCTGCTGTTCCGGACCGGCGAGCCCCTGCTGCTCGATCAGCAACAGGTCGAGGAACTCGTGCGCACCGGGCAGATCGGCCGCCGCATCGGCACCCAGAGTTTCGTGCACTGGCTGGGCGTGCCCCTGATTCTCCTCGGCAAAACCATCGGCGCCATCGTGACCCAGAGCTACGACGCGCGCGTCACCTACTCCCGCCAGGACCTTGAACTCGTGAAGTTCGTCGGCGAGAACGTGGCCGGCGCCATCGAGAAACTCGAGGCCCGACACGCCCTCGAGGAAGTGCAGCGGGAACTGGTGAAGCGAAATGAGGCTCTGAGCGCGGCCCTCGACGACCTGCGCTCGACCCAGGGCGAACTCGTCCGCCAGGAACGGCTCGCCTCGCTGGGCGCGCTGGTGGCGGGAGTGTCCCACGAAATCAACACTCCGCTCGGCGTATGCGTGACCGCGACCAGCCATCTCGAGGAGGAATTGAAGCCAGTCCTCGCCGAACGCGCGCGGGGAGCCCTGAGCGAGGCCACCCTGACCCTGTTCCTTGAATCCGCGGAGGAGGCCCTGCGAATCCTCAAGAGCAACACCAGGCGCGCGGCTCGGCTGATCCAGAGCTTCAAGCAGATCTCGGTGGACCAGTCCTCCGGGGAAATGCGCACCGTCCATCTCGCCGAATACCTTCGCGAGGTTTTCGCTGCCCTGCGGCCCACCCTCAAGGGCCGGACGGTGCAGATCGAGCTCGACTGCCCGGAGGACCTCAAGGCCCACACCTATCCGGGTGCTTTGGCCCAGGTCATCACCAACCTGGTCATGAACTCGGTCATCCACGGTTTCGAGGGCCGGGCCCGGGGCCGTGTGGACATCGTGGTCAGGCCCGAGGAGAACGGCCTGTGCCTGCAGTACACGGACGACGGACAGGGCATGGGGGTGGAGGCGCTCAAGAAACTCTTCGACCCCTTCTTCACCACCAAGCGGGGTTCCGGGGGCTCGGGCCTCGGCGCCCACATCGTCTACAACCTGATCACCGGGCCGCTCGGCGGACGAGTGCAGGTGGAGAGCGCGCCCGGCCAGGGTGTGCGCTTCGACATCCGCCTGCCCCTTGGCCTGAATCCCCCGGACCGGACCGGGGCCGCTCTGGCTCAGGACGGATAACGCGCGTTGATGGCGAGGGCGGCGTCGAGATTTTCGAGCAGCAGGTCCACGAGCGTGGCGTCGAGGTGGGAACCACGGGCGGCCTTGAGATAGGCCACCACGTCTTCGATCGGCCAGGCGTGTTTGTAGCAGCGCGCGTGGCTCAGGGCGTCGAACACGTCGGCCACCGCGATGATCCGCGCGTAGATGTGGATCTGATCGCCCTTCAGTCCCTGCGGGTAGCCGGTGCCGTCGTACTTCTCGTGATGCTGGTGGGCGATGGTGGCCGCGGCGGCGATCACCGGGCGCTGCGACCCGTCGAGGATCGAATGCCCGAGGGCGGGATGCTTCTTCATGATCTCCCACTCGGGCAGAGTGAGTTCACCGGGCTTGAGCAGGATGGCGTCTGGGGTGGCGATCTTCCCGATGTCGTGCATGGGCGCGGCGCGGCGCAGGATGTCCGCCTCGTCGGCCGACATCCCGTAGGCGAGGGCGAGGTGATGGCACAACTCGGCCATCCGCTTCACGTGATAGCCGGTCTCGTGGGAGCGTGATTCAACCGCGTCGCCCATGCGGTAGATGAGTTCGCCCTGGGTATCGAGCACCTCCTGATTGAGGAGGATGTTGTCGAAGGCGATGGCGATGCCCGAGGAGAACACCTGCAGCAACTGCATGTCGATCTCATCGATGTGCCCGGCTCCTTTGAGCGCGAGCAGTGTGGCCTTGGGGGTGCGGCTCGCGTAGTAGCCCACGAAGATGTCCCCGATCAGTCCCGACTGCCGGGCCACCTGGGCGCGGGTCAGGGCTTCGTGGAGGTCGGGATCGAGGGCGTCCTTCAGGGGAACGTCGGGCACGCAGGCCAGCACCTCGAAGTTGGAGCCGCTGTGCACGCCGCTCACGCCTCGCGCCTGGACCAGCACGCCCTTCTCGCTCATGCGCAACACCGCCATGATCTGCTGGAGCAGACCGCCCGCGAAGTCGGTGAGGCGCCGATGTTCGAACAGGCTGTTGGTGGCGGCGAGCACGCGTTCGAGGCCCTGGCGATAGCGGCGCTGCATCTGAGCGGCGCGCTCCACCGCCATGATGTCGCGATAACCGCGCAGGGCGGTGATCATCACCGTGAAGAAACGCTTCCGGTCGAGTTCCGTCTTCTCACGGTAGTCGTTGATGTCGTAGTCGACGATGACCTGTTGCTCGGGAGCCTGCCCGGGCTGGCCGGTGCGCAGGACGATGCGCACGAAACGGTTGCCCAGGGTCTCGCGGCACCAGCGCACGAATTCGAGGCCGCTACGCTCGTTCTCCATGACCACGTCGAGCAGGATGAGGGCGATGTCGGAGTTGTTCTCCATCACCTCTCGCGCTTCGGTGGCGGTGAACACGTGGAGCAGTTCCAGGGGCCGGCCGTCGAGCTGAAAGCGCTTGAACAGCATGGTGGTCACATCGTGGACATCCGGCTCATCGTCCACCACCAAAACACGCCAAGGCTCGGTCGGTGGTTCGCTCACCAGACTGAACTTCGCTTCAGCAACCATCTTCGGTGTCCTCAAACAGGTCGGGAGTCGCTGCCCTACGGCGACGGAGTGGAATCGCTCTACTGTAGCACCTTGAAAATGCGGGGCCACTGAGCGTGCCGGCGCCTTCTCGACCACCGCGCCCCACGAAGGGGCCAGGATCAGTTACTCTCCTTCCGGAGGATGCCGCCCCGAGCCACCGTTCCCGGATTCCTGCGCCTGCGCGCGCTTTTGGGATGGCTGCTGGTCGGCCTTCTGCCGGTATTCGCCCACGCGGTCGAAGCGCCGGCAGCGGGCCCGGGGTCCTCCGCGACGACTCAGCTCCACCGCATCAAGTACCTCGCCGATCGCGAGCCGCAGCGCGCGGCCGAGGAGATCGAACGGCTCGAGCGTAGCGGCCTTACCCTCTCCCCGCACGAATCGGTGCGGCTCGAACTCGCACGGGCCACCGTGGCGCTGGCGCAGGTGCGGACGGGCGAAGCGCTCAAGCGGGCGGAAGGGGCTTTGGTCGCGGCCCAGGCCTTGAACGATCCACTGCTGCTGGCCGATGCCCATCTCACCAGAGGCAGCGCCTTCTACATGCTGGGCAACACGAATGCCTCCATGGCCGAGATGGAGAGCAGCCTGAAGATCTCCCGGGAAAAGGGAGACGTCGATCTCCAGGTCGACGCTCTGGTGATGATCGTCTATCTGCACCTCGGCCTCGGCGACCTCGAGAAGGCCTACTTCCAGCTCGACCAGGCCGGGCAGCTCATCCCCCGCGGAGCCGACCTGCTCCGCCAGGCCAGCGTCGCGGACGCCGCGGCCGAACTCGCCAACGCCCTCGGTGACGACGCGGGGGCTCTCGAAAGCTACCGCGTCGCGCACGACGCCTACATGAAGGCCGAGAACCCCCTGATGGCTTCGGACATGGGACGCGCGATGGCCTTCAAGCTGCGCGCGCTCAAGCGCTACCAAGAGGCCCTCGACGTCGCGGACGAGACCATCGTGGCCGCGGAGAAGCTCCAGGACGAGTACGGGGTGGGCATGTCCGAGGGCGGGCGCGGGGTGGCTCTTGCCGCGCTGGGCCGGCTCTCCGAAGCGCTCGCGGCGAGCGACCGAGCCCTGCGCCTGATCCGAGGCGAGGAGGGGCCCGAGGCGCGCCTCAGCGTGGTGCTGGGCCGGATCGAAATCCTCGCGCGGCACGGCAAGACCGACGGCCTCGCCCGATTCCTGGCCGAGGCGAAGACACTGGAGAAGGCTCCGAGCCTCCCCGACAGCCGCGTCCGCTATCACGAGGTGATGGCCTCGGGTCTTGCTGCGCTCGGGCGGCATCGCGAGGCGGGCGAGGAACTCCAGACCCTGGTGAAAGTGAACACCGAGTGGAACGCGCAACGAATGGCGCGGGGTCTCGCCGCCCAGCGGGGCCAGCTCGAAAGTCAGCGCCTGGCCAAGGACAACGAACTTCTGCGCCGCGAAGCCGAGGCGAATCGGCGCGCCCTGGAAGCGGCCGAGGGCCAGTCACGCCTTCGCCTGGCCCTGGTGATCCTCCTGAGCATCATCGGTGTTCTGGCTTTGGTCAGCCTGTGGCGCCTGTACGAACGCAGCCGCAGCATGAGCGACCTCGTGGGCACCGATCCCCTGACCGGCGCCCACAATCGCCGCAGCATCGAGGAACTCGGGGAGAAGGCCATGTCGCGCTGCCGACACGACGACAAACCTCTGACCGTGGCCATGCTCGACATCGACCACTTCAAGCGGGTGAACGATGAATACGGCCACGCCGCGGGGGACCGTGTGCTGAAGATCGTGGTGGCGGAGATGAAGCGTTGCCTTCGCGACTCCGACCACCTGGGCCGCTATGGCGGCGAGGAGTTCGTCGTGGTCCTGACCGACACCACAGAAGAGGCGGCGCAGGCGGTGGCCGAGCGACTTCGCCAGGCCATCCGCTCGCTGGCCGAAGGTCTCACCGGACTCACCACTCCCATCACGATCAGTGGCGGCCTGGCCCTGGCGAGCCCCGAGGACAAAGACTTTCAGACCGTGGTGGCGCGAGCGGACGAGGCGCTGTACGCGGCAAAGGTGGCGGGCCGTGACCGCATCGTGGTGCGGTCGGCCGCGCTTCAGCCCGCGCTCGCCGAGGGCAAGTAGAACAGGCGCCTCAGCTTCAGCGCATCAGCGAACAACCAGAACCGAGCAGTGCGCGGTGTGGGCCACGCTCTCGGCCACGCTGCCCATGAGCGCGCGACTCAGGCCGCGGCGGCCGTGGGTGCCCATGACGATGAGTTCGGCGTGCAGTTCTTCCGCTTTCGCGACGATGACACCGCGAGGGTCACCGCTCACCACCTGGAACGGCCCGAGGATCGCGCCCGGACACAGTTTGCCCGCGAGTTCCTGCAACTGAGCGGTGGATTCAGCCACGAACTGTCGGACATAGTCCTGGGAGACGGTGTGGGCAAGGCCCACCGACTCCACGGGAATCAGATACGCGTGCAAGAAGTGCACGGTGGCGCCCGTCTTCGCAGCCAGGGCGCAGGCGGCGGTGGCCGCCATCTCGGACTGCTCCGAGAAGTCGATGGGAACGAGGATGTTCTTGGGCGGATCCTTGAGGGTGGTCATTTGGGTTCCTAACCGTGGAAAAACGGCTCGACGTCGGGATGAGGTCCGCCTTCCCCGGAAGCGGGCAGGCGGCGCGCGCCTGAGGTTTCGGCGAGGACGAGAGCGATGTGCCGTGGGCTGAGGCCGGATCCACCGTCGACCGCGGACAACTCGATGTGGCGCGCCAGGTCCGTGAGGGAAACGACACCCGAAAGAACCCGACCCGACTCCACCACGGGCAGTCGACGCACATGGTTCACCCGCATGAGCATCTCGGCCCGCTCCAGTGTGTCTTCAGCCTGGCAGCAAATCACGATGCGCGAACAGGCTTCACTCACGGGAAGATCGGCGAGTCGCTGTCCGAGGTGAAGCGCGCACATCAAGGCGTCCCGGTCGGTCAGCAGCCCGACCACATGCCCGGCCGCGTCGATGACCGGCACGCAGCCACACCCACGCCCCATCATGATGCGGGCGGCTTTCTCGAGAGAGTCCTCCATGAAACAACTCTCGACCTCATCGGTCATGACGTCCTTGACTCGGTACATCACCTCACCTACTTTCCCGGAGACGGCTGAGGATTGGCCAGCTGCTCCATGAGCAGATCCATCCGCTGCCGCGCGATCTTAAGCCGCTCCTCCATGGGAGCGAAGACGAACATATGAGCCGAGAGCACCGCCTCATGCAGCGCAGCCTGAGCATCGCGGAGTTCGAGTTCCAGGCGGGTCCGGCGCTCGGTGTCCCGTACCCGCTTGATCAGACCCCGGGCTTCCGAGAGCGAAGCGCGGATCTCGCGGACATCGGAGAGCCTCATCCGACCCTCCGCGGGACGGTCGGTGTGGGGAGCCACCTTGCCGGCGCCATGACAGCCGGCGCATTCGGCGGCCAAAGCCTTCGGCGACATGAGGTACGCCCCCGCGTTCCCGTGGCAGGTGGCGCAGGTGGGGGCTTCGGCATTCCCCTCACGCAGCAGTTCGTAGTGGCGACTCTTCTGAAAGGCCGCGAAGGCCGCGGGGTGGCAGGCGCCACAGGTCTTCGGGAGGTTGGCCCGATGGACGGGGCTTGCGGGGTTCCCTTTGCTCAGCATGCCCCGGTGAGCGAGGAACGATTCAAAGGTGGAGGGGTCACCGCCATGGCAACCCTCGCAACCCACATCCGCGCGACCGTGGGCAGAGTGATCCCATTCCGAAAGATGAAGTCGCCAGTCGGCGCTGATGTTCGCGAAGTGGCAGTCGGCGCAACGACTGGAGGGGGTCTCCGCCGCGGAGCTAGTGGCGGGCGCGCCCAGGACGACGACGGAGAGCAGGAAGACGACTCGGGCGACAGCGACACTGATTCTCACTGGATCCTCCGTGCGGCTGATTCACCATCGAAGGTACGGTACGCCCCACTCGTGGCCGGTGCCATGAGCCAAAGGAATCACGGGAGGGGCGGGAGCGGACGCGCCCGGTAAGCTCTTCCTCGAAACATCTCTTTCCCACAACGCCCAAGAGGACCCTCCCCCGTGACCCAAGCCAAAGCCTTCGCCGCCTTCGACAAGTCCTCCCCCCTCGGACCCTTGACCCTCGAGCGTCGCGAGCCCCTCGCCGGGGACGTCGAATTCGATGTCCTCTTCTGCGGGGTGTGCCATTCCGACCTTCATACCGCGCGAAGCGAGTGGCCCGGGACACTGTATCCCTGCGTGCCCGGTCACGAGATCGTGGGCCGGGTCACTCGCGTGGGCGCCGAGGTCAAGACCTTCAAGGCCGGCGATTTGGCCGCGGTTGGATGCCTTGTCGACTCCTGCCGCACCTGTGAAAGTTGCAAGGCCGGCAACGAGCAGTATTGCGATGTCTTCGGCATGATCTTCACCTACAACAGCCCGGACAGGCACCTTAAGGGTCAACACACCTACGGCGGATACTCCACCCGTCTGGTGGTCGACGAGAGCTTCTGTCTGCACGTTTCCGACAAGCTGAATCCCGCGGCAGTGGCTCCCTTGCTGTGCGCCGGCATCACCACCTACTCGCCGCTCCGTCACTGGGGCGCCTCGAAGGGCAAGAAGGTGGGCATCGTCGGCCTGGGCGGTCTCGGACACATGGGCGTGAAGTTCTCGCACGCGTTCGGGGCCCACACCGTGCTCTTCACCACCTCGCCCGGGAAGGCCGAGGACGCCCGCCGTCTGGGCGCCGACGAAGTGGTGATCTCGAAGGATGCCGACGCGATGGCGAAACACGCGGGTTCCTTCGACCTCATCCTCAACACGGTCTCCGCCTCTCACAATCTCGATCAGTACACGAACCTGCTCAAGCGGGATGGAGCGCTCGTGCTGGTGGGTGTGCCCGAAACTCCCCATCCTTCGCCTAGCGCCCTCAACCTGATCTTCCGCCGCCGCACCATCGCGGGCTCCTTGATCGGTGGACTCAAGGAGACGCAGGAAATGCTCGACTTCTGCGCCGAGCACAACATCGTCTCGGAGATCGAGACCATCCCGATGCAGAAGATCGACGAGGCGTACGAGCGCATGATCAAGAGCGACGTCAAGTACCGCTTCGTAATCGACATGGCCTCGTTGAAGGGCTGACCCTTCGACCGACTTCCTTCGACGTGACTCAGGGCACCGCCCTTCGACCGATCCCCTCCGACGTGACTCAGGGCACCGCACCTACGTCATCGAAGGTCGAAGAACAGGAAGTGGGCGGACTTCTTCGCGAGCAGGCGGACCCGCGCGGCGTTGCTGATCGAGGCGCCATCGCCGGGGCGCAGGGTCTCCCCGTTCACCGTCAGTTCACCCTCGATCAGCTGCACCCAGCCCGCGCGGCCGTCGGCTAAGTCCTGGTCGAGGCTTTGGCCAAGGGCGAGTTTCGCCACGTAGACGTCCGCCTCCTGGTGGATGGAGATCGAGTCGTGACGTCCGCCCTTTGAGGCGATGAGCCGCAGCACGCCCGCGGGCGCCTCGCCGAAGGACTTCTCCGCGTAGTCGGGAGTCACGCCGAGGGTGTCGGGCTCGATCCAGATCTGCAGAAAATGGACGGGATCCACTTCGGACGCGTTGTACTCACTGTGGCGGACGCCGCGGCCCGCGCTGATCCGCTGCACGTCGCCCGCCTTCATGACGGCGCGGGTTCCCATGCTGTCCTGATGTTCGAGCGCACCCGAGACCACGTACGAGATGATCTCCATGTCCGCGTGGGGGTGCTTGCCAAAACCCTTCGCCGGAGCGACGCGATCCTCGTTCAGAACCAGGAGCGAGCGAAAGCCCACGTGGCGCGGGTCGTAGTAGCCCGCGAACGAGAAGGTGTGATGGGTGTCGAGCCAGCCGTGGTTGGCATGGCCGCGCTCTTCGGATCTTCGGACGACGATGGTTTCGCTCATGGGTTGTTCCTCGCTTTCATGGAAGGCACGGCTTGATTCGGGGGCCCTGTGCAGGGCAGGCACCAGGCCTGCCCCTACGATTTAATTGACAAGTCAAGGATAGGATCGAATTGTTGACTTGTCAAGCACCGACGGCTACGCTCCACCTTCCCCATGGCTCCTCCCCCCGCCCCCGCCCCTCTTTCCGCCCTCGCAAGCGCGGCCTGGGGCGGATTCCTCCGCGGCCATGCCCTCATCACCCGCCAACTCGACGCCGACCTGCGGACGCGGGGCGGCCTCGCCCTGAGCGAGTTCGAGATCCTGCTGCATCTCGCCTGGGCGGGGGGCGAGCGACGGATGGCGCAGATCGCCGATGACGTGATCCTCACCGGAGGCGGCGTGACCCGGATCGTGGCCCGCCTCGAGAAACTCGGGCTGATCGAGCGACGGTCGTGTCCGGCCGATGGCCGCGGCGTCTTCGCCGTGCTCACCGAACGGGGATGGACGAAGTACCGCGCGGCCCAGAAGGTCCATCTCGAGGGGGTGAAACGGCTTTTCCTGGCCGAGGCGACGGCCACGGAACTCAAGGTCGCGGCCAGCCTCTTCGAACGTGTGGTGGCGAAGGCCGAGGGTGATTCGGGAAAGGCATGCGCCCAGTTGGCTAAGAGCGATTCGAACCGACCCGAGCCTAAGCGTCGCTAGCGGCCGTGGTCGCTCAGCGGGGCCACACGGGGATCACCCCAGCGGAGATAACCCATCCACCGCGGTTCGGACGCCTCGCCACATCGGCGCGGAACGCGGCGGTGGAGAAGACCCTCAGCCGAACGCCCACGCCCAGGGCGAAGATGTCGGGCCCCGCCCCGGTTCGGACGCTGGTGTCCCACGGCTTCGCCCAATCCACGAACGCGGCGACGCCCAGGCGCGCGGGACCTCGCTTAGCCACCGCCCGCTCGACTTCGACGGTGGCGTGCAACAGTCCCCGCCCGAAGGCATCACCCGTGACCTCGCCATCACTATGCAGGCGCGAGCCACGCAAAAGCAGAGGCCGCCCCGGTCCCTTTCCCGCACCGGGCCATATGGCGAATGGGGCTTTATCACCGGCGCGCCGAGCGTCCGCGCGCGCATGGACCACCCAGCCTTCCACTCGAACCCGGCTTCTGAACACCACACTGCCCCCGAACTCCGTGAATCCCCGGCCCCCGCGCACCCCGCGCCACGCCGCGGCATCGGCGAGCAGGGCCAGCCGGTCTTTCGCCAGGCGTCGATCGACGCCTCCCTTGATCGCGGCGAAAGTCGTGGGGTCATCGAGGGGATCCGCCGCCGCAGTGTCGCCGGCGAAACGGTCGATGGCGAGCCCGAGCTCCACCGCGGTGGAAACGGAAGTCCAGGAACTCCAGTCGATGGCCCCGCGACGGCGCGTCTCCACTACGCGGTCCGCGGCCTCCGATCCTTTAGGCCGATAGGTCTGCCGGTCCCACAAACCGCTGAGGGTGACGACTCCGGGCAGGCTGGCCAGACGCGGCGTCTCGACCTTCATCCAGGCCGCGGGACGGTTCGTGGCGAACCGTCCGCCCACCTCCAGTCGCTCTCCGCGGCCAGTCGGACTGTTGAGCGCAAGCGCGCTCTCGCGACGCGCGGCCGCTTCGACACCAAGGCGAAGAACGAGGAGCTTGAAGGGTTCGATGAGCGGAGACTCGCCCACCGAGGCCACGATATCGGCGCGCCCTCCGCGGGCGGGGCGATAGGTCACGCGCGCTCCGGTCGAGGTGGGCATCTGGTCGAGTCTTCGCCCGGCGAGCGTCCACGAATCCCGGGTCAGCACATCGCGGGGGTTCAATCCGAGAACTGCGGTGGCCACATCCTGGCGGGTCCGAATCAGGCCTTCGATCTGGATGCGGTCGATCCTCGGCTCCTGAACCTGATTCCACGCGACGATCGCTTCCTCGCGTTCCTCGGCGAGGTAGAGGCTGGTCGCCCGCAGTCGCCAGGCGTCCTCGTCGGTCGGACCGACCTCGGTCGCCTGACGCGCGATGCGCGCCGCTTCCTTCCATTGCTCCTGACGGAAGCGGACACCGGCGAGAGCGATCAGGGCGCGCGCGTTGCCGGGACACGTCTCGAGGACGGCGGTCAGAACTGGAACCGCGACTTCGGGATCGGCGCCGCGGCCGGCCGCGATTCCCTGATCGATGAGGGGATCGCAAGGAGAGGGCGCGGTCGTGGTCGGGGTCGGTCGCGCGGGCTCTCCTTCGGGAGGGCTCTTCGGCAGCGGCGCGCTCGTCCCTGGTGTGAGGATCAGCGCCCATCCCTCACTCGCTTTCCACAGACGATGGAACTCGGCCTCGTCCTTTACCTGAAACGGACCCACCGAGGGATCGTGAAAGAGCACACGGCCCGAAGCCCAAGCCACGATCACCACGTAGTGAAAGCGGCCGCGGCCGGCGTCGATGAGCGCGATCACGGGTCGGCCCTGGCCGATCTCGTGAACGACATCGGCGCTTTCCGCGCTGATCGGCCGCGCGCCGAAACCGCGCGCGGTCAACGCGCCGACGAGATCACCGGTGCTGATTCCGCCCTTGCTGAAATCAACGAGAGAGGCGAAATCCTGGGGCTGCACATCTTCGACGCCCCAGTAACGCAGAACCATGGCCGCGGAAGCGCCTCCGCAAAGTGCCTCGGTCTGAGCCATGAACGGCACATCGACGAGACTCAGGCGCTTCTCCTGCCCGGACGAAAGTCCGGTGAGCTGGAGCCAGACGCCGACCAGGAAGAGGCTTCGAAGGACGGAGTACGTCAGTCGGCGAGCAGGATGACGATGATGATGATCAGGAGAAGTGTGACCACGCTGATCTGGATGGTCTGCGCTCCACCCGACAGCATCTCATGGGCGGCGCGGGCGCGAGCGGCCGTGTTTTGAAGGTCTCGGCCATCGAGAGTCGCCACCGCGCTGTCGACCCTGCGCAAATCGACGCCGAGGTCGCCCACCATGGCCCGCACGTCATCGCGTCGCAGCAGGGTGCGAATAGCGTCACGGTCGGCTACGTCCGCCTGGGCGCGACTCGAGAGCGCCTGCTCGATCGCGGCACGGTCGACCACCACCGCGGTTTCCTGGGCGTGGGCGGGAAGGGAGCCAAGGGTCAGAGAAACGACCAACGTCGCAACCGCGATTTCCTTCACTTTCATTGGACTTCCTTTCGTGATTTGAGGGACAAGGCCGGACGACGGGCCTCAAGGACCCTACCCCCGGGAAGTCATCAAGGTCAACGGACATATCTCACATCGGATTTTTCGGGGAGGGGAGACCAGGTCCAAGACACAAGGAGGCATAGCGATCGACCATGGCCTGCAGACCGAATCGCCGACGCACCCGCTCTCGACCGGCGGTCCCCATCGTCAGACGAAGGTGGGGATCGCTCGCCAGTTCCACCAAGGCGGAGGCGAGCGCTTCCTCGTCCTCTCTTCCCACCAGCCTCCCCGTGATCCCGTCCTCGACCTGCTCGGACATCCCGCCCACGTCGGTCGCCACAACGGGGAGACCCTGGGCCATGGCTTCGAGCGACGCGTTCGGACAACCCGCGGGTTCGGCGACCAGCGCGAAGACGTCGAGATCGCGCAGGAACGGCCTTGTGTCCGTTAGCTCGCCCACGAACTCCACCGACATCGAACCAACGAGCGCACGCAGTTCATCCGCGTAGCCGGCGGACCCAGGCTCCTCCCCACCCGCGATCCGAAGCACGTACGGCGGGAGTCGATCATGGGCGAGACGCAACGCACGCAGGAGACGATCCACATGTTTGCGCGGATCGAGGCGCGCCGCGGTCCCGATGACGATCCGTCCATCGACCCGCCGCGGTGGACGCTCGTCCTCGCAGGGAACGCCGTTTTGAATGACGTGGACTTGGGCTCCGAGCAGGCAGCGCGCGCGCTCCCGCTCCGCTTCGTATTTCACGATGACACCGCTCAGGCGCCGGCCGTAGTCGCGGAAGCTTCGGTAAGGCAGGCCGGCGCGCGGCTTGGCGAAGTGACGCTCAAGGGCCGAGAAGAACATCTCGCCCGGGCTGACGTCGAAAACCGGGATGTCGAGAAGGGCGTCGACGATGAGGAGCTTGTGGTCGGGCCGCAGGTTCCAGAAGAGCACCGATTCGGGCGGGTCCAGATCGATTGCTTCCATCAGGCGAGACACCGCGTCAGTGGCATCGCTCGTGGCCGGATCGGGCAGCGCGAGCACGCGGACACCGGCGTCGACCAGGGCACGACGACCCGGGGTAGGGAACGCGGGTTGCTCCTCCACCACCGCGGCGCGGACCTCGATCCCCCGGTCACGCAGACCGAGGAGTAGGCGTCGCGCGCTCGTCTGCGCTCCACCGGTGGAGAAGTTGTTGGTGACGAGCCACAAGCCCGTCCTCTTCGCTCGCCGGGTGACCCTGCGCAGAGCGCGTGGCAGCAACCGCGCGTAGCCCTCGACCATCCGCGAGACGTCGAAATGACGCCGGGCCGACTCCACGACCTGCGGCTCCGGATTCGAAGCGATCTCAACCAGCACGCGCGCGAACGCGGCGGGTGGGGCGTCGCGATCGAGAAGGTGGACGGTCGGGTTGTCGACTGCGATCTCCGTTGCGCCACCCACGTTCGTGGTGACCACGGGCCGGCCCGCGGCCAGGGCCTCGATCTGGGCCAGGCTCAGTCCCTCGTGGGCGCTCGCGGAAATCAGAACATCGGACCCGTGCAGGCACGCGGCAACGTCGGCCGTCGAGCCCAACAGACGCACGTCCTCGCGCACTCCGCTCTCGTCGATCGCGCGATCGAGCTGTTTCACCCCGCGTTCGCCCTGGGGACTGCGCGCGGAGGGATCGCCCGCGATGACCAAGCGCGCCCGACGGCCGAGGCCACGGGCGTCGAGCCCATGCTTCGTGGCGCGAAGAATCGGGGGGAGGAGGTGCAGACGCTTCTGGGGCCGGGCGTTCGCGAGGGCCAGAAGCACGAAGTCGGCGCCATCGAACCCCAGCCCCTCACGCCAAGCCCGACCGCGCGCCAGCCGCTCCGCATCCGGGGACAACGCGCGGAAGTCGACACCGTTCCACACCGTGCGGGCGGGAATTCCGGGAAGAAGGTCGGCGAGTTCGCGCTCCACCACCTGCGCGCAGCCGATCAGCAGTTGAACGTCGCCGGGGCGCAGACGGCGGCTCCCGGTGGGCCAGCTGGCCGAGGTGTTGTGGATGGTGAGCGCCACGGGAAGGCCGCGAGCGGCGAAAGCGCGCACCGTGCCCTCGTCGAGCAGGTGACCGTGCACGAGATCGAAACCCTCGGACACCAGATGCCGGGCGACGCGGCGCGCGCGATGGTCCGGGTCGGGTCCGCCGAGACGGGAGAGGTCGATGGCGTCATCGGGGACGTCGAACGCGGCGCGGGTCGGTCGCCCGAGCAGAACCAGCCGCGACTTCAAGCCGTGGTCACGCAAACCGCGCGCGAGATTAACAGCGATGCGCTCGGCCCCGCCCTGCTGCGCGCTCGTCACCACTTCGGCGATGCGCAGCCCTTCGTCGTCGCGGACGTCGAGAGAGGGAAACGCGACGACGCGCGCGCCCGTCGCAAGAACCGCGGCTCGGAGCGCGGCATCGAGATCAACGCCCTCGCCCAGCGAAGCGGCCACACGCGCGTCGAGCCAGGCGCTCACGGGCGCCGATGGCTCGGCAACGATCGAACCTTCCGGCCACAGCACCGTCGCGGACGCGGGAGAACCCTCGGCCGAGAGGACATGACCCAAGGCGATGATGGGCCGCCCGGTGGCCGAAGGCGGCGGCTCCGTGAATGACGCCACGGGAAAAGCCCCCGCGCGGATCAACCAGACCGGGCCCGGCTCGGCGCGAATACGGGCGAGGAGGTGCGGCCACAACTCGTGAGTCGCATCAAACGCGGACACGCCGAAGAGACGCAAGGCGCGCATGGTGCGGCCGGCGAGATCGCGATCAGAAGGACGCGCACCGTGAACGATGGCGCGCACGAGTGGCGCTTCAGTACGCGGAGGGATAGTTGCGGAAGGACGTGTCGTCGTCCGACCGGCGATCGAGATTCCGTTCCTCGCGATTCCGGATCGGCCGCACCGGGACCACGGGGGGGCGCTGGCCGGGAGCGAGCACCGAGAGGATTCTCACCGAAGAAGGCCGTCCGCCGGTGTAGATGGCCTGCTCCATGTCCCCGGCGCCCGCGGCGGTGACCGACCCGGTTTTGGTCAGACCGTCCACGACGTACTGGTACTGAATCTTGTGGCCCAGGGGAACCCGCGGCGCGCTCAGGGTGAAGCCATCCGGGCCGATTTTCGTGCCCACGCCAGCCGGACTCGCCCCCAACACGAAACGCTTCACGAAGCGCCACAACGCCCAGACCCCCGCAAGGGCCACCGCGAACATGCCTCCGAGAACGCCGAGCACGGAGGTGGCCGAGGGCGAGGCCGAAAAGTCGCTGGTCGCTGTCGCAGCCGCGGACGGATCACCCGCGGCCTGAGCGGGGGCCGCTTCGATGCCCGCCACCACGCGAAAGCCATTGTCGGCGTTGCGCGATCCTGGAGTGCTGCGATAACGCGCGGCCGACCGGCCATTGCGCGGATCGCGCCACCATGAACCACCGCGCAACACCCGGCGGGGTTTGTCGCTCAGGTTCGATCGCCCCTCCAGCGGATCCGTGACCGGCCCCGGTTCGTAGGGGCCATACCAGTCGAGGCACCATTCGGCGACGTTCCCCGCCATGTCGAAAAGGCCCGCGCCGTTTTCGGACTTCCGCCCGACGGGCTGAGCCCCCGCGCCGGCGTTGGTTTTGAACCATCCGAGATCGGCGGGCCGGGCCGCGCCACCCGTGCTCGAAGGATAGGCGGAGGTAGAACCCGCGCGCGCGGCGAACTCCCATTGAGCTTCGGTGGGCAGGGTCACGGTTCGGCCGGCACGAGTCGAAACCCAGCGGGTGAAGGCCAGGGCGTCGTCGTAGGTCACGATGGTGACGGGATGATCGTCGGTCTGCGGGTAACCGGGATTGCGCCAGTTGAACTCGGGGCGCTGGACGAGCCCGCCTCCGGTCCAACCAAATCCACCTGAGGTTCCCTTCTCGGCTTCGGTCTTGTAGCCCGATTCCTCCACGAAACGGCGGAACTGCCCGACCGTCACTTCGTACTTGCCGATGTAGAAGTCTCCCGACAGAGTGACGTCGCGGGCCAACTCGTCGTCCGCGCGGTCCGGCTCGGCTTCACGCGAACCCTGACCGAAGGTCGCGGCCTGAATCCGCACCAGATCGAGCCCGACGCCCGATCCGAGATCGACCCTCAGGGTTTCGTCCTGGGCGGCCATGATCGGGCCAGCGAAGACCACGCAAATCGCGGGGGCTACGAACCATCGAACGAGAGCCTTCATCGACGCCTTCATCACGGCGGCGAGATTAAGCGATTTTCGGGGTGTGGATTCAGGGGGCCCGGTAGACCGCGGCGTTGATGTGCATGCCCGCACCCACCGAAGCAAAGACCACGATGTCGCCGGAGCGGATCTCATGGCCCTCCATCCGGCCCTTGCTGACCAAGTCGAGCAAGGTGGGCAATGTGGCCACCGAAGAGTTACCGAGCCAGGAGATGGTCATGGGCATCACGTCTTCGGGCGGCGCCGCTTCGTAGAGGTCGTAGAGCGCTTCGAGGATAGCCTCGTCCATCTTCCCGTTCGCCTGGTGGATGAGGATCTTCTTCACCTCGGAAATCCCCACTCCCGCCTTGTCGAGGCTCTGCTTGATGGCCGCGGCCACGTTTTGCAGGGCGTACTTGTAGAGCTTGCGGCCCTCCATCTTCAGGAAGATGGCTTCGAGGAAGACGCCTTCGTTATAAGAAGGCCCCATCACGAGCATGGTGGAGTGGTCGAGGGTGTCGGAGCGCACGGCATGGGACAGGATTCCCACGGGCTCGGCGGTCTCCCGGGCCTCGAGAATCACCGCTCCGGCTCCATCGGCGTAGATCAGGCTGTCGCGATCGTGGGGATCGGAAATCCGGGACAAAGTATCGGCGCCGATGACCATAGCGCGGCGGATATCGCCGGCCCGTATCATGGCGTCGCACAGGATCACCCCTTGCAGCCAGCCCGGACACCCGAACACCACGTCGAAGGCAGCGGCGCCGGGATTCACCACCTTGAGGTGCGCCTTCACGCGCGCGGCGAGCGCGGGAACGAGATCGGAGTGGCGGCTGCCGGCGCGCACATCACCGAAGTTGTGGGCCACGATGATGGTGTCGAGGGTTTCGCGATCGATCCCCGACGAATCAAGGGCGTCCGCCGCGGCGATGGCGGCAAGATCCGAGGTCACCTGGGAGTCCTCGGCATAGCGGCGTTCACGAATGCCGGTGATGGCTTCGAACTGGTCGATGATCTGCTCGTTCGACTTCGGGATCTTCTTGCCGTCCGGCCCCCAGAACTCGCGGCTGAGCATGTCGGCGTTCGAGACCCGGCGCCTCGGAATGGCGCTGCCGGTGCCGACGATGACGGTGCGCAGAGCCATGGGCTCAGTTCCCAAACAGGCGGTCGAAGTTCTCGACCGTGGTTTCGCCCAGTTCCTCGAGGGTGACGCCCTTCACCTCGGCCATACGTCGCGCCACGTCCACCACGAAAGCGGGCTCGTTGCGTTTTCCGCGATGGGGGGGAGGGGCCAGGAAGGGGCAGTCGGTCTCGACGAGGAAGCGATCCATAGGCACTGTCTTCGCCACCGCGCGCAGGGGATCGGCGTTGGCGAAACAGGCGATGCCGGAGAAAGAAATGGAGAAGCCGAGGGCGAGAGCGGCATCGGCCAGCGCTTGCGTGCCGGTGAAGCAGTGAATGACGCCACCCACCTCTTCCGCTTTCTCCTCCTGCAGGATCTTCACGGTCAGATCATCGGCCTCGCGGGTGTGGATGATCACAGGAAGCTTTACCGACCGCGCGATTCGGATCTGGCGACGGAACACCTCCTCCTGCTGATCGCGGGGAGAGTGGTCGTAGTGGAAATCGAGGCCGATTTCGCCGATGGCGCAGATCGAACGCGTCTCGCCCAGTGTCTCGAGACGTTCGGCCAGAACCTCGCTCCAGCAGGTGGCCTCATGGGGATGCAGCCCGCCCGAGGCCTTGATTCCACAATCGCGCGCGATGGTGAGGCCGCGGTCGAGGCCCACACTGTCGTCGGCCTGGGCCACCAGCAGCATCCGCACCACCCCCGCCTCGGCCGCCCGCTTCAGAAGGGCCGGGCGGTCGGAATCGAACTCCGCGAGATCGATGTGAGTGTGGGAGTTTGCGAAGCGCATGGCGGGAAGTTTCTCAGAGACCAGGGGCGTCGTCGAAATCGCGGCCCAAAATGCCTACTTTGTGGCGCAGGGGATAGAGGGCGAGAGATAACCGAGCGCCTTCATCTGTTCGCACTGCTCCGGAGTCATGCCAAGGGTGGAGTCGGCGGCCACCGCCCCTCTCCGCTGCGAGGCCACCCAGGCGAGCAGATGCTGGCGGTACATCTCGCGCAGGGCCACGGGGGCGCGCGGAGCGTAGTCGTGCTCTTTGCCTTCGAGGCGCGGTGTGGACGAACGATCGAAGAGGGAGAACGCCGCGGTGGCCGAGTTGTACACGAAGGTGTGCGAGGTGTTGCGCAGAGCGTAGACCGGCCGAGCCCAGACCGTGCGCGTGACCACCTCACGCTCGTCCTTGATACGCGCGGGCTCCTTGTTCTCGATGATCTTGAGGAGCGACGCGCCCTGAAAGGCGCGCGCGGTGCCGCCCTCGCCGGTGAGTCCGAACACATCGAGCACAGTGGGTGCGATGTCGGTGAGGTCGACCAGGGAGGCCACACGCGCGGCCGGGGTTTGGGCCCTCAGCCCCTTGGGCAGCACCACGATGAGGGGCACGCGCGCCGACTCCTCGAAGACCTGGGCGTTGTGGCCGATGTAGGCGTGTTCGAACAGGGCCTCGCCGTGATCGCCCACAACGATGACCACGGTGTTGTCCAGAAGTCCGCGCGATTCGAGTTCGCCGCGCAGGTAGCCCACCTCCTGATCGGCGAAGGCGAGATTGCCGTCGTAGAGCCGGCGAAGGTGATCGATCTCCTCAGCTGAAGGCTGAACGACGCCCTGGTTCACATCCTTCAGCCACTGCTTGGCCGGAGCCCCACCATCGCGAAGCCGCTTGGGAATGGGCGCATCGGGACCGAAGCTCGTGTCAAAGGGCGGAGGCGGATCGTAGGGTTCGTGGGGTTCGCGGTAGTGAACGTAGGCGAAGAAGCGCGTGCCGTCCTTCTTCATCCGGTCGAGGAAGGCGGGCACGACGTGACGGAAACCCGATGCGGCCGATCCGTACTTCCGCCACGGCTCGTCGAACTCCTTGAAGCCGCGGTCGAAGCCGTTGTAGGCGCCCGCCACCTGATTGGCCACGAAACCCGCGGTGTGGACGCCTTGCGCAGTGAGGACCTCAGCCAGAGTGAGCCGGTCTTTGGGCAGCTTGGCCGAGAAGGCGACGTCACCGTGGTGCCGATCGGGCTGCTGCGAAGTCCACACCGACGACATGGCGGCCAGGGTGTAGGCCGCGGTGGTGTAAGCGTTGTCGAAGATGATGCCTTCGCTCGCGAGGCGGTCGAGGTTCGGCGTGGTGGCCCGGGGATAGCCATAAGCACTGAGCGATTGCGCGCGCGCGGCATCGAGCACGATGAAGAGAACGTTCGGCTTGCTTTCGCCAAGACTCGCGCCAAGCCTTGTGGCGTTCCCCGCCTTTGTCTCTGCGCCTGACGGGGTCGCGGGGTCGGAGTCGGAATCGGCCAGCACCCGGGGGGCGCGGATCTGCGCGAAGGTGAGCCCGGGTTGATCGGAGATCACGTCCATCCTCACGATGAACGGCGTGCCCGGATCGCCCTTGAGCTGGATCTTCGCGGACTGCATCCCCTTCGGGTCGAGGGGAAGGCTGACGCGATCGCGCGTCGTTCCGTCGGTGGAATCGAAAACGATCTCGAGCGTCCCTTTGCCCCCCGACGAAGCCGACCAGGGATGCAGGCCGCACTCGAACTCGAGAGTTCCGTTCCGGGGCAGCCGGAAAGCGAAGGTGGTCTGCGACCCACCGGGCAGAACGACCGAGGGAATGCCGTCCTTGTCGCTGACTTCGAAGGCGCGCGGCGTCTTCCTCTCGAGCAGAAGGTCGAGTGTGCGGTCTTCAGGATCAGCCATCGTGAGGGTGAAGAGCGCGGCCGCGAAGTCGCGGGTGTCGCCCAATCCTCCGCCTTGATTCGCGGGCACGATGGCGTGCGAGAAGCGAAGCGATAGTGTGTTGGTTGAGCCCTGCGCGTCGGCCGGCCAGTCGAACCGGACGCGGGCGCGCTCGGGGCTGATAGGACGCTCACCGAGGTTCTTTCCATTGACGGAGACTGTGAGCCGCTGATCGGGGATACCGGGATAGGCCTCGATGTCGAAGACCAGGGCGCGGTCGCGCGGGGCGTCGATGTCGAGACCGATGACGGCCTCCTGCCTCACCCATTGGAAACGTTCACGCTCGCGCGACTCCGGATCGCCCCCGAAGCCGGCGATGAGATGAGGCTCGGCATCCGGCCAGCCGAACATGATGGCGGGACGATCCGACACGCGGGCCGCGAAGGCGAGGCGATCGGCGAGGTCGTACACCACAACGCGCGGCCGGCTTGCGGCCGACTGGTAGACCCACAGGCCGGCGGCGGCGAGAAGGACGCCCAGGCTCAGGACAAGGATGACGCGACGCATCGAGGAGGGTGGAGGATATGTCGGATGCGACGTTCGTCACTCGCCGCGACCGCCCCGCTTGTCAGATCCGGCCCTTGGGCGTACATTGACCATCATGGCTACACAGATCGAACTCATCGACAAGTACAAGAAGGAACTGAGCAAGCTCAAGGTGAAGGTCGATGATGTTCTCCTCAAAGCCGTGGTGAAGTCTCTCGGTCCCGCGGTCTACCGCGACGATGCCTCGAAGATCTCCGCCGCCGATGCCGACGAGTTGGAACGGGTGAAGCAGAACTTCATGATCCGGCGCCTTGGGCTGTCGAACGGGCCGAAGCTCGACGCCATGCTGAACAAAGCCATCGACAAGACGGGCCGGTCGTCGAAAAACAAGTACCGCGCGGTCTTGTACTACATCATCACAAGAGACGCGAAGCGCGAAGCCGCGTTGTTGTAGGGGCGCCCCTACGCTTTGCGGCGGGCGGCTACCGTCCCTGCTACCAACGCGGCCATCCATAGGAGGCCCAGGGCCCAATCGTACGGTTCCGGGCGGGCCATGTCTGGCAACGCGAGATCGAGCGGGCCGCCGGGCCACAGGGCGTCCCACATACGGGTCGGGCGGACGCGGCGGTTGATGAACAACAAGCGGGCCGGCTGCAATGCCGCGAAGAGGAACAAGCCCCACGACCAGATGGCGGCCATCACCATGGCGCGCTTCGCCACCGGACCCGCGGCCTTCGCGAAGATCCGGGCCACCCACAACGCGAGAAACGGAGTCATGGGCGCGATGAGCCGGGCCGGGGGCGACTGGCCGCCCCACCACATCCGCCAGAAGAGCGCGGGCAGGAGGATGGCGAGGACAAAGGCCATTTCGGCGCGTCGCGCGGAGCGGTCGTCGCGGCTACCCGGCGCGGGCCAGGGAATGAACAACAGCGCCGCGAATACGGGGGCGTAGGGCAGGATGCCGTAAGCGCGATCGACGAGCAGGCCGATCAGCGCGCGCACAGGATTGAACGCGGCGTCTTCCGGCACCCCGCCGCCATAGGCGCCGAGCGAGGTGGGCTGGCCGTAGACGCTCGTCCAGAACGAGTCGTACATGAAGACGCCCACCGCGGTGACCGCGAAGAAGGCATTCAGTGAGCCGCGTCCGCGAAACAGCAGTGCGGAGAAGGCGATGGCCACCGACCCCAGCGCCATGCGGGGATGAAGGAAGGGCAGGATGCAGGCAAGGGCGGCAGCGAGACCAAAGGCCAGCCGACCGCGGCCCAGACGCAGCAGGGCATAAGCGCCCACAAGGCACAAAGTCGCCGCGGCCTCGGTGTAGACGTGCAGGCCGTAGGAGGCGAGAGGCGGACCCGCGGCCAGAAGTCCGGCGAACAACGCGGCGGGCGCGGGCAGCCCTTCGGCGAGAGCCAGCTTGAAGACCAGCGCGCCCACACCCGAAACCATCGCGCCCAGCAGAATCACGCAGGCGAGCCGACCGCCGAGGCCGTAGACCGGAGCGAGGAAAAAGGGCAGGCCCGGAGCGTGGCCGGGGAAGGGCCGTCCGTCCGTTCGCGGAGCGGCGTAATGGGGCTCGGTGTGGCCGCCGCGGAATTCACGCCAGTCTTCGCGCTCGTAGTTGTCGCGCAGGTCGAGGTCCTGCTCGAGCCACACGCTCTTCGCCATCAGAAGATAGTGCGGCTCGTCGCCCGAAGCGTCCATGCGGGGCACGAAGTACGTGGCGAGAGCGGCAAAAAGCGCGGTGAGCAGAACGAACAACCGCACTGGCGTCATAGCCATGTCAGCCGCGAAGGCTCCGAGGCGCCTCGCTCACCGGCACTCCGCGACGTAGCCCATGGCCTTCAACTGCTCGCACTCCGCGCGGCTTGGCTCGGGTGAGGTCTTGCCCTCGAGCTGAGCGCGGGTACGCAGGCCTGATCGCATCTCGACATCGCGATGTTCGTCGAGGGCGACAGTGAACTTCCGCACGTCGTCCTTTTGATCGGTACGCGGCCGCACTTCGCCTGGATCGGCTTCCCGATCGAAGAACTGACGCACGGACTTCGGCGCGCGCGGATTGGGGTCGATCAGCTTGAACCGACGATCCCAGATGCCCTGGTGCCCGCGGTCGTTCTCACCCAGGAGCACGTCGCGCGTCGACTCCTTGCGGCCGGCGGCAAAGGGCAACACGCTGCGGCCGGCGAGACCGGAGGGGAAAGACACCCGCGCCGCGTCGAGCAGTGTGGGCATGATGTCGAGTGTGGTGACGAGAACGTCCGAACGCACCGCGCTGGCCCCGCGGCCGAGCACGATGAAAGGCACGCGCTGCGCGGGGTCGAAGAGATTCGCGCCGTGATCGAAGTAGTAGTCGTGTTCCCCGAGGCTCTCGCCATGATCGGAGGAGATCACGAGAGTGGCGCGGCCGAGCTGACCCGTGGCATCGAGCGCGCGTAACACCTCGTCGAGGACGGTGTCGGAGTAGGCGATCTCCCCGTCGTAGGCGTTCACGTAGTCGGAGAGACGGGTTTTGCCGCCCATCGACTCGGCCCACTGCTTCGAGACCCCGCCGAAGACACCGTCGACAATCTTGAGCCGTCGGTCGGTTTTAGGGCGATCCGTGAAAGCGGTATCGAAAGGAGCGGGAGGAGTGTAGGGCGCGTGGGGATTGACGTAGTGAAGCCAGAGGAAGAAGCCGTCGCCGGCGCCCTTCTCGCGCAGCCAGGCGATGCCCCCCTTCGTGATGGCCTCGGTGCGCGCCACTTCGTCTTTCAGCGTTTCGTCCGCCCACGTCTCCACGTAGGTTTTGAACCCGCGCGAAAACCCGAGCGCCGCCGCGACGTTCGCGTTGTCGACGAAAGCGGCGGTGTCGTAGCCCTCCTTCTGAAGGGTCTCGGCGAGGGTGGGATTGAAGGCGTGAAGTTCGGGATGTTTGGGCGAGTAGCCGCTCTCGCCCGCGGTGCGGCCGGTCATCATGGCCACGAAGCTGCCCCGGGTTTTGGGCCAGTAGGTGTAGGCCTCCTCAAACACCGCGCCCTTCGCCGCCCAGGTCTCGAGCTTCGGCGTGGTGGCCCGGGGGTAGCCGTAGACGCTCATGTGGTCGGGACGCAGTGTGTCGATGGTGATGAGAATGACGGGCGGACGTTCCTTCACCGCCGGGGTAGCAGTGGCCGGCGAAGAACCCGGGGAACGGCCAGGGCAGGCGGCCGAAGCCAGGCCGAGGCTGGTCACGACGAGAGCGAGAAGAAAGCGGTTCATGAGGTGAGCTCGATCCGGCGATGATCGTCGCCGTCGCCGCCATGCGTGATGTCGACGCGGGTGACGCGTTTCCACGGATAAGCGCGCATACGCGCCGCCCACTCGATGGCCAGGATGTCGCGCTCGCCGGGAAGTTCGAAAAGGCCCACGTCCTCGGCCCCCAGCTCCGAAGCGAGCCTGTAAAGGTCGGCGTGATGAAGGAACCGGCCCGAGGCGCAAGGGTAGGTGGTCTGGATCACGAAGGTGGGCGAGGCCACGGAATCTTCACGCGCACCCAAACCCCGGGCGAGGCCGCGCACGAACGCGGTCTTCCCCGCTCCCAGGTCGCCTTCGAGAAAGATCACTTCGCCGCCCTTGAGACCCTCGGCGAACCGCGCGGCAAGGCCTTCGGTCTCAGCTTCAGAGTGGGATTCGTGGACGCCGTTCAGCATGGCCCTGGTCCTTACCGTCGGAGCGACGCGATGGCGTTAGGCAGAGCCTCCGCCACGTCGCCCGCCACCACGCCCCACGGCATCCGCTTCCCCGCCCGCTCGCCGGCGAGACCGTGGATGAAAACGCCGGCCGCGGCCGCGGCATCAGCGGGCACACCACGCGCGACGATGGCCCCGATGGCTCCCGCGAGCACGTCACCCGTGCCCGCGCTGGCGAGGCTGGGGCTGCCCGTGGGGTTCAGCCAGACCTCCCCGCGGACATTGCCGATGAGTGTGTGGCGACCTTTGAGCACCACGGTGCTGCGGGTATCGGTAACGGCGCGGCGCAGGGTCTTCACCCGATCCTTCTGCACGTCGGCGGTCGCAAGGCCGAGCAGGCGGCCCATCTCACCCGGATGCGGTGTGAGGATGGTGGCGTGATCACGCTGGGCGATTCTCGACAAGGTCTGCGCGCGCAGAGAGTAGAGACCGTCGGCGTCGATCACCACCGGACGCGGACAACGCGCGACCACATCGAGCACGAACTCCTGGGTCTTGTCGGCGCGTCCGAGCCCGGGGCCGATGACCACCGCGTCGACGGTGGCCGCAAGTTCAAGCACACGCGCGGCGGCGCGCGGCCCGTCGCCGCATTCGGCGCCTTCACCCAGGCTCAGCGTCATCACCTCGGGTTGCGCCGCGGTGACGAGGCGGCAGACCTCGCCCACCGAAGCCACGGTGACAAGGCCCGCACCGGTGCGGAAGGCGCCGCGCGCGGCCAGCAGGGCGGCGCCGGCCTTCCCCACCGAACCAGCCACGATCAGCACGTGGCCGAACAGGCCCTTGTGCGAATCCTTCGGACGCGGCGGGAAGACCGCGCGCGCGTCGCTTTCCTCGAGTTCGAACAGGCGAAAGCCGCGGTCGTTGAATTTCAGCGCCTCGTCGGGAATGCCGATCGACGCCACCACCACCGACCCCGCGAGTTCGGAAGCGGGCGAGAAAACAAGGCAGGGCTTCTTGGCGGCGAAGGTGACGGTGAGATCGGCCTCGACCGTCTTCCAATCGAAGGATCCACCATCGGCGGGAACGCCGGAGGGCAGGTCCACCGAAACTACGCGCGCGCCCCGGACACGTTCACGGCGAATCGCCTCGATTGCGAGCGGCGCAAGATCGCGCGGCGCGCCGTCGACGCCGGAACCGAGAAGCGCGTCGACCAGAAGCGAGCAGCGACCGAGTTCGCCCTGCACCGCCGTCCACTCGGCCTCGGACCGGATCACCGCAACCTGCAGCCGCGCGCGCTCCTTGCGCAGTCGGTCGTAGTGATGGCGGGCGTCGCCCTTCAGCTTCTCGGCATCGCCAATCACGTAGACGCGCGTCCAGTCCGACTTGAGAACCCGCGCCACCACGAAGCCATCGCCCCCGTTGTTGCCAAGGCCGCAGACGATGGCGACGCGCCGCTCTTTCCCGAAGCGCGACTCGATGGCGCGGGCCACCGCAAGGCCGGCGTTCTCCATCAAGGTGGTGCCGGGCGATCCGTGGACGATGGTCCACGCGTCGGCCGCGCGCATTTCGTCGGCGGTGAGGATGGGTCGCATGTTTCCTTTATCGAACCAGCCAGACCACAAGGATCAGGGCGGAGAAGGCGAAACGGTAGATCACGAAGGGAAGATAGCTGCGCGTGCGCACCCACGCGAACAGGACGCGGATGCTGAGCAGGCCCACCACGGCGGCGGTGACGATGCCCACCACCAGGGTAGCGTCGATGCCTCCCGCGAGCATCCCCGGCACCTTCAGGACCACGGCGCCCAGGGTGACGGGCAGGGCCATCAAAAAGCTCAGGCGGGCCGCGGCGTTGCGCTCGAAGCCCAGGATGCGGGCCGCGGAGATGGTGGCGCCGGAACGCGACACTCCGGGAACGAGCGCCACGGCCTGAGCGAAGCCCATGATGAGTGCGTCGCGAAGTGTCCAGTTCTCGAGGCTGCGGGTGGCGGTCGAGCGCGCATCGGCGAGCCACAACACCAGGCCCATGATGCTCATGGTCACGGCCACGAGGATGGCGCTGCGGAAGGCGCTCTCGGCGAGATCATTGAGGAGCAGGCCGAAGATGGCGCCGGGGATCGAGGCCACGGCCAGGAACCCAAGCCGCCGGCCGTCATCGGAGGCGAAAGGATTTCCGGTGTCGCGAAGACTGGTGAAAGCGCTGCCGAGCATCTTGATCCAGTCGCCGATGAGCGCCCCCGCCACCGCGACCAGTGTGCCGAGATGAAGGGCCACGTCGAAGGCGAGGGAATGTTCGCGGTACCCGAGCAGCCAGGGCACGGCGATGAGGTGGCCCGAGCTGCTGATGGGCAAAAACTCGCCCGCGCCCTGAACGATGCCCAGAATGATCGCTTCTAGAAGAGTCATGCTCTCGGTACACTTCGGTTCATGGGATTCGCGGTTTCAGTGGACGGTCGGGTCGGCAGCCCCGAGGACGTCACCCTCAAGGTCACGGACAATGGTTTCGTTTTCGGCGACAGCGCCTACGAGACGCTGCGGACGTACGGGGGGCGGCCCTTCGAACTCGACCGGCACCTCCAACGTCTGCGCCGCTCGATCGCGCTGCTGGGCTTCGAGCTTCTGGTCAGCGACGATGAGATCAAGGCCAGGATCGACGCCTGTCTTTCCTTCGCCTCAAACCCTGAATCTTACCTTCGCGTGATCGTGAGCCGGGGCGTCGGCGACATGTCCTACCGCTTCGAGCGCATCCCCGAGCCGACGGTGGCCATGTACGTGAAGCCCCTCGAGGCCACGAGCGAGGCGCTGTATGAGCAGGGGGCAGCCGCGGTGATCGTGTCGATCCGCCGCAATCCGGTGGAGGCGCTCAATCCGGCCATGAAGGCCTCCAATCTGCTCAACAATGCCCTGGCCAGCCGCGAGGCCTACGCGAAGGGCGCCTTCGAGGCCATTCTTCTCAACACCCGGGGTGAGGTGGCGGAGGGGGCTGGGTCGAACGTCTTCATCGTTAAGGACGGCCGGCTGCTCACTCCCCCGCTGTCGTGTGGTCTGCTTGCTGGCATCACGCGAGAGTTGCTCCTCGAGATCGCGGTGGCCGAGGGTGTGCCGCACGAGGAGCGCGTGCTCTACCCCGCGGATCTTCAGAGCGCCGACGAGATGTTCGTCACCAGCACGCTCAAGGACCTCGCACCTGTCGTCACCCTCGACGGCGCTCCCGTCGGCACGGGCCGCCCGGGCCCGATGACGCAAGCGCTGCTGAAAGCCTACCGCGCGCGGATCCGATAACGCGGGCATCACCGTGGTGGCCCGCGGGGCCGTTCGGGTTGCGGGCATCATCGTGGTTACCCGCGGGGCCGAACACGAAGGTGGGCTCGCGACGACGGGCACGGCTCGCGCGTCGGCACTGAGTCGACGAAACTTCTGATTCGTGTGCCTCCTTGCTCTCCTCGGCTAGCGTGAACGTGGGTAAACGGACTATGGCGACTCACGCTAGACGGCCCGTTCGTCTGCGACCCACCTCCGCGCCCGGCCCCGCTACCCAAGCCAACTGGACCTGTCGTCACGCCGTGGCGCGACGGCGCGCGTCCGATGGGTGGGCGAGGATGGAGCGGGGCCGGGTGGTGCGGTGGGTTGCTTGCTCCGGGATTTCTGGCGCGAAGACACAACATTCCGTCTGCGAGGTTTGCGCCAGTTAAGCCGAGCAAGGAGGCAGACGAAACCGAAGTTCCAGGAACGCAGTGCCGACGCGCGAGGCGCTCCCGGAGCGGCAACCGCACCGCGCCGCTTGGCCCCGCGGGCCACCACGATGATGCCCGCAACGCGCGGGGCGGTTACGCGAAGCGGTAGCCGAAGCGGCCCTTTATGCAGAGGTGGCCGTTCGTGACCGCGTGGTCCGCCGGGGACGTGACCTTCACGATGGCGTTGTCCTGGACGTGGAGCTCAAGGTCGCAGCCGACACCGCAGTACGGGCAGATCGTGGACGTCACCTTCTGCCTCGACTCGTCCCATGTGCCCTTCGCGCGCATCTCGTGTTCGCTGTTGAACATGAGGGCTCCGGTCGGACATACGCCAATGCAGTTGCCGCAATAGACGCAGGCCGACTCGGTGAGGGGCACCACGAACTCGGTGGAGATGCGCGCGTCGAAGCCGCGGCCGGCCACCGCGATAGCAAAGGTGTGCTGGGCGTCCTCGCCGCACGCCTCGACGCACTTGTAGCAAAGAATGCACTTGCTGTAGTCGCGCATGTACAGGTCGTTGTCGTGCTTGGCGGGCTGGGCGACGGTGGCCGCCTTCTTCACGTTCGGGGCGTCGTGATGCCCCGGCTCGTGATGATCGCGGTGGTGATCGAGATCCTCGGGAGCGGCGGGAACCGAAGGCTCCGCGCCGAAGCGCTTCGGGTCGGCCTCGTACTTCTCGATCCACTCGTGGGTCTTGCCCGAGGCGGTGGACAGATCCACCGACGAGGCCAGGAACTCGAGCACCAGCTTGCGGGAATGGCGGACGCGCTCGGTGTCGGTTTTCACCTTCATCCCCGCCTCGGCCTTGCGGGCGCAGGCGGGAGCGAGCACGCGGGCCCCCTCGACCTCGACCACACACACGCGGCACGCGTTCACCGGAGTGAGGTTGGTGGCGAAGCAAAGCGTGGGAGTCTCCACCGCCGCGGCCTTGCACGCATCGAGAATGGTGGCGCCTTCGCGCACCTTCACCGACTTGCCGTCGATCTCGAGGGCGAGCAAACGCACCGGGGTCTCGACGGCCACGTACCCTTCGCCGCTCATCGCGTGCCCCCTTCGAAAAGCTTGAGACGAGTGACGGCGGAGGCCACCACCGAGGCCGCGGTTTGACCGAGGCCGCAGATCGAGGCGTCCTTCATCACCTGACCGATCTCGTCGAGCAGCTTGATCTCATCGGCCAGCGTGCCGAGCGTGCGTTTGCTGGCGATGCGGTGCAGCGCCTCTTCCTGACGCACCGTGCCCACGCGGCAGGGAACACACTGGCCGCAGGACTCGTCGCGGAAGAAGCGGGCGATGCGCAGAAGCGTATCGACGAGGTCGACGGTGGAATCGAACACCGCCACCACACCGGACCCGAGAGTGACGCCACGCTCGCGCGCGGCTTCGAAAGACAGAGGCAGGTCGAGTTCGTGAGGACCGATGAATCCACCGGCCGCGCCACCGAGAAGAATCGCCTTGATTTGCCGGCCCGGCCGCATTCCGCCCGCCATATCAATCAGGGTTGAAAGCGGTGTGCCGCACTCGACTTCGTAAGTGCCCGGACGTTCGACGTGGCCGCTCACACAGAAGAGACGGGTGCCGGTGGAACCGGGCGTACCGAGAGCGGCGTAAGCCGAAGCGCCCATACCCAGGATGACGTTCACGTTCACCAGGGTCTCGACGTTGTTGATGCCCGTGGGCTTGCCGAAAAGACCGTAGCTCACCGGGAAAGGCGGCTTGCTGCGCGGCTCGCCACGTTTGCCTTCGAGGGAGTTGAAGAGCGCCGTCTCTTCGCCGCAGATGTAAGCCCCCGCCCCCATGCGCAACTCGAGATCGAACCGGAACCCAGCGCCCATTACGTTGTCGCCAAGAAAACCGCGCGTGCGCGCTTTGGCGATGGCGTTCTCGAGCCGGGCTTGCGCCACGGGATACTCGCCGCGCAGGTAGATGTAGCCCTTCTCCGCGGCCATGGCGAAGCCGGCGATGGTCATGGCCTCGACCAGAGCGAACGGATCACCCTCCATCACCACACGGTCTTTGAAAGTGCCGGGCTCGGACTCGTCGGCATTGCACACCACGTAGTGCGGACGCGCGGGCTGCTGGGCCACCGCCTCCCACTTCACTCCCGTGGGGAAAGCGGCGCCGCCGCGGCCGAGAAGCTTCGCGTCTTTGACCTCGCGGATGGTGAGGGCGGGACCGATGTCGATGGCCCGGCGCAACGCCTGATAGCCGCCGTGGGCGCGATAGTCGTCGAGGGACAGCGGATCGACCACGCCGACGCGGGCGAGAAGACGACGTCCCTCGGGCGGACCGACCTTCGGCCGGGGCTCGACCTCGAGCTTCAAATCATCGACGCTGGCGCGGATCCACTGGGGCGTGGCCGGAGCGAGGGTTTCGTTGCTGCGACCCTTCCCCGCCTTCTGGATGAGGGCCGCGGGGGCGCGTTCGCACAGGCCCAGGCACGGACTCTTGATCCACATGAGGCCTTCGTTCTCTTCGTGGGCCGGACCGATGCTTTCGCGACAGGCCATAGCCACCTCGGTGGCCCCGTTCACGCGGCAGACCACGTCGTCGCACACGTGAACCACGGTCTTCGGCCGCTCTTCCACCGCGAACATGGCGTAGAAGGTGGCCACACCGAAGACCTCGGCCGGAGGCACGCCCAGGCGGCGCGCGATGTAATTGATCCCTCCGGGACTGATCCAGCCCACGCGATTCTGGAGCGCGTGCAGAGCGGGCAACAGGAGACTGCGACGCTCGTGGGTGCCGCGACTCTGACGGGCTACTCGAGAGGCGCCGTCCGCGGAGGCGGATAACTCGGGGCCAAGAACCTCATCGACGACTTCACGCTCGTCGTCTGAAGGGACGTCTTTGGTGAAGTGGAGATCCACGAAATCGGACTTTAGTGTCTAAGCGGGCGTCGCGGGGGCGAGTTTCTCAATTCGAACCGCGGCGGCCTTGAACTCGGCGGTGCCGGACTTGGGATCGGTGGCGTCGATGGTGAGACGGTTCGTCTCGACGTCCTCGGGGAAATGGAAGGTCATGAAGACGAGACCAGGCCGCAGACCGGGATCAATGCGCACCTTGGCCACCACGTCGCCGCGGCGGGAGATGACGCGAACGCGCTCGTCGTCGGCCACGCCAAGCGAACGCGCCTCGGCGGGCGAGATCTCGATGGCTTCGCCCTGGCGCAAAGGCGAAGCGAAGGCGCGGGTCTGCACACCGGTGTTGTAGGAGTCGAGCTTGCGACCGGTGGTGAGACGCAGCGGGAACTCGTCGGTGATCTTGTCGACCGGCGGATCGTCGACCACGGCAGAAAAAGGCGCTTTCATCCCCTGCTTGCCGGGATCCTTCTCCCACAGACGTCCATGAAGGAACAGGGCTCCGGGATGATTCTCGTCGGGACACGGCCACTGGATGCCCCCGAGGGACTCGAGCCGCGCGTAGGACATGCCGCGATGCATAGGCGAAAGCGAGCGCAGCTCGTCCCAGGCACCCTCGGCGGTGACGTCGGCCCACGGAGCGCCCAGACGGCGCGCGAGTTCGGTGATGATCCAGATGTCGTCCTTCGCGTTCCCCGGCGGATCAAGCGCCTTGCGCACGCGCTGCACGCGCCGCTCGCTGTTGGTGACGGTGCCATCGGTCTCGAACGCGGCCACCGAAGCAGGCAGAACCACATGGGCCAGCTCGGCCGTCTTGGTCATGAAGATGTCCTGCACAATCAACATGTCGCGGGTGGCGAGAAGATGATTGGCCTTGTTCATGTCGGCTTCGGAAGACGCGGGGTTCTCGCCGATCACATAGAGAGCCCGAAGATCGCCGTGCTCCATCGACTCGAACATCTGGGTGAGGTTCAGGCCGTACCTGGGAATGATGGGCACACCCCAGGCCTTCTCGAAGTTCGCGCGGGCGCCCGCGTCTTTCTCGATGTCCTGAAACCCGGGGAGCTTGTTGGGAATCGCGCCCATGTCGCCGCCGCCCTGAACGTTGTTCTGCCCCCGCAACGGATTGAGACCGCTGCCGTAGCGCCCCACGTGGCCGGTGAGCAGACCGAGGTTGATCAACGAGAGCACATTGTCGACGGCGTTGTGATGCTCCGTGATGCCAAGGGTCCAGCACAAGATGGCGCGATCGGCGCGGGCATAAAGATGAGCCAGCTCGCGAATGGCGGCGGCGGGAATGCCGGTTATGGCCTCGCCCCGCTCGAGCGTCCACTCCATCACGCAGGCCTTGTACTCCTCGAACCCTGAAGTGGCGTTCTCGATGAAGGACCGGTTGGCCAGACCCGCAACGATGATCTCGCGGGCCACGGTGTGGGACAACGCGATGTCGGAGCCCACGTTCAGACCCAGCCACAAATCCGCGAACTCGGCGGACTCCGTCTGCCGAGGATCCACCACCACCAGCTTCGCCCCGTTCCGGATCCCCTTCAGGACATGATGAAAGAAGATGGGATGCGCTGCGCGCGCGTTCGATCCCCACAAGAGAATGAGGTCGGTGTGTTCGACCTCTTCATAAGAACTCGTCCCGCCACCTGCACCGAATACCGTCGCCAGACCGACGACGCTTGGGGCGTGTCAGGTTCTGTTGCAGCTGTCGATGTTGTTGCTGTGAAGCACCTGGCGCATGAACTTCTGAGCCACGAAATTCATCTCGTTGGTGGCCTTCGAACAACTAAAGATGCCCACGCCCTGATCGCCCTTCAGGTCGACCGCGGCCTTGAGGCCCTTGGCGGCCATATCGAGGGCCTCGTCCCAGGTGGCGACCCGGAGCGCGCCATTCTCGCGAATCATGGGTTCGGTGAGCCGGGGCAGTGCGTTCGACATGTGGAGTGCTCTCCTTTTGGGGTGCGATGACCGCCCGATCATACGGCGGCGACCAACTTTCCGGTCCTTCACAAAGAAAGGGACCCGAACCGCAACCACTGGGGACTACGCTCGCCGCCTCTCCCTCGAACCTCCGGAGTTGTCATGCCTGAAAACCGAGTCGAGCCCCCAAAACCGCGCCTGCTGGACCAGGTGCGCCAGGCCCTGCGGTCGCGCAACTATTCTCCACGGACGGAGAAGGCCTACGTGTTCTGGATCCGCCGCTTCGTGGTGTTCAGCGGGAAACAGCACCCCGACGCACTCAGCGAACCCGACATCACGAGGTTCCTCACCGCCCTGGCCATGCGCCTGCGCGTGTCGGCGTCCACGCAAAACCAAGCCTTCTGCGCGATTCTCTTCCTCTACCGGACCGTCCTGGGACGCGAGTTGAAGGGCCTGCAGGGCACCCCGCGGGCCAAAGTGCCGGAACGAGTGCCCGTGGTGTTCTCGAAGCAGGAAGTCTCCGCCATCCTCGGGCAAATGGAAGGACCCGTGGCGGTGGCCGCGTCGCTCCTGTATGCCTGCGGCCTTCGTCTAATGGAGGTGCTCCAACTTCGAGTGAAGGACATCGACTTCGACCGCAAGGAAATCGCCATCCGCCAGGGCAAGGGCCGAAAGGACCGCCGGACCATGCTGCCCCCCGGACTCGAGATCGCACTGCTCACCCACCTCGTCGATGTGCAGGAACAACACGAGCGCGACCGAAGGGCCGGCGGAGACGCGGGCGGCTCAGGGATCTGGGTGGCCTTGCCCGCAGGCCTCGCACGGAAGTACCCAAACGCGGGAAAGGAGTGGGCCTGGCAGTGGGTCTTCCCCGCCGCCCGCACCTACTTCGACCCCACCACGCGTCGGCGATACCGGCATCACCTGCACGAAACGGTGCTTCAGAGAGCCTTCAAGGAGGCTCTGCGCAATACGGGAATCGCCAAGGCCGCGAGTTGCCACACCATGCGTCATTCGTTCGCCACCCATCTGTTGGAACAGGGCTACGACCTGCGAACGATCCAGGAGCTACTCGGCCATTCGGACATCTCGACCACGATGATCTACACCCACGTACTGAACCGAGGGGGCCGCGGCGTGCAGAGCCCGTACGAGAGCCTCCCGCAGATGGCACCCCCGATCGGAGGGCTCAGGAAGCGGCTGGCGTTTGACCAAGGGGGCCGAAAAGGATTGAATGCCCGAGGATGAAAGGGAGAGGCAACTGAAAATGGGTGTGTCCCACATGCACAGCCGCCGCTCGCCCGCGTTATCGATTTATACAGTTCCGTATATTAAGTGTTCTGCGGGCAGTAGTGGCCGATGACGAGTCTGCGGCTCATTCGGGAATCCGGGTTGGGGGCTTTCGAGCCAATGCGCGAAGGACACAACACCTCAGCATGGGCCACCTTGCCCCAGTCCCTGGTCGAAGCGCGGGGTCGGGCGCTTGCCATGTTCGAGTGGCTCACCTCCCTCGGTGGACACCCAAAACCGGCCACCAATGGACACCTGAAAACCGGCCACCACGGGTGAGC
>CXWL01012953.1_pt1 | contig 54823 bp, 42 predicted proteins | sample 590931 | NCBI WGS metagenome assembly CXWL01 (sample SAMEA3498368, study PRJEB10139) | groundwater metagenome | biome: water well; material: biofilm material | place: Germany | collected 2015-04-27 | reverse complement strand
GCGGCTGTGCGGCCAACCCGACGGTGGGCGATGCCTTTGACAAGCTGCACGCGCTGGGCAATACGCTGTGCTTCGGTGAGACGACAGAACTCACCGGCGGCGAGCAGATCGTGGCCGCGCGCTGCAAGAGCGACGCGGTGCGCGAGCAGTTCATGTTCATGTTCGATCGCTACCAGGGCGTCATCAACCGCCACAAGACCACCGACTTGTCAGACAGCCAGCCGACCAAGGGCAATATCGCCGGCGGCCTGACCACGATCGAGGAAAAGGCGCTCGGCAATATCCAGAAGATCGGCAAGAAGTGCACCGTGGACGGGGTCATCGACAAGGCCGGCACGCCGACCCACGCCGGCCTGTGGTTCATGGACTCCAGCAGCGCCGCCGCCGAGATGGTGACCCTGTGCGCAGCTTCGGGTTTCGTGCTGCACTTCTTCCCCACCGGGCAGGGCAATGTGATCGGCAACCCGATCCTGCCGGTGATCAAGATCTGCGCCAATCCGCGCACCGTGCGCCTGATGGCCGAGCATATCGATGTCGATTCCTCGGGTCTGCTGCAGCGCGAGATCACGCTGGCGCAGGCCGGCGACATGCTGCTCGCATCGATGCTGCGCACCGCCAACGGCCGGCTGACGGCGGCCGAAGCCCTGGGCCACCGCGAATTCGTGCTGACGCGGCTGTACGAATCGGCCTGAGCCGACGCGCCTAGCGTGCGTCGTCGTTGGCCGCCGCGGCCGGGCCGCGCTCGGTGTGTGCCGCGTACCCTGCGCGGCCCAGCGTGGCCACCAAACCGGCCTGGGCGCGGGCCCGATCGAGCAGCGCGTTTGCATCCTTGCCGTGCTCCGGGTAGAGCGCCAGGCCTACCGCCGCCGTCACGGTGCACGGCTGCCCTGCCACCAGGATCGGTGCCTGCAGGGTGCGCACCAGCTTCGCCGCCACCCGCTCGCCATCACCCTTGGCCTCCAGATGCCCCAACAGCACGCCAAAGGCGTCGGGGCCGATGGCGGCCACCACGTCGCTGGCGCGCAACCCGCTGCGCAGTCGCACGGCCACCTTGCGGCGCAGGACATTGGCCGATTCGCCGCCCAGCCGCGCCGCAGCCTGGCCGAAGCCTTCAATGCGCAGCACCAGCAGCACCATCGGTGCCGGCTGGCGCTCGCGCAATGCGAGCAACTGGGTCATGTGCTCGACCAGTTGCGCCTGGTGCGGCAGGCCGGTGGCCAGGTCGGTGGCATAGGCCGTGCGCGCGGCGCGCTCCAGCCGCTTGCGCTGCACGGCATGGCGGATGGCGCGCACCAGCGCCTGCGGGTCACCGGGCGTGACGATGGCCTCCACACCCAGGCCCAGCAGGTCGGCCTCGAATGTTTCGTCGGCCGGGCCGGCCAGCACGATCAATGCACTGTCGAAAGCGGCTTGTGACAGGGCCGAGCGTTGGCGCGGGTCGGCCAGGTCTTGCGCCGTGGGTGCAGGCAGCACGACGGCGTCATATTCGCGGGCGGCGTGCGTGTCGGTGGCCGGCGCGGTGCCGAAACCGGCGGCAGCCAGGGCAGCCAGGGTGGCCGGGTCCGCATGGACCAGGAGCACGGAGAGCGGCGGCTGGGACATGGAGCGGGTGAAGGGAATCGAACCCTCGTATGAAGCTTGGGAAGCTGCCGTTCTACCATTGAACTACACCCGCAGCTTGCGCCATTTTAGCTTCGACATCACATCGCTGCGCGATATGAGTCTGCGCTGAAGCGCCAGCGCTTTAACTTCGACATCACATCGCTGCGCGATATGAGTCTGCGCTTTGATCCGCAGCGGCGGGCACAATCGCCGGCCCATGGATGACGCCACCCCGACCGCGCAACACCCCGCCATCCGCAGCTATGTCGTGCGGCCCGGCCGAATGGGCCCGGGGCAGCAGCGTGCCCTGGCGGAGCTGGGGCCGCGCTTCATCGTGCCGTATGTGGCCAAGGCGATGGACTTCGACGCGGTCTTTGGCCGCCACGCCCCGCAGGTGCTGGAGATCGGCTTCGGCATGGGCGACGCCACCGCCGAGGTGGCGGCCGCGCAGCCGGGAGTCGATTTCATCGGTATCGAGGTCCATCCGCCCGGGGTGGGGGCGCTGCTCAAGCACATCGGCGAGCGCAAGCTGACGAACCTGTGCATCGTGCAGCACGACGCCGCGCAGGTCATCGACCACATGTGCGGCCCGGCGTCGCTGGCCGGCGTGCACATCTGGTTCCCCGACCCCTGGCACAAGAAGAAGCACCACAAGCGGCGCCTGATCCAGCCCGAGTTCGTGGCCCGCCTGGTGACCCGCCTGGCGCCTGGTGGCCACTTGCATTGCGCCACCGACTGGGAGCCCTACGCGCAGCAGATGCTGGGCGTGCTGGGCGCCTGCCCTGCCCTCGAGAACACCGCGGCTGGCTTTGCGCCGCGGCCCGAGATGCGGCCCAGGACCAAGTTCGAGGCGCGCGGGCTGCGCCTCGGGCATGGCGTGTGGGATCTCGTCTTCAGGCGCCGCACGGACGGGCTCTCGACCTCTCAGTCGGCCCAGTGCACCCAGCCCGTGAAGTAGGTCAGCAGCACCAGCGCGCCAAAGGCGATGCGGTACCAGGCAAATGGCACGAAGGTGTGGCTGGCGATATAGCGCAGCAGCCAGCGCACGCACAGCCAGGCAAAGATGAACGAGACGACAAAGCCGACGGCAAACATCGGCAGATCGGCCGCCGACAAGGCGCCGCGCTCCTTGTAGAGGCTGTAGGCGCCGGCGCCGACCAGCGTCGGGATGGCCAGGAAAAAGCTGAAATCGGTGGCCGCCTTGCGCGACAGCCCGAGCAGCATGCCACCGATGATGGTGGCGCCCGAGCGGCTCGTGCCCGGGATCATGCCCAGGCATTGCACCAGGCCGACCTTCAGCGCGTCCATTGCCGACATCTCGTCCACCGTGGCCACCCGCACCGCCGATGCCTGCCGTCGTTCGGCCCACAGGATGATCAGCGCGCCCACGATGAACGACGCCGCCACCACCGGCCCGTTGAACAGATACGCCTTGATCGTCTTGTAGGCCAGCATGCCCAGCACGGCGGCCGGCAGGAAGCCGATCGCCACGTTGAGCACGAAGCGCCGCGCCGCCGCGCTGCTGGGCAAGTGCACCACGGCGTCGCGCAGGCGCTGCCAGTAGACGATGACCACGGCGATGATGGCGCCGGTCTGGATCGCGATGTCGAACACCTTGGCCTTGGCATCGGCAAAGTCAAGCAGCGATCCGGCCAGGATCAGGTGCCCGGTGGATGAGACGGGCAGGAACTCGGTGAGCCCCTCCACGATCCCCATGAGGGCGGCCTTGACGAGCAGGATGGGGTCCAAGTGGCGAGGCTCCGGGTCAGGAAGGGGGGGCACGGGCAGGCGGGCGGCGGATGATAGCGAGGCGGCTGCGGGCGGCGACTTTCAGCGCGCGCATCAAATCGGCTTGACCGGCTCGCATGCACGCTCTACGATTACTGACCCGTCAGTCATTAAATGAACAGCCAGACCCCAGCGGCCGAAACCGGCCAACGCCATCGCCGCAAGGAAGCGCGCCCGCAGGAACTGCTGCAGGCCGCGCTTGAACTCTTCGTGGAAAAAGGGTTTGCCGCCACGCGCACCGAAGAGGTTGCGCAGCGAGCCGGCGTTTCCAAGGGCACGCTGTACCTCTACTACCCGAGCAAGGAAGAGCTGTTCAAGGCCGTCGTGCGGCACAACCTGTCCAGCCTCATCGCCGAGGGTGAAGAGCTGGCAGGCGCCTTCGAAGGTGGCAGCTCGGACCTGCTCGCGCTGCTGCTGCACACCTGGTGGGAGCGCATCGGCAATACGCCCGCCGCCGGCATCCACAAGATCGTGCTGGCCGAAGTGCGCAACTTCCCCGAGCTGGCGCAGTTCTATACCGATGAAGTCATCGTCCCGGCCGACCGGCTGTTCTGTGGCGCCGTGCAACGCGGCATCGAGCGCGGCGAATTCCGCCCGATGCCGCTGCACGAGGTGGCGCACGCGCTGATTGCGCCGGTCATCTTCATGGCCCTGCACCGCCATTCGTTTGGCTGCTGCCCGGTGCACGGCGGCGTCGAGGTGGATCCGGCGCAGATGCTCGAGACCCATCTCGATCTCGTGTTGCGCGGCCTCGAAGTGCGCAAGAAGTCGGCCCGATGAGCCGCCGGGCGGGCTGGCTCCTGGCCGCGACGGCATTGGCGCTGGCCGGCGTGGCCGCGCTGCTCGTCGCGCCCGCGGTTCGCACCAAGTGGGCCACCAGGGTGGCCGCGCCAGCGCCCGCCGCCAGCGCCGCGCAGGCGATCGAACTCGTCGCCGCGGACGTGGCACGCGCCAGCCGCGCCGAGCTGACCACGCTGCTGTCGGTCTCGGGTGGCCTGAAGGCGGTGCACAGCGCCATCGTCAAGGCCAAGGTGGCGGCCGAGCTCAAGACGCTGACCGTGCGCGAGGGCGACCGTGTGCAGGCCGGCCAGCTCATCGGCCAGCTGGACGCCACCGAATTCCAGTGGCGGCTGCGCCAGGCGCAGGACCAGGCCGAGGCGGCGCAGTCGCAACTCGAGATCGCGCAGCGCACGCTGTCCAACAACAAGGCGCTCGTCGACCAGGGTTTCATTTCGAGGAATGCGCTCGATACGGCGGCCAGCAGCAGCGCCGGCGCCCATGCCACGCTGCAAGCCGCGCGGGCGGCGGCCGAGATCGCGCGCAAGGCGGTGCAGGACAGCGAGATCCGCGCGCCCATCGCCGGCCACGTGGCGCAGCGCCTGGCGCAGCCGGGCGAGCGCGTGGGTGTGGACGGCCGCATCGTCGAGATCGTGGATCTCGCCCGCATCGAGCTCGAGGCCGCCGTCGCGCCCGAGGACGTGCTGGCGCTGCGCGTGGGGCAAGCGGCGAAGGTCCAGATCGACGGCCTGGCCGAGCCGGTGGCGGCGCGTGTGGCGCGCATCAGCCCCAGCGCACAGGCCGGCACGCGCTCGGTGCTGGCCTATCTTGAACTGGCCCCGGCGGCCAGCGCGGCCGGGCTGCGCCAGGGCTTGTTTGCGCGCGCCCTCATCGAGCTGCAATCGCGGCCCGCGCTGGTGGTGCCGGCCTCGGCACTGCGCCACGACCAGGCCCTGCCCTATGTCGTGACCGTGGAGGACGGCAAGGCCGTGCAGCGCCCGGTGAGCACCGGGGCGCGCGGCGATGTGGCCATCAACGGGCAGGTCGAAGCCGCCGTCGAGATCACCGCTGGCCTGGCAGCCGGGGCCACCGTCTTGCGCGGCACCGTGGGGGCCCCGCGCGCCGGCACGCCGCTCAGGCTGGCCGGCCCCGCCGCGCACTCCGCCTCGGCCGCCTCGCGCTGACTCCAGGATGTGGTTCACCCGCGTCTCGATTGCCAATCCGGTGATGGCCGTGATGGTCATGCTGGCGTTCGTGGTGCTGGGGCTGTTCAGCTACCAGCGCCTCGCGCTCGACCAGTTTCCGAATATCGACGTGCCCACCGTCGTGATCGCCATCGACTACCCCGGCGCCAGCCCCGAAATCGTGGAGGCCGAGGTCACGCGCAAGATCGAGGAAGCCGTGAATACGGTGGCTGGCATCAGCACGCTGTACTCGCGCTCGTACGAAGGCACGGCCGTCGTGATCATCGAGTTCAACCTCGATATCGATGGCCGCAAGGCCGCCGACGATGTGCGCGAGAAAGTGGCGCTGATCCGCCCGCTGCTGCGCGACGAAGTCAAGGAAGCGCGCATCTCGCGCTTCGACCCGGCCGCGCAGCCGGTCTTCAACGTGGCGGTGCTGGCAGCCGACGGCAAGACCAGCCCGCAGGAGCTCACCACCTGGGCCACCCAGGTGCTGCAAAAGAGGCTGGAGAATGTGCGCGGCGTTGGCGCGGTCACGGTGATCGGCGGGGTGGAGCGGCAGATCAACGTCTATCTGCGGCCGTCTGCGATGGAAGCGCTGGGTATCGCCACCGAGCAGGTGGCGGCCGCCCTGCGCAGCGAAAACCAGGAGTTGCCACTGGGCAGCATCCGCTCGCGCGAGCAAGACCGCGTGGTGCAGATCAATGCGCGGCTGAAGACGCCGCGCGACTTTCGTGACATCGTGGTGGCGCGCAAGAGCAGCGGCGTGGTGGTCAAGCTCTGGCAGGTGGCCGATATCGTGGATGGACCGCAGGAACTGGAGAGCCTGGCGCTCTACAACGGCCAGCGCACGGTGCTGCTCTCGGTGCAGAAGAGCCAGGGCGAGAACACCATCGCGGTGGTGGATGGCCTGCAGCGCGCACTGGCCGAGTCCAAGGGCGTCACGCCGCCGCACATCCGCACCGAAGTCAACCGCGACAACTCCAGGTCGATCCGGGTCTCGGTGGCCAACGTGCAGCGCACGCTGCTCGAGGGCGCCGCGCTGACGGTGCTGATCGTGTTCCTGTTTCTCAATTCATGGCGCTCCACCGTGATCACCGGCCTGACGCTGCCGATCGCGCTGATCGGCACCTTCCTGTTCATGTACGTCTTGGGCTTCACGATCAACACCATCACGCTGATGGCGCTCAGCCTGTGCGTGGGCCTGCTGATCGACGACGCCATCGTCGTGCGCGAGAACATCGTGCGCCATGTGCAGATGGGCAAGAGCGCGCACGACGCGGCGCTGGCCGGCACCAACGAGATCGGGCTGGCGGTGCTGGCCACCACGCTGAGCATCGTGGCCGTCTTCCTGCCCATCGGCTTCATGGGCGGCATCGTGGGCAAGTTTTTCCACGAGTTCGGCATCACCATCGTGGCCGCCGTGCTGATCTCGATGTTTGTCAGCTTCACGCTCGACCCCATGCTCAGCAGCGTCTGGCACGACCCGGCGGCCGAGCATGGATCGCACCTCGGCGACAGGAAGGTGACGCTGTACGACAAGACACTGGGGCGCATCACCGGCCTCTTCGACCGTCTCACCGAAACGCTCTCGCGCGGCTACCAGGCGCTGCTGGCGTGGTCGCTGGTGCACCAGGTCAAGACGGTGCTCGTGGCGCTGGCCACCTTCGTGGCCGCGATCGCGCTGCTGGGCGCGATCGGCAAGGAGTTCGTGCCCAAGGCCGATTTCTCGGAGACCCAGATCAACTTCTATACGCCAGTGGGTTCGTCGCTGGAGGTGACCGAGATGCGCGCCCGCCAGATCGACGCCGCGCTGCGCGAACTGCCCGAGGTGCGCCACACGGTCACTGTCATCAACAGCGGCTTCGCGGCGGGCAAGATCTACGGCTCCATCTACGTGCGCCTGCAAGACCGCAAGGATCGCCAGCGCAGCGTCGCTGACCTCGTGGTGCCGATGCGCGAGCGGCTGGCGCGCATCGCCGGCATCACCGTCACCAATATCGGCGTCACCGATCTCGGCGGCAGCAAGAGCATCGTATTTTCCGTGCAAGGGCCCGACCTGGGCGAACTCGAGCGCCTGTCGCGCCTGCTCATGCCCAGGCTGCGCGAGATACCGGGCCTGGTGGACCTGGACAGCACGCTCAAGCCCGACAAGCCCACCATCGCCATCGACATCAAGCGCGACGCGGCTGCCGACCTGGGGCTCAACGTCGGCACGCTGGCCAACACCCTGCGCATGCTGGTGGCCGGGCTCTCGGTGGGCAACTGGCGTGCCGCCGACGGTGAAAACTACGATCTGCGGCTGCGCCTGGCGCCCGAGAACCGCGATGCTGCCAGCGATCTGGCCCAGTTGCCGCTGGTGATCGGCAGCAACCCGGATGGCACCCCACGCGTCGTGCGGTTGTCGCAGGTGGCCGATGTGCGCGCGGCCACCGGCTCCAACCAGATCAACCGGCGCGATCTCAACCGCGAAGTCAATATCGACGCCAATCCGTACGCGCGCAGCATGGGCGAGGTCACGACCGATATCCGCGCCGTGCTCGACAGCATTGCCTGGCCGCCGGGCTACCGCTACAGCTTTGGCGGCTCGACCAAGAATATGCAGGAGTCCTTCACCTATGCGCTGGCCGCGCTGGCACTCGGCGTGGTCTTCATCTACATGATCCTGGCCAGCCAGTTCAAGAGCTTCCTGCAACCGCTGGCGCTGATGAGCGCACTGCCGCTCACGCTGATCGGCGTGGTCGGCTCGCTGCTGGCATTCCGCTCCACGCTGAACATGTTCTCGGTCATCGGCATCGTCATGCTGATGGGCCTGGTGACGAAGAATGCGATCTTGCTGATCGACTTTGCGATCCGGGCGCGGGCCGCCGGCATGGAGAGATCGGCCGCCCTGCTCGAGGCCGCGCGGGTGCGGCTGCGGCCGATCCTGATGACCACGCTGGCGATGATCTTCGGCATGGTGCCGCTGGCCTTTGCGCTCAGCGAAGGCTCGGAGCAGCGCGCGCCGATGGGCCAGGCGGTGATCGGCGGCGTGATCACCTCGTCGCTGCTCACGCTGGTCGTCGTGCCGGTGGTCTATTGCTGGCTGGATGACCTGGGCGCCTGGGCGCAGCGGGGCTGGCGCCGGGCCCGCGCCGCGGGGCCGGCCACAGAGCGGGAAGCCTAGAATGAGATCGGCCTTGAATCGGATACCATATACCGTATAAATCATGAATACTGAAATCGCCCGCTTCAACATGATCGAACAGCAGATCCGGCCCTGGAACGTGCTCGACCAGACCGTCCTCGCACTGCTGGCCACCGTGCGCCGCGAGGACTATGTCCCGCCGGCGCTGCGCGCGCTGGCCTTTGTCGACACCCAGGTGCCGTTGCTGCCGGGTGACGCTGCCGGGCCGTGCATGCTGGAGCCCAAGGTCGAAGCCAGGCTGCTGCAGGCGCTGCAGGTGCAGCGCCACGAAAAGGTGCTGGAGATCGGTGCCGGCTCGGGTTTCATGGCGGCCCTGCTGGCACACCGGGCCATGCACGTGCACACGCTCGAGTGCCGCCCCGCGCTGGCTCGCATGGCGCGCGCGAGCCTGCAGCGCAACGGCGTCGTCAACGTGACGGTGCTCGGGGTCAGCGCTGCCGAGGGCGCGCGCGGGCTGCCGGCCGAAGCCCCGTTTGATGCCATCCTGCTGTCGGGTTCGGTGGCCCAGGTACCGCCCGAGTTGCTCGCGCAGCTCAAGGTGGGTGGCCGGTTGGCCGCCGTGGTCGGCGACGAGCCCGTCATGCAGGCGCGGCTGTATACGCGCGTCTCGGATGCGGCATGGTCCTCTGCCGACCTTTTCGACACCGTGGCGCCCCGGCTCGAAGGCTACCCGGAGCCCAGCCGTTTCACCTTCTGAGTCCGCATGCAGCCCGTGCGCACGCCACCGTCTGTCGCCCGTATCTGCCCTCACGCGGTGCCAGGCGCGCAGGTCGTCGCATCCGGGCTGCAAACACGCCAGCCCCGCATCTATAACCTCGACGGCCAAGACCAAGGAACCCGCATGCTTGTCTTCTCCACCCACCGGCCTGCCCTGACGACCGTGGCCGCATTGATGCTCGCCACCCTGCCCGGCCTGGCCGGTGCCCAGAGCCTGCACGAGCTGTACGGGGCTGCCCACGCCTTTGACGCGACCTACCTCTCGGCCAAGGCCAGCGCCCAGTCCGCCGAGCACCGTGCCGCGCAGAGCGACGCGCTGGCCCGGCCATCGCTCGCCGCCACCGCCGCGGCCACCAATACGCAAGTCGATCCGCCGCGCTCTGGCATCAAGGGCACGGACTCCCTCAGTGCAACCCTCAACGGCAGGTATCCGCTTTTCAACCGGGCCAACGGCGCGACCATCGAGCAGGCGCGTAAATCGCTGGTCTCGGCGCAGGCCGATCTCGATAGCGCCGAGCAGGATCTGATCGTGCGCGTGGCGCAGGCCTACTTCGACGTGCTCGGGGCGCAGGACACGCTGGCCACCACCGGCGCCAGCAAGGCCGCCATCACCGAGCAGTTGGCCTCGGCCAAGCGCAATTTCGAGGTCGGCACGGCGACCATCACCGACACCCGCGAGGCGCAGGCCCGCTACGACCTCGCCACCGCCCAGGAGCTTGCCGCCGAGAACGACCTGCGCACCAAGCGCATCGCGCTCGATACGCTGGTGGGCCGCAGCAATGTCACCCCCAAGTCGCTGGTGGTGCCGATGACGATGCCGGCAGTCACGCCTGCCAATGCCGAAGAGTGGGTCAGCGTGGCCGACCGGCAGCACCCCACCGTGCGCCGCGCCCGGGTCGGCCTGGAGGTGGCCCAGCTTGAAACCGCCAAGGCCCGCGCCGCCGATCTGCCCACCGTCGATGCAGTGGCCACGCTGGGCGGCTCCAATTCACGCGGAAGCGCCGTCTTCTTGCCCGGCACCACCACCAGCGCCACCATCGGCGTGCAGATGAACTGGCCGCTCTACACCGGCGGCGCCACGCAGAACCGGATCAAGGAAACGCTGGTGCTGGAAGACAAGTCGCGCAACGACCTGGAAGCGGCGCGGCGCGGCGTGGCGCAGGGCACGCGGGTGGCTTACTTCGGCGTGCAGTCGGGCCAGGCGCAGGTCAAGGCGCTGGAAGCGGCCGAGTCGTCGAGCAAGCTGGCGCTGGAAGCCACGCAGCTCGGCTACAAGGTCGGCGTGCGGGTCAATCTGGACGTGCTCAACGCCCAGACCCAGCTCTTCACCACCCAGCGCGACCTGGCCAAGGCACGCTATGACGTGCTGATGGGCGGCCTCAAGCTGCGGCAGGCCTCGGGCCAGCTCGGCGCCACCGACGTCGATGCGGTCAACCGTCTGCTGGCCAAGTAGAGACGTTTCTTCACACGGCAGCCATGCCGCGATACGGGCACTTGCGCGACACTGCGCGCCATGCAAGCCATGACGCGCCATGCCCTGCCAGCGGCGATCGCCGCGCATCGCTTCGGCCTCGGTGAGCCCGCGCTCGCCGGCGTCGGCGGCGACGCACGCGGCTGGCTGGTCGCGCAGATCGGCGCTGCCGAGCCGCAGCGTGGCAGCGGCCTGGCAACGGGCGTGCAGGGTCTCAAGCGCTTTGCCGATTTCGTGCGCCAGCAGCGTGCCGGGTCCACCGCCACGGCGGCGAGCGGCGCCGATGCAGGCTTGGCACGCAGGTCCACCGAGGTCGAGTTTGCCCAGCACCTGCGCGCCCTGGTGCAAGCCGATGTACGCGCACGCCTGACCACCGCCGTGCTGAGCCGCCAGCCCTTCAATGAGCGGCTGGCGCTGTTCTGGGCCAATCACTTCACGGTCTCGATGGCCAAGGGCAGCGCGCGCGGGGTGGTTGGCGCCTTTGAACGCGAGGCCATCCGGCCGCACATCGGCGGCACCTTCGAGTCGCTGCTCAAGTCCGCCGTCAAGCATGCCGGCATGCTGCGCTACCTGGACAACGACAGCTCCGCCGGCCCCGACTCGCGGGTCGTGCGCAGGCTTGCGGATCGGCCGCGCACGCCCGGCGAGCCGGGTCCGCGGCTCACCGGCCTGAACGAAAACCTGGCGCGCGAGGTGCTGGAACTGCACACGCTGGGAGTCAGCGGCGGCTATACCCAGGCCGACGTCACCGAGTTTGCCCGCGTCTTCACCGGCTGGCGCATACCGCTGCTCGATCTCTTGAATGCCGAGCCTGGCGCGGCCAGCAGCCGATTCGATCCGAACTGGCACCAGCCCGGCGACAAGGTGGTGCTGGGCAGGCGCTACGCCGAAGGCCCCGACGCGCTCGACGCCGTCCTGCACGACCTGGCGCTGCACCCTGCCACGGCGCGCTTCATCGCCACCAAGCTGGCCCGCCACTTTGTCGCCGACGAGCCGCCCCCGCTGCTGGTGGCGCGGCTGGCGGCCAGTCTGCACCAGACCGGCGGCGATCTGCCCAGTCTGTACCGAACGTTGATCGAATCGCCCGAAGCCTGGGCGCCACAGCCTGCCAAGCTCAAGACACCCGAGGAATTTGTCGTCAGCGGTGCGCGTCTGCTGGGTCTGGGTGAGGCGGCCTTGCAGAACTGGCTCGCGCGCCAGCCCGACGCCGGCGTGGGCCAGCTCGGCCAGCGCGTGCAAGCCGCGCCATCACCCGCTGGCTGGCCCGACCGAGCCGAAGAGTGGCTGGGCCCCGACGCGGTGTGGAAGCGCGTGGAATGGGCCACCCGGGTGGCCGAAAGGGCGAGCCGCGAGATCGATGCCCGCGCCCTGGCCCAGGCCAGCCTGGGGCCACTGCTGCAGGGCGAGACCCTGCACCAGATCGAGCGTGCCGCCGACGGCCCGCAAGCGCTGGCGCTGCTCTTGTTGGCACCTGAGTTCCAGCGCCGCTAGGACAAGGCGATGACGACACGCCGACAACTCCTGCTTTCTGCCGCCGCTGGCGGCGCCCTGGCCCCCTGGGTCAGTCTGAGCATCGCCGCCGGCGTGCCTGCAAGCGCAGGCGCCGCCGCCAACCGGCTGGTCTTCATCATCCTGCGCGGTGGCATGGACGGCCTCACCGCCGTGCCCGCCATCGGCGACCCGGCGTTCGCCGAGGCCCGCGGCATGCTGGGCCAGTTTGCCACCGAGCCGCTGCGGCTGGACGGCATCTTTGCCCTCAACCCGCTGCTGCCCGAACTGCACTCCTTGTACAGCCAGGGCGAACTGGCCGTGTTGCACGCCGTGGGCCTGCCCTACCGCGAACGCTCGCACTTCGATGCCCAGCAGGTGCTGGAAAGCGGCGGCTCACGGCCGCACGAACTGGGCACCGGCTGGCTCGGCCGCGCGCTGATGCACGCCGGCGGCCAGGGCCCCGCACGCCTGCGCGCGGTGGCCCTGGAAACCGCCGTGCCGCTGGTGCTGCGCGGGCCGGTCGAGGTCGATACCTGGGCACCGTCGGTGCTGCCCGAACCCTCAGCCGACCTGGTGGCCCGGCTTGAGGTGATGTACCGCGGCGACACCGTGCTGGCGCAGGCACTGGCGCGTGCCCGCAGCCTGCGCAGCGAGCCCGGCATGGCTGCCAACCCGCCGGCATCGGCAGCCATCGCGGGCAACGCCGCCGGCGTCCGCCCTGCGGCCGTGGCGCTGGCGCGCAAGGCCGCTGAATTCCTGCAGCGCGGCGCCCAGGTCGCGGTGCTGGAGATGGGCGGCTGGGATTCGCACACCAACCAGGCCGCGCCCGCCGGTGCGATCTCCAACAACCTGCGCACCCTCGATGCCGCACTCGCCGCCCTGCGCGTGGGCCTGCTGGCGGGCGACGCCTGGCGCCGCACCGTCGTGCTGGTGGCCACCGAATTCGGCCGTGAGGTGGCCATCAATGGCAACCAGGGTACCGATCACGGCAGCGGTGGCGCCGCCTTCGTACTCGGAGGTGCGGTGCGGGGCGGGCGCGTCCTGACCGATTGGCCTGGGCTGGCCAGGAAGGACCGTTTCGAGGGCCGCGATCTGCGTGTCACCACCGACCTGCGCGCCGCGCTGCGGCCGCTGTTGTCCGACCACCTGCAGGTCGCCCGTGGTGCGCTCGATGACACCGTGCTGCCCGGCAGCGCCGGCTTGAAGGCCCTGGACTTGCTACGCGGCTGACTCGGGGGGCAGCAGCGCCACGATCTCGCGCGCCATGCGTTCGGCCGCACCGCGGTGCAGGGCGGCAAAGGCCAGCGCCCGGCCCGAGGCGGCGGCGCGGTCGTCATGGCAAGCCATATCGATGGCCAGCTGTACACCTGCCCGGATGTCTGGCACCCGCACCGCCGCCCCCGCCGCCAGCGAGAGCTCGGCCGCCTGCGCAAAATTGAAGGTGTGCGGGCCCATCACCAGCGGGCACCCGCAGGCCGCCGCTTCGATCAGGTTCTGCCCACCCAGGGGCGCAAAGCTGCCGCCCAGCAGCGCCACGTCGGCAGTGGCGTAGTACAGGGGCATTTCGCCCAGTGAATCGCCCAGCCAGACGTCGGCCGCAGCGGCTTCGGCCGGCGGGGTCTCGGCCCAGCCGCTGCGGCGCAGACCAAAGAGGCCGGCGGCGGCCACCAGGCCGGCCACCTCGTCAAAGCGCTGCGGGTGGCGCGGCACCAGCAGCAGCAGGGGGCGCGGGGCACGCAAGGCGCGCCAGGCGCGCAGCAGCGGCTCCTCTTCACCCTCGCGCGTGCTGGCCGCCAGCACCACGGCACGGCCCAGCGCCGCGCGCCACTGGCGGCCGCGCGCCAGCTGATCGATAGGCGGCGAGACGTCGTATTTGAGGTTGCCCAGCACCGGCGCCGCCGCCGCACCCGATGTCAGCAACCGGATCGCGTCATCCTCAGTCTGCGCCAGCACCCGCGTGAAGGTCGCCAGCACCGGATGCATGAGCACAGCCAAGCGCTGGCCCTTGGCGTGGCTGCGCGGCGACAAGCGGGCGTTGGCCAGCACCATCGGCAGACCCGCATCGTGTGCGGCATGCAGCAAGTTGGGCCAGACTTCGGTCTCCATCACGACACCCGCCACCGGTCTATGTGCCCGCAGAAAACGTCGCACCGCGCCGGGGGTGTCGTAGGGCAGCCAGGCCTGCGCATCACCGGCCTGCAGCAGCGCGCGGCCGGCCTCGCGGCCGGTCGCCGTGCCATGGGTCAGCAGCAGACGCAAGCCCGGGCGCTGCAGGCGCAGGGCTTCAATCAATGCCGATGCGGCACGTGTTTCGCCCAGCGATACGGCGTGCAGCCACAGCCGGCCCGCGGCAGGCTCGCCCGCGTGGCCGCCAAAGCGTTCACTCCAGGCCGTGCGGTATAGCGGCTCGCTCCGGCCGCGCCACCACAGCCGCGCCAGGTAAAGCGGTGTGGCCAGGCGCAGCAGCAGCGTGTAGGCGGCCCGCGCCAGGGTGTTCAATGCACCCCCCAACACGCTCAATGGGCTGATGCCGCCAATTGCGCATCGGGCTTGACGCTGCGCAGCGTGGTCATGAAGTCTTGCTCGATGCGCTGCAGGGCCGCCGCCGTGTGGCCCTCGAAGCGCAGCACGAGCACGGGCGTGGTGTTGCTGGCGCGGATGAGGCCAAAGCCGTCGGCGAAGTCGACCCGCAAACCGTCTATGGTGCCGATCTCGCCGCCGGCAAAGGCCAGCCGGCCATCGGCCACCCGCGCCAGCAACTCGGCGACCACGGCGTGGTGCTCGCCTTCGGTACACGGCACGTTGAGCTCGGGGGTGGAAAAGCTGGTCGGCAAGGCGTCGAGCAGCGCGCTGGGGTCGGGCTCGCGCGACAGGATCTCCAGCAGGCGCGCGGCGGTGTACATCGCATCGTCAAAGCCGTACCAGCGCTCGCCGAAAAACAGGTGCCCGCTCATCTCGCCGGCAAATGGCGCGCCAGTCTCGCGCAGCTTGGCCTTGATCAGCGAGTGGCCCGTCTTCCACAGCAGCGGCACGCCACCGGCCTGGCGGATGGCCACCGGCAGGCGCTGCGAGCACTTGACGTCGTAAATGATGGTGGCGCCGCGCTGGCGTTTGAGGATGTCGCGCGCGAACAGCATGATCTGGCGGTCGGGGTAGATGATGTTGCCGCCGCGCGTGACCACGCCCAGGCGGTCGCCGTCGCCGTCAAAGGCGAGGCCGATATCGGCCTGCGTGGCGTGCACCACCTTGATCAGGTCGGCCAGGTTCTCGGGCTTGCTCGGATCGGGGTGATGGTTGGGAAAGTCACCATCGACGCGGCTGTAGATATCGATCACCTCGCAGCCCAGGGCGCGCAGGATGGCCGGTGCGGTGGCACCGGGAATGCCGTTGCCCGAATCCACCACCACCTTCAGCGGGCGCGCGAGCCTGCAGTCGCTGGTGATGCGCCGCGTGTACTCGGCCACGACCGCCATCGAGCCGCTGCGGCCGCGACGTTTGACGTAGTCCTCGGTCTCGATGCGATGCTTGAGCTGCTGGATCTCTTCGCCGTAGATGGCACGGCCGCTCATCACCATCTTGAAGCCGTTGTAATCCTTCGGGTTGTGGCTGCCGGTGACCATGATGCCGCTGGTGCAGCCATGCTGGCCACGGGTGGCGGCCACGTAATACAGCATGGGGGTGGTGACGGCGCCGAGATCCACCACATCCAGCCCGGTGGATTTGAGGCCACGCACCAGCGCCGCCGCCAGCCGCGGGCCCGAGAGGCGGCCGTCACGCCCCACCGCCACCGCGCGCTCGCCAGCAGCCACCGCCGCCGAGCCGAAGGCGCGCCCGAGGTGCTCGGCAAAGGTGGCGTCGATCGATTTGCCGACCACGCCACGGATGTCGTAGGCCTTGAAGATGGTGGCGTCAATGTGCATGGTTCTGGCTCGGTTGTCGAAGAGCCGCGCGATTGTAGGCAGCGGCTCGTCGGGCCCGAGGTCGATGGGGCGGCCCGGCGGCAGGCTAGAGCCCCCACGCTCACTGCGCTCGCTGCCCCCCATGGGGGCGCAGCCCGCCTTGGGGCGGCCCGGCGGCAGGCTAGAGCCCCCACGCTCACTGCGCTCGCTGCCCCCCATGGGGGCGCAGCCCGCCTTGGGGCGGCCCGGCGGCAGGCTAGGGGGATCGCACCCCTAGTCCCTGGCTTGTGGACGACGGATCGCGACTTCTATATTTGTCCGCGTCGGGTGCTGCACCAGCGCCTGGCGGCCGCGCTGCCTGGCGCGGTGCGTGGCTACACAACCCCGACGATGGAGGCATTTATGGCCCAAGGCAACCCGCGTTCCGATGGCGCCGCACCGACGGATCCCGATTCGTCCAGCCCGGAGTTCTCAACCGTCCTCAAGGCGCTGGTCGAGATCTATCGGCCGATCCTCGAAGAGGACCTGAAGCGCTCCGGCAACCTGGAGGCACTCATCAAGGAAGCCGAGAAGGCCGAGCCCGACTGCGAGGCCGAACTGAGCGCCGCGGAGCGCCTGTTCGGCGCCTTCGCCGACGAGAAGGTGACGCTCGCGCTGCTGCCCGCGCAGGCGCGAGAGTTGCTCGGGCCGATCGAGCGTTGGCGCTGGTGCCTGCTGCACATTCGCTGTTGCATCATTTTTGGTTGGCTGTTGTGCCGTCGGCCGCGCAGCTTCCGCCTGTCGGCGTATTACCTGTACCGCTACTGGCTGTGCGTGCGCCGGGCGCTGGGAACGCCAGTCACGCCAGGGCGGCTGAGCGACGCCGAGCGCAGGGATCTCGATATCCTGGTCGCTGCGCTCGCCAAGGCCTACCGGCCCTACCTTGCCGACCAGCTCGCGACGGTCGACTTCACGACCGGTTTGCCCGAGGCCATCGACGCCGGCAAGGTGGACTGCCAGGACGGCGAGGAAGAAGCCGCGGCGGTGTTCGAACGCCTGCTCACGGTCGAGACAGCGCAGGCACTGCTCGGTGCCGCGGCGTTCAAGGAGCACAGCGCGCAGCCCTGGTTCTGGTTCTGCCGCTGCTGGTGCCTGTGCGCGATCCGCTTCGGCTGCTGCCTCGCCCGCGCGCGCAACCTGGTCGACGTCTACCGTTGCCTGCGCGTGTACTGGCGTTGCCTGCGTGAATGCTTCAGGCCGCTGAGTTGCGAGCTGACCGGGCCCGATGGCTGTGTCGCCGAAGAGGTGAACGCCGCGATCCCGGCCCTTGTTGTCCCGATCCACGGCACCGCCGCGGGCGCCGGCTTCCAACGCTATGTGCTCGAGTGGTCGCGCAACGCTGTTTTCTGGCATGCAGCGAACTTCGTCTATCCGCCGGTGCCGCCGGGCAACATCGTCCAAGGCAACGCGCCGGTGGCCGCCGGCCTGCTGGCCTACCTCGACACGACGCTGCTCGATGCCGGCCTGTACTTCGTACGCATGACGGTCTACGCCGTGGATCAATCGACGGTGCCGTGCTCGATGAGCTTCTCGGTGTTCAAGAAGGATGTCCGCATCCTCGGCGTCGATGGCAGCACGGCGCTCGATGCGCCGCCCTTCGACCCCGCGGCGCGCTTTATCGACAACGTGCCAGCGCTGTGCGCACGGCCGGCGGGCACGTTTGAGGCCTCGTTCGGCACCTGCCTCTCGGTGTGGGGTTCGGCCTACATCGGCGGGTGCGACGACAACCAGCGCATCAAGCGCTATACGCTGGATTACAAGGCCGGCTACGAGGCGGACTGCGCAACGCCGGGCTGGACCAACTTCCTCGGCGTTGACTTCAATACGCCGGCGCAGTACCGCGCGATCAACATGCGCACCGACACCTCCGTGCTCACGGCGTACTGGGGCCCGGATTGCCTGGTGCCCGTGCCGTTCCCACCGTGGTGCCTGCTCAACGATGCGCAGGGGCGGCTCTACCCCACATCGTGGAACACCAGCATCGGCGGCTGCCAGCTGAGTGGGCTGTACACGATCAGGCTGGTGGTCGAGGATACGAACGGCGTGACGTATTGCGACACCCAGCGCGTGTGGCTCGACAACAAGCCGATCACCGCGCTGATTCGCATCGACGCCGTGCCCAGGTGCACCGACCTGTTCGTGAGCCAGTTCGCGCTGCCGCCCGACTGCTCGGTGCCATGGAGCCTGCCGGTGTCCGGCATCGCCTACGACGAGTACACCGACGAGTTGTTGCCGCTGACGCGGCCGAACGACAATTTCGATCACTACGTGGTTTCGGTCGAGAAGCAGGGCGGCCCGACCATCCCGATCCAGATTCCGGGCCCGGGCGGGGCGTGCTACCACGGCATCTCGCGGGTCGGCGACCCCGGAACGCGCTGTGGCGTGCCGACGGTGGCGCAACTGATCGGCACGCTGGCGAGCTTCGACTTGCGGGCGATCGATCCGCTGTGCCGACCCGCGGGCGTGCCGGTTGAATTCACCACGCCGCGCGGTGAATGCTGCGTGTATATCTTCCACCTCACGGTGTACGACCGTACGACACGGCCCTGCGGGATCAACTGGGCGACGTCGAACTGGCCGGTCAAGATCTGCAACGACCTGCCGGTCAACTAGGCGTATGGACGAGTCCTGGTTCCGCTTCGTGCTCGGCGTGCTGGCCACTTGGCGCGTGGCGCACCTGCTGGCGCACGAGGACGGGCCCTGGGACGCCGTGCTGCGGCTGCGCGTACTGCTCGGCAACGGAGTTTGGGGCCGGCTCGTCGATTGCTTTGCCTGCCTGAGCCTGTGGGTTGCGGCGCCGATCGCGCTGGCCGTTGGGCGCAACCCAGGTGAATGGGTGCTCGCCTGGCTCGCCCTCTCGGGGGCGGCCTGCGTGCTGCAGCGGGCGGTGCGCGAACCGGTGATGATTTCCCCGCTCGCCGGGCTCGAGCGCCTGGATACCGAAGGAGACGACGATGGGCTGCTGCGGACAACGGCGCGAAGCGCTGGCGACAACAACGGTGGCAACGAACGGCTCGGTGCCACCGCATCGTGCGCCGGACCGGACAGCAGCGCCCTCCCCGCCGTTCGCTGACTCGCGACGTGCCGTGCCCGCCAGCGCGGCGCGTCCAGCTGCGTTGGGGCCAGCGAGGCAGGCGCTCCCGCTGTCAGGCGCAGTCGAATTGCGCTACCTGGCGCGCTCGCCGATCATCGTGCGCGGGGCGACCAGCGGGCGCGAGTACCGCTTTTCGGCCGCCGAGCCGATGCAGCGCGTGGCGCGTGCAGATATCGAACCGTTGCTGCGCACGCCCTACTTCGTGCGCCAGGGCTGACACCCGGCGTGGCTTGACGTGTTCAGGGCGAGGCAGAGCGCCGCACCGGCTTGCGCTCAGAGCCAGCCCGCCTTGCGAAAACGCCGGTACATCAGCCCGCACACCAGGGCCATGACGCCCAGCGCCAGCGGGTAGCCATAGCGCCACTTCAGCTCGGGCATGTGCTCGAAGTTCATGCCCCAGATGCCGACAAACGCGGTGGCGACTGCAAAGATGCCGGCCCAGGCCGCCAGGCGCTTGGACGTTTCGGACTCCTCGATCGTGACCATCGACAGGTTCACGTGGATCGCCGTGGTGATGGTCTCGCGCAGCGTCTCCAGCGTCGCGTTGCAGCGCGCCAGGTGGTCATAGACATCGCGAAAGTAGTCCTGCGAACGCATGCACACCGGCGGCACGCGGCCGCCAAAGAGCTTGCCGGTGGCTTCCATCAAGGGCGCCACGGCATGGCGCACGACACCCACGCGGCGCTTGAGCGCATACAGATGCTCGATATTCGGGCGGGCGGTGCCGCGGTCGAAGATCCTGTCCTCGATGGATTCGAGTTCGCTCTCCATCGCATCGATGACCGGGAAGTAGCGGTCCACCACCGCGTCCATCAGCGCGTAATAGACAAACGACGAGCCATGGCGCAGCAGGTGCGGCTCGTGTTCGGCGCGCTCGCGCACACCCAGGAAGCCCTGCATGGCGTGGTTGCGCACCGAGAGCACGAAGTTGGAGCCGACAAAGACGCACACCTCGCCGACATGCAGCTCGCCCTGCGCCGTGTACTCGATCATGTGCATGACGGTGAAGATGGTCTCGCCGTACTCCTCGATCTTGGGCCGCTGGTGGCCGTGGCGGGCATCCTCCACCGCCAGGTCGTGCAGCCCGAATTGCCGCTGCATCTCCAGCAGCTCTTCGTCGCTGGCGTCCTTGAGCGCCACCCACACGAAGCACTCGGGGCGGTGCAGGTAGTCGCCGATCTGCGCGACGGCGATATCGGCCAGCTTCTTGCCGTGCTGGTAGGCGACGCAGTTGACGAGCATGGTTGTGGCACGGGTGTGAACGGGCGCGCCATCTTCGCATGCGCCGCACGCCGGGCGGGCGGTTGCGATCTAGCCCGGCAGGATCAGCAACTGCAAACGCAAGAGCGTCTTCATGACCGATTCCACGTTCAAGGGTGGGCGGACGAGACGTAGGCGGGCGCCGGCTGCGTGAAGTACGCATGCAGGATCTGGTACGCCATCAGATAGTTCTTCTGCTGAACCATGAACAGGTGCTGCCCGCTGCCGTTGCCCGATGACGCGTAGTTGGGCTCGCCCGGCCGCTGCCTGCCGTAGGCCAGCAACTCCGCCACGCTCTTCACCGGCAGCGAGGGGTGCACCACCAGCACCGCAGGCTCGCGCCCGAGAAGCGAGATGCCGACGAAGTCATCGACCGGGTTGAAGCCGAGCCGGGTGTACAGCGTGGCGCTGATGGCGTTTGTCTGCGAGGCCAGCAGCAGCGTATAGCCATCGGCCGGCGCTCGCGCCACCACCTCGCTGCCGATGGTGGCGCCGGCGCCGGGCTTGTTGTCGATGAAGACCTGCTGCCCGAACCGCCGCGAGAGCACCTGCGCGATGGCGCGCATGGGCCCATCCACGGCCCCGCCCGGCGAGAACGGCACGACGATGCGCACGGGCCGGCTGGGGTACTCCTGCGCCGCTGCCGGCGCGCCGGCCAGGAGCAGCGCCGCCAGGAGCCCGCCCCAGCGTGCCGAGGTTCTTGCCACCGTGGTTTCCATCATCCCGCGGTCCTGATTGGTTGCGTTTGGCCCATGGCCTGGCGACTTTAATGGCGTGGTCTGCGCCGGTCAATGCCGCGTTGGCGCTCAGAAGCCGAGCATGTTCGTGCGCACGTGCACCAGATGCGCCAGGCACGCCGCGCGCGCCCTCTCGGCGTCGCGCTCCTTCAGTGCCGAGACGAGCACGCGGTGCTCCTCCTGGTATTCCAGCCGGCGCTCGGGCGTGGCACTGTGGCGCTTGAGCACACCCCACTCGCCTTGCGATCTGACCTCGTTCATGAGGCGCAAGACGCCGGTGATGAAACCGTTGTGCGCGGCACCGGCGATCGCCTCGTGCAGCGCGGCGTCCCACTTCTCGAATTCCTCCAGCGTGGTCGCCGCCTCGGCGTGGTGGTTGCACTCGTCCATGCGGGCAAAATCGGCGGCGGTGGCACTGCCGATGGCCATCTCGATCAGCGCCGGCTCGAGCACCAGCCGCGCGCTCATCAGCTCGGCCGGGCTGACGGCCAGCGCGCCGGCCGCTGGCGCCAACTCCGACAAGGCCGCCTGCACCTGTTCCGAGACATAGGTTCCGCTGCCCACGGTTTGCGTGATGAGCCGCTTGCGCTTGAACTCCAGCAGCACGCGGCGCACCGTGGAGCGGCTGAGGCCATACTGCGCGCTCAGTGCCCGCTCAGTGGGGATGCGGTGGCCAGCGCGCCAGATGCGCGCGCGCAGGTTGTCGAAAATCGCATCGCGCAGGGTCGCCGCTATATCCATGGTGCGCATGTGCTCCGGGTCATATGGGCCGTAATGGTAGCATTTGGCCGCCACCCATCGGGTTGCCTGAGGAGAACGTCCTGCGCATCGCCACCATCATCCACCAGGGTCGGCCCCGGGCCGGCCGGCTGTCTGCCGACGGCCAGCTGATCGACCTCTTCGACACCGACGGCGCGCGCGGCGCGCTGCCGCTGGTGGAGCTCACAGCGGCGGGCGAGGCACTGCCTGCGCCGTGCGCGACCGTGCCCTTCGATGCCGCCGCGCTGCTGGCCCCGCTGCCCCAGCCGCGGCGCAATATCTTCTGCGTCGGGCGCAACTACCAGGCCCACGCGCGCGAGCTGAGCGCCACGGTCTTCAAGGACAACGCCGCCGTGGTGGACGCCTGGCCCATTGTCTTTTCCAAGGTGCCCGAATGCGTGATCGGGCCCGGTGCCGAGGTGGCCCTGCCCGGCGCCATCTCGGCGCAGATCGACTACGAGGCCGAACTGGCCGTGGTCATCGGCCGCGGCGGCCGCAATATCGCGCGCGCCGGCGCGATGCGGCATGTCTTCGGCTACACCATCGTCAACGACGTCACCGCGCGCGATGTGCAGCAGCGCCATTTGCAGTGGCACCTGGGCAAGAGCTTCGACACCTTCTGCCCGATGGGGCCGTGGATCGTGACCGCAGACGAGGTGGACGGCACCGACACCCGCGTGCGCTGCTGGGTCAACGGTGAGCCGCGGCAGGACGCGCGAACGTCGGACATGATCTTCGACATCCCCACGCTGATCGAGACCTGCTCGCGCGGAATCACGCTCTACCCTGGCGACATCATCGCCACGGGCACCCCCGCCGGCGTGGGCATGGCCATGCAGCCACCACGCTGGCTGCAGCACGGCGACCTGGTGCGCATCGAGATCGATGGCATCGGCGCGCTGGAAAACCGCTGCGTGCAGGAGACCCGTTCATGAAGACCCTGTGTGCCTGTGCCTGGCTGCTGGCGGCCAGCGTGGCCAGCGCCCAACCCGCCTGGCCCGACCGGCCGATCACCATGATCGTGCCCTTCCCGCCCGGCGGCGTCGCCGATACGGTGGCGCGCCCGGTGGCCGAGGCGCTGGGCAAGGAACTGCGGCAGACGGTGATCGTCGAGAACCGCGTCGGCGCGGGCGGCGCCCTGGGCATCGGCGCGGCGGCACGCGCGCCGGCCGATGGCTATACGCTGCTGCTGAGCCTGTCGTCGATCTCGATCCTGCCCGAGGCCGACCGGCTGCTGGGCCGCAAGCCGGCCTTCACGCTCAGCAACTTCAAGCCCATCGCGCGCTTCACGGCCGACCCCACGGTGCTGGTGGTGCGCGCCGACGCACCCTGGAAGTCGCTGGCCGATCTGGTGGCCGATGCGCGGGCCAGGCCCGGCACCTACAACTACGGCAGCTCGGGCAACTACGGCACCATGCATGTGCCGATGGAGATGCTCAAGGCCAGCGCAGGCTTCCGCATGACGCACATCCCCTACACCGGCGCCGGGCCGGCGGTGCTGGCACTGCTGGGCGGCCAGGTGGACGCGGTGGCCAGCGGCCCCGCCACTGTGGCGCAACAGATCAAGGCGGGCAAGCTGCGCGCACTGGCGCATTGGGGTGACAAGCCGCTGGCCGCCCTGCCCGAGGTGCCGAGCCTCAAGCAGTTGGGTCATGCCGCGAGCTTTGCGCAATGGTCGGCGCTGTTCGTGCCCGCCGGCACACCCGACGAGGTGGTGCACAGGCTGCGCGCCGCGGCCAGGAAGGTCGCGACCGACCCGCATGTGCTGCAGACCATCCAGCGCGCCGGCAGCCCGGTTGAGTACCAGGACGCGCCGGAGTTCCAGGCCTACTGGGACGCCGACGCCCGGCTGATGCTGGAAGCCGTGCGCAAGATCGGCAGGGTGGAATGAGCGGGGTCTGATGGGCCGATAGCCGCCTGTCGGCATCGGCCAGGGACAGGTCCGAAAACGGCCAGTCTGGCGCCCGCAGCCGCCTATCATGGCGGCATGGTCCTCGATGTGGATGCCGCCTACCTTGCCATCAGGGCCCGCGATGCGCGCTTCGACGGACGGCTGTTCGTGGGTGTCACATCCACCGGTGTCTATTGCCGACCGGTCTGCCGCGTGCGCACCCCGCGGCGCGAAAACTGCCGCTTTTTCGACACCCCCGCACAGGCCGAGGCCGCCGCCTTCAGGCCCTGCATGAAATGCCGGCCCGAGATTGCGCCTGGCTTGTCGCATACCGATTCATCGCGCACGCTGGCCGATACGGCAGCACGCATGATCGAATATGCCGTGCACAACGGCGAGAGCACGAGCCTGCCGGCGCTGGCGGCACGGCTGGGCGTCACCGACCGCCACCTGCGGCGCATCTTCCAGGCCGTGCATGGCGTGGCGCCACACGATTACCTGACGACGCAGCGCCTGCTGCTGGCCAAGCACCTGCTCACCGATACGGCGCAGCCCGTCACCCAGGTGGCGCTGGCCAGTGGCTTCGCCAGCCTGCGCCGCTTCAACGCCGCCTTCGCCGACCGCTACCGCTTCAACCCGACGCAGCTGCGGCACGAGCGCGAATTGAGGCGCGCCGAAACGCCGCTGCGTCTGGCGTACCGGCCACCCTACGACGTGCAGGCCGTGCTCGGCTTCTTCGCGCGGCGCGAGGTCCGTGGTGTCGAACAGGTGGAAGGCCTGAGCGTGCGCCGTACCGTTGGCTGGCTGCACCGCGGCCAGCGCGTCACGGGCTGGCTCGACGGCCGCTTCGAGCCCGACCGGCACGAGGTGCATGTCACCGCTTCGGCCAGCCTGGCACCGGTGCTGGGTGCGGTGCTGCAGCGCGTGCGCCAGGGCCTGGACCTGGACGCCGACCCGTCGCTCATCGACCCCGTGATGGCAACACTGCCGGTGCCGACCCGGCCCGGCGCGCGGCTGCCGGGCGGCATGGACGGCTTCGAGACCGCGGTGCGCGTGATCCTCGGCCAGCAGGTCACCGTCAAGGCCGCGCGCACCCTGGTGCAACGGCTGGTGGCCTGCCTCGGCGAGTCGGTCGCGACGCCCTACCCGGCGCTGACGCATGTGTTTCCGCATGCGCAGGCCGTGGCCGCGGCCAGCCCGGAACTCATCGGCACACTGGGCATCGTGCGCCAGCGCGTCAGGGCCCTGCAGGCGCTGGCGGCCGCGGTCGCCCGCGGCGACATCGAACTGCACCGCGGCGCGCCGCTGCAGCCGACGCTGGACGCGCTGCGCGCCCTGCCCGGCATCGGCGACTGGACGGCGCAGGTCATCGCCATGCGCGCCCTGGCCTGGCCCGACGCCTGGCCGGCGAGCGACATCGGCCTCATGAATGCGCTCGGCTCACGCGACCGCAAGCACATCACGGCCCTGGCCGAAGCCTGGCGGCCCTGGCGCGCCTACGCCGTGATGCAACTCTGGCACCACCTGGAGACGACGACATGAAGACACCCCGCTTCGAAGCGCAGACCCGCATCGAGACGCCGCTTGGCCCGCTGACGCTGGCGGCGACGGCGCGCGGCCTGGCGCTGGTGTGGTTCGATGCCCAGGCGCACCGCACCGACGAGGTCGACGCCCCGCACGCGCCCGAACACCCGCACCTGGCGCAGGCGGCGCGCGAGTTCGACGCCTACTGGCGCGACGCGCGCAGCGCCTTCAGCGTGCCGCTGGACGCGCAAGGCACGGAGTTCCAGCGCGCCGTGTGGGACGTGCTGTGCACGATTGCGCCCGGGGCGCTGTCCACCTACGGCGAGGTGGCGCGCCGCGTCGGGCGGCCCGACGCGGCGCGCGCGGCGGGCGCGGCCATCGGGCGCAACCCCATCGGCATCGTCGTGCCTTGCCACCGCGTGGTCGGCCGCGACGGCTCGCTCACCGGCTATGCCGCCGGCATTCCGCGCAAGGAAGCGCTGCTGCGCCACGAGGGCGTGCTGCTATGACGCGGCGCGACCTCGGTGAACTGCTGTTGCTGGGCGCGCTGTGGGGCGCGTCGTTCCAGTAACCCCGCGCGCCGGCTTCCTGCGCTGGCCTTCAGCGAAAGCGTGGCTGCGGCACGGTGCGCAAATCGCCCGGCAGCGAGCCGAGATATTGCGCCAGCGCCTTGATCTCTTCACGCTTGAACTGCTTGACCTGGCCGACCATGATGGGGTTGCCGCGGCCGACCACGGCGTTGCCCTCGGTGGCATAGGCGCGCAGCGCCACGAACAGGTAGTCAGCGTGCTGGCCAGCGATCTTGGGGTAGGCGGGGTCGATCGGTTTGCTGAAATTGGCGCCGTGGCAGGTCACACAGGCGCCCTTGGTCAACAGCGCCGCCACCTGCGCCGAGGGTTGCGCGGCGGGCATGTCGGCCACCGTCTTGAGCGACGACGCGCCGTGCGATTCGTAGTAGGCGCCCAGATCGGCCATGTCGATGTCGCTCAGCGAGCCGGCCATGCCGCGCATCGTGGGGTGCTTGCGCTCGCCCTTCTTGTAGGCAGCCAGCGCGGCCACGATGTATTTGGCGCCCTGGCCCGAGATCATGGGCACCTTGTGGACCTCGGGGTAGCTGGCCCGGTACTCCGGGATGCCGTGGCAGCCGATGCACATCGCCGCCTTCTTTTCGCCAGCTGTGGCGTCCTGCGCCTGGGCGGCCGAAACAGCACCGGCCAACGCCAGCAGGAGGGTGATCGTTTTGCTCATCATCGTGGGGGGTCGGGTTGACTGTCGTGAGGTGCCTGGCCACAACGCGGGCAAGCCAGCGATCCAACAAACGGGCGCGATTATAGGGGCCCTTATACTGAACCGAGCCCCTCCAGCAGCGCCCTGCGCCCACCCGTACATGATCAAGTTTCAAGGCTCTGACCAGTACGTCGCCACGCCGGATTTGATGCTCGCCGTCAATGCGGCCGTGACGCTCACCCGGCCGCTGCTGATCAAGGGCGAGCCCGGCACCGGCAAGACGATGCTGGCCGAGGAAGTGGCCAGCGCCTTGAAGATGCCGCTGCTGCAGTGGCATATCAAGAGCACCACCAAGGCGCAGCAGGGGCTCTACGAGTACGACGCCGTCAGCCGCTTGCGTGACAGCCAACTCGCGGGTGTCGAGGATTCGGCACGGGTCAGGGACATCCACAACTACATCGTCAAGGGCGTGTTGTGGCAGGCCTTCACCGCCGACCAACCGGTGGCGCTGCTGATCGACGAGATCGACAAGGCGGATATCGAATTTCCGAACGACCTGCTGCGTGAAATCGACCGCATGGAGTTCTACGTCTACGAGACCCGCGAGCTCGTGCGCGCCAGGCACCGGCCGGTGGTCTTCATCACGTCGAACAACGAGAAGGAACTGCCGGATGCCTTCTTGCGGCGCTGCTTCTTCCACTACATCAAATTCCCCGAAGCCGACACCATGCGGGCCATCGTGGATGTGCACTTCCCGGGCCTCAAGCAAGAACTGCTGGCCGCGGCGCTGAAGACCTTCTACGACATCCGCAACCTGCCCGGGTTGAAGAAGAAGCCTTCCACCAGCGAGTTGCTCGACTGGCTCAAGCTGCTGGTGGCCGAAGACATCCCTCTGGCCGCGCTGCACAGCAAGGACGACCAGGTGGCGATCCCGCCGCTGGTGGGCGCCCTGCTCAAGAACGAGCAGGACGTGACGCTGTTCGAGAAGCTCGTTTTCATGCAGAGGCACCACCGCTGATGCTGGCGGTGGCCCCCGTCACACTGGCGCGCAGCCCGCTGCGGCTGGTGCCGCTGGGCCTGGAGCATGAGGTTGGCCTGGCGGCGGCCGCAGCCGACGGCGAGCTGTGGCGCCTGCGTGTCACCTCGGTGCCCGAACCGGGCCGGACGCGGGCCTATATCGAATCCGCCCTGGACATGGCCGCGCAGGGCCACCGCCTGGCATTTGCCGTGCTCGACGCTGGCAGCGGGCGCGTCATCGGCAGCACGAGCTACCACGATATCGTGCCGGCTGTGGAGCGGCTGGAGATCGGCTACACGTGGTATGCGCTGAGCTGCCAGCGCACCGGCGTCAACACCACCGCCAAATTGCTGTTGATGCAGCACGCCTTCGAGACGCTGGGTGCGCAGCTGGTGGGCTGGCGCACCGACGGCGACAACATCGCCAGCCAGCGCGCCATCGAGCGCCTGGGCGCGCGCAAGGACGGTGTGCTGCGCCACCACGCACTGCGCCGCGACGGCAGCGTGCGCGACACCGTGATGTACAGCCTGGCCGCCGGCGAATGGCCCGAGGTGCGGGCCGGTCTTGAATTCCAGCTCAGCCGGCCGCGCTGAGCGCCGCACAGCACGATGGCCAAGAAGCACATCACGGTCGAAGACCTCTGGAAGCTCACACGCCTGGGCTCGCCGAGCCTGTCGCCCGACGGTGCGCAGGCGGTTGCCTCGGCAACACGGTTTGCGATGGCCGACAACAAGTCGGAATCGTCGCTGTGGCTGCTGTCCACGCTGGGCGGTGCGCCGCGGCAGCTGACGCACTGCGGCGACAAGGATGGGGCGCCACGCTGGAGCCCGCATCGCCAGGGTCAAGGCGACCTGATCGCCTTCACCGCCCGGCGCGAGCAGCAGGGCGTGAAGGACACCGAGACCCAGCTCTACCTGATCGCCCCCGACGGTGGTGAAGCGCAGCGCGCGGCCGAAGTGGCCACCGGCGTGGACGCCTTCCGCTGGTGCCCGGACGGCAAGCGCCTGGTCTTTGTCTCCTGGGTCTGGCCCGAGCTCAAGGGCAGCCGCGCGCAGGCTCGCAAGCACAAGGAATTCAAGGCGCGCAAGGAAACCGGCTACGCCACCAGTGAGGCGCAGTATCGGCACTGGGACCGCAACCTGCCGATGGGCCGGGTGCCCCACCTGCATCTGCTTGAACTGGGCCAGGGCGGCGCGCCGGGCAAGGCGCGCGACTTGTTCGAGGGCACCGGCGTCGAGCTCGGTCGCGCCGACCCTGACGCCACCCACTTCGACATTTCGCCCGATGGCAAGCGCCTGATCTTTGCCTTCGACCCGGCGTTGGAGAAGCGCGGTGACGGCCGCTTTGCACTGGCCGAGTTGACGTTGAAAGGCGGCGCCATCACCGTCATCGCGCAGGACGCCGGGTGGGATTTCGGCAGCCCGCGCTACAGCCCCGATGGCCAGCGCATTGCCTTTACCGCCAGCCACCAGGGCGTCAAGCACACGATGCCGCGGCAGCTCGCGGTCTGGGAGCGTGGAGCCGACACCTGGGATGTCGTCAGCGCCGAGTGGGACCACGAAGTTCATGCTCCTCTGCACTGGGAGGACGACGGCCAGGCCCTGCTGTTTGCCGCCGAACAACAGGGCCGCACCCATCTGTGGCGCTTTGACCTGCCCGACCGCCGCGCCGAAGTCGTGGTGCGCGGTGGCTGGGTCAGCGCCTTCGACAAGGTGGCCGGCACCCTCGTCACGCTGGCCGACAGCGCGACCCATCCGGCACGCCTGCATGCCCATCTGCCGGGCGCAGCGCCGCGCCGGATCGAGCGCTTCAACGATGCCGTGCTGGCGCCGCTGGCCAGCGGCCGCGTCGAGGAGGTCTGGTTCAAGGGCGCCGACGCGGCGGGCGGTGCCGAGGGCGACGAAGTACAGATGTGGCTCGTCTACCCGCCCGGCTTCGACCCCAGGAAGAAATACCCGGTCATGCACAACATCCACGGTGGCCCGCACAGCGCCGCCGGTGACACCTGGCACTACCGCTGGAATACGCAGGTCTTCGCCGCGCAGGGCTATGTCGTGGCCTGCGTCAACTACCACGGCTCCAGCGGTTTCGGACAGGCCTTCAAGGACAGCATCACCCACCGCTGGGGCGCGCTCGAGTTGACCGATATCGAGGCGGGCACCGACTGGCTGCTCAAGAAGCGGTGGGTGGCCAGGAAGCGCGTCTTCGCCACCGGCGGCAGTTACGGCGGTTTCATGGTGGCCTGGATGAATGGCCATCTGCCGGCCGGGCGCTATGCCGCCTACATCTGCCATGCCGGTTGCTTCGACTGGGTCGGCATGTTCGCCGACGACGCCTGGGGCTGGCATGCCCAGGAACTCGGGCGCTGGTACTGGGACGACATGGCGCATGTGCATGCCCAAAGCCCGCATGCCTTTGCCGCCGCCATGACCACCCCCACGCTGGTGATCCACGGCGCGCTCGACTACCGCGTGCCAGACGCCCAGGGCCTGGCCTACTACAACACGCTCAAGGCGCGCGGCGTCGATGCGCGGCTGCTGTGGTTTCCCGACGAGAACCACTGGATCCTGAAGGCGCGCAACAGCCAGCTCTGGTACCGCGAGTTCTTCGGCTGGCTGAAGCGGCACGACCCCGCCGCGCGGCCGCGCCGCTGAGGCCCGCACGGGTGATGATCGGGCGACAATACCGCCGTCCGCTCGCCCCCTCCAAGATGTTGATCGACTTCTTCTACACCCTGCGCGCCGCCCGGCTGAAGGTCTCGATCAAGGAGTACCTCACGCTGCTCGAAGCCATCAAGGCCGGCGTCATCGGCCCTTCGGTGGACGAGTTCTACTACCTGGCGCGCACCACGATGGTCAAGGACGAGGCCAACTTCGACAAGTTTGATCGCGCTTTCGGCGCCTACTTCAAGGGCGTCGAGTTGCTCACCGACTTTACGCAGGAGGTGCCCCTGGAGTGGCTGCGCAAGACGCTCGAGCTCGAGCTCAGCCCCGAAGACCGCGCCGCCATCGAGAAGATGGGCTGGGACGACCTGATGGCGACGATCAAGAAGCGGCTGGAGGAGCAGAAGGAACGCCATCAGGGCGGCAGCAAGATGATCGGCACCGCCGGCACCAGCCCCTTCGGTGCCTACGGCGTCAACCCGCAGGGCATCCGCATCGGGCAGGACAAGAGCCGCAACAAATCCGCCGTGAAGGTCTGGGACCAGCGCGCCTACAAGGACTACGACGACACCAAGGAACTGGGCACCCGCAATATCAAGCTGGCGCTGCGCCGGCTGCGCCGCTTTGCGCGCGAGGGTGCCGCCGATGAGCTGGATCTGGGCGACACCATCCATTGCACCGCGGCCAATGCCGGCATGCTCGAAATCAAGATGGTGCCCGAGCGCCACAACAAGATCAAAGTGCTGCTGCTGATGGATGTGGGCGGCACCATGGACGAGCATGTCCACCGCGTCGAGGAGTTGTTTTCAGCAGCGAAATCTGAATTCAAGCACCTGGAGTTCTATTACTTCCACAATTGCGTCTACGACTTCATGTGGCAGAACAACCGCCGCCGCTACAGCGAGAAATTCGCCACCTGGGACGTCATCCGCAAGTACAACAAGGACTACAAATTGATCTTCGTCGGCGACGCGACGATGAGCCCATACGAGATCCTGCAACCCGGCGGCAGCGTGGAATACAACAACGAGGAGCCCGGCGCGCAATGGCTGCAGCGGCTCACCAGTGCCTTCCCGAAATTCGCCTGGATCAACCCCGAGCCGCAGGGCGTATGGCAGTACCGGCAGAGCATCGCCATCGTTCAGCAGATGGTGAGTCAGCGCATGTTTCCCCTCACGCTGGCCGGGCTTGAAGGCGCGATGCGGTTGCTGAGCAAATGAGCGGGTTCGGCGCGGCGGCGCGGCTGGTGCTGCTGTTGGCGCTTTTCCTGGGCGGATGTGCCGCGCTGCCGGGCCGGCCCGCGCCTGCCGCGCACGATGCGGGCACGGCGATGGCGCCACCCGCGACGGCCGCGGGCGTGCGCATCGAGATCGACGCCCCGGGTGAATTGACGGCCCTGCTCGAACGCCACCTGGATATCGTGCGCCTGGGTCGCGTGGCAAGGGACGAGGTGGACGACAGCGAGTGGTCGCGCCTGATCGACGCCACACCAGCGCAGGTGCGCGAGCTGCTGCAGACCGAAGGCTACTTCGCCCCACAGGTCACCCTGCAGCGCGCACCGGGCCGCAGTGCCGGGCAGGCCGATGTCGTGCGCCTGCAGCTCAACCCCGGCGTGCGGGCGCGCGTCGCGCGGCTCACCCTCGAGGCCGAGGGCGAGCTCGAGCGCGGCGCCGCCGAAGGCGAACCCCATGCCGTCGCCACCCTCGAACAGCTACGCAAGACCTGGGTCTTGCCGGTAGGCAGCGACTTCCGCAACCCAGCCTGGAGCGATGCCAAGGCCTCCGCACTGGCACGCCTGCGCGCCGCTGGCTATGCCACCGCCACGTGGAGCGGCACCGGCGCAGAGATCGACGTCGAGCGCAACCAGACGCGGCTGTTCCTCGTCGTCAGCAGCGGCCCGCTATTCCGCTTTGGCCGCCTGGAGATCGAAGGACTGGTCGCACAGGACGCCGAGACGGTGGGCCACCTGGTCGGCGCAAAGCGCGGCGCACCGGTCACCGAGACGCTGTTGCTGGACTTCCAGGAGCGGCTGCAGAAGTCGGGCCTGTTTGAAGATGTCAGCGTCACACTCGACCTCGACCCCGCGCTGGCCGGCCAGGCCCGCATCGAGGCTCGGCTGCGCGAGGCCCCGCTGCAGGTCTATACCTTTGGCCTGGGCATCAGCGCCAATACCGGCGCGCGGGCTTCGGTCGAACACCGGTACCGGCGGGTGTTCGGTTTTGCCGCCTCTTCGCAACTCAAGATCGAGCTCGGCCAGAAGCGCCAGGCCTGGGACGCCGAGATCACAGGCCACCCCAACGAGAGTTTGTTCCGCAACCTGATCGGCGGCGCGGTGGAGCGGCTGGTGTCAGATTCCGACACCGTGCTCTCGCAGCGCGTGCGGCTGGGTCGCGCGCAGGATACCCAGCGCATCGAGCGGCTCTTCTACGCCGAAGCCGAGCGCTCGCTGCGCCGCACCGATATCGGCGAGCGCAGCAACGCGGTGGCGATTTCGCTCAATTTCCGCGGCGCCTGGCGCGATCTGGACAGCGTCCTGCTGCCCACCCAGGGGCTCAGCCTGGCGACGCACTTTGGCGCCGGCCGCTCGCACGGCACTGAGGCCGATGCGGGTTATTTCGGCCGCCTCTACGGCCGCCTCACGGGCTACCTTCCACTGGGCCGGGCCTGGTACGGCCAGGCGCGGCTCGAGATCGGCAATGTCTTCCTGCGCCCGAACATGGTCGTGCCGGAGTCGCAGAAGTGGCGCGCCGGCGGCGACGACTCGGTGCGCGGCTACAGCTTTCGCAGCCTCGGGCCGCTGGAAGGCAGTGCGGTGGCCAGCGGCACTTCGCTGGCGACCGCCAGCGTCGAGCTGTCGCGGCCCATCCTGGCCTCCATGCCAGCGCTGTGGGGCGTCGTCTTCGTGGATGCCGGCAATGCCGCCAACAGCTTCTCCGAGCTCACGCCCGCGCTGGGCCTGGGCGTCGGACTGCACTGGCGCAGCCCCGTCGGCCCTTTGCGCCTGGACTGGGCCTGGGGCCGCGAGACACGCAAGGCACGCCTGCACTTCAGCGTGGGCATCGCCTTCTGAGCACCATGGCCGATCGCCCCGCCCCGCCGCAGCCAGCCGCCTCAGCCCCGGCCCGGCCGTGGGCCGCCGGGCTGGGCCTGCTGCTGCCGCTGGGCACGGTGGTGGCGCTGCTGCTGCTGGTGTTGGCCGCGCTGGCCGGTGCCGGGCGCTGGCTGCTCTTCAGCGAAGCCGGCTCGCGCTGGCTCGTCGACCGGCTGCCATTCGTCGAAGCCACGGGCTTCAAGGGCGCGTTGCTCGGCGCGCACTGGCAGGCCGAGAGACTGCATGTGAGCTGGGCTGGCGGGGCCGAGTCGGTCACCGTCGAAGGCTTGTCCGCCGAGGGCCTGAGCTGGGCCTGGAGGCCGCACGATCATGCCTGGCTGGGATTGGACGTACGACACGTCGCCGCGCGCAAGCTCACCGTGCACACCGGGCCCCGCGGCAAGCGGCCGCTGCCGGTGCCGCACAGCATCGCAATGCCATTCCAACTGGCGCTTCATGACGGCCGCGTGGCCGAGCTGGCGATCGACGCCCTGGCGCCGATGCGCCAGCTGTCGGTGGCGGGCCTGGTGCTGGATTCGCGCCCCGGGGCACGGCACGGGGTCGAGCAGGCGGCTTTTGAGTGGTATGGCGTCAGCGTCGTGGCCAGCGCCCGCATCGGCACCGCGGCGCCACTGCCCATGGTGGCGCAGGCCACGCTGCGGCCCACGCTCGAGGGTGCCGCCCCGCGCTGGGCGGCCGTCCTGCGGGCCGGCGGTGACGTGGCCCACATCGACCTCACCGGCACCTTGCGCGGCGTGCCACGCGCCGGGCGTGATGCCCCGCTGCTGGATCTGCACGCCGGTTTGCGCCCGCTCGAAGCCTGGCCGCTGGGTGCGCTGACGCTGCAGACCCAGGCGCTCGACCTCGCGGCACTGTCCCCCGGCGCCCCCGAGACGCGCCTCTCGGGCAGCGTCGAACTGGCCAGCCACGCCCAGGACAGGCCACTGGCCGCCACCATCAGGCTCGACAACGCCCTGCCCGGCCGCTGGAACGAGCAGCGCCTGCCGCTACAGCGCCTGAGCGCAGAGCTGAGTGGGCGGCTCGACCAGCCTGGCCGGCTCGAACTGGGCCGCTTCGAGCTGGCACTCGCCGACGCTGCCAACCCCGCTGGCAGTTGGACAGGCAATGCGGTCTGGCAAGGTCACGAGCTGAAAGTGCAGAGCCGCTTGGTCGATGTCAGTCCGCAACGACTGGACGGCCGCGCCGCCGCGATGAAACTCTCCGGCCCGCTGGCCGCCACCTTGCGCGGCCTGGCCTCGCCCGGCCCGACCCCCGCGACGCGCCCGCCCCCGCACCTGGCCTGGAAGGTGGACCTGGAAGGCACCCTCGATGCCGCGCCGCAGCCGGTGCACCTGGTCGTCGACGGCGAGGCCAGCGAGCAGCGGCTGGAGTTCAAGCAGGTGCATGCCAGCACCGGGAGCGCGACCGCCGATCTGCGGGCGCTGGTCCAGCGCGTCGGCCGCACCGACTGGAAGGTGGAAACCGCAGGCAATCTGGTCAACTTCGACCCTGTTCCCTGGTGGCCCGGCGAGGCCGGCACGACCTGGCGCCAGACACCCAGCCGGCTGTCGGCCGGCTGGCAGTTCGAGCTGCGCCTGCCCGGCGATGCCGCGCGTCTGCCGGCCATTGCGCTGGCCCAGCGCGTGGCCGGCAACGGTACGCTGCGGATCCACGATTCCGTGCTGTCCGGCGTACCCCTGGCGGCCGATGCCACGCTGGGCTATGTCCAGTCCGGCGCAGCCTCGCCAGCTTCGCTGCGCGGCGAGGTGCGGCTGGGGGGTAACCTGGTCGTGATCGAAGGCCACGGCGACCCTGCCGGCGCCGGCCACGCCGACCGCTGGCGCGCCGAGATCAAAGCCGAGACGCTGGCCACGCTGGCGCCACTGGCCCGGGTGCACGCGGCGCTGGCCAACTGGGTGCCGCGCCAGGGCAGCGCCGTCGCCAGCATCACCGCCGACGGCCGCTGGCCGGCGCTGCGCACCGAAGGCACTGCGCTGGTGCAGCAGCTGCTGGTGGGCACAGCCAGGATATCGCGCGGCCAGGCCAACTGGCGCATGGGCACCAGCGGCGAGCAACCGCTGGCTCTGCAGTTGGAGCTGGCAGACCTGCAGCACGGCGCGTTGCGCGCCCAGCGCCTGCGTGCCGATCTGCGCGGCACCCTGGCCGACCACCAGATCGATATCTCCGCCGCGCTGCCCCTGGCCCCGCCACCGCTGGCCGTCAAGGTGCTCGGCGTGCACACGCAGGCCGGCACGCTGGCGCAGATGCGGGCTCGGGGCGCGTGGTTGGCCGACCCGGCAGGCGGCGGGCGCTGGCGCGCGGAACTGGAGCACCTGCTGGTCGGCTCCTGGGACGGCAGCCCGGGCGCCACGCCGCCGGCTCCGGTATGGGCGCAGGCGCGCGGCCTGCGCGGCGAGCTGCAGTTTGACGCCGACGGTGGCCTGCTCACCCTGCATGCCGACGCCGGCCGTTTGCTGGTGGCCGACGCCGTGGCCCTGCGCTGGGACGACGTGCGGCTGGACCTGCGCGGCGCGCACCCGGGCATCGAATTGCACGCCGATATCGAACCGTTTGCGCTCGCCCCGCTGCTGGCCCGGGCCCAGCCCGGCATGGGCTGGCAGGGCGACTTGCGGCTGGCCGCGCGGGTGGATATCCGGGCTGCGGAGCGCTTTGACGCCGACCTCGTCTTCGAGCGCCGCGGCGGCGACTTGCACGTCGCCGGCAGCGATGGCACGCAACTGTTGGGCCTGACCGAACTGCGCGTCACGCTGGCGGCGCACGATGGGCTGTGGGTCTTCAACCCCGTCTTCAAGGGCCGCAGCCTGGGCGAGATTGCAGGCAGCGTGCGCGTGCAGACCACCCCAGAGCGACGATGGCCCCCCGCCGACGCCCCGATCGAAGGCAATGTGCAGGCGCGCGCCGCGGATATCGGCATCTGGAGCGCCTGGGTGCCGCCCGGCTGGCGACTCGGCGGCGAGCTGCGAACGATGGCCGCGCTGGGCGGGCGCTTTGGGCAACCTCGCTACACCGGCCAGATCACCGGCACCGGCCTGACCGTGCGCAACCTGCTGCAAGGCGTCCACGTGAACGACGGCCAGGTGATCGTGCGCCTGGAAGGCGACCACGCGCAGATCGAACGCTTCAGCCTGCGCGGCGGCGACGGCAGCATGGCCATCACGGGCGGCGCCAGCTTCGAGACCGGACTGTGGCCGCAGTCGATGCTGCTGAAATTCAAGGCCGAGCGGTTCCGCCTGCTCGGGCGGGTGGACCGCAATGTCATCGCCAGCGGCAACGCCGAACTCACGCTGCAGTCTGAGCAGATGAAGCTGGACGGCAAGATCACGATCAACGAGGCCATGATCGACGCGAGCCGTGGCGAAGCCCCGACGCTGGACGACGACGTCACCGTGCGCGAAGCCGGCAAACCGGTGGTCAAGGTGGCGGAGGCCGGCGTGGCGCGCAAGTGCGCCTTCATGGCCGGCGTCGATATCGATCTCGGTGATGGATTCCGGGCCCGCTGGCGCGGCGTGGATACCGGCCTGCGAGGGCAGCTCCGGCTCACCACCACGCCGAATTGCCAGCCCCAGGTGCACGGCACCATCAACGCCGAGCAGGGCACCTTCGTTTCCTACGGCCAGAAGCTCGATATCGAGCGCGGCATCCTGGCCTTCAGCGGCCCCTATGACAACCCACGGCTCGACGTGCTGGCCCTGCGGCCCAACCTCGACACGCGGGTCGGCGTGGCCATCACCGGCAACGTGCAGTCGTGGCGACCGCGCCTCTACTCCGACCCCGAAAAGAGCGAGACCGAGAAGCTCGCCTGGCTGCTGCTGGGCCGCGCCCCCGACGGCCTGGGCCGCAACGACACGGCGCTGCTGCAGCGCGCCGCCATGGCCCTGCTCGCCGGCGAGGGCGAAGCGCCCACCGACGCCTTGCTGAAGAGCCTGGGCATCGATGAGCTTTCGCTGCGCCAGGGCGACACCGATGTGCGCGAAACCGTCATCACGCTGGGCAAGCAACTCTCGCGGCGCTGGTATGTCGGCTATGAGCGCGGCGTCAACGCCACCACCGGCACCTGGCAGCTGATCTACCGCATCGCCCAGCGCTTCACGCTGCGCGCGCAGAGCGGGCTGGACAACTCGCTCGACGCGATCTGGGTCTGGCGCCTGCAGGAAACGCCGGCCGACGCCGGCGTGAGAAAATCCACCCTCGTCCCGCCGTAGTTCAATGGATAGAACGGGCGCCTCCTAAGCGCCAGATGTGGGTTCGATTCCCGCCGGGGGGGCCATTGCGCTCAAGGTGCCGCTGCAATCGGCCGAAATGACCTGAGCCACCGCGGGCAGCGGGCGTCGTCAGCTGCCCGCGGGGCGCTCCGTGACCATACCGAGAGGCAGCCCCCCATGACAGCCCTGACACACGCCTGCGCAGCCGCACCCAAGGCGCACGACGGCGGCTTCTTCGCGCACCACGGCGTCTGGGCCCCGGGCGTGCGCCTGTTTCGCAATTTGCGCTTCTTGTCCAAAGCCGTGCTCATTTCACTGGCCCTGCTGCTGCCGCTGCTGGGCCTGATGGGCTGGCAGCTGTGGACGCAGGCCAATGACGCGACACACGCCCGCATGGAGGCCACGCGCCAGCATGTCGAGATCGCCCATGGCCTGGTGGCCTGGGCCCACGCGCAGGAAGCCGCCGGCCAGTTGCCGCGCGCGCAGGCGCAGCAACTGGCACGCCAGGCGCTGGCCAAGCTGCGCTACGACGGCAACGAATATTTCTGGATCAACGACATGCAGCCGCGCATGGTCATGCATCCGATCAAGCCCGAGCTGGATGGCACCGATGTCGGCGGCCTGAAGGACCCCAACGGCTACGCGCTGTTCCAGGCCTTTGTCGCCACCGTGAGCAAGGACGGCAAGGGCTTCGTCGCCTACCAGTGGCCGAAGCCCGGCGCCGAGCACCCGGTGGACAAGATTTCATACGTCCAGGGCTTCGAACCCTGGGGCTGGGTCATCGGCTCGGGGATCTATGTCGGGGACTTGCAGCAGGCCACCCGGCGCCAGCTGGCCTGGACCGGCGCTGTCGTGGTGTTTGCGCTGTTGCTGGCGGGCTACCTGTTCCTGAGCTTCTACCGTGTCATCGACGGTGGCCTGAAGGAAACCAGGCGCCACCTGCGCGCCATGACCGAAGGCGATCTCACCACGTCCCCCGCACCCTGGGGCCATGACGAGGCTGCCGAACTGATGGACGATCTGCGCGGCATGCAGGATTCGCTGCGCAGCATGGTGCTGCGCGTGCGCCGCTCCAGCGACGAGATCGTGCATTCAAGCAGCGAGATCGCCAGCGGTGCGATGGACCTGTCCAGCCGCACCGAAGCGGCCGCCGCCAGCCTCGAACAATCGGCGGCGTCGATGGAGGAGATCTCATCGACCGTCAAGTTCAGCTCGGAACATACCGCCGAGGCTTCGCGCGTCGCCAGCCAGAACGCCGAAACCGCCGCCGACGGTGGGCGCGTGATGCGCGATGTGGTGGCATCGATGAATGTCATCCGCACCTCGTCGGCGAAGATCAGCGAGATCATCAGCACCATCGACAGCATCGCCTTCCAGACGAATATCCTGGCCCTCAACGCCGCGGTTGAAGCGGCGCGCGCGGGCGAGCAGGGCCGTGGCTTTGCGGTCGTGGCCAGCGAGGTGCGGTCGCTGGCCGGGCGCAGCGCCGCGGCGGCGCGCGAGATCAAGGTGCTCATCGGCCACAGCGTCGAGCAGGTCGAAGCCGGCACCGGCATCGTGCACAAGGCGGGCACCACCATCGAGGACATCGTGGCCTCGTCGCAACGCGTCAACCAGTTGCTGGGTGAGGTGGCCACCGGCGCCCGCGAGCAGAGCATGGGCATCGGCCAGATCGGCCAGGCCGTGCAGGAGCTCGACCGCATGACGCAGCAGAACGCCGCACTCGTGGAGCAGACCGCCGCGGCGTCGTCGGCCATGCGCGACCAGGCCTACGCGTTGGCTGAAGAGGTGGCGCGGTTCCGCATGCCGGCGGGCGCCGCCGCCGCGCCGGCGCTGGATGCGCCAGCCACCGAGGCCTTCGACTTCAATTCCGCGATCGAGGCCCATCGGCAATGGAAGGTCAAGCTGCGCAAGGCCATCGCCGACCATGAAAAGCTCGACGCCGACAAGATCTGCCGCGATGACCAGTGCCCGCTGGGCAAGTGGATACACGGGCCCGGCGGCTCGCACTGGGGGCCGAGGCCGCTGTTCACGGAGTTGTTGAATGCGCATGCCCGCTTCCATCAGACCGCGGGCGGCGTGGCGCGCAAGATCAACGCGGGCGACTATGCCGATGCCGAGCGCCTGATCGGATCGGGTTCGGGCTTTGCGCAGATTTCGACCGAAGTCTCCACCTTGCTGACGCGCGCCAAGCGCGAGCTGTAGGCGCGGCACGGCGCGCGCGCCGTGGCCGCTACCAGGCGAGCAGCCTGAGCACCGACTCGAGCCAGGTTTCCGGGCGCACTTCGATCCGCTGCTGGTCGTTGAACTCGCGCAGACGCCGCAGTTCACGCATCACACCGGTCGGGAAGCCGCGGCGGCCGCCACGGCGGTCATGCGTCAGATCGTCAAGCACCTGCTGGGTCATCGACGGGTCGGCCCAGCACCAGGCAATGCGGTTGGCCACGCGCGGAAAGGTCACGCACAAGCGCAGCGGCCGGCGCCTCGCAGGCAGTTTGCGCAGCCAGTGCCGCGTGGTGCCGGTGAGCGCGCGATCGCCGTCGCGTGCTGGCCGGCGCACCCGGATCCAGTGCGCGGCGGCGGCGACTTCCTTGTCGAGGCGGGTGGGGGTCAGGGCTTCGAGCATGGCGGCGGGCCTTATCACGCGCGGCCATGCCGCTGCCTGGTTTTCGGCCGCGGCGCCGTCGCACTGTAGGCCCGGCGTGAAGCCCGACAGCCCCGGCTAGCCTGCCGGTGCTCGCAGCGCCCGGCTGAGCATCACCACCGGGATCAATCCGACCGCCACGATCGCCAGCGAGGGCAGCGCCGCCTCGGCCAGGCGCTCGTCGCGCGCCAGGTTGTAGGCCATCACCGCCAGGGTATCGCTGCCAAAGGGGCGCAGCACCAGGGTCGCTGGCAGTTCTTTCATGACGTCCACGAAGACCAGCAGCGCGGCCGCCAACGCCGAGCGCTTGAGCAGCGGCAGATGCAGTTCGGTGAACAGCCGCCGCGCACCGCTGCCGAGCATGCGCGCGGTTTCGTCGATGGCCAGCGGCACCCGCGCGTAGCCCGCCTCCACCGACTGCAGCGCCACCGCCGAAAAGCGCACGAGGTAGGCGTAGAGCAGGCCAAAGACCGACCCCGTGACGAGTGCTGCCGTGCCCGCCTGCGGCCATTGCTCCTGCAACCAGCCTACCGGCAGCAGGATGCCGATTGCAATCACCGCCCCCGGCACCGCATAGCCCAGCGAGAGCACGCGCGCGGCGGGCCGCAGCAACCCGCGGCCACCGCCCTGGCGCAGCGCCAGTCCCAGCGCCAGGGCCAGCACCGTGGCCGAAATCGCCGCTGCCGCAGCGAGCTTGAAGCTGGACAGGGCCCAGAGCCCGAAGCGCGCCATCGGCAGCCCAAATTCCGCGACCATCGCCTCCTGCCACAGCATGCGCGCCAGCCAGGCCACGGGCAGCGCGAAGCCCAGCAGCACCGGCGCGGCACACAGCAGCACCATTGCCATGGCTGCGCCGCCGCGCAACCGCACTGGCCGTGCCTCGGCCGTGACCGCGTGGCCGCGGCTGGCCGTGTAGCGCAAGCGCCGCTGGGCGGCGCGCTCGGCCATCAGCAGGAGCGCCACTGCCACCAGCAGAGCGGCGGCCAACTGGGCGGCGGCAATGCGATCGTTCATCACCAGCCAGGCCTTGTAGATGCCGGTGCTGAAGGTGGCCAGGCCGAAATAGGAGCCCACACCGTAGTCGGCCAGGGTTTCCATCAGCGCCAGCGCCGTGCCCGCGGCGATGGCCGGGCGCGCCATCGGCAGCGCCACCTCGAGCACCCGGCGGCGCATGGGGGCGCCCAGCAGGCGCGCTGCTTCCATCATCCGCACCGCGCGCTCACCGAGAGCCGCCCGCGTCAGCAGGTAGACGTACGGATAGAGGCACAGCACGAAGAGGAAGACAGCGCCGGGCAGGCTGCGCACATCCGGCCACAGCGCGCCGCGCGCACCGAACCACTCTCGCAGCGCACTCTGCAGCGGGCCGCTGTACTGCAGCGCGTCGGTCCAGGCGTAGGCCAGCACATAGGCGGGCATGGCCAGCGGCAGCAGCAGCGCCCACTCAAATGTCCGCCGGCCCGGAAACTCGAACAGCGTCACCGCCGCCGCCGTGGCCGAGCCCAACGTCATCACGCCCAGACCCACGCCGCCGGCCAGCAATGCCGACTGCAGCACGTACTCGGGCAGCACGGTATGCAATTGATGCTGCAAGATGGCCAGCGCGGCGGCGTCCAGCGCCAGCCAAGCGCCCAGCACGCCCAGCACGGGCAGCGCCAGCAGCAGGCAAATAGCCGTCAACACGTGGCGCATGCGCGTGCGGGAATACGAACCATCCTCATTACGATGGGCCGATTATCATCTGGCGATGTTCCTGAGCCTGCAATCGGTGGCTGTGCGCTATTCCCGCTCCGGCGCAGGCCGGGCCGCCGTGGAAGGGGTATCGCTGGGGTTGCGCAGCGGCCAGATCGGCGCCCTGATAGGCCCGTCGGGCTGCGGCAAGACCTCGCTGCTGCGCGCCGTGGCGGGGCTCGAACCGGTGGCCGCCGGGCGCGTGACGATCGCCGGCGTGACCCTGTCGGATGCGAGCGCCGGCGTGCACCTGGTCGCCGAGCAGCGCCAGATCGGCATGGTGTTCCAGGACTACGCCCTCTTTCCGCACCTGAGCGTGGCCGACAACGTGGCCTTTGGCATCAAGAGCCTGCCCCGTACCCAGCGCCAACAGCGCGTGCAGCAGATGCTGGATCTGGTGGGCCTGGCGCACGCCGCCCGGCGCGCGCCGCACCAGCTCTCGGGCGGCCAGCAGCAACGCGTGGCGCTGGCGCGCGCGCTGGCGCCCGGGCCGCGCCTGTTGCTGCTCGACGAGCCGTTTTCCAGCCTCGACGTGGATCTGCGCGAGCGCCTGGCGCAAGAGGTGCGCGTGATCCTCAAGGAGAGCGAGACCACCGCCCTGCTGGTGACCCACGACCAGCTCGAAGCGTTTGCCGTGGGCGATGTGATCGGCGTCATGAACAAAGGCCGGCTGGAGCAATGGGACGACGCCTACACCCTCTACCACCGGCCGGCCAGCCGCTTTGTCGCGCAGTTCATCGGCCATGGCGTCTTCACGCCGGCGCAGATCGTGGCCTGCGCGCACGGCCCGTGTGTCCATACGCCGCTGGGTGAACTCAACGATGTGGCCGGCTGCCCGCTGCCCGAGGCCTTCCCGAATGGCGAGTGCGATGTGCTGCTGCGCGCCGACGATATCGTGCACGACGACGCCAGCGCGGTGCGCGCGCTGATCGAGCGCAAGGCCTTCCGCGGCTCCGAATTCCTGCTCACCCTGCGGCTGGACAGCGGCGAGCGCGTGATGGCGCACGTGCCGTCGCACCACGACCACCAGGTCGGCGAGTGGATCGGCATCCGCGCCGCGGTGGACCATGTCGTGACCTTTCCGCGCGAGCACGCCGCCGCGCCACCGCAAGGCCTGCCGGCCTGAGCAAACCCACACGCATGCGGGGTGCAACTTTCCCGCCCCTGGCAGCTCCAAGCGGCAGGCCGGTTCTATACTGGCAGACACTGCGTACCTGCCGGAAAGGCGCGTCGAATATGGGTTCCAAACTGAAGGTTGCCGGCATCCTGGCCGTGGGCGTGGTGGCCGGCGCCCTCACCACGATGCAGTTGCAGGCGGTGGCGCGCAACGCGCTGGCGCCGTTGCCGCTGGAAGAAGTGCAGCAACTCGCCGCCGTGTTCGACCGCGTCAAGGCCGAATACGTGGAGCCGGTGGACGAGAAAAAGCTCATCTCCGACGCCATCGCCGGCATGGTTGCCGGGCTCGATCCGCATTCGCAGTATTTCGACAAGAAGTCGTTCAAGGAATTCCGCGAAAGCACGGGCGGCAAATTTGTCGGCATCGGCATCGAGATGGGCATGGAAGAAGGCCTGGTCAAGGTCGTCTCGCCGATCGAAGGATCGCCCGCCTTTCGCGCCGGCCTCAAGCCGGGTGACCTGATCACCCGCATCGATGACACCCCCGTCAAGGGCATGACGGTGGATCAGGCCGTCAAGCGCATGCGCGGCGACCCCAACACCAAGGTCGTGCTCACCGTCTTTCGCAAACTGGAGGGCCGCAGCTTCCCGGTGACCATCATCCGCGAAGAGATCCGCATGCAGAGCGTGCGCGCCAAGATGGTCGAACCCGGCTACGGCTGGGTGCGCGTCAGCCAGTTCCAGGATCGCACGGTGGACGACTTCGTGCGCAAGGTCGAAGACCTCTACAAGCAGGACCCCAACCTCAAGGGCCTGGTGCTGGACCTGCGCAACGATCCGGGCGGCCTGCTCGATGGCGCGGTGGCGCTGTCGGCGGCCTTCCTGCCCGCCGATACGGTGGTGGTCACGACCAACGGCCAGATCCCCGAATCGCGCGCCACCTTCCGCGCCAACGCCGAGTTCTATGCCCGCCGCGGAGGCCCCGATCCGCTCAAACGGTTGCCGGCGGCGCTCAAGGGCGTGCCCCTCGTGGTGCTGGTCAACGAGGGTTCGGCCTCGGCCAGCGAGATCGTGGCCGGCGCCCTGCAAGACCACAAGCGTGCCACCATCATGGGCGCGCAGACCTTCGGCAAGGGTTCGGTGCAGACCGTGCGCCCGTTGCCGGCCGATACCGCGCTGAAGATCACCACCGCGCGCTACTACACGCCGGGCGGCCGCAGCATCCAGGCCAAGGGCATCGTTCCCGATATCTTCCTGGACGAAACCGCCGAGGGCAATGTCTTCGCTGCCCTGCGCATGCGCGAGGCCGACCTCGACAAGCACCTGCAGGGCGCCGACGAGAAGAAGGACGCTGATCGGGAAAAAGCGCGCGACGAAGCACGCACCAGGCTTGAAGAGCAACTGGCCAAGACCAAGGAACCGGCCAAGCCGCTGCCCGAGTTCGGCACGCCTGAAGACTTCCCGCTCCAGCAGGCCGTGAACAAGTTGCGTGGCCTGCCGGTGATGGCCAGCAAGACGGCAGTGGAGCAACGTGCCGAGGTGGCGGCACCCCACGCCAAATAAGGCAACCACCCGGCCCGCAAAGCCCGCCGCCCGGCGGGCTTCGCATTTCAGCCATGAACGACCAACAACTCCTGCGCTATGCCCGCCACCTGATGCTCGACGAGATCGGCATCGAAGGCCAGCAGCGCCTGCTCGATGCCCATGCGCTGGTCATCGGTGCCGGTGGCCTGGGCTCGCCGGTGGCGCTGTACCTGGGCACAGCGGGGGTCGGGCGCGTCACGGTGGTGGACCACGACAGCGTCGATCTCACCAACCTGCAGCGCCAGATTGCGCACAACCAGTCACGCATCGGGCTGCCCAAGGCCGAATCGGTGCGCACGACGGTGGCCGCCATCAACCCCGACGTGCGGCTGCGCGCCCTGGTCCGGCGCGCCGACGCCGCCTTGCTCGACGAGCTCGTGCCGCAGGCCAGCGTGGTGCTCGATTGCACCGACAACTTCCGCACCCGCCACCAGATCAACGCCGCCTGCGTGCGGCACCGCAAACCGCTGGTCTCGGGCGCCGCCATCGGCTGGGACGCGCAGATCGCGGTCTACGACATCCGCCAGGCAGGCGCACCGTGCTATGCCTGCCTGTTCCCGCCCGATGCGGCCTTCGAGGACGTGGCCTGCGCCACGATGGGCGTCTTTGCGCCGCTGGTGGGCATCGTGGGCAGCGTGCAGGCGGCCGAGGCGCTCAAGCTGCTGGTGGGGGCCGGCAGTTCGCTGGCCGGCCGGCTGTTGATGCTCGACGCACGCACCATGAGCTGGGACAGCATCGCCATCGCGCGCCAGGGCGGCTGCCAGGTCTGTGGTGGCGCCGCTGATCCGCATTAAGCTAGCGCGAATGGACCTCAAGCACACCGACAAGCACGCCGCGCTCAGCGCGCGCAATTTTCCCAGCGCCGAAGAAGATGCGGCCGCGCCGGCGCAGCCATCGCGCTACGCCGGCCCCGAGAGCGCCTACCGCCTCGCCTTCACCGATACCGACTTCTTGCTGCGCGAAGAGCTGCGTCCTGTGCGCATGCAGCTTGAACTGCTCAAGCCCGAGGTGGTGCAGCGGGAGATGGGCATCGAGTCGACGATCGTGATCTTCGGCAGCGCGCGCATCGTGCCGCCCGAGCAGGCCACCGAGGCCCTCGCGGCCGCGCGGGCGGGCGGCGACGCGGCGGCGCTGCGCCGCGCCGAGACCGCAGTGGCCATGAGCCAGTACTACCACGAGGCGCGTCGTTTCGCGGCGCTGGTCACCGACCGCTCGCGGCAATATGCGGCCCCGATCTACGTCGTCACCGGTGGCGGCCCCGGCATCATGGAAGCGGGCAACCGCGGCGCCTTCGATGTCGGCGGCAAGAGCATCGGCCTCAACATCGTGCTGCCGCACGAGCAAGTGCCCAACCCCTACATCACCCCCGAGCTGTGCTTCCAGTTCCACTACTTCGCGCTGCGCAAGATGCACTTCCTGATGCGCAGCATTGCGCTGGCGTGCTTCCCTGGCGGCTTTGGCACGTTGGACGAGCTTTTCGAAACCATGACCCTGGTGCAAACCGGCAAGAGCCGCAAGCGCCCGATCCTGCTCTTCGGCCGTGAGTTCTGGCGCCGGCTGATCGACTTCGATTACCTCGTCGAGACCGGCATGGTCAACGCCGCGGACCTGGGCCTGTTCCGCTTTGTCGAGACCGCCGAGGAAGCCTGGGAGATCCTCGCCCAGCACTACGGCTTCGACCAGCCGCCCGCCAGCAATGGCGCCTGAAGCGGGCGTCATGAGACACATCAGCCTCATCGGTGCGCCGACCGACATCGGCGCCGGCGCGCGCGGTGCCAGCATGGGCCCAGAGGCCCTGCGCGTGGCTGGCCTGGGCGCCACGCTCGAGGGCCACGGCCTGCAGGTGCAGGACCGCGGCAACCTCAGCGGCCCGGCCAACCCCTGGCTGCCTGCGGCGGGCGGCTATCGGCATCTGCCCGAGGTGGTGGCCTGGAACCATGCCCTGCACGAGGCGGTATATGCCGAGCTGCAACTCGGCCGCCTGCCCATCGTGCTGGGGGGCGACCACTGCCTGGCCATCGGCTCCATCAGCGCGGTGGCGCGCCATTGCCGCGAGGCCGGCAAGAAGCTGCGCGTGCTCTGGCTCGACGCCCATGCCGACTTCAATACCAGCGTGCTCACGCCCAGCGGCAATATCCACGGCATGCCGGTGGCCTGCCTGTGTGGATATGGGCCGCCCGAGCTCGTCGGCATCGGCGGCACGGTGCCGGCGCTGAACCCGAAGGTGGTGCGCCAGATCGGCATCCGCAGCGTGGATCAAGGCGAGAAGCGCCTGGTGCACGAGGTCGGGCTGGAAGTATTCGACATGCGCTATATCGACGAAATGGGCATGCGCCACACGATGGAGCTGGCACTCGCCACGTTGGACGAAAAGACGCACCTGCATGTGAGCTTCGATGTCGACTTTCTCGACCCCGCCATCGCCCCCGGCGTGGCCACCACGGTACCCGGCGGCCCCACCTACCGCGAGGCACAGCTGTGCATGGAGATGATCGCCGACAGCGGCCGCCTGGCCAGCCTGGATGTGATGGAGTTGAACCCCGCGCTCGATATCCGCAACCAGACCGCCCTGCTGGCGGTGGACCTCATCGAGAGCCTGTTCGGCAAGAGCACGCTGATGCGCGAGTAATGGTGGCCGTGCGCAAGCTCGTGCTGGGTGCGGCCCTGGCCTGGGCGGCCGCGGCGGCGGCGCAGCCCGCCTTCACGCTGGAACTGTTGTCGCCCAGGGACGACCGCCCCAGCACCACGCGCGAGTTCGTAAATCTGCTCGGCCGCACGACGCCGGGCGCGCAGGTGCGCGTGGCTGGCGAGGCCGTGGCCGTCTTCGGCACTGGTATCTTCGCGCGCGACCGCGTGCCGCTGGTGCCGGGCATCAACCAGATTCGCGTCGCCGCCACCTCGCCAGACGGCCAGACATTGGAGCGCACGCTCGAGATCGAGCGCCTGGAGCCGCCGCCCGGGCCCGCATGGCCGAGCGACCGCCTGTTCATCGATGGCGCCAGCCTGCTGCCGGCCGAGGACTCGCGCGTGGCACCCGGTGAAGCGGTGGAAGTCGCCGTCCGTGCCACGCCGGGCCAGCGCGTGGAGGCGCGGCTTGCCGGGCAGAAGTGGCAGCCCTTGGTCGAAATCGCGGCCCCAAGCGGTGGCCCGGTCGGCCGCTATCGCGCACTGCTGTACTTTCTGGGCGTCGACGATGTGGACGCCGCACCGGTGCAAGTCCGCATCACAGCGCCGACCTGGCCGCGCAGTGCCGGCCCGCGCCAGATCACCGCGTTGACAGCCGGCGCCGCGGGTCAGTGGCGCAATGACCCCGAGCGCCTCTATGCCGCCGGCCCCGAAGGCGCAGACCTGCTGCACGGTCTGCATGAAGTACGCCTCGGCGGCCCCTATCTGGCCGAGTTGCCCGCCGGCACGTTGCTGCGCGCCACCGGCCAGCAGGGCGGGCATCTGCGCGTGCAGCTGGCCCCCGACACCACCGCCTGGGTGCCGATGGCGTCGGTGGTGCCTGCCGAGCCTGCCACACCGGCGCCGCATGTGTCGTTTTCCAGCCTGTCGGTGAGTGGCGACGCCACGGGCGACGTGGTCACGATTCCGCTGCGCGCGCAAGTGCCGTACGCCGTGCGCGCGGTGGCCGACGCGAGTGGCCGGCAATTCATCGAAGTCGAGCTGTTTGGCAGCCATCACGCGACCACCTGGGTCACCCACCGCGCCAGCGCGCGGGTCGTGCGCGAGGTGACGGCCCTGCAGGCCGGACCCGAACGCGTGGTCGTGCGCATCGTGCCGCACCGGGCGCGGCTGTGGGGCTGGCGCGTCGAGCGCAGCGCAACGGGGCTGCGCGTCGCGGTCCGCGCAGCGCCTGTACTGGCGCCCGACCGCACCGGCGGCAGCTCGCCGCTGGTCGGCTTGCGCATTGCGCTGGAGGCCGGCCACGGCAGCGCCGCCAACCTCGGCGCGGTGGGCGCCACCGGCGTGCCCGAGAAAGATATCAACCGCTGGAGCGTGGATGCGCTGAAATTCGAACTCGAAGCCCAGGGCGCAAAGGTCGTCCTGGTACGCGAAGGCGACGACAACCCGACGCTGCGCGAGCGCGCGAGTCGTGTCACCGCCTCCGATGCCCAGATCTTCATCAGCGTGCACGCCAACGCCACCGACACCAGCAACGGCTATCTGCGCGCCAGCGGCGCGGCCATGTTCTACAAGCATGCGACCGGGCGCGACCTCGCCGCCGCCGTGCAGCGGCGCGTGCTGGAGCAAACCGGGCTGGCCGATTTCGGCCTGGTCGGCAATTTCAACTACGCGCCGATCCGCCTGGTCACCTGGATGCCGGCCTTCCTGGTCGAGCAGGCCTTCGTCTCGCACCCAGGGGACGAGGCCTTGTTGCTCGATCCGAAATTTCGCTCCGTCATGGTGCGCGCGGTGCGCATGGGGCTGGAGGACTTTCTGCGCGGCCGCTAGCCCGCCGCCGGGCCGCCCCAAGGCGGGCTGCGCGCCCCTGGGGGCAGTGAGCGTGGGGGCTCTAGCCGGTACGAGCGCCTGCCTTCTCGGGGCGCAGGTAGGGTACCGCCAGGTCTTCGATGCCACGGTCGGCATGGGGGTCGACGCCCGCCAGCATGACGATATCGCGGTAGTCGTGCGGCGCGAACCTGGAGCCACCAAACTGCCAGGGCAGCAACGATTGCGCCGACATGCAGTGCAAGACCAGCGCGCGGCGCATGCCGCTGGCGCACCGGTTGTCCAGGCTGCGGTGAAGGGTGTGGCCGTTGAAGAACACCACCGAGCCGGCGTGCATCTGCGCCGCCACGCCACCTTCGCGCGGCCATTGCGGGCACGCCCAGCCCACCGCTTCGGGCGAGCCGTCGAAACGCGGGTCATCGATGTGCTGGCTCGGCCACAGCGGGCCGGCGGCGTGGCTGCCCGGCTGCACCCACAGGCAACCGTTGTCCACGCGGGCGTCGTCCAGGGCTATCCAGACGCCGATCAGCGAGCGGTCTTGCGTCGGGATGAAGGTCTCATCCTGGTGCCAGGCCTGCCCTGGCTTGCCGGCGTTCTTGACGAACAGCATCGACTGCACGCACTTGACATCGGGCCCGACCAGCCGCACGAGCACGTCCACGATGGCCGGGTGGTGCAGCATGCCGCGCATCACCTCGGAGATCTTGTGCGGAAAGTGGATCGCCAGCACTTCCTTCAGCGCGGCTTCATCGTCCGCGCCCCGCGGCGCCAGCCCCGCGATGGCTCCGCGCCGGCCGCAAGCGATGGCCACGGTCTCGTCGCACAGGCGCTGCACGGTGGCGGCATCGACGAGCCGCTCGCAAATGACATAGCCGTCGCGCTGGTAATCGGTCGTCAGGCTCATGCTGGGTTCGTCAGGTTTGAATGGGCACGATCAATGCCGACCCCGCGGGCAGCACCAGGTTCGGCTCGTCGAAGCGCGCATCGCCCACGACCAGTGGCGGGCCCGCAATGGCAAAGGCCGGCGCCAGCGCATGCGCGCGCGCCGCGGGCCCGAGATTGAAGGCCGCAAGCACGCTGCTGCCGGCGTACCGCCTCAGCAGCACCAGCACCTGTTCGTCGACATGCAAGGGGTCGAAAGAGCCCAGGCGCAGCGCGTCGTGCTGGCGTCGCAGCGCGAGCAGGCGGCGCGTGAATTGCAGCATCGATGCCGGGTCAGCCTCCTGCCGGTCCACCGCCAGCGCACGGTGCGCCGGGTCTGCCGGCAACCACGGCGTACCGCGGGTGAAGCCGGCATGCGGCGCGCCGGCCCGCCAGGGCATCGGCGTGCGGCAGCCGTCGCGGCCCTTGTGCTGTGGCCAGCCGCGCTGGCCCACCGGGTCCTGCAATTGCTCGAAAGGGATCTCGGACTGGGTCAGCCCCAACTCCTCACCCTGGTAGATGAAGAGCGTGCCACGCAGGCATGCCAGCAGCGCCATGAGCTGGCGGCAGCGCAACGCATCGCCGCCCGCCCAGCGCGTCGCCGCGCGCGGCACGTCGTGGTTGGAAAAGGCCCAGGACGGCCAGGCTGTGGCGCCAGCCCCCTGCTGCCACGGCGCCATCAGCTCGGCCAGGAAGGGCGGATCGTGGCGCTCGCCCAGCAGGACGAAGGAGTACGCCGTGTGCAGCCGCTCGCGACCCTGGGTGTATTCGATCATCCGGCCCAGGTTGTCGGCCGAGCCGATCTCGGCCACGCTGACGCGACCGCGGTATTCGTCAAGCACGCCCCGCAGCCGCGCCAGGAACGGCAGGTTGCCGGGCTGGCAGATATTGTGGATGTGCTGCTGCATCGCCGCCGGCGTATCGCCGCGCCGCCCTGGCGGCTGCGGCGGGTTGTCCTGCAGGCCCGGGCTGTGGAAGTAGTAGTTGGCGGTATCCAGCCGGAAGCCATCGACACCGCGATCGAGCCAGAAGCGCGCCACGTCAAGCACGGCGTCCTGCACGGCGGGGCAGTGGAAATTGAGGTCCGGCATCTGCGGCAGGAAGTTGTGCAGGTAGTACTGCCCGCGCCGCGGCTCCCAGCTCCAGGCCGGTCCGCCCATCCAGCTCTGCCAGTTGCTGGGCGGGCTGCCGTCAGGCCGGGCATCGGCCCACACATACCAGTCGGCGCGCGGGTTGGCGCGGCTGGCCCGGCTCTGCTGGAACCAGGGGTGCTCGATGGCGCTGTGCGACCAGACCTGGTCGATCACGACCTTCAGGCCCAGCGCGTGCGCGCGTGCCACCAGCGCGTCGAAGTGCGCCAGGCTGCCAAAGTCCGGATCGATACCGCAGTGGTCGGCGACGTCGTAGCCAAAGTCGCGCATCGGCGATGGGTAGAAGGGCGACAACCAGATGCCGTCCACGCCCAGGCTGGCGACGTGATCGAGGTGCTGCGTGGCGCCGGCCAGATCGCCGATGCCGTCGCCGCTGGCGTCGGCAAAGCTGCGCAGATAGATCTGATACAGCGTGGCCCCGCGCCACCAGTCGTGCGGGCCTGCGGTGGTATTCATGGCCGCAGCAGAAACCTCAGGGGGATCGCCAGCCGCTCGCGCCATGCGCTCTCGTTGTGCGGTGCGCCAGGGAAGACCCGGGTCGTCCAGTCCACACCCTGTCGATAGCCCTGCGCCGCAACCAAGGCATCCACCCTGTCCTGGTGCGGCGCGTAGAGCGCGTCGAGATCGGCGGTGCCATGGTCGAAGTACAGGCGGTGCGCGCCCGCCGCCGGCAAGTGCAGGCGCAGCCAGTCACGGTAGGCGGCGGCCATTCGTTCGACCCGCGGATCGCCCGCCGCGCCGGGCGCAAAGTGGCCCGGGAACGCCGCATAGTTTGTGGTGATGACCCAGTGCGTGGACAGGCAAGCCGCCGCGCCAAATACCCGTGGGTACGACGCCAGCGCATAGAGCGAGACGACCCCGCCCATGCTCGACCCCATCACCAGCGTACCTTCGCGGCCGCTGCGGGTGCGGAATTGCGCATCGATGCGGGGCTTGAGCTCGCTGACCAGAAACCGCAGGTAGGCGTCGGACGAGGGCGAGGTGGCGCCGCCGGGCTTGCGGGCCGGCGAGATCAGCGCGGTCAATTCAGGCGGCAGGCTGCCGAGGGGCGCCTGCGGGGCGTATTCGTAGCCACGGTCATGCTCGGCATTCCACACCGCCACCACGATGGTCGGGCGGATGGCACCGGCCTGCCGCAATGCGACCAGATGCCGATCCACCTGCCACGCGCCATGCGCCATCGGGCCGGGCGGCTCGAACAGGTTCTGTCCGTCTTGCATATACAGCACGGCGTGGCGCTCGGTCGAGTCGTCATAGTCCGGCGGCAGCCAGACCCGCACGGTACGCGGCGCAACGTGCTTCGATGGGAACGCCGGCCAGTCCTCGAAGCGGCCACCCCCGCGTGGCCCGGGCAACGCGGGCACAGCGCACGCGGCCAGCCCACCGGCGAGCCCACCTGCCAGAGACAGCGCGGTCAGCATCGTCCTTCGATTCGGATCGGGCATCTATCAGCTCCCAGCGATCAGCTCCCAGCGTGCCGCGTGGAGTTTCGCAACTTCACGGCTTGTTGGGCTGGCCCGGGCTGATCGAGAATGGTACTTTTCATACTCACACGAACCGGGGCGTGACCGATGAAAGCCGTCAAGGAGCACGTCACGCACCTGAACCAGGCGTTTCGCTATATCCACTTCTCGACCGACGTATTTCGCGGCCGCTGGCACCAGCACCCGCAGGTCGAACTGACGTGGATCGAGCGCGGCGCCGGTATCCGATTCGTGGCTGACAACGCCGCACCGTTTGGCGCCGGTGACATGGTGTTGCTGGGCGAGAATGTGCCCCATCTGTGGAAAGGCTCGGCGGTGCCCGGCCTGCACGGCGCCACGGCCACCGCGATCCAGTTCCCGGCCAGCCTGATACAGCAGCCAGCATGGCCTGAACTGCAGAGGCTGCGCCCGATCATCGAGCGCGCGGGTGTCGGGCTGCAGATCACCGGGCCCGCCCACGCCAGGATCGCGGCGGCGCTGCAGGCCATGCGCGACCTGCCCGCGCTGCATCGCCTGGCGGCCTTGGTCACGATCTTCGGCCACCTGGCTGAAGGTGCCCAGGACCTCGTCGCCATCGGCACGAGCCCGGTCGTCGGCGCAGGGCTGGGGCTGGCAAGTGCAAAGCGCATCCATCGTGTCATCGACGGCGTGCAGCAAAACCTGCACCTGCCGCTGCCGGTGGCGGCGGCGGCCGAGCTGGTGCACATCACGCCCGAGGCATTCAGCCGCTATTTCCGCCGCCAAACCGGCAAGACCTACACCGCCTACGTCAACGAGGTGCGCTGCAGCGCGGCCTGCCTGCGCCTGCGCGCCACCGATCAGCCCATTGCGCAGATCGCCGAGGACTGTGGCTTCAGGACCTTGTCCAATTTCAACCGGCGCTTCCTGGCCTGGGTGGGCATGACGCCGGGTCGCTACCGTAGGCAGGTATGAATGCGCCATGGGCGACGACAACGGCACCGTACTGGGGTTGGAAGTCACCGCGCTGCGGGCTGCGCGCAGGCTGCCCCCAGGGATCGGGGGTTCTCTGCGGCCCCGCACTCGGCAATAGTCACGGCCGTCACGGTGCGCCGGCAGGCGAGACGCCTGCCGATGGACCGTGCCATACCAAAGATCCCCCTCATGGAGTCCAGATGAAGAACCCGAAAAATATCCGCTTGACCCTCGCGGCCCTCGCCCTCGCCACCACGGGCGCCTATGCCGCCCCGGTCGTGGTGGACACCGAGACCTACAACGGCCACACCTACCTGCTGCTTTCGGGCGCCTCCTGGACTGATAGCGAGGCCGCTGCGGTCGCCCTGGGCGGCCACCTGACGACGATCAACGACGCCGCCGAGAATGCATTCGTTCACAGCCGCTTCGGATTGACGCGGTCGGTCTCGCTGTGGATCGGCCTGCGTCGCAGCGTGGCCCACGGCCCGTTCAGCTGGGTCGATGGCGATGCCGCTGCCTATACCAACTGGGAGGGCGGCGAGCCGAATGATTGCTGTGGCGGTGAGGCCTACACCCACATGTACAGCTCCATCGGCACCTGGAACGATCTGCCCGACGTCAGCACCTATTTCGCGCCGCAGCAAGGCGTCGTCGAAATCAGCGCTGCAGCCGTGCCCGAACCCCAGACCCTGGGTCTGGTGCTGGCCGGCCTGGGCGCCGCCGGCTTCTTTGGCCGCCGCCGCAAGGTCTGAGACCGCACTTACGACGCAAGGAATCACGTCCCGGGCCAGCGGGATCGACAGCGTGGCGGCAGTGCCGCTGCGCGCCATCTGCGTTGTGCTCGCGGTCTGATCGCCGCTCATCTTCCGGTCGCGCCTGCGCCGCCGGCTAAGATGCCTTGATGCGAACCGCCGGCCCGGCCACCCTCCCCAACGCCTTGCGCCGAGCCGTCCCCGCATTCCTGCTGGCGGTTGGTGCGCTGGCGAATGCCGCGGCGCCTCTCGCCAAGGGCGCTGGCACCGCTGCGGTAGCCTCTGCGCCGCCCGCACGCGCCGCCAGCACCCCCACCGAGCCCACCCTCACCGGCCCCGGCCAGCGCATCTACGAACGCACGCGTCCGCTGCTGCTGCAGGTGCGCACGCTGCTCAAGACGCAGGACAGCCAGTCG
>CXWL01005995.1_pt1 | contig 54850 bp, 49 predicted proteins | sample 590931 | NCBI WGS metagenome assembly CXWL01 (sample SAMEA3498368, study PRJEB10139) | groundwater metagenome | biome: water well; material: biofilm material | place: Germany | collected 2015-04-27 | reverse complement strand
CACCTGGATCGCTTGAAAGCGTATCGTGTGGCAGAGTCCGTCCCGGGGACTATCACCTCTCGATTTGAATTCGATTCCGAAAAGGCTATCAGGGATATCGGCAGCAATCTCGATCGTTTCATTGGGCGAACCGGACTCGCTATTCAAAGCCATATCGAGCGGATCGACGGGTCGAAACTGCCGCATAGAACCTCAAACCAGTCTGGAGAATTTTTTAGCTTCCGACCGTATCAACCAGGAGATGACTATCACCGCACCAAAGAAAAAATGGGACAGTTGATGACAAAAGAAAGCGAAAAAACCGGGACGAAATCCTCGGAACTCATCATTGAGATGAGCGATTATCTCTCTGATCCAGAAGCTTTCGCTCTCAAGCTGACGAAGCTCCTCTCTCTCATGCATAATAAAAGCCAGGAAGGGAATGTCCGGATCAGCAACATCGTCGTCACCTACTTCGGCGAGGTAGTCCCCTCACCCGTTCGTACTCCCACTCTAGAAAACAGTAATCCCGTGAAGAACAGTCGTGAACTCGTGGAATATCTGGCCTTCATCTGCAAAGGAGAAGCTTTTGAAAAACTCATCGAGATACCCGAACAAGCTCGATGGAGATACGTGATTCACGGCATTACGATGGACATCTCCGAACAAGTAAATGAGGGCGTTCGCATAGCGGAAGAGGCCTATTACCAGGCCTTCCCACAAAAACGATTATCCCAAGAAAAACCACAGAGAAAATCTGAAAATGGCGAACAATTTGGCTTCAATGCCGAACAGATCAAGCAGCATATCCGATCTTCAAAAGAAGATGTGATCGTCATCGGAGCATCGGAAGGGCAGCTCCATGAGCTCAGGGATATGATGGGAAGGAAGTGGATACGCTCCATCAGTTAAACCATCATCCAGAGTGGCAAGATAAAGACCTCCTTCCCTTCGAAGCGCTTCACCTCCATATGCTCCACTCGTGCGAAGAAGACAGCCTGACTGGTTGTTTTCCCAAATGAACCGAGGAAATGTTTGAGGTTTCTCCATTTTTCGGGAGCCACCTTCGTTTGGTAGGTAATTTCGATAGGGAGGAATCGGCCTTTTTGTTCCAGAATGAAGTCAATTTCGTGTCGCTCATAGTCACGAAAGTATCGAAGTTGAGGGGGAAAAGAAGAGAGTTCCCGCTGGGCTAAGACATTCATCAGAAAAATCTGCTCCAGGCAAGATCCTATAGCATTGGATTGAATGAGGTGCTCCAATCGATCAACATGCCCAAAAAAGTTCACGATGCCATTGTCGTAGACGAAGATTTTCTCAGATTTGACCTGAGATTTCCGAGCCTTCTTTTGGAGAGATGGAAGAGCAGTAACGACAAAGGTGGCTTCCATAATGGCAAGGTATTTTTTGAGCGTGGCTCGATTAATACCCACCTCACTAGCCATCTCACTGAGGGTTACCAATTGGCCATGCGCAGTGCTTATGAGTTCAAATGACCTAACAAAATCTGACTCTGATGCGATGGTGGAGAGGGTTCGAATATCTTTTTCCAAATAGGTCGTAATCATGTTTTTGATCAGCTTGTGCTTGGCATCGATATTTTGAGTGGAGACCACTTCCGGCAGTCCTCCTAAAATGAGGAGATTCTCCAGCGACCTCAAAATAGCCTCTCTATGAGGATAGAGTTGCTGCTGACACTCACGAAGCTTTTCTTCACTCAATTTCCCCCTGAGCATTTCGGCACATGGAGAAGCAAAGATCTGTTGTTCATTTTTGACCAGCTCAGTGAGGCAAAAAGGGAATAGTCGTGTCACGAAGCTCCGCCCCGCCAAGCTTTCGGCGTTTTTTTTCTGAATTTCTAGGGAAGACGAGCCTGAAGCCAGCACTTTCACGGGGTATTTGTTATCATACCAGATCTTCACCACTTCGAAGAGCAGAGGGCATTTCTGGATCTCATCGATCACCACGATCTTTCGCTCTATCAATGACTTAAAAGGCATCCCCCATCGTGCCTCCAAGTCCCTCTGAAGCCACTTGGGGTCCCTCTCAAGAGCGGCTCGAAACAAGCTGTCATCCGCGTTGTAACTCACCCATTGCTCTTCAGGAAGCTGAGAAATGATCTGTCCTATGAGGGTCGTCTTCCCCACCTGCCGAGCACCAATGATGAGGCTCACCTTCGGTGATTCGAGTTCTTTTTGAACCGATGAGAAAACCAACCTCTGGTATGTTTCCATAATTTTGCTTAATTCATACTACAAAATTAGCATAATTTTGCTTAGAGCACAAAGCAAAATCAAAGGTTATGACATAACCTCTCCCTTGACAGGAAGCCGTTTTTTCCCTAACCTCTCCCCCGCTCTCTCATTTTCGGTCCTGTGCCCCTTCGATTCGTTTCACTCACTCAGGGTGACAATCGTGAAGATAAATCAGGATCATTCTTTAACCCATGAAAATGAACCACAAATATGAGCTGATGGCCATCATCAGCAGCCGGATCACCGATGGCGAAATCACGAAGAGAATCAAAGGCCTCAAGGAGCTCCTCGGCTCAGAGGTTGTTTTCGAAGAGCTCTGGGGCATGCGCTCCTTTGCATTCGCGATCAGCAAGCAAGACAAAGGCTACTATGCCGTCTGGAATTTCATGGCCAATGCCGACCTTGTCCAAGATCTGGAGAAACATTTGAAATTGTACCCTGATTTGCTGAGGTTCTTGCTGGTACGCGTGCCTGATGAGTACAAGCCAATGACTCTCGAGAAAATCGAGGCTGGACTCGAAGAACTGCGTAAACAAAAAGCGGAGAAGCGAGGTGGCCGCGCCGGCAACACCCCACAGAGACCAGCCGGAGACCTACGACCAGATATGAAGGCGCCGACAGCAGCACCGATACCTCCTCAGACGGTGACACAAAAAGCTGAAGCACCAATAGCCGCAGCAAAACCTGCCGCAGAAGCCGAAGCTTCCCCCGAAGTAACCCCGGAAGACAAGGAAAAGAAGGCTCGTGCCTTCGACAAAAAATTGGAGGATATCCTCAGTAATGACGATCTAGGTCTATAATTATTTTTCAAAAGAGCGTCAAGGAATTGTCCTTTTCACTCCCAGAAAACCGATTACCCTTGCTCTAGATCTTTATCTTTTTATTCCCCTCCGATGAGAAGCGTCAACAAAGTGATCCTGATCGGGAACCTTACCCGGGATCCTGAAATGAGACAAACACCGAATAGCCAGCAAGTCTGTACCTTCGGTATCGCGACCAACCGACAATGGATGTCAAAAGATGGCTCCAAGCACAGTAGCGCGGAATTTCATGAGCTGGTCGCCTGGGCTCGACTCGCCGATATCTGCGGTCAATACCTCAGAAAGGGTAAACTGATCTATGTGGAAGGCTATCTGAAGACTCGCGCTTGGGACACACCGGAAGGCATTCGCCGTCACAAGACGGAAGTGATCGTCCAGGATATGATCATGCTGGAGAAGCGCCCCCGGGATGGCGGCCCCGATGACATGATGATGGACGAGGTCAGTGTCGGTAGTGAAGGATCCATGCCCGCTGAACCGGCTCCTGTACCAGAACCCATGCCTGGCGAAGATGATAAAATAGAATTTTAATTCCTAAGAACCTAATAACCTAAGAATCTAACCACCTAAACACCTACCCCATGAAACCTGCTCGCGAAGCTTTCGAAAGTGTCGACTATATCGACTATAAAAATGTCCCTCTGCTGCGAATGATCACCAGCTATTATGGCAAGATCAAACCTCGCCGCTATACCGGTCTCAGCGCTCGTCAACAGCGCATGGCCGCCAATGCAGTGAAAAAGGCGCGAATGATGGGACTCCTGTTCTTCACCCGCCAGTAATCCACCAGTTCAATCCCAATACCAAGCCCAGAATTAAAAGTGGCGCGCCAATCAACAACCACCAGTTGAGGAGTAGTTCTGGTGCCGTGATGAAAACAAAGGCCTTATTGGTGCTCCCCAGGTATTCTTCAACAAGCTGAAAGTAATTGTGTCGGTGGCCAACACCCATGGTCATCACCACCACTCCTTCCTGATCAGCCTTTTGACGAACAATCTCCATGGTGGCTCGCTCCCGAATATCACTGCCAATGAGGTGGTTAAATTCGCGTACTAGAGCATTGTATTGGGTCACTACTTGGGCTTCCTTTTCATTTTTTGACGTACCCCCACGTTGGATAATCGACTGCATTTCAAAACTGTTCTCTAATTTTTCAATCCGGTCACCGAGATGACTGATCCCGATCAGAACTTTTTGATAAGCCGCTTCCCCTTCGATTGGATAGACTTTGATGCGTCCTTGGTTGAGAAAATTGAAAAGCGAATAGCCAGACACCGCTGCCGCCAAGGTTTGAATTTTCTTCAGGTCTTGCTGTTGTCGCAGAGCGCCATGCCACTGCCTGCCAAGGTCAGCTAATATCGACTGGGCTACGATATTAAGTTTTTCGAGCGGTACCGGCTGCTCGATGTGCAGACCCTGAGCTACATCGTCATAGAGTTTGAAACTGATCCGGTCATGAAAGCTGGTCTCCAGTCCATCATAAATCCCCTCGCCTCCGAAACTTTTGATGCCTTGGAATTGCTCGAAATAGGCGTAGTAGCTGCACAGTCGAGCCTGACAATTGACGATCTTGCGGCGCTCCCGATTGCCGATCTTCCCCCTCCACACCGTGTGTGCCTGGCCAAGGACGATGATGAGTTTCTCCGGCTGGAGAGTGGGTAAATACACATCGATCCGGGCACCACGAAAAATCGGATGCTGTCTCAGCTGATCGATCTTCACCAACACACTATTAGTACGACGGTTCTTCGAGAAGCGGGAGAGGAGGGCGAGGTTCATAAGTATTTTTTTATTGTCATTCCGACCGAAGTCCCGTAACCGGGACCCATTCGGCGGGGCTCAGGGCAGGCTCCGTGGAGGAATCCCTTGGCAAGGTTATGGTGAGGGACCCCTCGGCTACGCTCGGGGTGACAAATTAGCCCTCCCTCCTCCCCAACAGCGCCCGCTTCAAGGTATCCTGATCAGCAAACTCGAGCTGTCCACCCATAGGAATTCCCTGGGCTAAGTGCGTAATCCGGAGTGAACGGGTCTTCAGGAGACGGGAAATATAGACAGCCGTCGCCTCGCCGGTGACGGTGGGATTGGTGGCGAGAATAATTTCGGTCACGGTTTCGCTGTCCAGGCGTCGCATCAGCTGCTCAATCGTCAGTCGCTCCGGACCGATGCCATCGAGTGGTGAAATCGCCCCATGCAGAACATGATAGAGGCCCTTGTAAGCGCCAGTGTTTTCCAGAGCAAACACATCCATCGGATCCTCAACGATACACACTTGTTCCCGCTCGCGGGAGAGATTGTCGCAAATCTGGCAGGTGGTTTTCTCACTGTAATTACAACAGCGATCGCAGAAAACCAGGCTGTTTTTCAGTAAATTGAGGGATTCTGCCAGCTGTTGCACCTGCTCACTAGGTTGTTTGAGCAAGTAGAAGGTCAAGCGTTCGGCGGATTTGGGACCGACACCGGGCAAGCGGCTGAATTCTTTGATGGCGCGTTGGATCTGTGCTGGTAGCATAAAAATAATGGTATAATCAGCATGATCTTAGACGAAGCTCCCGATTATTCAAAGACCCATGCAATGCCCTCAGTGCAACAGCCTGAAAAACAGTGTGATCGACTCCCGATTGACGGATAATAATAGCGCTATCCGTCGCCGCCGCCAGTGCGACGAGTGCGATGGTCGCTTCACCACCTTTGAACGCCTCAGGGCAGCGAACTTGATCGTCATCAAGAAGGATCAAACGAGAGAAGAGTATGATCGGGAAAAATTGGAACGCGGTATCTGGCGGGCTTGCGAAAAACGGCCCATCCAAAAAGATCAGATCAGTAGTCTCCTGAACCGTCTGGAAGAACATTGGGCTCAGCATCAAGAAATCGCTACCTCTCAAATCGGAGAAGACGTCATGGAGGGCCTTAAAACGATCGATCCCGTAGCCTACATTCGCTTCGCCTCCGTCTACCGAGCATTTTCCGATGTCAAAAGCTTTGAAGAAATAATTCAAAAGATCGAATGACCGAACTCGACACCATACGCTCCCGCCTCAGCATCGAAGAGGTCGTTGGGCAATACGTGCAGATGAAGAAAATTGGCCGAAATTACAAAGGCTTATGCCCTTTTCATCAAGAAAAGACCCCCTCGTTCATCATCAGCCCTGATAAAGGCCTGGCATACTGTTTCGGTTGCCGCAAGGGCGGCGATATCTTTGCCTTTATTCAAGAACTCGAGAAAGTAGATTTCCCGGGAGCGGTGAAAATGCTGGCGGAACGAGCCGGAGTAGAACTCCCCAAGCAACAGACCTCACCGGTGCGCAAGGAGCAGAAGGAAAGAGCCTATGAGCTGCTCGAGAAAGCTCATGATTTTTTCCGAAGCCAGTTGGAAAGTTCAGGATCTTCTCAAGAATATCTGGCCAACCGTGGCTATGACAAAAAAACGTACCAAAGGTTCGGCATCGGCTACGCCCCCGACTCCTTTCATCAGCTAAGCGAATTTCTTGAGCAGCAGGGATATTCTGGCAAAGAAATCCTGGATGTCGGGCTCGCTTCGCAGAAAAATATCGGTGACAGCAATCACTATGACCGCTTCCGGCAGCGGATCATGTTCCCGATCCATGACGCTCAGGGAAGGCTGGTGGCCTTCGGTGGTCGAACGCTTTCAACTGATCCTGACGCGGCCAAATATCTGAATTCTCCGGAAACAGATTATTATCACAAAGGAAACACCCTCTTCTGCTTTCACCTGGCCAAACAAGCCATCCGGGACAAGGACCATGCCGTGATCGTCGAAGGCTATTTCGATGCTTTGACAGCGCACCTCCACGGCTATCCGCAGACGGTGGCCTCGCTGGGAACCGCATTGACTGAGGGACAGATCACTCTGATTGGGCGCTTTACCAAAAAACTCCTGTTCGCTTTCGATGCCGATCGCTCCGGTCAAGCCGCCGCCAGTCGCTCCATAGAAATCGCCCAGAAAATGGGCTATAGCGTGGCGATCATCACCATTCCCTCCGGAAAGGATCCCGATGAAGCGATTCGAACCACTCCTGAAGCCTGGCAGAAAGCCCTGGAAATGGCGACCGACGCCATGGACTATGAATTCCAAAAAACCTTTTCTCAAGCCAATGCCTCGACTTTGGAAGGCAAGAAACAGGTTATCGGCACTCTGTTCCCCATCATCGAGCGACTGCCAAGCAAAGTCGACCAGGAATTTTATCTCAAAAAACTATCTACTGAACTGGAGGTAGGCCTCAAGAATCTGGTGAGTGATTTTGAACGGCAAACGCGTCATCACCGCACTCCTTCGGCTCAAACCGATCAAAGTCCGGTGAGTCCATCTCACCATTATTCCCGTTGGGAGTATTTGCTGGGGCTCCTGCTCAGTCACCCCACCTATCTCGATTCAGCCAAAAGCCTGTTTAACCCCGATTATCTGGAGTCCGAGGAGCAAAAAAATCTTTACAAAAACCTGTTTGATCATTACAATCATGCGGCATCGAAAAATGAGCATCTTCAGCTTTTGGAGCTCTATGCGGAGGAGAGATATGCGACCTTTTCTGAGGAGCAACTGAAAGCCGAGGTCATGAATCTTTGCGGCGCCATTCGTCAGGACTATAAGAAACGCCGCTTACAAGACCTTCGTTTCAAACTCACAAAACGAGATCAACTTCAGCCCTTATCAGCTTCCGACCAACTGATGCATGAGTACCAACAGTTGATGGCGGATCAGTTCTAAACAGCCTGCCCGTTTCAGTCGGGTTCTCCAGCTAACCAGTTCCCCATGGCCAAGAAACAGCGGAAATTTATCGCCCTCCCCTCTGACGAAGTGTTGGCGAAGTTTCCCAAAGAGATGGTGGAGTTGATCAAGAAAGGCCGCGAACAAGGCTTTATCACCAATCAAGAGCTGATGCGGGTTTTTCCGAATGCGGAAGAATCCTTGGAAATGCTCGACGAGGCCTTCTCCCTATTCTATGACCTCGGTATCGAAGTGGTGGATGTGAAGGACCAAATGATCTGGCAGAAAAAAGAGGAGGACGAAGATGAACAGAAAGTCGAAAAAACCATCAATCTGAAAGAAATCAGCAACGACTCGGTACGCATGTACCTCTCCGAGATCGGCAAGGTCCCGCTGCTCACGGCCGCTGAGGAAATTAAGCTGTCAAAATCCATCCGCAAGGGTGATCCAGTGGCTAAGCAAAAACTCGCTGAAGCCAACCTCCGCCTGGTGGTTTCTATCGCCAAGAAATATATCGGTCGCGGACTTTCCTTCCTCGACCTGATTCAAGAGGGCAATATCGGTCTGTTCCGCGCCGTTGAAAAATTTGATTACCGTCGCGGATTTAAATTCTCCACCTACGCCACCTGGTGGATTCGCCAGGCTATCACCAGGGCTATCGCCGACCAAGCTCGCACCATCCGTATTCCGGTGCACATGGTGGAGACCATCAACAAACTCACCCATACCCAACGCCGTCTGGTGCAAGAACTCGGTCGCGAACCGCTGCCGGAAGAGATTGCCGTGGAAATGGATATGGACGTGCGCAAAGTGCGTCATATTCAGAAGATTTCCCAGGATATCATCTCCTTGGAAGCTCCCGTGGGTACTGAGGAAGACTCCCGTCTGGGCGACTTCATCGAAGACAGTGAAGCCCTCTCCCCTTCTGAGGTCACGAATCGGCAGATATTGAAGGAAAATATTCATGACATGCTCCAGTACCTGACGGAGCGTGAGCAAAAGATTATTAAGATGCGTTTCGGACTCATGGACGGTCGCACCCACACTCTCGAAGAGGTCGGCAAGGAATTCAACGTCACCCGCGAACGTATCCGCCAAATCGAGGCCAAGGTACTCCAAAAATTGAAAGACCATAGCACTGTGGTTAGAATTATGGAATAATTGGCACCCTTAGAAGCTAAAAAGCTAATAACCTAACCCAATAACCCCCCTTCCCATGGCAAAGAAAGATGACATCATCCTCGACGAAGAAGTAGAACTTTCGGACGATGATTTTCGCGGTGGTGCCGGGGCAGGGCAAGGAGATGACACCGTTCTCGTCACCAAAGGGGGTTTGAAGAAGCTGCAAGAAGAATTGGATCATCTGAAAAACGTTCGCCGCAAGGAGATCTCCAATCGTCTCAAGGAAGCTATTTCCTACGGAGACCTCTCTGAAAATTCCGAGTATGAAGAGGCTAAGAACGAGCAAGCCTTCATCGAAGGCCGAATCATCGACCTGGAAAACAAGATCAAGAATGCCAGGATCATCAAAGGCCACAGCACGCAGAGCGTCCAGATCGGCTCAGTGGTTTCCCTGCGCAAAGCGGGGGCCAAAGATAAGGAAGAGTACACCCTGGTTGGAACTACCGAGGCTGATCCGTTCGAACACAAGATCTCCAATGACTCCCCCATCGGTGCGGCTATCATGGAAAAAATGGTCGGCGACAAAGTGACGGTCAGCAGCCCGGCCGGGGTGATGAAATATGAAATCGTTGGACTGAAATAATTACCAGTTTTTCAGCAAAGCTTCTGCTTCCCCATGCGACTCCGTCTGATGGGCTTCTTCTTCCTTTGCTCGTTTCAAACGAACTTCTCGAACTTTTTCCGTATCCCACCGACTGAGATATTTTTGGGCCACCCCTTCGAGCTTCTGATCATACTTCCGATCAATGTCATTGATGGTCTTTTGCTCGGTCACCAAGATACCCTTCAACTGCGCCAATTGAGCAGGATTCATGGTCGGCAAGAGATCCAGCCAATACTGCTTCTCAGCCGGATTGAGCGCCGTCGCCACCGCGATAAGTTGCTTGATGTTTTCCAACTCCGTGGGGGTAGTCGTAGTGATGGGAACCGATGCTGTGGTTTGGTCTGTGGTCAATGGTCAAATGTCTCAAGACTATCCCTTCATTATAGCAAAAAAACGGGGGTTTTTGAATCGATTCTCCCCAGAATCAGCGTTAAATTAAAGGCTCCTCAAAAGCCTGTTGTTGCTCAGGAGCCATATTGGCAGCGCTGAAGTCCCCTGCCTCGTCCCATTTGCTGAGGATTTTTTCTACCTCCTTCTTGGGGGTGCAGTACATTTTCCGAGAATGAGCAATGATGTCCTGACTACAATCCTTGATAATCGCTGGGACGTCCAAGGTTCGGGCTGAGAAGGCCTCACGGATTTCGCCATTCACGGACATCTTGGTATAGAATTCACGCACGCCGAGGTTGATGATATCGCGTTCCGTGAAGACCGGATTGTATTCGGCGGCAAGAATTTTGGCATCATCCGCGCCGACCCGGAAGCTGGCCATAGAGCCAACATTTCCGAAGACCGTCTTCTGGACCACCTCCTTGAGCTGTCCCATATACTGATGAGCAATGGTGAGATTCAAACGGTACTTACGAGCTTCAGAGAGAATTTCCGCAAAGGTATCGGTAGCAAAGTTCTGAAACTCGTCGATATAGAAGTAAAAATCTTTACGATCCTCCTCACGCATATCCGCGCGTTGCATAGCAGCTTGATACATCTTGGTAATGATCATCGCCCCCAGGAGTCCGGAGTTTTCTTCGCCGAGAAGCCCCTTCGAGACTTTCATGAGGAGAATTTTCTGGCCATTCATGATGTCCTTAATGTTGAATCGATTCACGGGTTGGCCGATGATATTGCGAATCATATTGGTGGACACGAGCTGTCCCACCTTGTTTAACAACGGCGTAATAGCTTCAGCGTCAAACTTTTCACTCCAACCGGCGAATTCCGACACCCAGAAATTCTTGACCACCGAGTCTTGGATACGGGACACGATCTTTTGGCGGTAATTTTTGTCGGTCAGCATTTTGAGAATTGAGAGCACGGTGGTATCGGGACTGTCCAGCAAGGCCAGCGTGGTATACCGAAGGACATGCTCCAGACGATCGGACCAATTGCCCCCGAAGAGCTTCTTGAAAATATCGATAAAGCCGATGGTGATCTGCATCTTGAAGGCTTCATCGACCGTTTCCAGCGGATTGAAGGCGATCGGGAACTCTGTGTCTGAGGGGTCAAAAAGCACCACATCCTTGATGCGATTCTCGGGAATATAACGCATGACGCTATCGACCAAATCTCCATGCGGATCAAGCACCCCCACCCCTTTGCCATTGATCAGGTCTTCACGAATCAGGAGCTCCAGCATTTTGGACTTCCCTGAACCGGATTTCCCGACTAAATACAGATGTCGACGGCGATCAGCCCGTTGGATGCCGAATTCCACTGCGGTATTGTGATAATTCGTGACTCCGAAAAAGGAAATCTCCGGACCATGTTCCTTGGGGAGGTCTTGCGGCGGTTCTGCCTTCTTCGCCAGTACGTGAACGATGTGCGGGGTATGGTCTGAATTTGGGTAGTGATAGAGCGTGGACAATTCACGAACACTCATCAGGCCGCAGCCCATTAACGAACGTTGACGGTAGAGATTCAGAAATGATTCTCCTGCCGTCGGCCGTTGAGCCACAAATTCTTGGACATCGGTGAGATTGAACTGATAAAAGCTGTTCACCAGGGCTTGGAGTTTCCTTTCCGCTGCCGCCGCATCCTTGGCCACATAGCCCATACGCACAACAGCATCGAATGGCTCTTTGCCATATTTTTCTTTGGCAATGGCCTGTCGGCGAGTCTTGATCGAATCATCCCCCTCCTCCTGCCTCATCCAGTCTCTGACATAAAATTTCTGACGCATGTTCGCAAATCTCTTGGACCAAGTCCTTTTGAAATGATAGGCGGCCGTTTCGTCCTTGGGGTTGATCACGATCTGCACCCAAGCCTGTTCGCCGGTACCGATCTTGGAGATAACCGAAAACAAGCCTGACTGGCTGTCTTCCGTGAACTGATCGTAGGTCTTGATGGCATAGATATCGTGCAATTTGATGCCCAAACTGGTACCAACGATAGCCTGAGCTTGGGGTTGAAACTTGGTGGTATAGTCCACGGTCGGCTTGATCTCACAGTCAGGGAAAGTCGAATAAATCAGACCCTCGACGGTTTCCAGTAATTCTTCCGGTACGACCACATAGCAATAGGTGTACTGGTTGAATCCGAAGAATTCCAGAGAAATGGTCTTGTTCTTGACGATATTATGCAGGTTCACGAGCACCTCCTCAAACAAGTGCTCTTTTTTGGGGTGATCTGGAGTCCCTTGGGGGACAACGACATGGAGAAAACGAAAGGCCATAAAAGCTCTCTTAGAGAGATTAGAAGGAGATTATATCAGGCTTCTAGCTGTTTTCCATACACCTTTTTCACACCTCAGTTGACTGCAGCAAAAGGACGAAGGTCCATGCTACACTGGGCCTATGAGATTATTCACATGCTAGAGGTCATCACTCTCCCTCTCGGTTTCCTCTCCGCCCTGCTTGGCAGCCTGATGGGCGCCTTTTCCGGTGGCGGGGCGTCTTTCATCCTTTTCCCGCTTTTGCTCCTCTATGCACCTGGGACCTATGGCGGCCTGTTTGCCGTTACCAAAGTCAGCGCCGCGGTCATGTGCTTTATTTCCGGAAAAATTCACGCATCGAAAAACACCACTCATCTCACCTTGCTCGCGTGCCTCATCATCTTCGGCTTGGTGGGTACAGGCATTGGTACCTACTGGCTGCAGTTTCACACTGACGAAAAATTATTTCAACAACTCCTAGCCATTACTTTGCTTGGAACAGCAGCCTATCTCTTCTTCAGTGAAGACCTGGGCCTTAAAGCGAAGACCGATCATGTCGTGAGTCGACAGCAACTCGTCTTAGCCTCAGTCTTCAGTCTCTTCGTCAACATTTTCAACGGGCTTTTCGGGGGCACCGGCATTTTTCTGACGATATTTCTCGTTTCAGTCCTTCGTCTTAGTTTTCTGCATAGTCTTGCCTATACCATGCTGACCTATACCGTTATCAATCTCCTTCAATCCTCTTACTTGCTCGCCACAGAAAGCGTTAATTGGTGGTTATTACTGGTCGTAGTAGTTGGTTCCATCGTTGGTGCCTGGGCCGGCACCAAACTCCAGTATCTGAAGGGCAATGCTTGGGTGAAAAACGCAGCGATCATCATGATGATACTCGTAGGGTTCAAAATGTTGGCGACTTAGGACAGGACGGATACTGAAGGAATTAAGGCCATTGTTTGCAAGTTTTTCCCATGAAGGATATGATAGAATCGCTTTTTTCTAACATTATGTTCACAGAATACATCCAATATGTCATGCAAAAAAACGCCGTTTATGAGCTCATTGACAGTGGTAAAACCTATTATGGTGAGCTGAAGGGATTTAAAGGAGTCTGGGTTCAAGCAAAAACTTTGAGGGAATGTGAAAAAAGTCTGCAAGACGTTTTGGAGGAATGGCTGCTCCTGAAAATACGCAAACAACAATTTGTGCCGACAACCTCAAAATACGACATTAATGCCCTTTTGAGCACATGAGCAAGCTTTCACCTGTTGCCAGAAACAAGCTCATCAAACGTTTGCATTCCTTGGGATTTGAAGGGCCATTTTCTGGAGGAAAGCACATGTTCATGTCTCGAAAAGACCTTGATGTTCGCATTCCGAATCCACATGAAGGAGATATTAGTTCAGATTTACTGATAAGAATTCTCAAGCAAGCTGGGGTTTCCCGACGTGAGTGGATGGAGTCCGCCTAATACACCTCCTTCAAATAGCACTCCTCACAATACACTTTTTCTAGCCTCTCAGAGGAGTAACTGGTATGAATTCCCTTACCGCAGTTGTCGCACTTCCGATCCCAGAGCTTCCGCGGATTTTTCAACGTCATTCGGTCCTTATGCCGTTGATCGGGATGACGACGAGGAATGGGGAGCTGATAATCGCGGTAATATCTCAACTCCTGTTGCGTTAGTTTGAAGGGCCTTCCGGTGATCTCACACCGAATCGCCCAATTCAGGACATCATCGGGAATATCTTGAAGAGCATCTGGGAGTTTTTCGGCAGGAAGAACTCGATCAGCCTTCATGTCCACCTCATAGTCCGACCATTTCCATCCCCGTTTCAAAACCTCTTCTTTGCTCGATGGAAAGTATTCTTGTGCCAGGGTTTCATTGTAACCAAATGGGGAATCCGATGCTGGAAAAAACTGTCCCCATTCGCCAGTCTTTTGCAGGTGCTGAATAATTTTCGGTAATAACTGTTCATATTCTTCCTTGCTATACTGTGTGTTCAAGATGCAGTACTGCTTTTTCTTAAGACTGATACAGCCAAAGAGGTTTTGACAGTTGCGAAGGCACCAAAGAGAATAGGAAATGTTACTGCAACCAGTTGCGACATAGAGACAACATATCAATTCACGACAACTTTCTCCCACGGCACAACATTCATAGCATAATTCCAACTGATTGCCCCAGACATGCACATCCATACAATCACTTGCCCCCATTTGCATATTCGTACAGTATCGGCAATCTCGTAATCCTCCGCCGACGCCATTGCAATCAAAACACCACCAGCAATCTTTGCATTGAGTGAGATTATCCCCAATCGCACTCTGGCATTGAACAGTACGAATATCTTTCACCGGATGCTGACGAAAAAAAACTTCAACACGTTCTTTCATCGATTGGAGTTCTATCCAATGACTCGAGTGAAACGTCGCCATAAACTGCTCATATTCTTGTTTCGTCTTTTGTTCATTAAAAATGCAGTATTCCTTTTGGTGTAAATTCACACAAGCAAAAGAGTTTTTGACACCGATACAGTCCTTCAAAAACCAAGAATTGGAGCAGTTCTTTGAAAAGCGAGAAAACTTGAGGTTGTAGCAGTTTTCACAGTTGACGCACTCGTAGCAGAGCTCAGATTCCGTCAGCACCAAGAAGTCCATCGAATCTTTGATGAGTACAAAGGTCTCGCCGTAATAGCAGTCCTTGGCCTGTTCGCCATCGAAGACCAGGTAACAATCCTGAAGCTTATAGACATCATTGGTGTACTGGCTATTCACCATATCAGAAGAAATGATGGCCAATGATGGCAAAGGCACCTCCTGGAGAAGTTCTCGAAATTGCTCAAAAAAGGGTCGATTGAAATCAAATTTCCTCCCATATTTCAGAGGATCCCAGCCATCACCATGCCAAAAGCTGTGCTCATAAACCCGATAAGGTTTATCTGGTGAATAGAGGGAAATGATCTCCTGACCACCGTTATCGCATGTTCTCCGGTAGAGCTTTCGGCGATTGTACCAGGCTAGCCTTCGTTGCTGACGACAATCGGGACAGAGCTGAGGAATGGGCGGATCGAAGCGCATACCCCCGACAGAAAGTGCCAGTTTGTCCAGCAACGCCTGATCAATTCGGGTTTACCGACACCCTCATTTTCGCGGACAAATTTGTGCTCTTTTCACTTCGCGAAAGTGTCTTTGTTACCGTCATCGAAAACAGGGACATCACGCAGACTATGCGTACGATGTTCGAATGGACGTGGAAAAGTGGCTTTGAACCTGAAAAACTTTAGTTTGATTTGTTCCCTGAGATTCTCATAACAATTGGATTGAGTTTCTTCAGTTCTTCAGTGGCTATTTTCGTAACCGAATAGATTGAGCCTCCACCGGTATAGACGAATTCTTTTTCGAAAACTTTTGGATCTATGACAAGGGTTGTTTCATAACCGAAACAAGGCATGCCACCCACCGGATAACCAGTACGCTGAAATGTCTCTTCTGGGGTCGCAATAGCAGGTGGTGGCATATGGAGTACCTTCCCTAATTTTGAAGCAGAAACTCTAAATTTTCCAGGCACCATTGCCGATATTGTCTTTCCATCTTTATCAATGAAAATGATTGTTTTCGTGATGTATTCCAGATTGAGCCCCGTCGTTTCCAGGAGATCTTGGACTGATTTTAATGAATCTTTATAGCGAATGTGTTCTGCCTGCAACGGGCTATCGGCTATATATTTTTTAAGCTTTTCTTCTTCAGGATTTTCCATATAAAAAAATGAGTAAATACTATTTCAATACACCGCATCCAGATAACACTTCTCGCAATAAATCTTCTCCGGCCGATCAGGAGCATAGGTGCTCTGAATAGCCTTTCCACAGCTCATGCACTCCCGATCCCAAAGTCGTCTCTGATTTCTCAGTGCTAGGCGGTCCACATAGCGCTGCTCAAAAGAGCGGCGAGGGATGGGCAATCGCAGCTTCCGATAAAAGTCCAGCTCTTGCTTCATGACCTTGTAGGGCTTGCCGCTTTTTTCACAGGTCAAGATCTGGTCGACAATGGCATCCGAAACCTCATCAATGTGATCAGGGATCTCAACATGCGGTCCCTGGTACTGTCCCCGCTCGATATCTTCATGCCAGTTCCAACCATGGCTGAGCACATCTTCTCGGCTCATCGGATAGTACTCGTTGGCCAAGCTTTCATTGTAGCCATGAGGTGAAAACCGCGCAGGAAAAAACTGTCCCCACTCTCCTGCTTGCCCGTCCGGTATGCGGGCCTGCTTCATGTGCTCGATGATCTTTGGCACGAGTCCCTCATACTCTTCCTTTGAATACTGCTTGTTGAAGATACAGTACTTCTTGTTCTTCAATCCCACACAGCCAAAGAGGTCTTGGCAGCTAAACGTATGATCGGAGTACAAAATATTCTGACTGTGAAAAGTGTAGATACTATAGGCCACGTGGTAGGTCTCAATAGTTCCCAAAGCCTGATAGTTCAGTTCCTGTTTCAGGTACATATTTGAACACTCATAGTTATCCTTGATATTGATGCCAACCCAGACATTTCGGCAATCCTGACTGTCGGTGAGATCGTAAACGTTATGACAGTTCTGAGAGTTTTTGATATAATCTCCACTGCAGTTTTCCGAACTCACGATATTGGAATACTTGTGGATACGTTCGCGCTTGAGTTTCGCCAAGATTTCTTTCGCTTTTTCGAAGTTCCGATGTGACCCCACGAATTCCTTTACCCGACGCTCATATTCTTCTTTTGCCAAGGGCTGATTCATGAAGTAGTATTCCTTGTTATTCAAGTTCGTGCAGAGGAAGCAATTGCGACATCCACTCAGATTTTCTGAAAACCAGCAGTCCGAGCAATTCGAACTGTTGCTCAGAAAAACACAGTTGTAAGAGTTGTAGACGCTGAAGCACTGATAGCAGAGTTCGCTGTCATAGAGATAGGTGCAATCCACACTATCCTTGCAGCCCTGAAGGAGTTTGCCGTAATAGCAGTCCTCACAGTTCTCAGAGGAATTGATCAGGTGGCAGTTTTTGCAGTAAGCAGTACCGGTGGTGTAGGGACTGTTTTCATTCGCAAGGGAAATGAGGCCCAAGCGAGGAACGGCTTTTTGCAGTTCGGAAAACTGTTCGAAAAAAGGACGATTGAAATCGAAATCACGGCCATATTGGAGTGGATCCCACTCTCCACTGTGCCATTCGTCATAGGAGTAAACGGTGTAGGGGCTCCCCCAGGGGGGCTCGGGACTGTAAATTGAAATTATCTGTTTCCCCGTCAGATCCGATTTACGCTGGTAGAGAAAACGTTCATTGCGATGGGCGGTGCGAATCTGGTTCAGGCAATCAGGACAGGCATCTGGTTCGGGCAGCTCTACCTTCACGTCTCCGAATTGAAAGGGCATCTTGGTCAGGAACGCCCGCTCATCAGCTGGGATATCAAATGATTGTTGGCATTGAGTACAAGTTTTCATATGAGGTTAGTAAACGGTTTGTAGGTAACAAGCTTCGCAGTACACCTGCTCCGGTCGATCAGGAGAGTAAGAACTGCTGATCGTCTTCTGGCACTTCGAACAAGGACGATTCCAGAGCTGTCGAGGGCTTCGTCGATGAATCCGATCGAGATGTCGTTGGACTGGTGATCGTCTCGGAATGGGAATGCCCAGTTCACGATAGAGTCGCAGTTCTTGAGGAATGATTTTGTAGGGTTTTTGCGATTCGGAGCAGCGAAGGACCTGATGAGTGATCTCATCCTTCACCTCAGAGATGTCATCGGGGATTACATAGTCCGGTCCTTGATAGGCATTCCCCTGGTCTTCATCATGCCACTTCCACGCCCTCTGCCGAACCTCCGCTTCCGTCAACGGCGCATCGTAAAAAGCAATCGACTCGTTGTACCCAAACGGAGACATTTCCACCAGGAAAAAATTTCCCCACTCACCATACTTCTTCATGGTCTCAATGATCTGCGGTACCAACAGTTCATATTCCTCTTTGCTGTACTGCTTATTGAGGATGCAGTACTGCTGCTGATTCAGAGAAATAGAGCCAAAGCAGTTTCGAGAGTTGAAGGTCAGGCTGCAGTACATCAGATCGCTGTTGTGCCAACTAGACTCGCAGCACATCAGGTTCGTTCCGCCATTGATGCCAATGGTTTCATAGCACCATTCACAGCGATCGTAGCCCAGTTGATCCACATCAATGACATGAGAGCTATTGTCCATTTGAATCCCATAGGCCGAATCCTCACAATTGGTGGCATCGAAGCAGGCTTTCAGATTTTTTGAATGCTCGTGAGTCCCGCCTTCACAGTTTTCGCAGTTGGTCTGATACACGGCTTGGAAGGGAAAGCGCTCTCGAAACTGATTCAGGAAAAATGAGCGCGCTTCTTCAAAGCGTGAAAACCGATGAAACTGGAACGAGGAGAGCTTCTTGAAGTACTCTTCTTTCGTGTGAGGTTCATTGAGAATATAGTACTGCTTGTTGCGAAGGTTCGAGGAAAAAATACAGTCCTTGCAGTTCTTCAGATCAACGGAGAAAAAACAATCGGTACAGTCATCACAGTGATCGAGAAAAACCGATCGATAGCAGCGCTTCGAATACAAGCACTCATAGCAGAGCTCACTCTGGTAGAGCCAAAGGTAATCTAGGCAGTTTTTGTTTTTTGTCGAATAATGGCCGTAATAAGAGTCTTCTTCGGAGTGACTGCCAAAGGTCAGATAGCAATTCTTATTCGCAAAGGAAAAATTACAAAAATCACTGTTCTCCGATTGCTTGTTCACAATGGCCAACCGAGGCACTCGCTTGAGCAGCCGTTCAAACTGTGGAAAAAAAGGAATCTTCACATCGAGCTCTTGCCCATAGTCCAGAGCATTCCATCGATCGGACCAGTACTCTTCCTGAGCATAGACCGGATACGGCTTGTCCGGTGAATAAATGGAGACGATCTGCTTGCCGCTCAGATCACACTTGCGGTGATAGAGCTTGTCTTCATTGCGCCACGAGCAGCGCCGCTGGTGCCGACAGGCAGGACAGAGGGTCGGATCAGGGACATCCAGCCTGGCGTAAGTGGTTCGATCCTCGGGCGTCACCTCAAAGCCCCTTTGACACCCCAGACATGTTTTTTTATCTACCATCTGTAAGAAAAAATGAACAATATGGAGTTGGTATTCATCAGTTCGCTATTATAAACCATTTTTAATGGAAATGAGCAAGTATTCTGCTACTCTTTACTGTAGAAAATAATTTACAACATGGCGAATCTCGACCTCGAACAGCTCGGACTGAACGCAGAAGAATCGCAAGTCTACCTGGCCCTGCTGGAGCTCGGCAGCAATGTGGTGAGCGTCATCGCCAAAAAAGCGAAGATTTCTCGGGTGAATTGCTATCACATCCTCGACAAACTGACCCAAAAGGGCCTCGTCACCAGCTTCACCCAGGACAAGATCAAGCGCTTCAGTGCCGAAAACCCTCAGATCTTGGTTCAGCAGCAAGAAGACCGCCTGAACCGTGCCAAGGAACTCCTGCCCGAGCTTCTCTCCATTACCAAAACCTTTACCTACAAACCCAAAATCCACTTCTTCGAAGGTCTGGAAGGCATTAAATCGATCTACAACGAGGCATCAGAAACGAAAGATGAACTGCTGGGTTACACCGATCTCAAAGCCCTCGCTCAGCTTCTCCCTGACGATTTTCTTCGTTCGTATTGCCAAAAGAAAGTGAAGAATAAGGTGAAAACCAGAATTATCACCCCTTCATCTCCTGAGGCCTTGAACTTCTTAGCCCAGTTCTATCCCAAAAACTTCGACCACAACCTCATCGAAATCTTTTTCGTGAATCCCGACGAATTCCACTTCGAGAACGATATCATCATCTACGAAAACAAAGTCGCCATCGTGTCCTTACATCCCGAAGAACTCATCGGGGTCATCATCGAAAGTCCGGTCTACGCCAAGACGGAAAAATCCATCTTCGGTCTCGCTTGGCTCGGAGCGACCGCATTTGTGGCGAAGTAATTTCGAATGGGCCTGAAAAGTGGCTTTGAGCCTTTATAAAATTATGGACAAATTTGTTTCCAACTGTAAAATGTCGCATCGTTCAGACCTGATTTTTCATTATGAGCACCGAAAACAAACCATCACAGCAAGGGCCACTAGTAATGTCCCCAGAGCGCTGGCAAGAATTTCATTTCCACCGAGATCTTTTCGAGCGATCAAGGCATTTTCGTCAGCATTTCAGATCTCTTACAATGGCACTAAAACAGGTTCGTGGACTGATCATAGCCGTTGACCTTGAAGGAACCCTCGTCAGTAACGCTTTTCATCTCGAGGGGCAAGAAGAACGGCTCTGGCTAAGACGACCTCTTGCAGCTGAGGCTCTGCAAATCTTATCTGTCCAGAATACCGTGGTCATCTGGACGGCAGCCAGTAGAGCAGCGGTGAATCTGATATTAGAACAGACAAACCTTGATCTGCCTGAGACCATAGAGATCAGCACGCTCGAAGATACCTCTTTTGCTTTAGGTCAGCCGGAATGGAGATCCCTGTGGGAAAGAATAGATCATATCCTTAGGAGTTTTAAATGTGATACAGAACTACAACCCTGCCATGTAAAACTCCCTCGATGGGCTGGATTCAACGTCCTTCTCGATGATCAAGTCACCAAGTTTCATGGCGCCGTAGCAGGACAAATCCCTCTGGAAGACGAAAGTGAGAGAATGATTGCCGTTCATAGTTATGGCCAGAAAGATCAAGAAACAGGAGAATTTTGGGCAGATCCCTATGACTGTGAATGGCACAGCATAGCCTACGACGTCATGACACTTGCACAAAATCTCAATCATTCCCAGATAGAACATCACACCCCTTAAGACAGGGAGACCTGGAAGCCTAATACACTTCTTTCAAATAGCAATCCTCACAATACATGATTTCTGGCCTCCCCTGCTCATAGCTCGTCTGAATAGCCAAACCGCACTTGTCGCAATCCCGATCCCAGAGCCTTCTGGGGTTCTTCAACTCCATCCGATCCTTATGCCGCTGATCGGGATGACGACGAGGAATGGGGAGTCCTTGCTCGCGATAGAATTTTAGTTCTTGAGGAATAATTCGAAACGGTTTTCCTGTCACCTCACAGCGGATCGCCCAGTTGAGGATATCGTCCGGAATGTTTCCTAATTCATTCGGCAATTGCGAAACATCAATGACCTTCTCAACCTGAGGGACATCAGCTCTTTCATCAGCCCATTTCCACCCCTTCTTCAGGACCTCTTCTCGACTCAACGGATACAGTTCCTGAGCGACCGTTTCGTTGTAGCCAAATGGCGACAGCTCCATCGGGAAAAACTCTCCCCACTCTCCGGTCTTCTTCATATGCTCAATAATCTTCGGCACCAGTATTTCATACTCTTCTTTCGTATATTGCCGATTGAAAATGCAATACTGAGCGCGCTTCATTGCCACACAACCGAACAAAGAGCGAGACCCGCCCACACAGAGCTTGCTATAGAGAAGGTCTGAAACATTATCAAAGACTTGATCACAGAAGAGTACATTCCGAACTGCCGCCCCTGCCTCATGCAGTTCGTAGCTGAAGCTCACTCCCGCCTCAGCACCGAAGACGTTCATGTCATAGACATGATTGATGTTTCGCGCGTAGCCAACATAGGCGCAGTCTTGAGCGTTCTGCACTTCGAAACACTGATAGCAACGCTGGGTGTTCGTCAAATAATCGCCTAACGAATCTTCGTTTTGATGGCCCGTCATGTACTGGTGAGGAAACTGCAGAAAAAACTCAGCACTCTTCTGTTTCCACTCCTGGTACTGCTTCCCATCACTGAGATCAATGGACTTCATTTTTTCATCGTACGCTTCCTTCCCGAGTGGTTGATTAAAAAACCAGTATTCTTTATTCCTCAGATTGATACAGCCGAAAGAGTTCCGAGTGCCGATGCAGTTCTTCAGAAAGGCAGCATCAGAGGAATTTTCACAGTTCATACTCCCGATGAGACGATAGCACTGCTGAATATTGACGCTGTCGAAGCAGAGTTCGCTTTTGAAACACATCGTGTCATCGAAGCAGTTTTTCGAGTCATAGATATATCCCGAATACGCACAGTCTTCATTTCCATCGGCTTCGAAGAGCAAATAGCAGTTCTTGCACCATCCGCACTGGTTCACATACTCAGAGTTCACATTGCTAAGCGCCGATCGAGCGATCTGGGGGACGGTTTTCAAAAGCTCATCAAACTGGGCAAAAAAGGACCGAGAAAAATCAAACTCACGACCATACGCTCTTGGATCCCACTGGTCGGAGTACCAATAATCATTGTTGTAGACTTTGTAAGGGCTGTTCGGTGAGAAGACCGAAAGAATGCGCTCTCCCGTCGCATCACAGGTCCGCCAATGGAGAACTCTCTCGTTCCGCCAGGCGAGTCTTCGCTGCTGTCGGCAATCCGGACAGAGGGTCGGAGCTGGGATGTCGTATTTTTTCCCAGCAATAATCGGACTGACCTTGTCATAAAACTCCAGATCCTCGGGACGGATGCTAAAGTGGTTAAGGCATTGTTTGCAGGTCTTTTCCATGGTATAAAGGGAGCCAATAAAGTGGTTTCATTGTCTCCTTGTTTCCTTTTGCCACAACTGTTGGTAACCCCTGATCAACACCATGGATCACCAGCTCATCATCAACGTTCTCCAGCAACTGGGCTTCTCAGAAAAAGAATCCAGCCTCTACCTCGCCAATCTTGAGCACGGCTTGTTGACGGCCGGTCAATTGGCCAAAAAAACAGGCATCAATCGCTCCACCTCCTATCACCTGCTCTACAACCTCCAGCAAAAGAACCTGGTCAAAACCGTATTCGTAAATGGACTTCAGCTGTTCAAGGCAGAGCCACCTCAAACATTGTTGGAGGAACTGGAAGAACAAGAAATCACACTTCAACAAAAAAAACAGCTGATCCAACAAACCCTCCCCGCCTTTCAAGATCTCCACACCGATTCAACGAGTGAAGAAGGCATCGTATTCTATTCCGGAAAAGAAGCCGTGGAAAAAATGTACCAAGGCCTGGACTGGACGAGCAGAAAATTTTTCGGAGTGTTCTCACCGGGTCGTTTAGACAAACTTTTCGGAGAAGAATCTTATTGGGGAACTTATTCCTTGGACATCCTTAAGCAACAGTATGCTGATGCTTTGATCACCAAGACGGCAGGGACCAGTCGCTTTAAGCGCGTCATTCATAACTTAGAAGCTCCCACGACGCCTCGTCTCCTCGGCAATGAAGAGCTGGCCACGGATCTCATGATCTTCCCTGACCAAGTGGTCATGGTGGACCTGAAAGACCATCCAACAGCCGTGGTTCTCAAAAACAAACTCCTGCTGCAAAGCTATCAGCACCTCTTCAAAGAGCTGTGGAAGGTGGCAGCTTAATACACCTAATTCATATATTTTTACCTTTCATATGTCCGAATCCTTAATAAATCCTCAGCACACAGAAAAGGCTTTAAGAGCTATAGCTGATATGATGAAGATGGCTGATTTTGAAATAAATTGAGAGGGCTTATTAACGGAGTTTTTGCTTGTCGATATTGGAAATAGGTATGTAAAAACAGGTATTCTTCACCCAATAATTTCCCGCATCTTGTGAAAGGTCTTTTTGGCTTGTTCCAAGAAATGCTTATGCAATTTTGCACTTCTTCCTTCAAGAGCCTTTTTGATACCATCACAATGCTGTTGATGGTTTCTCGTGAGAAAAATAACGGGCATATACTTGAAATGATGCAAAAGCGCGTTCAGGAGAATCCTGCCCGTCCTCCCATTACCATCCAGAAAAGGGTGAATAACCTCAAATCGCAGATAAAACTGGAGTGCTAACAAGGGTGGGTACACATCCTTTTTGAAACCTGCCCTGAGCCATATCATCAGCGCCTTCATATCTTTTTGAACTCGAGCCACAGGACTCGTCATACTATTGCCAGGGGCAACATTTTGCTCATTCTTCCATTGACCAGCGATCAGAGGATCGATCTGTTCTAGGAGGAGAGCATGGATCCTTTTGATATCCTTCATCGTCCATTTCATTTCCGGCGAGAAAGCATATCGAAGGGCCCGAAAGGAATTGAAAATCTCCCTCTCCGTCTTAGTTTTTGGAGTACGGGGTGGTGCTAAAACAAATTTTTCAAACTCTGGCTGAGTTACTTTTGACCCTTCTGATCTATTGGAATTGAAGCTGAACAGCAGTGAAAACCAAGTCATAAAATCATGATATTCCTGTGAGAAAAGCTCCTGCTCAGAGAGGCAGATATACCAGTAATGACATTGTTCTAGTGCTTTTAGATCGCCATAAGGAAAGTTCCTTATAATATCCTTCTGTAACTCCGGATACTGCCTTTCTCCCAGCTGAAAGAAGAAACTGAGGAGTTCTTCCTTAATATTCTTCGGTAATATTGGTCCAAGATTTTTGCTTTTCCCTTGGTACTGAAGATAGAAATATTTCTTTCCTTTGATAACTTTTTGAGAGATGAATTTCACGACTTAAAGTTAACTAAATAAATAAGAATAAACACAAGTCGATTATATCATATTTCCATAAAATAGCTTATTATATCTATATATAAGCCATAAAATGATAATCTGTTAACTTAAAAAGAGGAATATTGAATAAGTTAGTTAACTTTTTACTGAAGTTTCGATGAGTGGATGGCCTAAGGTTCGCCAGACGTTTTAACGAAATTGACAATTGGTTCCTTTCGCGGATTGAAGTAAGGCACCACTTGAGGTATAATCATATGAACTTTCCTTTTTCCCATGACTCATCCAGAACTTCATCTTTCTGGCAGCAACAACAATTCTGAAGCACCAGAAGCAACTCTTCCCGCCATTAAGAGCTTACGAAGCTATTTTTCAAAAGCCATTGCTGGATTACTTTTGACAGGAGCAGTAGTGGGAATTGGATCTCATGCGAAAGAGCAAATGGCCGCAAGAAAAAGCCTTTCGCAAGGTGATCATTATTATAAAGAAGCCATGAAGATCCCTTCTGAATCTTCTTTTGAATCCTTCAGCAGAGCATTGCTTGGAGCTCCCATAAAAATGGATCTCAACCATGAGGTACTTCTGCAGTATTTGGACATCCACCCTGGAGCGGTAGAAGCTTACCCTATCTCGAAAACCATCTCTTATCATGAGAAGACTTTTTCTGGCCTTCGCTATACCTTCCCTGATACTGGAGCCACCTATGTTCATCTCTTCGTCCCCGATGACCCCGATACCGATAGTCTAGCCATGTTCTTTATTTCTGAACTAACTGAAGAGAATCAGTTGCCCAGTTTTGTTGCCCTCGGAAAGACATACAAATCTCCTGATGGAGGTCCTTTCGAAAAATTCTCTGGTCAGTTTTATTTTGAAAGAAAAGATGGACAGTATTTTCTCACCAAAATCTATGCGGCGAGAAGTCATCTCCCCTACAAGGGGGAGTATGTCCGATTACCTTTTCCTGAGATGAAAACACATAAGGCGGAGAACCCCACAGATTTACCGGCAGTCATTGAGGGGATGGAAGTTTTCCGAAAAACAATCACTGTGCTTGATGCCAGCGGGGCTGAGCAAGAAGTTCCGGTTGTCTTCCCCAAGACTCTTGTTGAAGAATTGGCCCAATCATGCGAGGGAGATTATCAATCGAAACTTGAATATCGGGCTTCTGAGAAGAGAGAATAAACTTTGTACCGCACAAATTGTAAAAACAATCGAACATTGGGGGCAGGTGGTCATGAGCTCAATACACCTCCTTCAAATAATGCTCCTCGCAATACACCTTCTCCGTCCTCCCAGGTTCGTAACTCGACTCAATCACCTTCCCACACTTATCGCAGTTACGATTCCAGAGCCTTCTCGGATTTCTTTGTTTCACCCGATCGGCATGTCGGCAGAGGTGACATTTCCTGGGGAGTGATAAATTCATGTCTTTGTGAAATGCCAATTCTCGCTGAACAATCTTGTAATTCCTGCCACAGGCTTCACAGGCCAAGGTCTCCAGAAGAATTCCGGAATTCGCATCGGCAATGTCATCGGCGAGCTGAACCTTTTGCTGCTCATACTGCTTCGCATTCTGATCGCGCCAACGGAATCCTTGAGCTATAGCCTGCTCTTTACTGAGAGGGAAATATTCCTGGGCCACCGATTCATTGTAGGGTACCTGAGCCATGTCGACGGGGAGGAATTTTCCCCACTCTCCTTCTTGCCCGTCCGGTAGGCGGGCCTTCATGTGCTCGATGAGTTTTGGAACCAATGCATCATAGTCCTCCTTTGAATACTGCTTATTCAAAATACAATACTGCTTCTGCTTCATGCCAATGCAACCAAACAGCCGACGGCAGTTATTAAAGCTCAGCATGCAATAGGCCAGCTCACTGGAATTCATACAGGAAAAAGAAAATCGAATCTCACTGGCATGAGAATTCGAGATGTGTTCATAGCACTGCTCGCCGTAGTAGACAAAGCTGCAATAGTGAACGCCTTTCGAAAACTCTATTCCCCAGCTATTGGAAACATCTTCACTCTTTTTCCACATCAAAAGAATTAAGCACGTGTCGTGATTCACTGATGTAATTCCCTTGGGCATCTTCCGATTGAGTGATGGTGGTGGCTCGAACGGGATTTCTCATCACGACTTCTTCATAGAATTTTTCTCGGATACGTTTGATATTGCCATATTTGGCCAGGGAGAACTGCTCTAGATACTGCTGGTACTGCACCGGGGTACAGGGTTGATTAAAGAAATAATATTCCTTGTTCCGAAGTCCCACGCAGCCAAAACAATTCCGGCAACCGATACAATCAAAGCAAAAAGAACATTCGCTGCAATTTTTGCTGAGCTGAACAAAACTGCACTGATAACAATTCCAAATATCGACGCATTCATAACAACGCTGGCTATCGATCACATTCATACAGTCCACGATGTCGTCGGAAGTGATGACCAGATAGGAATAGAGAATATTTTCTCCATGAATACGCGCAGAAAGATAGCAGTCCTTGGAATCAATAATGAAGGCATTGTATTCACAATTAGGCGAATTGAAGACAAAGTTCGCAAGGATAGGGACTTTTCGTTGCAGTTCCTTCATCTGTTCGAAAAACGGCCGATTCCAATCGATCTCCTGTCCATATTCACAAGGATCCCAACTATCACCCCACCAACACTCGCTACAGTAGACCGGGAAAAAAGCATCAGCAGAAAAAATCGACACCATAGATTTCTGACACTTATCGCACTCTCGCTGGTGAAGATTGCGCTCGTTGCGGAAGATAAGTCGGCGCTGCTGCCGGCAGTCGGGGCACATGGTGAATTCCAGCACGTCATGTTTCGCGATAAGCGACCGATCAGTGTCGGTGATTTCGAAGTCCGTTTGGCATTGGGTACAGGTATTCATGGTATACGAGAGCTGATCTTAGCTGTTTTTCATGATTTTCCAAACCCCCACTTGATATCATCATACGTGAATTGACTATCATTATCTTATGCCATTCACGCTTTTTTGTCGAAAGTAGCTGAATTTATTCAAATCTTCACCTCAGCTCTCCACCCCAGAGGTAGTTTTTGAAGGTCGGAACTGGGTTTCGACCGATAAGGAGTTGTTGCTTGAGTTCGGCCTGGGTGGCGAGACGAGTCAAGGTCTCTTGATCCTGAGCTGTCGGAGATTCTTTGACTTCAATAGCCAGCTCTCGATTCAGGATAAAATCGATTTCTTTTCCGGTTTTTAGCGAAAAGAAGTGGAGCTCTCCGCGATGATGAAGCTGAGTGAAGACAGCGTTCTCAAAGCTCGAGCCGCTGCTGATTTCAGCTAAAGAATGCAAGAGACCGTTGTCGAGAAAATAGCATTTTTTGGCTTTCACCAGCTGTCGATCCGGACTGTTGGCCATCACCGGAATTCGGCGAATGATATACGTCTTTTCCAAGAAATCCAGATATGACTGCACCGTGTGACGGGAAATCCCAATGATTTTTGCTATCTTCGAGCTATCGAGCTTGGAACCAACTCGTGACGCGAGGAGCTTCATGAGTCCGAAGAGTTGATCTTGATGCCTGATATCTGCCAGTGACTTCACGTCGATATTGATGTAGGAACTGACAATATCTTTCAGCATGTCCTGTTTTTTCGATAACTCCATTGTGAGAACAACCTCAGGAAATCCTCCGAACGTGACGTATTCTTCATAATAGGGTTTCAGGCGTTCGTATTCTGAAGGGTTGAAACCTGATGGAAGCGCTTTTGTGAGGGAAAACGGAACTCCTTTGAAGGTGAGGAATTCTCCAAAATCGAGAGGGAAGAGTTCAAAGATTTTCTTCCTCCCTGCCAAGGACTCACTGAAGAGGTTTTTCAAGTAGTAGGAGCTTGAGCCCGTGGCGATGAATTTGATGTGGTAATGGTCCGAGAGATATTTCAGGACACTAGGGGCGTTCGGTGCTAACTGAAGCTCGTCCAAACCGATGATCAACGGTTCGTCGATTTTCAGGCCAAGTTGCTGGAATCGGTACAGAATCGCATCATAGTTTTTTTCGGAGAAAAGCTCACGATTGTCGACTCGTTCGAGGTCGATGAAGAGCTTGTTGTCGGTTTCGCTCTCCGCCAGGAGCTGCTTCACCAAAGTTGTCTTGCCTGTCCGCCTCATGCCCGTCAGAACAGTGATCTGAGGACTTGCGAGGTGTTCTTTCAAGCTGGGATACAGTTTCCGGGGGTACATAGATTTTCCTAAATGCTGTTTCTATTATACATTTAGTAATACTACTTGTATAGGAGTAATTCTTTTCTCATGAGCTCAATACACCTCCTTCAAATAACACTCCTCGCAATACACCTTCTCTGGCCTTTCCGACGAATAGCTCGTCTGAATCCCCTTCCCACACTTATCACAGCTGCGATCCCAGAGATGTCGTGGATTTCGAAGCTGAAATCTCATAGCATGGCGCAGATCCGGATGCACGCGAGGAATCGGAAGCTTCATGCGGCGGTAAAAATCCAGCTCCAATTTTTGGATTTTAAAAAGTCTTCCGGTTTGTTCACACTCAATGGCCCAGTTCAAAATGTCATCCGGAATATCATCAATCTGTGTCGGGAGCTTGGCCGCCGGAATTTTCTTGGACACCTCCGAATAATCGGGTTCTTTCTCTTCATACCAGCTCCAACCTCGTTTCAGCACGTCTTCTTTTGTCAGGGGGAAGTATTCCATCGCCACGCTTTCGTTGTAACCCAGAGGCGAATGCTGAATCGGAAAAAACTCTCCCCATTCCCCGGTTTCTTTCATGTGATCGATGATTCGAGCCACCAGGCGATCATATTCTTCAGCAGAATAGGCCTTATTCATCACCATGTTTTTCCCGTGCCGGAGACTACAGCTGCCGAAAACCCGCTGTGACTGCATACAAAACTGGGAATAATACACGTCCGAAGAAGAATCCCAGACGTTTTCACAGAAAAGGACATGTGAGACATTATAGCCCACGCCACCTCCTTCATAGCTGGCCTCAATCCCCACCCCAAAGGCGCCCAGATCATAGTTTTGAAAGCTGACCTTATCCCCTTTTTTGAGATCATAGCAGTACTTCGACTGTTCCAGGTATTCCGCATCAAAGCAAGATTCGCAGTCCTTCGCTTCCACGAGATAGTCGCCCGAACAGTGCTCCGTATTCTTTTCCTGCATCCATTTCATCGGGGACTGCTTTCGGAATGCTGAGAATTCCCCCCAGATTTCTGACGGAGTCTTGGTCGATCGCCATTCATGGACCTTGTGCGAATACGCTTCAGGAGTGAGCTGCTCATTGAAAAAACAATATTCTTTGTTCCTGAGATTCACAGAACCGAAGCAGTTCTTACACCCACTGAGATTTGCAGAAAAATGACAGTCGCTGCTGTTGTGGGAATCGATGAGATAGGTGCAAAATTGGCAATTGGTGCAGTTGCTGCACTCGTAGCAGGATTGACAGTCATAGATCTTGAAACCATCCACACAATCAAAACAGCGGTTCATCCCCTTCCCATACAGGCATTGCTCCGAATAATCCGTATTGTAAATGAGGTAGCAATTTTTGAGATAGCCCGCATGATTACAAAAATCGGAATTCTCCATGGTCGACGAGAGGACCGCCAGAGGAAAATGAGGCACTTCATTACAGAGCTCACGAAACTGATCAAAGAAGGTCCTAGAAAAATCGAAATCCCGCCCATAGTCCAAGGCATTCCAGTTGTCCCCCCACCACTCTTGATTGCTGTAGACCGGGAAGGGTTTCTCCACCGAATACATGCTGATGATGGGCTTCCCCGTGAGATCACAGCTTCGTTTATACAGCTTTCGCTCATTGCGATAGCTGATACGGCGCTGCTGGCGACACGGAGGACACAAGGTCGGCTCGGGAATCAGATACTTCTTTCCTTCAATCAACGGGGAGACCTTGTCATAAAACGCCCGATCGGCATCGGTGACGTGGAATGGAGCTTGGCATTGGTGGCAGGTGGTCATTGAAATATTGACAAATGTAACAATGTATTTATTTTAAGCATATATATAGTAAACTAATCCCAATGAAATTCAATCGTGCTGCCCTCATCGTCTTCGACGGCGTAGGCTGTGGTGAGGCTCGCGATACCGCAAGCAGATATCCAACTGATGTTGGCGCCAATAGTTTGCATTGGGCTTCGACAGTACGCATGATCGATGCCCCTCATCTGCAAGGCATGGGCCTGGAGCACATCCCTGGCCTCGAGGAGCTGGATACCAAAAGCGTTATCACTCGAGATCAAGTTCACGGAGCATTCGCTGCCCTTGAACCGACTTTCGCTGGCAACGGCAGTCCCGAAGGTCACCAAGCCTTGATGGGACATATCGTTTACAATCCTTATCGCACCTTCGACAAGGAAAGAATTTTACCTGAAATCAAAGCTTTAATTCAGGAAGCTGCCAGCAGTATAACCGGAAGAAGGACGCAGGTCATCGTCCATCCAGAGACTGATGATATTAGCGGTACGACCTTCATCGAGCATCCGGAAATCGGCCCAGTTCATCTCCGTAGCCGTGATCTTGCTGAACCACTCTATGTGCCCGTCTACGCATCGAGCGATAGCGTGCTGCAACTCGCTTTGCATCGAGAAGTCGCCCCTCAGATACAAGTCGAACGTATTGGCAAAGAAGTACGGCAACGACTCAATGAAGGCGGCCATCGCATTGGGCGAGTGATCATGAGACCATTTTCCGGTGAGCTCGGAAACTTCAAGCGCGACTCAAGTGGTCGCCGGGACTATGGTGTTGATCCTGATCAACCCACCTTAATTGACCATTTGACTGCCAATCAGACTCCCGTGTTTGGCATCGGCAAAGCTGGCTCAATGTTTCATGATCGAGGCTTTCCCGAAGGGAATTCGCGCAAATTGAAAACCGATGTTGAGCGCATTGAGGAAGTGCGAAAATTCTTCGAAAGCAGCTTGAAAGGTTTCCTGTTCGCCAATCTCGTCGATACCGATGAACAGTATGGCCACCGCCGTGATCCAGAAGGCTATGTAAGGTACATGAATGGCGTCGATCGAGTCATCGGTGAAATTCTGAAAAAGATGAAGAGAGGGGATTTGCTGTTCATAAGCTCCGACCACGGCAATGATCCTACACAACGCAAACACACCAATCACACCCGGGAACGGGTGCCATTGCTAGTAGCAGGCCCTGACATTACGGGACCAATTGAACTGGGTATTCGTGATACCTACGCTGATGTTGGACAAACACTAGCGGAGATTTTCCGTCTCCCACCAGGACTGATTCGTCATGGTAGCAGCTTTCTCTCGCAAATCTCCTAGACGAGCCCCCTACGTCCTATAATTCGGCGCCTCCCTCGCAATGAGCACATCATGCGGATGGGACTCTCGTTGGGCGGCTTTGGTGACCTTGATGAACTTGGCTTTCTTTTGTAAATCAGCAATGGTCTTGGCGCCCTGATAACCCATCGAGGAACGGAGCCCACCGATCAATTGGTAGATTTCGCGCGAAACTGGACCTTTGTAGATCGTCAGGCCTTCAATCCCCTCCGGGACAAACTTGCCTTCATCTTTGATATTTGATTGGGCATAGCGTTCATTCCCACCAGCCTTCATGGCACCAAGAGAACCCATGCCACGGTAGGCTTTGAAAGTCTTCCCTTCACGATAGACGATCTCCCCGGGGGCTTCTTCCGTCCCGGCGAAGAGGCTCCCGACCATGATGGCCGACGCTCCGGCAGCGATGGCTTTGGCGAAATCTCCGGAGTAGCGAATGCCCCCATCGGCTATGATCGGCACCTTGCCCTGGGCGGCTTTGACACAATCCCAAATCGCTGACAACTGAGGAATGCCAATACCCGTCACCACTCTGGTCGTGCAGATGGATCCCGGACCAATACCAACTTTCACCGCATCTGCACCAGCTTTTATGAGAGCTTTCACCCCATCGCCCGTACCGACATTCCCAGCGATCACCTGCTGCTGCGGATAATGCTTCTTAATATATTTCACGGTGTCGATCACTCCCTTGGAATGACCATGAGCGGTATCAACGACCAAGACATCCACACCGGCTTTGATCAGCTTCTCTACCCTTTCCTCCATATTCGCCGACGGACCCACGGCCGCCCCGCAGAGCAAACTCTGGTCTTTATCCTTGGCGGCTTGGGGATACTGCTCGGTCTTATCCAGATCCGCTCTTGTCACAAGCGCAAAGAGTTTCTTGGAAGTCTTATCTTCAACGATTAGGAGCTTGCTATGCTTGCTCTCCTCCAGCATGTCATAAGCTTGCTTGAGGGAAATCCCCTTCTCAGCGAGAAATAATTTCTTGTACGGCGTCATACGCTCACTCACTTTCACACCCGCATGCTTGTCCATGTAATCATTTTTGGTGACGATACCCGCCAAGACGCCATGAGGAGTGCCGTCCTCGGTCACTGGAACAGCTTTGTAACCGTAACGGAGTCGAATATCAATCACCTTTTGGATCGGGTCTTCTGGGCTCACCACAATGGGACTACGAATGAAGCCATTTTCGAAGCGCTTCACCTTATGCACTTCCTCAGCCTGCTGATCCGGGGAAAGATTTTTGTGAATAATACCGATGCCACCCTGAAGGGCCATAGACATAGCCATCTGATATTCCGTCACCGTATCCATCGCCGCCGAGATCAAGGGGATATTGATCTTGAGTTGCTTGGTGAGCTGGGTGGAAACGAGCGTATCTTTGGGCAGCACTTCCGAATATTGCGGAAGGAGCAGCACGTCATCGAAAGTGAGAGCTGAAGGGAGAGTTTTCATGAATGGAAGAGAAGAGTGTTTCCGAGAGGATACGCCCATTTCATCGCCATTTCAAGGGATTTCAAAAAATGGCCATGCTATAATCCCTCCATGAAAAAATCAACCGTCCTTCTCGCCACCACCAATCCCGGCAAACGTCAGGAAATTCTGTCGGCATTACTGCCCTTAGAAAAAATTGAGTTCGTTACGCTGGATGATCTCGGCATTCGAGCCGATGTTTCCGAGACAGGCCAGAGCTACGGGGAAAATGCCTTAATCAAAGCCCGGGAATATTTCCGCCTCAGCGGAATACCCACTATTGCCGAGGACTCCGGGGTGGAAGTGAGCGCCTTGAGAGGCGAACTAGGGGTGAACACCCGGTATTGGGGTGCCGGCGCCGAAGCCACTGATCAGGAATGGCTGCAACACTTCATGGACCGGATGCGGCATGAGTCGGATAGATCTGCCCGTTTCGTCTGTCATGCGGTGTATATAAGTAGTATGGGACACTGGAACATTGAGGGTGAATGTTTGGGAACAATCACTCATGATGTCGCTGGACCAATCCAAAAAGGTATCCCCATGTCGGCCGTCTTCCAGCCCATTGGAGCCGATCTGGTGTATAGTGCGATGAGTGAGGAGGAGAAAAATCAGCTCAGTCATCGGGGGAAGGCGATGAAGCAACTTCGAGAATATCTGCTGCAAAACTTATGAAGACAATTATTTTCACCGGCGGAGGCACCACTGGCCATGTCACCAAGAACAAAATCTTGATCGAAGCTCTTCAGAAGTCTCATCCAGATCTCGAAATCCATTATCTGGGGTTGAAAACCGGTAAAGAAGCAGAATTGATCACCGCCGATTTAGCCCAATTTCACCCGATCAGCAGCGGAAAACTGCGCCGCTATTTTTCCTGGGAAACCATTCCCGATTTCTTTCGCTTTATCGCCGGCATTGGGCAGTCCTGGCACAAGCTGGGGAAGCTGAAACCCAACTTGGTCTTTTCATCAGGCGGATTTGTAGCTCTGCCGGTGGCAATCGCGGCTTGGTTGCGGCGAATCCCAATCATCACCCATGAGACCGATAGCTACCCAGGACTGGCGAACCGGATGATTGGCCGCATGGCGAACAAGGTCCTCCTCGGTTATGAATCTGCCCAACCGTATTTCAAACCAGGGAAGACCATCCATACCGGCAATCCCGTTTCACCTGCTTTATTCGAAGGCTCCAGAGACCGAGCCCTGAAGAAGCTCGGTTTCAGCCCAGACCGAAAAACCATCTTGGTCATGGGGGGCAGTCAGGGGGCGGAGCAGATCAATGAGCTGGTGTGGGAAATCTTGCCGGAATTGGTGAAGGAATGGCAAGTGGTGCATTTGACGGGGCGAGGGAAAAATCCAATTTTTGTCATTCCGAGCACAGCCGAGGAATCCCTTACCAGAAAAGGTTTAAGGGATCTCTCCACTTCGGTCGAGATGACAAAGAATTACCGCGCCATCGAATACGTCACCACCGACTACCCTGATTTCCTCACCCTCGGCGACATCGTGATCAGCCGAGCCGGAGGCAACTCCCTGGCGGAAATCGCCGCTCTTGGCAAACCTGCCATTCTCATTCCCCTCCCCCTCCCCGCTGCCGCTGGGGATCATCAGAGGAAGAATGCCCTCGAGATGCAGCGAAAACATACTGATTGGGTGGTTCTAAACGGGAAGGACACCACATCAGAGAATTTACTGGAGACCATTCGAAAAATGAATATTGAAATTGAAAAACCTAGCAAGGATGCCGGGAATGAAAACACTCATGACCATATACTGAAAATTCTTATTGATTTCCTGTGATCTCGAAGATCGATTTTTTTGGGGTTCTTTTTTTGCAGTAAAAGACCAAATTTGTGCTATAATCGGCGCCCAATAAGCCAATTATTCATGGGCGGTGAGATCAACGACAGATCGAGAGAAAAGCTCTTCGAAGATGCCGATCGGCTTTCCAGGAAAAATCCAAATCTGGCTGATTTCGGGCAACTCTTAAGGCTCGGAAAGGCAAAGGAGAGTCATCGGGGAGCGTTGCTCAAGCTTCTTGCCGACCCAAGACTAACTCAAACAGACCGTGAACGTCTCGAGCTGATCCTTATGGAGGTCATTCGCCAAATCCAGACTCAAGTGCATGATCAAGCCATTCTTACGACCCGAGTCGACCGAGATCCTGAACCAACACCTTCAACAAAAGAAACTGAGTCAGACCAATTAATCGAGAGTATCAACCGAACTTTTATCAATCGCCAAAAGAAAAGCACTTCCATGTTTACCTTTCGAGCCGAAAGAGTGCTAGGAGCTGGCGGCATGGGCAAGATTATTTTGGGAGAACGGATTGCCGAGGGCGAAAAGACGCAAGTGGTGTTCAAGCTGATGCACGATCAGTTCGACGTGGGTGCCAGGGAAGCATTTGGAAAGGAAATCAAAGCTCTGGTCGGGCTCAAAAATACTCATATCGTTTGCATTCAAGACGCCGGCGTCCTCGACAACGACGTCCCCTATCTCATCATGGATTTTATCGAAGGAATAGAGGGGACAGAGAAGGCCTTCGATGGAACGGCACTCCTAGAAATCATGCAAAAAAATGTTGAGCGAGGCCGAAAGATTCCGGCTGCGGCTATCATGATCATCTGCCATGCTGTGGCGCTCGGGCTCAAAGAAACCCATGCTAAAAGCATTGCCCATCAGGATATCAAACCCAGCAATATTCTCCTCAGTTCCAAAGCCGCTCAATTGTTGCACCGTTGGAGCCAATGGGGAACGGTCGATGACCAGGAGAAACTATCAACTCATCCGGGAAAAGGATTGAATGATCAGAAACTGATTGATGCCCTATACCAACTCCGGGAAGATGATGATGCGATCGCCTATGTGACGGACTTTGGTCTCGCCAAGAAGTTTAAGAACTTGAAAAATGCTGTTCACGGTGCCTCCAAAAATGCGCGAACTCTTCCTGACCTAACCCGGGAGAACTTCTCATCTAATACCAGTCTGGGAGGTACTCCAGGATATTCGCCTCCGGAAACCGAACTCATTGAGGGGCAAGGCGATCTCTATGCCCTAGGCGTCATGATATGCGATTTTTTGAAAGGTTTTGCCGAGAAAAAAAATGCTCACGAGGCGGCCTTCGCCATGGCCAAAAAAATGCTCACTGGCGACTCATTCATAAGTGCTGATGATGAAGCACTCCGAGCTGCGCCGAAGGACATCCGAAATCTGATCGAACAGCTCACCAATCTGAAAGAGCCCGTAGACCGTGGCACGGTTGCTGAAGCCATTGACCGGTTGGGGAAAGCCGTCTTAGACAACTCCCCCGAAGGCCGCAGCCGACAGCTCTGGAGGTGGATAAGCGCTGGTTTTGGTGGACTAGCAGCAGTGGCAGCTCTCACAGCAATCCTGCTTGCCGGTGGTAAGAGACCCGAGGCGTATACCAAATATGGCCTTGAGCGAAATGCGATCGCCGCGAAGATGAGGAATTCCCTGGATGACCCAAAAATCGGTATTGAACAGTTGAACAAGCTTTTACAGGAATTGGAACAGCAAAAAAAAGCACCTGCAGGCTATCAGCCAACAGACGAGGAACCGACAACGGCGATCTTAGATGAGTTAAAAACGAAAATTGAGCACGCCAAAAAAGCTCAAGAGGATGAGGCAGAATGTCGCAAGTGCCTCGAAGAGGGCAACCGGTCTTATGCCCGTGGTGAAGTGGAAGCGGCGACCAAGGCGTTTTCCAGAGCCAAAGAACTGGGTTTTCCGGGGATGAATGCTCAAGCGAAACGAAGGATCATCCAAGAACTCAAAGAACTCCCGGATTGGGAGCGAAAGTTCAATCAACTCGACGATGAAGTGCTCGACAACTTGGGCTGGCCTCACGAAGGTTTCGGCGAGAAGAAAAATATTCAAAATATCTACCTGATCGGCAATGGAAACTGGGGAGAAGCGGTACAACGGTGGTTGAAAGATGGACTTGATGATGATCCTGACAGTCTGACGAGATTCCTGATGAGCCTTCAGCGCGCACATCAATCGGTCATGGCGGTGATGCCTGAAAAATTTGACCCCAACATGCCGCTCGATGCCATTCAACAACACGCCGCTAATCGGCTGGGCATTATGCTGACGCTCTTCGGAGGAAACGGACAAGCATTCGTCGATCGAGTGAAGAATGGAATAGTAAACCCGCATACTCGCTCGGAATTGCAGAAATGTTGTCAGTCTGCCATCATCACCCGACTGAAGCGGATTCAGTCCTTCGATCTCGTTCCGAAGATGTCCGCAGAGGCCAAACTGAAGGAGCGGACGGTCTTGATCATGGAAGTGCTCAGAAGCTATGTCCTCCTCTTACAAGCCGTCGAAGGAGTGGGTTGTACGGGGAATCCGAAACCAGAGCAACTTGCCCAACAGATTGATAACCAACTGCATCTTATCCTGCCGCTCCTGAGCGAGGAGGAAAGAAAAGCCTTTCGAGAAGAAGCTGGGAAAATCCCCCACCTTGATCAATTCCCGACAACTCAACAAATGATCAAGCGTGCCGGCTAACGCCCCAACTCAATCGCCTTGTGAATGAGGAGCGCAATGAAACCCCTCGTGGCCGGGTCATCCGGCTTGCCATAGTCGTAGTCAGCGGGAAGGATCTTGAGCTCTATGAGAAGAGCGAACTCACCATCATACCAAGTCTTGCCAGACTCTTGCACGGGAGCTGCCAGACCCAGCCAACGGCGTACGGCTGTCACTGCTTCAGCATTGTTGACCGTCGCGCTGGGGCGACCTTGGACGAAAAAAGCATTCTGAGCCATCCAAGCAAAGGCATCACTGTACCAGGCATCGAGGGAAACGTCTGCGAAGACTGCCACATTCGGTGGCACCAACGGCTTGTAACCCGTCAATTGTGACCCTCCTCGGTAGAGAAGCTGGGCCAACTCCGCCCGCAACAGTGATTTCGCCGCTGCTGAAGGCCTGGGTTGCGAACTCGGTAAATCTTCCCCTCCCATCCCCAGAAGCAGACCTCGGTCACCGAGATCGATCACGGCCGTGACAATGGATTGATTCTTCACTTCAGCCAGATCAGAAAAGGTAGCTCGAGCAGACCCCTGAGGAAAAGTGGTCTCGACGGTGGCCGAGAAACTCACCAAGGCCGTTTCGGTGGTGCCTACGACGACGGGCTCAGGAGTCACAGGAGTGACTGGCGTGATCGGAGTGACCGGTATGAATGGTACCGGCGCTGGTATTTGCTGAGTTGGAGTACAGGTCGTATCCAGAATTTTTTTCAAACAAGCATCGAGAGAAGCAGCAAGATTATTTCTCACCTGAATCAGGAGACTCAACTCCCCTTGCCGGAGGTCACGAATCTTCTGAGCGGCGCTCACGTCGTTGAGCTGTCTCTTATAGGCTTCACGGATGGCGTCAAGAGCTGCCGCCAGACTTCGGAGGGATTGATCGCCCCGACAATCAAAATTCGACTTGAGAATAGTTCCGCTCAATTGGGAAGTGCTTCCCGTCGTCTGACCGGCACTCACGGTCGCGCTACAACCAGGAATCTCACCTGAACTCAATTTGGCAGCAAAATCTTTCTCGGTCTGCTCGACGGATTTCTGAGCCGTTTCGAGGTCCGTCTTGGCCTTCAGAAGCTCGGCTTCCTTGAGAACCACCTCGGCATTCTTGGCATCCCTTCTGGTCTTCCAGATGGAGCAATCAGGACACTTCACCGTCTCAAGTTCGGAGGAAACGACGACAGCCACCCTAGCAGCTTCTTCATCACGCAGCTTGATACAAGCTGTCATCTCATCACGACGGCTGACCATCGCTTGCTCACGCTGCTGGAAAGTGGGAAAAAGCTGCCGGAAACCACTGACACTAAGGTTCGTCATCTGATCATAGAGACTGGAAAAATCCGATAATGCGAGATCATAGGCTTTCTCTTTTTCACGACAATCGGTCTCGGCCTGAGCCAATGGTACGGTGAAGACCAACGCCAGTACTGATAACAGCAAAAACAATCTTTTCATAGGAAAAATGAAGGAGATGCTTCTCAGTATACCGATGTTTCCAAAAATGAGAATAGCCGTTCCTATTGACCTGCCGCCGGTAATTCTGGAACAGTGGCATTATCAATCTTCACCCCTGGCCCCGTGGATGAGACTTCCTTACCGTCGACATAGGTGGTTTCCTTCACCAAAGTGCCATCAGGATCCCACTGCTTCCAAGTGCCAGCAGGAACATCATTGTCGAAGAAGCTCTCCAAAGCCTTACCTCCACCCGTCCAGTAATTGGTGGATGGACCGTTTCTCTTGCCCTTGGTATAAGTAGTAACCTGCATGAGATGTCCCTCTTGGTCCCAATACTTCGCCTCTCCATCACGGAGACCGTCCTTCATGGTCGACTTCTCCTGAGGCTTGCCATCCTCATGAAAACCGAGGTACGGGCCATTGAACTGCCCATCATGGACTTCGTAATCCACCAGGAGTGTCCCCTGCTGATTATATTTGACCACTCGCCCGGTGAAGAGTTCTTCAGAGTTTTTGTAATGCACCGTATTTTCATCCAAACGGAGCTCCGAGATATCGACCTGCTTCAGCTCGCCGCAACCGACCAGGATCAAGATCATCAAGGCCGATAAGATTCGGGCGATATTTTTCATAAGGAGAGATAATCTATTGGGACTCCTTTATAGCAAATTTATGGAGATTTCTCAAGAAATCGGCCCACAAAAAAACCCCTCCCGATTGCTCGGAAGGGGTTTCCCATTCGATTCGTCATGGATGCCAGCTCAGCAGTTCCACGAGGGAAATGCTTTATGTAAATCGTGTCGATGAAGCGCTGAAGATAGATTCCTTCAGGATTCCATTCACGACTCCGAAGAGGGTGAAGGTCGATACTCCGAGGTTCTGTCCCACGAGCGCTGCACGGAAGGTGAGCGTGATCGATTGAGACAGAGCGAGATTAGCAGGTGTCAGACGGATCTGGTAGTCACCTGTCTCCTGGATAGTCGTAGTGAAGGTCGTGAAGACAGCAAACGCGCCACCAGCACCGATCGGAACGGAAACTGGAGTCAAAGCAACTGGATCATTGACAATCGTACCATTGGAGATTTGGCGTCCCAAAGTATCTTCGAGGACGATACTACCAATATTGGTTGCCAGATCACTGACGCCGATAGCAATGACGAGTCGGGAAAGAGTACAGACACCCTCTCCAGCCTTCTCAACCTTGAGCTTCAGAGCAACGTAGGGTTGTCCTTGGCTCGCAGAAGTCGAGACGGATCCTTGTCCTGGGTTCTTGACGGACAGTGAACATTGCGAGCTGATCAGGAGATTTCCTGTAATAGCTGGCACTGAACCGACCGCTGGGAACAAAGGAGGAATGACAGGAGTACCATTCGGAGCCTGGACAAGACCAGTACCAAGGCCAGGAACAGCTGTCGTGAAACTATCGACTGGCAATGATGTCCTGACTTGAGCTCCATTCAGCGCAAGACCCGTAGTGAACAAGTTTTGTGTCACCAAGACCTCATAGCTGGTAGAGTTCTGATCATTGATCTGGGTCAAACCTTGAACCGTACCTCCAGCAGCCGTCAGGGTGTTGAAGGTGAAGTTGGTTGACTGACCACCTTTGGTGATCTTCAGCACCACAGCACTGTACTGGGTTGATCCATTGATCGTCGCCGCTAACACAGCAGCAGCTTCAGCTGTGATCGTAGCCGCAGCTGTACCCGTAAGAGCAATTGGCGCAACGACAGCAGGAACTGGAGCAACAACGCTGAAACCTCCCACTACAGCATTCGGAGCCAGTCCGAAAGTCATATTGGTTCCGGCCACGCCAGCGATCGTGTTAGCAAGACCAGGAAGGGTCGCGCCCGTGATACCGATACTAAAGCTCGTAGGCGTTATAAGCGTGACAGTATTCGCGGCAGCAGCAACAAAGGTAATCGTCACCACGGTAGCGCCTGAAGTGAGAATGACCGTCTGTCCAGCAGTAGGAACAACCGTCAAAACAACGTTGGCACTTGGACCGTTACCAGACGCGAAAACGACGAGAAGAGTCTTGAGAATGGTATTAATACCGGTAGAAACGAGATTGAATCTGAGGGCTGTCTTGGTACCTCCTGTACCGACGAAATCAGCCTGCTCGGTTCCTCCTGCAGTAGAGGTGAGGACACCAGCAACATTTACCGTGGTATTGCTGACCAGTCCGACTGGAACAGCGAAGCCTGCAATCACATTTCCATCAACATCACTCAAGGTAATACCCGTGAGAGTTACCGTCCTCAGTCCAGCCAGAGCTGAAGAAAGGATATTCCATCGAAGTTTCACTTCAACAGAATCACCAGCTTTCGTACCGGTCTTGATGTTCTCAAGGAGAGTATTCACATTGACAGCAAGCCCAGAGGCAGTCACTGGTGTGGATGCCACCTTGAAGGTCGCATCTCCAACCTTTCGGTAGAGAATGGTGAAATTGTTCTCAGCAGCGCCGAAGCCCACCAAAGTGAACGCGAAAGCACTCACCGTATTTGAGCTATCAGCTGGATTGGTGAAAATCCAAGCAGCCTCACCTTGATCTCCAGGAGCTTTATTCACCCCATTGAAAGGTTGACTGACCGTGATGAGAAGAGCCGTTGCAGCAATGGTCTTCGTAACACCGGTGATGTTGGCTTGCAAGGTACCAGGGGCGAACACTCGGTTAGCCGAAGTACGGAACTCAGAGGAGAGACCTCCGGCACTCGTACCCAAGGTAACAGTGAACACTGCACCAGCAGCACCAGCCATGAGATCAGCTCGGAAAACAAAAGCCGTCACTCCAGTAGGAATGTCCTTCGTGCCAGCCTGAACCAGATTGATTGTTCCTGCTCCAGTACAAACCTGTGGACCAAGAGTCGAGAAGATCGAGTCAATCACTTGGCCGCTATTATTAATGACATCAAAAGCGAAGTTCGTGGAGTTAGCGACGAAGGCAGCACAAGCAGCAGCAGCGGTAGCAAAAGGAACACCTCCCGGACTCGCCGCGAAAGCGGCGGTCGTCGTGTTACCATTCCATTGCACTCCAGCCCCGGTGAAATTCTCAATCAAGAAGATCTGCAAGATTGATTTAATTCTGACGGTCGCCACATTGGTGCCGTCATTGGTAAATCCTGCTGGGCCAAAACTATTGGCAGTATTGAAGGACAGATTACCGGCAGCAATCGTGTAGTTGAAAGCTCCTGCACCCACCGTCACGGTTACCTGGACATCACCAGCAAATCCGACGATATCAAGAGCAGCCGTATCGACGGTGATCGCACTAAGCAGGGCAATGTTCGCATCAAGAGAAACATTCGAAAAGATCTGATAGGTCTTCGACGTACCAGTCTCCAGCATGAGTCCACCACGAGGACCGACAGCAGCCAAGCTGTTGACGGAGGTGCTCGCTACTTGGGTGGAATTGGCAATGGTCTTCCCTGCACAATCCTTCCCGAGCGTGATCGTGAAATAGGTTCCGACCACTCCATTCTGTGAACAACCAACCACTTTACCAGTGGACTGCTCTGTCATCTTCATAGCGCCAATGAAATCCGTGCTCGTAGGAGCTCGGAAGGTCAACGAAGTGACTTCGATAGGAGCACTAGAACCTCCAAGAGCCGGAACATTTCGGAGATTGAAGTTCATAATATTCGCATTCTCACCACCAATGTACAGCGTCTGAGGAGGAGTACCTGGGGTGATCGTGATGTTCGGAGGGATGAATCCATTCACGGTAGAAGTACCGAGAGGTAGTGGAGCATCCAACTTCACCACATTTCCATCCGTGGTCTTGTAACCGGTCACCGTGAAGTAACCGATCGTGTTGGCGGTAGCGCCAATTCTGTAGGCAACCTTCACTATACCGGCAACCGTTCCTTTGATTCTCATACCGGCCAGAGTCACCGTGCCGTTATTTGAGAAACTCTGAGAGTTACCGCGTCCTGCACCGTCTGGGAAGATATAGGTAGCGGTTCCCAAGTCGATAGCAGTGTTTGTACCGGTAGAAGAGAGATAAATCTCGCTCACGGTCAGATCACCGGTAGAAACGGTCAGAGGGAAGCTTCCGACGGTACCAGCAGAGATCGAGAGTGCTGGGTTTGCAGCCGTGAAAGTCACGCCACCACTACCTCCAGTCGGAGGAGGGGTTGTACCACCTCCTGTGAAGAGGGCCACGAGAGCATCTTCAGCGTCCACCTCACCGTTGTAGAGACCAACGGCATCGATAGCAGCAATGAAGCTGGCTTCGAGATCGTTCACATCAGCACCCTGAGCATCGGCCTCGTCCTGAACCATTTCAGCACGGTTCACTTGGAAAGCGAGTACCATACCCTGGTCCCAGGTCAAGGTGACACCAGGAGCAAAACTTCCACTGAGACCGACGATGATGGCAGCAGCAACTGCTTCGAGAGCAGAAGTCTCATACCATGCGCCAGCTTCAATACCAGCCATAGATCCGGCAGCTTGGAAATCAAGCGCAGATCCACGGACGGCCATGATCTTTCGACCAGCGATGACCACAGCCTCAGCACGATTGATCGGGCGAGTTGGGTTCACCTTGGTCACATCATTGTTGTCACCCTTCAGGATTCCATTGTCAACGGCCCATGTTTCCACCTCCTTGTCGGTCTCAGAACCGTCAAGAGCTCCGTTGATCATTCCCAGTGCCTTCACGAATTTAATTCGAGGCATAGGGTCATTGCCATTGGCAACTTCGGCACCAGTGAAACCACCGGTGTCGACCAAGGCGTCAGCAGCAGCTTGCGCCCAGACCGCATTAGCGGCTCGAGCCACATTCACGCCCATTCCTGGGACGATGAACGTGCCGAGCATGATCGTCAATGCGCTCACGCTCGCAAGAGCTTTGCGTAAAGTTTGTACGTTCATAAAAACTTGAAATAAAAAATTTGAGAGTGAATCAACTTCGGAGAGTTGTAAAGTCACCCAAAGCATGCTGACGTTCTTTCGGCCAAAAAAGAATGAAAGCACCTTACGGAGATTCGGCCGTAAGGAAACTAACTTATAAAGAAGTACTTCTCTGTAGCACTTTTATCCCTCGACTCGTTTCACTCGCTCGGGATGACAACCATGAAGGGTCCTCTCGAAACGACTGCGTGAAACATGATAGAAGGCTTGAAGTAAGAAAAGTTGAGAAGACTCTCTTACCACAGGTTTTTCTCCAGCAGATCGCTACTGATCAACTGCTGGCAGGTAGATACGACTATCCTCACGTGTGGGGCCATATTGGCCATGAGGATGACAATCGTAACCTCCGAGCTATCAAAGGTCTGTCCCATGTCGGGACAAGTCAGCGGCGAATCAATGGTCGCAGCTCACTTGTCACGGCATCAACTTATAACGTCATGACCTGAACTTTTGTTTCACATTTCTTGAGCTTTTATAATCCACTGCTGTCATAGGTCGAATTCTGCCGGAAAATATCGCTGATGCTGTAGACCTTATTGAGAATTTCACGGTAATCGACGAACTTGAAAGGCACCTTGAAGACGAAGAGAATGACATTCACCATGGTCACCGAAAGAATAACCACGACGAGACCGATGATCGCATAACGAATCGTACTCACCGCCTGCTTCACCTTGTCCTCCTGACCTCCGGAGAGAATGAAGGAGAGTCCACCTACGAAGATGAAGACAATACAGAGCACCACCGCGGCGATGATCGCCCATGCCACCGCGTCCTTGAGCAAGATGACCGGATCGTAGCCTTCGATGATCGGCAAAATACCAGAACCGTCCTGGGCGATGAGAAAAGGCTGATTGTGGAGACCAAAAAGGAAGTTGAACATTTGCGGGAGAATTTACCAGGGGGATTGTGACGTATTTTGGCTTACTTATCAATGAAATTATCAGGTTTTCTGTCACAACAAAAAAAGGAGCTGGACAAAGCGAAGAAGAATTGCAGGTTACTGAATCTAAGAGAGCGCTAGAGGCTCTCTTCCAAAGCCGCTGTCGCCATGCCCATACCCCCCTCCGGCTCAATGATCTTCATATTCACTCTCTGATTATTCCGAGAGCCAATCACCCGGAGTAGGGTTCGCAGCGCCTTGGCGGTCTGCCCTTCCTTGCCAATAATCCGTCCCATGTCTTCAGGATCGACCTTCAAGGTAATCAAAACCCCCAAATCATCAATGACACGGGTGATCTCGACCTTATCGGGGTGGAGGACGATCTGCTTGATGACGTACTCGAGGAAGGACTGGTCGGCTTCCATGATGAGAGGTTAGGTTTTTAGGAAATTACGCTGCGGCTGGTTCAGCTGGTGCAGCAGGTGCTGCAGGTGCTGCAGCAGAAGCTTCCTTACCGGATTTGATTTGGAATTTCTTTTTCAGATCGACGAAGCGATCCATTCCCTTCAAGCCTTGCTTGTGAAGCAAGCGGGCCAAGGTTTCGGTCGGATGAGCACCCTTGGAGATCCAGTATTCGATTCGTTCTTTTTCAAATTTGAAGACAGGAGTCTTACCGGTAGGAGTATAGACACCCACCTTTTCCAAGAAGTTCCCATCAGAAGCGGGGTTGCTTTTTTCGGTAACAACGATGGAATAATGCGGCAAATTCGTTCTTCCGGCACGGCTGAGGCGGATCATGAGCATGGAAGCAGGAGTTAGGAGCTTAGCTTTTTAGCGTATTAGGAAAATTCCTAAGAGCTTAAGGAATCTAGTGTCGGGCGAGGATTTTGTCAAGAACAAGGCGTGGAAAGGGCCTTCTTTACCTCGCAGTATTCTTGGGTCATAATATCCCCACCTCCTTCTAATAATAACACCATTGTCATGTTGGACATCCGCCTCATCCGAGAAAAACCCGACTATTATAAGAAAGGCGCCAAGGATAAGCGCATCAAGGAGACCTTGATCGATGAGGTCTTGAAGGCTGATGAAGTTCTGCGAGAGATGAAAACGTCGGTTGAGAAAATACGAGCCGAACAAAATGCAGCTGCGAAATCGATTGCGGTGCTGAAAGGAGCTGAAAAGGAGAAAGCCATTGCTGACATGCAAGGCAGCAAGGACACCTTGAAACAACTAGAACAGGATTTATCAGAGCAAGAAAGCCTGTTCGAAAAGCTTATGCTGACCGTACCCGCCCCGGCCCATGAACGAGTACCCCTAGGGAAAGACGACACCGAGAATGTGGAGATCCGTACCTGGGGCGAGATCCCCAAATTTAGTTTCGACACCAAAGACCACGTCCAGCTGGGCGAAGAGCTCGATATCCTGGATATCCCTCGAGGGGTGAAGATCTCAGGCTCTCGCTTCTATTTCCTCAAAAATGAAGGCGCTCTCCTGGAAATGGCGATCTTGAAGTACACTTTGGACAAATTGGTCAAAAAGGGTTTCACCGCCATGACCCCTCCCGTGCTGGTGAAATACGAGGCGATGAAAAACACCGGCTATTTCCCTGGCGGTGAGGAAAGTGCCTTCGCCGTGGGAGTGAAGTCGCAAAAGGATGCCGCAATCGAAGATGATGGCTTCTACCTGGTCGGAACGAGTGAGGTCCCGGTGACCAGCTATCACATGGACGAAACCCTCGACGAAGCAGAGCTTCCGAAGATGTACGCCGGGATTTCCAATTGCTTCCGCCGTGAAGCCGGTACCTATGGGAAGGACACCCACGGTATCTACCGCATCCACCAATTCCAAAAAGTCGAACAGGTCATCATTTGCAAAAATGACCCGGAGGAAAGCGCCAAAATGCACAAAATGATCTTGAATAATGCCGAAGAAGTGCTGCAAGACCTGAACCTTCCCTATCGTATCGTCGACGTCTGCACCGGAGATATGGGCCAAGGGCAGATCTACAAGAATGACATCGAGACCTGGATGCCCAGCCGCAGCAAGTATGGCGAAACCCACAGCTGCTCAACCTTCCACGACTTCCAGGCCCGCCGGCTGAATTTGAAATATAAGACCAAAGCAGGGGAGAAACTTTTTTGCCATACCTTGAATAACACCTGTATCGCTTCACCTCGAATTCTGATTCCGGTCCTCGAGATCTATCAAAATGAAGATGGAAGTGTTACAATCCCCGAGGTCCTTCAGCCGTATATGGGAGGACAAAAGATAATTCGAAAGAAATAGCTAATAACCTAAGAACCTAACAACCTAAGAACCCTCATGCCAGTCCTCCTCCCCTTCTCGGTTTTTCTTGGCTCGATCTCCGGCCTGGTCTATCTGATCAGCCGTCGAATGAAGATCATGAAGAAGACGTTTTCGCTGCAACGAGAACTCGAAGATCATCAGAAAAAAATTGAACGCCTTCAAAAACGAGAAAAGATCTCCAAAGAAAAAACCTTACAAGAGCTCCGCCGCAGCGCTGATTTGAAGCATAAAGCCCTTCGTAATCTGGGCGCCATCAATGAGCTGATGAAAAAAGTCGATCTCGATCTGACTGCCGGGCACGAAGAAGATGCCCTCAAGACCCTGATTCAGGTCATATCTCTCGATGAAAATCACCGAAAAGCCAATGAGCTCTTGGCCAAGATCTACCTGAAATCAGAACAACACAAGAAGACTGAGCTCATCTACAAGCGCCTGATCGATCTCTATCCTTTCGATCCGGAGTATTACGCCCAGTTGGGGCTCTCCTACTTCCAACGTCACCAGTTCAAAACAGCCGAGAAGTATTATGAACAAGCCCTCAGTCTCGACAAAAACAATCCCGCTCGCTACATCTATCTCGGTCATGTCCATGCCACCCGGAAGGACTTCCCCTTCGCTCTGGAATATTACACCAAAGCTCACCGGCTCGATGTCCGCAATATTGAGCTGATGTTCATGATTGTGGAGATTTGTCTGCAGAATAGTGATCCTATCACCGCCAGGGAATATCTTCATCGAGTCCTGGACTACGAGCCGTACAACCAGCAAGCCAAGACTCTCCTCGGAGAGGTCCTGAGGACACTCAAAGAAGTGGCTTGACCAGGAGAGAAAAACCATCTACATTTCCCAAGCTCTCATAACCTTCCCCACCTCATGAAGTCCACCAATCTTTCCGCTCAGACTCGAGCTACCACCGAACGCGCGAACCGATTACGAATGTCAAAAATGATTCCAGCCGTAGTCTATGGACATGGATTCGAAACCATAGCGTTGAAATTGGATTATCAGACTTTTCGACGAGCCTTCGAACAAGCCACCTATAGCACGATCGTTACCCTTAATATCGATGACCAGAATCAGGTTCCTGTATTGATTCACGAAGTACAGTACAACCCGGTGACCGACGATATTATTCACGTCGATTTCTATGCCGTCCGCATGGATGAGAAGGTGAAGACACATATTGCCTTTGAATTCATCGGTGTTTCTGAGGCTATTAAGCTGGGAGCCCTCATGAATGTCACGAAGCACGAGGTCGAAGTTTCTGCTTTGCCAGGAGACCTGGTGCATACCATTCCGGTAGATATCAGCACTCTGGAAAAAATCGGCGACATCATCCGTATCGGTCAGATCACCGCCCCGAAGGGTGTCACCTTCCTCGCTGGCGCTGAAGAGCCGGTGGTCTCTGCCATCGAACTCCGAGTGATCGAAGAAACACCCGTAGCAGCAGCACCAGCAACCACGGAAGGTGCTACCGTAGCTGGAGCTGAAGGAGCTGCCCCGGCCGCTGCCGAAGGTTCGACAAAAGAGGCCAAGGAAGGAGCAAGAGAAGAGAAAAAACCTGCCAAGGATAAGAAATAGTATTTGTGAACCATCCCCTCTCCTTTTGGCTGTGGACCGTCGTTTTGGTCTTGTTGATGGGCAACCTAGCCTTACTGGTTTTGGTGAATGGTTCGTCAACTGACCCCAGCTCGACCCTGCGGGCTCATCTGCAATCGGAACAGAAATCCTTTGACCTCTTGTCTTTTTGGCAGGGCCTCCTCGCCAGTAACGATGAGATCGGTCTTCCTGAAAAAACCTCAGCCTTCGACGGTCTGGCGATTGATCCAGAATTCTCAGAAATAGTGGTCAGCGTGATGATCGACAATCTCTTCATCGCTCGCCCTCAGCACAGCGGTATTCGTCAAGCTTCGATCGTCTATGAGGCTTTGGCCGAAGGCGGCATCACCCGACTGATGCTCATTTTCCCGTATCAGGAACTGGATCGCGTCGGTCCGGTACGCTCGGCTCGAGACTATTTCGTCGATTTTGCCGAAGAATACGGTGGCCTCTACCTCCATGCTGGCGGATCGCCACAGGCTTTGGAAAAACTGTATCGTTCCGACCGTATCATCGATCTCGATGAGGATGATCGACTCACTGGAGATACCTACAGCTTCCGGGATCTGGATTACCACGCTCCTCACAATCTCTTCTTTGACCTTCTCTCGGTTCGGGAACGGGCCAAGAGCTTGGAGCTAAAGACGCAGCCTGCCCTGACGAACTGGTGTTTTAGCGAGCAATTGCCACAACCTTCACAAGATATCAATACCTTGACGATCGACTTCGACCATAGCCTCGAATCAGACTCCACAGTGCAGTTCCGCTATGATGCTGAGCTGAAAAGATACTTGAGATTTTATGGTAACGGCCAAGCCACTCCGCATATCGACCACCTCGAAAAGCTTCAAGTCTCACCGACTAATATTCTCGTCCAAGTTGCGCCCAGCGCCTTGATCGATGGAGACGAAAAAGAACGGATTAGCCTGCAAAATATCGGCTCTGGTAAGGCAATCTTGTATCAAGCTGGTGGGAAAACAGAAGGGCGATGGGAAAAACGCAACGAAGAAGAGGCCACCATCTACACCGACCAGCAAGGCAATGCCTTTTGTCTGAATCCTGGACAAACCTGGATAGCCATCGTGGATGGCGAGGATTTGGTGAAAGAAACACCATAGTGAAGCCTTGCAGCGGAATGAGAAAATATGATTCGAGGGAGTCGCGTAGGCGAGTCAGTTTGCTGATATGAGCCGAGCGGTCAAGTTCGTGATGAGCACGTTTTTGAATTTACTTTGAAGTGGACCGAACTGTGCCCGAGAATCATTTTTTTATTCCGCTGCAGAAGTATTTCATGATCATCCTAAAGATTTACGTTTCAAACTTTTCGGGCTATATTTCATGCATGATCCCTCTCAATCTCAAAACCAATACTGGCTCAGTAGGGAAAGGCTGGCTGGATCTCCCCTTTCGACGAACGACTCCTGAACCGTATTATTTTCGCCAGAGCGAATCCCAACGATTGCCTCCGTCCTATCGCACTGGACTGGTTTTTTTCGCAGCCATCATGATCATGGCTGTTTTCGGGCTTACTGGAATCCACGCTCAAACCCTGGCCGAATCGAAGCAGTCATGGCTGGCCATGTATCATCAGACCAAGCAGCAACAACAACTCCAAGACTTCATGAGTTTGTGGGAAAACCAAGGAGCGATGAGCCTGATGGATCAATTGGAAGCCATGGGGCCTGCAGCCCAGCGAGCGTTAGCGAGTCTCGAAGATCCAGCAGCAAATCCCGATCCTGAATTGGAACAGGTGGGAAGTTTTTTGAAGGCTTTTCAGGCCGGTCTTCCTCAGCTGAAAACCCTCCTCGGTGGCGAGGAGCCACAGCGAATACTCGTCTTCATCCAAGATCCGACCGAAAGACGAGCCACAGGTGGCACCCTATCCGGAGGTGTGGAAATCTTGCTCGATACCGGGAAAGTGGTCACCTGGAAGCCTTTTCTCAGCCAAGACTATGATAACCTCCTCAGCGTGAATATTCCCCCACCCGCCGAACTGGCCAATATCACCGATCGCTGGGGGCTCAGCACCGCCAATAGCTTCCTCGATATGCCTCAATCCGCAGAAAAAATGCACTGGTTTTGGCAACGGGGAGCCCATAGCTCTGCAGACGCGATCATCATCGTCAATAGCACGGCTCTGGAAAAGATCTTGGCGGTCAGCGGTGTCTCAACCAATCTCAGTGAACAGTGGACCGAGCTTCGACTGGGTCAAAACCAGGATGAGCTTAAAAATCTGGCTTCCTCGAGTGTGGAATCGCTCTTGTCTATGGCCAAAAATCCAAATATAACGATAGCTGCTTGGCCGACGATTAATGCCATAGCTCGACAAAAACAGATGATGATCTTCAGTACGGATCCTCAGCTCCAATCGAAATTAGAGGATTTTCAAATCAGCGCTGCACTCCCCTCTCCAGGCTCACATGAAGACACCCTGATGATCGCTAGCATTGGTACCGAACCCAACAGCACGGATCAATTCATCGAGGAACACCATCGCCTCGATACGGCGATTAGCTCTGACGGCAAGATTCGTCATTGGCTCAAGATCAATCGGAGAAACCTCAGCCAAGACACTGCCCACCGCAGCCTGACAAGGATCCTGGTTCCCTTAGGCAGCCGGATGACGACCGCGGATGGACTCGATATGAGCAATATCAGCGTCATGAACACCGATCGTTTCACCGTATGGTCGTTCAACCTATCACTGTCCCCGGAAGAGACAAAAGAACTAGCGTTGTCCTATAGCCTCCCCTGGAACTTTGACACCACTTCAGTGGACAACTATCGCCTTACCCTTCTCAAACAGGCTGGAACGAATCCTATGCCTTTTCAGCACCATCTGAAATTACCCGCCGAACTCACCATCTTTCAACAGTTACCGGAGGAAGAAATTTCAGTGCTCGACCGAGATATCCATGTTGCGGTCGTGGCTGGGAAGAATCCCTAGGAAGAAGTTCACATGAATGTGATTTTGAGGGTGTCGCGCAGCCGAGCTTTTTGCTGATATGAGGCGAGCGGTCAAGTCCGGAATGAAAATAATTTTGAATCTCACATGTTGTTGACCGGACTGTGCCCGAAAAATCACTTCATGAACTTCTGCCTATCAGTATAAGCCGGTTGCATGGCCACCACTTCCCTGCTAGCGTCCTGACACGCTTATTTTTTATCAAACGCGTATGTATTCTCTCAACAAGGCTCAGCTCATCGGCAATGTCACCCGTGATCCAGAGGTGAAACAAATCCCCAGCGGACAAATGGTCTGCACCATCGGTATCGCTACGAATCGGAGCTGGAAAGATCAGAGTGGACAGAAGCAAGAGCAAACGGAGTTTCACAATGTAGTGTGCTGGGGTAGGCTCGCGGAAATCGCTGGGCAGTACTTGAAAAAAGGCACGAAGGTCTACTTCGAAGGCCGCATTCAGACCCGCAACTGGGAAAACGATCAAGGCGTGAAGCAATATCGCACAGAAATCGTGGGCGAAAATATGATCATCCTGACGCCGAAAGGCGGCGTTTCCGGCGAGCAGGACTACAGCGGTGGAATTAGCCGAGGTCAATCCCCTGCCTCGCAACAAAATGAAGACTATGCGCCAATGCGAGAGGAAAAAATTTCGGTGGATGACTTGCCGTTCTAAAATCGTGTCGAGTCGACACTAGACAAGGGTTGGCGACAGTAGACAGACCTGTCGAGTCGACACATGAGATGGCGACTGTCGCCACATGAAAAAATAATTATACTACTTATTAAAGTCAATAAGCCATTTTGAGTAGACAGATAGTAGACAACTTTGACCTGTCGAGTCGACAGTAGACAGGTATGGCGACTCGCCATATCTGTCTACTCGCCACCTGTCGACTGGACAAGTTTGGCGACTGTCGACAAACAATCGACAAAAAATTGTCAGAAAATAGTGGGGGATTATAGTCGGGTTAGCAAATTTTTTTCACGAGCATGCCCTCAGGAGAAAACGTCTCCGGAAACTCAGAAGTGAATCGTCCCTTTGCGGCGGAAATTTTGAATGTGTCGCTGCGAACGCTTGATCGATATGCGAAAAGGAACATGATCAGCTCCATCAGACGTGGCCGCGAGCTCTATTTCCTCGAGGCTGATCTCCTCGACTTCAAGGCTAAACTCCTAGCTCGGCAGGGTTTTCAGGAAGTTAAAACCCAAAAGAAACCAAGGACGGAATCCATCAGCAGTGATTTCCCAGAAGTCACCAAAGCTCAGGCGCGAGAGCAAGAACAGGAGAGTACCCCTGATGTGATGACCGTCACCGAGAAAAAAACGGCAGATGAATCACCCTACAAAGAACTCTATGAGAAAACCGACGGGGAGCTGAAAATGACCCGAGAACAGCTGCAAGTCGCCAACTACCGCATCGGCAGCCTGGAAGGGCAGATGAAGTCCATGGTGCCCTTAATTGAATACAAGAAACAACGACAGGAGATGCTCAGCCTGGCTGAAGATAATAGTGTCAAACAAAAAAACCTAGTGCATCTTGAGCAGCAAGTGACCATGGAACGCTTCGTGAAGAAAATCTATATGGCCTTTTTGCTGGCGATGATGATCATCGTTCCGCTCCTCGCCATACTCCAGTTCGTGGCTTGAGGCTTGTGAAAAGTTGATTTTACTGGTAGAATGCTCGGGTGTTCATTTCATTTATTGTGATTTTTTTATGGCTGAAGAATCAAAAACAATTGTTGAGGGAGGGGAACCTGCACCGTCAAATCCCGCCGAACGTTTTCCCGGGCTTGTTACCGCAGGGAAAAAATTGATCGATGATTATGTTGCCTTGTACTTGAAAGATCATCCTGATGCCAATCCTGATGAAGTCAGGAAAGAAGCGGCGGGAGTTTTAGCAGATCTTCAACATATGACTGGCGAAGTAAATGGGAAGGTCGAGGCGGTTCTGGCTGGTGTAAAAACGCCAGTGGCTGAGTCGAAAGAGGCGGCCGAAATTCCAAAATTTCCTACCAATATCTTGAGCTTTGCCACTGAATCAGCAAAAATTCTTCGCAAGGAACGTGGAATGAAAAAGGAAGATGTCTTGATTGGTGTTCCAGCAGAAGTACTCAAAAAAATTGGGCTGGAACATGGCTCTATTGTAGGGCTAACCCTTGATGGAAAAACACCAATCGAACTTGGAGGCAATTTAGTTGCCGTTAATCAGACCGTTAGGGAAATCATTGACCCTACGAATCAAACATCAAGTTTTATCACGGATAAAATGCTCACTAAGCTGACCTTGCCGCCCGTGATTCGCAATCTTAAACCCGGGAAACTGCGTGATCACCGCGAAAATGGCACTCAAGAAAAGTATGAGAAAGGGGAGATAGACAAGAAGGAAGATAAAGGCGATCCGGTTGATTACAGTATCGTAGAAATACCTGGTCCGGAAGGGGCACCAGTAATAGCTGTCTGGATCCGAGTCGATTAATCGTTGACCATGAACATTCTCCTGCTGCGGACGAAAAAGGGGATTCGCTATGCCAAAAAAATTCGCGATGCCCTTCGCACACGAGGGGCGAATTGCCGTATCAGTGATATTCACGGTGTTGATGCCAAGCTGGAGAAGCATGGTTTCACACCTGAAAACT
>CXWL01001553.1_pt1 | contig 54868 bp, 51 predicted proteins | sample 590931 | NCBI WGS metagenome assembly CXWL01 (sample SAMEA3498368, study PRJEB10139) | groundwater metagenome | biome: water well; material: biofilm material | place: Germany | collected 2015-04-27 | reverse complement strand
CAGGGTTGGTCAGGAAACTGTCAGGCGCCGACGATCCGACCGGAGACAGCGCAAATACGCCGATGCCCTGTCCATTTTGAGAGGGCGGAGGCGGAGGAGGCGGTGGTGGAGCCGGTGGAGGTGGTGGCGGCGCGGGCGGAACCGCCGCTCCGGTTCCAGAAGTCGCGCTACCGCCGCCACATGCAGCGACCGCCGAAAGCGCGCAGGCAAATACAAGGTGGCGCATCAGGCCAACGCATTTGCGGCCATGCCGCTGCAAACAAATCATCGGGCTGGACCCCTTCGCCAAATCAGTGGCGCGCCCATCGCCGCGCCCTCCGCTATACGGGCGAGCGCTCGAAACCCTTTGAATTACGGTTATGAATTACGTGGCAGCTTACCAAACCCCCAAAACACAAAGGGCAAATTCCCTCAAGCCGCCATATATCGCGGAATATCGAACTCCCCCTCGCGCTTGCGTGCCTCGGCGATTTCCCATGCCGTTTGCATCTTGAGCAGAGTATCCATCCGCACCCCGAACGCCTTTTCGATGCGCAGCGCCATATCCGGGGAGAGGCCGCCATGGCAGTTGAGCAGGATCGACAAGGTCTGCCGCGTCACGCCGAGCACCCGCGCGGCGGACGAGACGTTGAGATCATGACCCTCGACAATCTCGCGCACGAATTCGCCGATATGGCTGGGGCTGTGCATCCGAATCTCCATATTCTTCATCAGTGATAATCCTCCAGATCAAGGATCGAAATTTCCTTGGCCGCATCATCAACCGCAAAGGTCAGTCGGTAATTGGCCGTCACATGAAAGCTCCAGCGATCGTCGCTCAGCTGGTGGGCTTCCCAGAACGACAGACTTTTGAATTCATCGCTATGCTCCATCCCCGTGAGGAAGGTCAGCTGGATCCTGATCTTGCCAACCACCCGCCGGTCCAGCTTTGAAATATCGCCCTTCTCGACAAACCGGGCCAAGCCCTTGTGGCGGATCGAGACAATTTTCACGTTGATTCACTACCGAAAGAAGTGTCATGTGTCAATAGTCATATGACACTTAGCCCGATCACGGTCGAATCTCTACTTCGCCGGCACCAGCGTCTTGAACTTGTCGATCATGCATTCGCCGCCCGAGCGGCTGTGGATCGAATCGCGATCCTTGCAGACTTGCCCGTCCTTCGTCGCCTTCACATAAAAGCCCGAATAGAAATCGATCGCCTGGCAGCTTTTTTCCAGCTTCACGCGGTAGCGTGTGCCGCCGCGGACGATGAGGTCGATCGTCGTCGGGCTCGAGACCATCGCCGCCGCCATGTTCGACCAGCGGATGCAATTGGGCGCGCCCTTTTCCTTCCAGCGGGTCGCCCGGGGCAGGCGCGACGGGGGCGCCGCCGGGGGCACACGGACGATCGAATTGCGCTGAACCTGGACCTGCGCAATGATCGTCACCTCGGCCGCCGCCATCGGCACGGCTTGCGCACCGGCACTTGCCGGGCCGATCAGGGCAGCATAAGCAAAAAGGATCATCCGGGCGCAACCATTGTGCATTTTGGCATGCGGCGTCCAGTTTGAACACGAGATTAACTTCGTCGGGACTGCGATGAACAGCGAACCTGCCAACGCCACCTTGTCGCGCCTCAGGGCCCTGCTCGGCCCCAAGGGCTTCAGCGACGATGCGCACGATATGGCCCCCTGGCTTACCGACTGGCGCGGGCTGTTCCATGGCGCCGCGCAGGCGCTGATTTCGCCGGCAACGGTTGAGGAGGTTTCGGCCACCGTCTCGCTGGCGCGCGAGGCGGGGATGCCGATTGTCCCGCAGGGCGGCAATACCGGGATGGTCGGCGGCGCCACGCCCTCGCCCGAGGGCAATGCGCTGCTGCTTTCGCTCCGCCGGATGAACAGGATCCGCAGCATCGATGCGACCGGCGGGATCGCCGTGACCGAAGCGGGCGTGGTCCTCAGCAACCTTCACGACGCCGCGCTGGAAAAAGGGTGCCGCTTTCCGCTTTCGCTCGGCGCCAAGGGTTCGGCCACGATTGGCGGGCTGGTTTCGACCAATGCAGGCGGGACGCAGGTTCTGCGGTTCGGCACGATGCGCAAGCTGGTGCTCGGGCTCGAGGCGGTCCTGCCCGACGGGTCGATCCATGACGGGCTGGCCGTGCTCAAAAAGGACAATCGCGGCTATGACCTCACCCAGTTGCTGATCGGCGCCGAAGGCACTTTGGGCGTGGTCACGGCGGCAAGCCTCAAGCTCGTCCCCGCCATTGGCGATCGCGCGGTCGGCTGGATCGGGGTCGAAAGCCCGCAGGCCGCGCTGCGGCTCCTGCGCTGGCTGGAAGCCCGTTCGGGCGAAGCGATCGAGAGTTTCGAGGTGGTGCCGCGCGCCACGCTCGACCTGGTGCTGCAACATGTCCCGGGCACCCGCGCGCCGCTCGAGTCCGACCCGGCATGGAATGTGCTGGTCGAACATGTGTCGGCGGGCGGGAGCCGCGCAGCGCTGGAGGATCTGCTGGGCGGCGCGCTTGGCGAAGGACTTGCGCAGGATGCGGTGGTCTCTGCCAGCGAAGCGCAGGCCGAAGCCTTTTGGCGGCTGCGCGATTCGATTTCGGAGGCCGAGCGCGCGTCGGGCCCTGCGATCCAGCACGACATTTCGGTGCCGGTCGATGCGATGCCAGACTTTATGGAAAGCGCAGTCACCAAGGTGGAGGCGGCCTATCCGGGCTTTTCGGCCTCCGCATTCGGGCATCTGGGGGACGGGAATGTCCACTTCCATGTCCGCGCGCCCGCAGGCGCGGACGGGGAAGCGTGGCGCACCGGGCCCGGCAAGGCCGCAAGCCATATGGTCTATGACCTGGTGGTCGCGGCCGGAGGCTCGATTTCAGCCGAGCATGGCATTGGCCAGATGAAGCGGGCAGAACTGCTCCGCCTGTCCGGGCCTGCCCGGATTCTGGCTTTGCGCGCCATCAAGGCAGCTTTCGACCCGGAAGGCATCATGAACCCCGGCAAGCTCGTCCCCCTTGCGTCGGACGCGGGCGCGCAATAGGGGGTTCGCCTTGTTCTGTTAGGAGATTCTTCCATGGCCAGCGTGCCACCCGCCAACAACCAATTGCCGCTGCTGTTCAGTGATCTGACGCCCCTGTCGTCGGTCGAACATGCAAGCTGGAAAGCACGCGCGAGCGAAGCGCTCCCCGCTTTTGCCCGGCAGCATGCCATACCCGTGACGATTGACGAATTCGCGATCGTCCAGCGCTATTACCCGATCATTTTTTCAGCTGGTGAAAATCCTGTCCCGCTGGCGTTGCTGGGCCTCAACGAAGGCGTGAATACTTTTGCCGACAGCGACGGCAAGCTGACCGAGCAGGTCTATGTTCCGGCCTATGTCCGCCGCTACCCATTCCTGCTGGCACGGCTGCGCGACGATACGGATGAATTGTCGCTATGCTTCGATCCGAGTGCCGGAACGATCGGGCCGTTTGAAGATGGCGATCCGCTTTTTGTCGATGGCCAACCCAGCGAGGCGATCAAGGCCGTGCTGGGCTTTTGCGAGCAGTTCGAACAGGCCGGACAGCGCACGACGGCGTTCATGCAGGAACTGACCAGTGCCGGACTGCTGATGGATGGCGAAGTATCGATCCAGGTCGCCGACAGCGAGCAGCCCTTCGTCTATCGCGGCTTCCAGATGGTGAACGAGGAAAAGCTTCGCGAGCTGCGTGGCGATTCGCTGCGCAAGATGATGCAGTCGGGGCTGCTGCCTCTGGTCCATGCCCATCTTTTCTCGCTGGGGATCATGCGCGAAATTTTCGCCCGCCAGCTTGATCAGGGCAAGGTGCCAACCCCGGAAATCGTGGCCTGACAATAGAAACTGCAAGTTTGCGGGCGTTGTCGCAAAGGCGACGGCACCCGCAAAGCTGTGCCTGTTCTTTGGCCCGCGCGGATTTGACTGCGCCACTTGAAACCTGCCCAAGTCCGTCCTATCTTGCTCCTTGAGACGACCAGGCGTTCCCCCCCTTTCGCCAGGTCGGCTCTGACGCGCTCTCGGGCGCGTTTCCTCCCTGAACCTTGGCCACTCCGTGCATCCGCACGGAGTGGCTTCTTTTATTCGGCCGCCACGGCAAGCGGCGTTCCGAGCGCTTCATCGGCAAGGGCGTCCGCAAGTTCGGCGACAAACGCGCGGCATCGGCCAATCCCGGCCGCAGGCTGGTTGAGCATCGTGTCGAGATAGAGGCTGCGGTCAACCTCCACCTGCAAAGCGTGGATGCCCCGCTCCGGCTGTCCGTGACGCTCGAGAATATAACCTCCGGCATAGGGCGTGTTGAGCGCGGCTTTGAAACCGTGCCGCTCGGCAACCAGCAGCGCAACCCGGCTGAACTGACCGCGCGCAGATCGGCCGAACAGATCCCCGATCACGATTTGCGGCGGGCGCACGCCGCCCGTTGGAACGGGAAGCGGCGGCATCGAATGAATGTCCAAAAGGACGGCCGCCCCGAACCGGCTCAACATTTCCTCAAGGTCAGCCGCGAGGGACGCATGCCAGGGCCTGTGTATGCCCGCAAGGCGCGCTTCGAAGGCCTCTGCGCTCAATGCGCCCCTCCAGATGTCACCGCCCCGACTTACCCTGCGTGGAACGATCCCGAGGCCGCCGCGCACCTTGGCTGACGCAAGCGGCTCCATTTTGCCGTCGCTCGATACCAGGCCCGGATCGAATTCCCTTTCGCTGCGGTTGAGATCGACCCAGGCACGCGGCGTCCGCGCAACCAGCCCACTATGCCCCCTCGCCACGGCATCGTCGATCAGGAGATCGGCATACCGGTCTTCCAGCGGCATCAGCCGCGCCACCGGAAGCCGCGACAGGAACGCAAGGCCTGGCGGATAATCCCGCCCGCCATGCGGAACCGAGACCAGCACTGGCTGGCCGGGCCGAGGCGGGCCGAGGCGTGCGAAGGGTGGGTTTACCATCTTTCAATCGCTAATCGCTCGCGGCGGACCATACAATGCTGGAATTGTTAAGAAATATCGGGCTATGAGTGACTGATTCATGGTGGGACGCCGTCATGGACGGGAATAGGGCCAGGGAATGATCCGGATACTGCTTGCCGATGACGATGATGTCATGCGCGAATATCTGGCGCGTGCGCTCACGCGCGCCGGTTATGGCGTCGATTCGGTCGATCGCGGCACGACGGCACTGGAGCTGATTCAGGCCGGCGAGAAGTTCGATCTGCTCCTCACGGACATTGTGATGCCCGAAATGGACGGCATCGAGCTTGCCCAGAAGGCATCGGTGATCGACCCGGACCTGCGCGTGATGTTCATTACCGGATTTTCGGCGGTCACGCTCCGGGCCGGACAGGCGCTGCCGAATGCAAAAGTGCTGTCCAAGCCTTTCCACCTGAAGGATCTCGTGCTCGAGGTCGATCGCGTGTTCGACATCAACAGCATGTCCGGCCTCAGCTGAGCGGGGTTGCAGCCGCCCACGCATGTCGCTAGGGGCCTCCACCAGAGTGGGCGTGTAGCTCAGTGGTAGAGCACTGTGTTGACATCGCAGGGGTCGCAAGTTCAATCCTTGCCACGCCCACCAGTTTTTGCCCTAACATGTATTCGCTTCGTCAGCGTATTCTTCATCGCGCTTCCTCTTGAGGTGACCTTTGAACTCCCCCGCGCGGACGGCGCATGAGCAGATAGGCGGCAGGAATAACGAGCATGGAGAGCAAGGGTGCTGTTAGCATTCCGCCGATCATCGGGGCGGCGATGCGGCTCATGACCTCTGAGCCAGTCCCGGTGCCGACGAGGATCGGGAACAGGCCAGCGAGGATGACCGCGACCGTCATCGCTTTGGGCCGGACGCGCAGGAGTGCGCCCGCGCGAACCGCCGCTTCCACCTGCGTATCGTCATGCTCGGCAAGGGCATGTTTGAGATAGATCAGCATCACCACGCCAAACTCGGCAGATACACCCAACAATGCGATGAACCCGACGCCCGTCGCGACCGACTGGTTGTAGCCCAGCCAGTAGAGCAGCCAGACACCGCCTGTCAGCGCGAATGGCAGTGTCGCCATGATCAGCGCGGCTTCATCCCAGCGGCGGAAGGTCGCATAGAGCAGGGCAAAGATGATCAGGAGCGTGGCGGGCACAACGATCTTGAGGCGCTGTGCCGCGCGCTCGAGATATTCGAACTGGCCTGTGTAAGCAACGCTGATCCCCGGCGGCAGTTTAATCTTCCCGGCCACAGCTTTTTGCAGGTCGCCGACAATCTCAGTCAAGGGGCGGCCGCGCCCGTCGATATAGACCCAGGTTGCGGGGCGCCCATTCTCGCTCCTGAGCATCGGCGGGCCGCTGGTGATGCGGACATCACCCACCGTCCCCAGCGTGATTTGCTGGCGCGAAGGCGTAAGGACAGGCAGGTTGATGATGTCGTCCAGACTATCGCGGATTTCGCGGGGATAGCGGACGCTGATTGGATAGCGGGCCAGCCCTTCCACCGTCTGGCCGACCGCTTCGCCACCGATTACGCCGGCGACCACCGCTTGCACATCGGCGACGTTGAGGCCGTAGCGACCTGCCGTCGCACGGTTGATACTGACATCGATATAGCGCCCGCCCGAAAGCCGTTCGGCCAACGCAGAACTGATCCCCGGAACCGTCCTGGCCACGCCTTCGATCGCTCGCGCGGTGCGGTCGATTTCGTCAAGGTTAGCGCCCGACACCTTGATGCCGATGGGGCTTTTGATACCGGTGCTGAGCATTTCGATGCGGTTTCGGATCGGCGGTATCCAGAAATTGGCGAGGCCGGGGACTTTGACGGCATGATCAAGTTCGTCGATCAGTCTGTCCTGCGTCATACCGCTGCGCCATTCTGATTTCGGCTTGAAGCGGATGGTCGTTTCGAACATTTCTAGCGGGGCTGGATCGGTCGCGGTGTCGGCACGGCCCGCTTTTCCGAAAACGCTTTCGACCTCGGGCACGGTCTTGATAAGCCGGTCGGTTTGTTGGAGCAGCATCGACGCCTTGGCTGTCGAAATGCCGGGGAGGGCCGATGGCATATAGAGCAGATCGCCCTCGTTCATCTGTGGCATGAACTCGCCGCCCGTTTGCGCAATCGGCCACAGGCTCGAGGCGAACACCAGCCCGGCAATGAGCAACGCCTGTTTTGGCTTGGCCAACACCCAATCAAGCGCGGGGCGGTAGATGCGTGTCAGCCAGCGATTGATCGGGTTGGCATCCTCGCTCGGGATGCGCCCCCGGATCAGCCATCCCATCAGGACGGGGATGAGCGTGATCGACAGGAGCGCCGCGCCCGCCATCGCATAGGTCTTGGTAAAGGCGAGCGGCGCGAACAGCCGCCCCTCCTGGCCCTGCAACGAGAAGATGGGGATGAACGAAAACGTGATGATCAGGAGGCTGAGAAACAGTGCGGGGCCTACTTCGGCGGCCGCATCGGTGATCACCTTCCAGCGCTCCGCACCTTCCAGTTCCTCGTCCGGATGATCGTGCGTCCAGCGCTCAAGATGCTTGTGCGCGTTCTCAATCATCACAACCGCTGCATCGATCATCGCGCCAATCGCAATCGCGATCCCGCCAAGCGAAAGGATATTGGCATTCAGCCCCTGCACCCGCATGACATTGAAAGCGAAGAGGATGCCGAGCGGGAGTGTCAGGACCGCAACCAGCGCCGAACGCGCGTGCCAGAGGAACAGGACACAGACGAGCGCGACAATGGCAAATTCCTCGAACAGCTTGCCGGTCAAATTCTCAATCGCGCGGTCAATCAGGCCCGAACGGTCGTAGGTCGTGACGATTTCGACGCCGGGCGGCAGGCTGGCCTTCAATTCCGCAAGTTTGATGCGGACGCCTTCGATGACTTCGCGGGCATTCTTGCCTTGCCGCATGACGATCACGCCACCTGCGACCTCGCCTTTGCCGTCGAGTTCGGCAATCCCGCGCCGCATGTCGGGGCCAATCTGGACGGTCGCGACATCGCCCAGTATCACCGGCACTCCGCCTGCTGCCGTGCGGATCGGGACGGCGCGGAAGTCATCGAGCGTTTTCAGATAGCCGGTGGCGCGGACGATATATTCGGCTTCGGCCATCTCGACGACCGCGCCGCCCGTTTCCTGATTGGCGCGCTTCAAGGCATCGCTGACATCGCTCGCTGTGGCCGCGTAGGAAGCCAGTTTCTGGGGATCGACGACAATCTGATATTGTTTGACCATCCCGCCGATGCTGGCGACTTCGGCGACGCCGGGAACCGATTTCAGCTCATAGCGCAGGAACCAATCCTGGATGCTGCGCAGTTGTGCCAGATCGTGGCGGCCCGTCTTGTCGACAAGAGCATATTCGTAAATCCAGCCCACGCCCGTCGCATCCGGGCCAAGCGACGCGGTGGCACCTGTCGGCAGGCGGCCCTGCACTTGGGAGAGATATTCGAGCACACGGCTGCGCGCCCAATAGAGATCGGTGCCATCCTCGAACAGCACATAGACGAAACTGTCGCCGACGAACGAGTATCCGCGCACCACACGCGCTCCGGGGACCGAAAGCATGGTTGTGGAAAGCGGATAGGTGACCTGGTTCTCGACGATCTGCGGCGCCTGGCCCGGCCAGGTCGTGCGGATGATGACTTGAACGTCGGACAGGTCAGGCAGGGCGTCGACAGGCGTTGTGCGAACAGCAGCAATGCCCATGACCGTCAGGACAAGCGCGGCCAGCAGGACAAGGCCTCGCGCCTTTACCGAGGCCCGGATGATCCATTCGATCACTTGGCGACGCCCGAAAGAGGGCGAACGGCAATTCCTGTCAGGCTGGCTTCGGAGTCGAGCAGGAATTGCCCCGAAGCGACGACCTTTTCGCCCGGAGCCAAGCCCGCCAGCACTTCGGTTTGGCCGCCGCCTTCGCGACCCACACGGACTTCGGCAGGGTGGTAGCGTCCATCGCCGGTCGCCAGCATGACCAGAGTTCGTGTGCCGGTGCGGATTACGGCTTCGCCGGGAATGAGTAGCGCAGGCCGAGCATCCCCGCCGAGCGCGACGCTCGCAAACATGCCAGGACGGAGCCTCCCTTGCACGTTGTCGAGTTCGATGCGGACGGTGAGGGTGCGACTGTCGGTCTGTGCAGTCGGCAAGATGGCAATGACGCGCCCTCCGAAACTCTCACCCGGAAAAGGGGTGAGCGTCGCGGTCGCCGCCTGCCCGAGCCGCACGGTGCCCGATTGGGCTTCAGGAACCGCTGCATTGAGCCACACCGTTCTTAGCCCACTCACCTGCGCCAAGGTCTGCCCCATCGCCAGCGTCACACCCGCGCGTGCATCGAGCGTCTGGATGACGCCGCCAATGGGCGTGGTGATGGTCACTGTTCCATTCGTGCGCCCGGAGCGTTCGACACTGGCGATCAGGCCATCGGACATCCCCATCAAACGGAGGCGTTGTCGTGCTGCGAGCGTGAGCGCCGGACGCCCGAGTCGCTTGACGCTCAGGAACTCGGCCTGTGCACCACCCCATTCGGGCAACTGCACATCGGCAATGGCCGCACCCGCCTGCACCACATCGCCCGGAGCGCGACCATAGACCCTCGACACGAACCCGCCCGAACGCGCCTGGATGATCGCGACATCGCGCTGGTTGAAATCGATGCTGCCCGCCACGTTGAGGGTCGTTGCAAGGCTTCCCATTCGGGCCGCAACGATCCGGATGCCGAGATTTTGCATCGCCGATGGATCGATGGTGACACCGGTCGCGGCCCCTGTTCGCGCCGCGCCTTCATCGGCATATTTGGGTTCAAGCTGCATATCCATGAACGGCGATTTGCCCGGCTTGTCGAACTTCTGTTGAGGGAACATCGGGTCATAATAATACAGGATTTTACGGCCCTCTGCGGCGGTTCCAGCGGTCGGCGCGGCATCACCGCCCCGTTGCCCGAGCCAATATCCGCCCCCGCCAGCCACGATGAGAGTGCCCAGCAGGGCGGCACGCCAGCGTGAAGCGATCACGTGGTTCTTGGTCATTTGCTGTCCTCCCCATAGGTCAGGTTGATACGGATGGCGTCGCGGGCGACTTCGGCCTCGCGAGCCAGGGCGTCGATTTCGGCTTCCGCAAGCGCCAGCGACGAGAGCAATGCGCTGCCCAGATCGACCGTCCCGGCGCCATAGCTGTCACGATCAAGTTCGGCACGCTTGGCGGCAAGCGGCACAAGCGTGTTGCGCGCATTCTCCAGTCGCTGATGGTGCATCGCATGGTCGGCAAGGTCAGTGTCCAACGCCGCTACGATTTCCCGCTCTGCCGCTTGCCGGGTGAACCGGGTGCGTGCGGCTTCGCTGGCCCGCGCTGCAATCTTCGGATCCTGGCGGCGCTTGGAGAATAGCGGCAGGTCAATCGACACCCCGACCGAGACCAGATCGCCATAATTGGGCTCTCTGCGGCCATAGGATGCGCTGACCGTATAGTCCGGCCGTTTGTCGGCACGGGCAAGGCGGGTTTCGGCGTCCGCCACTGCCGTCTGGGCATCAAGGGCGCGAAGGCTGGGCAATTGCGCAATGGTGGCCTTCAAGCTGGCCGGATTGACCGTAAGAGTCGGTGGAGCGCCCGCCACCTGAGGGTCAGGATCGCCAGTAAAACGTGCGAGGGCTGCGCGAGCCTTGGCCATTTCTGCAATCAGCACAGTGCGGCGATCATTGACCTGCGCCCGCAACTGATCGGGTTCGAGTGCCTGAGACGGGCGCGCGCTGCCAGAGACCAGCCGCGAGCTAACGGTCGATTGAAGATCGCCAAGGCTCTGGTCGAGCAGCCTCAACTGTTCGAGGCGCTTGCCTGCGTAGTAGAGATCGATCCACGCCAGCGCCGTTTGCAGCCGGACGCTGCGCGCCTCCACTTGGGCATCTGCCTGCGCAATACCGATCTCTGCCGAGGCCAGCGCGGCGCGGGCATGTCGCTTGGCCGGGTTCACGAATTGCTGACTGACGCCAATGGTCGTCATCGTGAAATTGTCGCGGTTGAGACTTCCGGCGTCGGGGCCGGTGACAGGAAAATCGCGGATGCCGATGTCCAGTGTCGGATCGGGCAATCGGTCAGCGGCAATTGCTGCCGACTGAGCCGCCTCGACCCCCGCCGTACCCCCTCGCAAAGAAGGCGCATCAGCCGACGCACGTTCCAGCGCCGCATCGAACGTCAGCGGCTCGGCCATCACCGACGCCGGAAGCAGCAATACACTTGCCACCAAATATCGAATGTTCATGGCCGATCTCTCCAAACCACGCCACTTGTCCCCGGCCAGCGAAACAGCGCCAGCCGGGGATCTCCGGCCTTAGCTGTTTTGGTTATGATCGCCGGATTTGGCGATATGGTCCGCGCAACGGTGCTTCATTGCGCGATCCGTCTTGTGCGGAGCCTTTGCCGCCATTTCCGGCCCAACCCACACCTTGACCGGCGCAAGCAGGGGCGCGCGCGGCCCAGACCGCTGTTGCGGGGAAATCTGCCATTCGTAATGGCCGATCGATACCGGATTGGCGTTGGCCTGCGCAAAGGCAGGAGACGTAAACATCGCTGCCAGCGCGGCAGTCGCAATGAGAATTTTCATGATAATAATCCTTGATTGAAGCACATTGGAGCGCATTCGCAACCGCCTAAAGCCGCGAAGCGCCAGCCGGTTCAGCCAAGGATGGAAGGGGGATCGGGATCGGGGGCGATGCTGCGCCCGATCAGAACAGGTGTAGCAGGCCATGAGGCTGCCGCTGCAACGATGAGCGGCTTGCCGACCACGGCAGCAGGAGTGTCAAGTGCCACCAGCGAGGCGCAGCCCGCCATCGCAAGGCAGCCCGGCGTCATCTCCTCGCACGGGGCCGACGGCTTGTCGGACTTGTCCTGCACCGTCATGCAGTCGGGCATCCCGGCCATCGCCGACGCCTGTTGCGGCGCCATCGCAGTGCACGGGCTGGACGCATAAGCCACACCCTGCCCGGCAAGGCCAAGAATGACCCCCAGCAAGAGGAAGTGGCGGAGCAGAAGCTTTAGCACGGCTTGTGATATGTCCTTCGAGCGTACGGATGTCAATTCGCCGCATTTGGCTCAAATGCCGGGACTAAACAGTTCAACCTTTGCCATGCCCACCATTACCTTTCCCCCAGGCGGCTACCCTCCCAGCGTGTTGATGGTGAAGGCCAGGATTCCGATGTTGAACACGAACGCGGCCACGCATTGGGCCAGGACGACGCGGCGCATCGTCCGGCCGTTGATGCCGACGTCCGACGTCTGGAATGTCATTCCCAGCGTGAAGGCGAAATAGACGAAATCCCAATAGTCCGGCGTCTTCGTACCCGGAAAGGTCAGGCTGTCATCGCCCGAGCCTGCGCCATAGAAGAGATGCGCATAGTGGAGGGCATAGAGCATGTTGGCAAACAGCCAGGCCATTGCCAGCGTCGCAATGATCAATCCGGCAAGCGGCTCGCCGGGGCCCGACAGTTCCACGCCGATGGTAATCAGAAGGACGATGCCGATCAGCGCCGTGAGGACGAGCAAGGTCGCGCGGTTGGCATCATTGTCCGCTGCATGCTTGCGGATTTCGGCTGCGCTCGATTTGAGGAGCATCGGCCAGAGCGAGAGCAGGAAAATGAAGGCCGCGAGGTCGAATCCGCCCATGACCGCATAGTGCCACAGGCCGGTTCCCCACTCGATTGCAACACCCGCAGCCGCAAACACGGCAACGAAGATCAGGAAGCGCAGCGGCGCGATACGGTTGCCGATACTAACGGAGCGTTTCGCGGACATATCCGGGTGGTAGCGTTTTTGAATCCACTCGCCTAGAGACCGCCCGCTATGGCGAAAATCGAAACACCGCGCCCGATCCGGGGTACGCAGGATATGCTCGGCGAAACGGCCGACCGATTCCATCACGTCGTGGAGACGTTCGATCGCGTGCGGCGGCTCTATGGCTTCAAGCGGATCGAAGTGCCCGTATTCGAGGCGACGGCGGTATTCGCCCGCTCATTGGGGGAATCGACCGATGTCGTCGCGAAGGAAATGTACACGTTCGAGGATCGCGGCGGGGATTCGCTGACGCTCAGGCCAGAGTTCACCGCCGGAATTGCGCGGGCTTATCTGACCGAGGGCTGGCAGCAATATGCACCGCTGAAGGTTGCGACGCATGGACCGCTATTCCGCTATGAGCGGCCGCAAAAGGGACGCTTCCGCCAGTTCCACCAGCTCGACGCCGAAGTCATCGGCGCGGCCGAACCGGCAGCGGACATCGAACTGCTCTGCCTCGCCGACCAGTTGCTCAAGGAACTTGGGATTGCCGACGGCGTCACGCTCCAGCTCAACACCCTGGGCGATGCCAACTCGCGCGAGGCGTGGCGGGCCGAACTGGTTGCGCATTTCGAGGCGCATCGCGGCGAGCTTTCGGAGGACAGCCTCGAACGGCTCTACAAGAATCCCCTGCGCATCCTCGACAGCAAGGACCCGCGCGATCGCCCGATCGCCGACAGCGCGCCTGACATCGACACGTTCCTGACCGACGAGGCGCGGGACTTTTTTGATAGCGTGACGGCAGGGCTCGACGCGGCCGGGGTGAAGTGGGCGAGAACCGCGCGGCTGGTGCGAGGGCTCGATTATTACCGACACACCGCGTTCGAATTCGTCACCGACCGGCTCGGCGCGCAGGGCACGGTGATTGGCGGCGGGCGGTATGACGGGCTGATCGAAGCGCTGGGCGGGCCGCATACGCCGGCTGTAGGCTGGGCTGCGGGGATTGAGCGGTTGGGGATGTTGATTGACATGCCTCAAACCGTGCCCCTCGATGTTGCGATAGCTCTGGAAGATGATCAGGAAATGCAGGCTGCGCTGCGTCTCTTGCAACTGTGCCGAAGTCACGGTCTGGTTGCAGAAATGGTGGCTAGCGGATCGCCTCGGAAGCGATATGACCGCGCCGCAAAGCTGCGGGCCCTGGTGCTCGTTTCTGTAAGGCATGATGCCGGTGCTTCCTTGGTGAATTCAAAGGCAGAACCCGGCTCCGAACAACATGAGAAGGTTAAGGCGCTAATTTTGGAGGCGGTCGGAGCGTGACCACCATCTCCGCAGAACGGATCGCCGCATTGCTGGCGAAGCGCGAGGAATTGTCCGCGCAACTTGCGTCAGGCGAGCTTCCGACAGATCGCTTCATCGCGCTGTCCAAGGAATATGCCGAGGTTGAGCCGGTCGCGGCGGCCGCGGGCGAATTGCAGCGGCTCCGCACCGAACTGGTCGGGCTGGAAGAGATGCTCGCCGATCCGGAAATGCGCGATATGGCGCAGGAAGAGGCCGACGCGATCCGCGCGACGCTCCCCGAGGCCGAACGCGCGCTGGCGCTTTCGCTGCTCCCGCGCGATGCGGCGGACGAACGTTCCGCCATGCTTGAAGTCCGTGCCGGGACGGGCGGCGACGAGGCAGCGCTGTTCGCGGGTGACCTGTTCCGCATGTACCAGCGTTATGCCGAGGAACGTGGCTGGAAGGTCGAACTCATTTCCGCCTCGACTGCCGAAATGGGCGGATACAAGGAAGTCGTCGCTTCGGTGACGGGGCAGGGCGTGTTCGCGCGACTGAAGTTCGAATCGGGTGTCCACCGCGTACAGCGCGTGCCGGTGACGGAAAGCGGCGGGCGTATCCACACCTCTGCGGCGACTGTTGCCGTGCTGCCGGAAGCGGAAGACGTCGATGTCCAGATCAACGACCAGGATCTGCGGATCGACATCTACCGATCGTCCGGCCCCGGCGGGCAGTCGGTCAACACGACCGACAGCGCGGTGCGGATCACGCATATTCCGTCCGGCCTCGTCGTCATCCAACAGGACGAGAAATCGCAGCACAAGAACAAGGCCAAGGCGCTGAAGGTGCTGCGCACCCGGCTGTACGAACTGGAACGCGAGCGGCTCCATTCCGAACGCGCAGGCACGCGCAAGTCTATGGTCGGTTCAGGCGACCGTTCGGAGCGTATCCGCACCTATAATTTTCCGCAGGGCCGCGTGACCGATCACCGGATCAACCTGACGCTCCACCGCCTGCCCGAAATTCTCGAAGGACAGATGGACGAGCTCATCACTGCGCTCATCCAGGCGGACGAGGCCGAGCGGCTGGCAGGGCTGGATGAGGCTGCGTGAGGCGCTGAAGGAAGCTGCCGTGCGGCTCGCCCCTGTCAGCGATACGCCGCGGCTCGATGCCGAACTGCTGATGGCGCATGCGCTGGGTGTGTCGCGTGAAGCATTATTGCTCGGGCATCTCGATGACGGGACGCCGGATGAGTTCGAAGTCTTGCTCGACCGGCGCCTGTCGCGCGAACCGCTGGCCTATATCACCGGACACCGCGACTTCTGGACGATCAGACTGAAAGTTGCGCCCGGCGTCCTGATCCCCCGGCCCGACAGCGAGACACTGATCGAAGCGGCAGTCGCCTATTTCGGCGTCAGCGGTCCCAGGACGGTGCTCGACCTTGGAACCGGCTCGGGCGCGCTGCTGCTCGCCGCACTGGCGCAATGGCCTGCCGCAACCGGTCTGGGCATCGATGCATCGCAGGCAGCGCTGGAAATCGCCAAGGCCAATGCCAACGCGCTAGGCCTTGAGCCCCGGGCCCGTTTCGCGTTGGGGAATTGGGCCGAGGGAATAGCGGACCGGTTCGATCTGATCCTCTGCAATCCACCCTATGTCGAATCGGATGCTGTCCTGCCTGCTGACGTCCGTGATCACGAGCCCGCCTCGGCACTCTTTGCCGGCGCGGACGGCCTCGACGACTATTGTCGCCTGGTTCCGCAACTGCCGGCCCTTCTCAATCCCGGCGGCATGATCGCCGTCGAGATCGGAGCGACCCAAGCGGCCGTCGTAACCGCCCTGTTCGGCGCAAACGGGCTGGAGGCCGAGGTGCGACAGGACCTTGGAGGGCGCGACCGCGCGATCGTGCATTTTTCCCTTGGATTAGGCGGTAAAGGCAGGTAAAGGCCCGTCTCAAGACTTGGACGGGCGCATCCGAAGCGACGCCATCCAGTTCTTACCCCCACCATCTAAGGCCGTGATTGGGATGATCCGGCTTTGGCAGGCGGACGACGCGCATGGGCGCGTCTGGTCGGGGTCTTGCAGGCTGAATTTGGACTACAGGCTTTACACCCAGAGAAAAGGGACAATCTTTGCTCAACAATCGTCAAGCTGGCCGTCGTCGCGGCCGGGGTGGACAGCGCCCACAAAATGGTGGACGCGAACAAGGCAACCGCATCGACAACCGCGCGCGTGGCAATGCGCCGCAGCTTCTCGAAAAATACAAGAGTCTTGCCCGCGATGCCCAGCTCGCAGGCGACCGGGTGATGACGGAGTATTACCTCCAGTTCGCCGATCACTATTTCCGCGTCGTTGCTGAAACCCGCGCCCGCTTTGAGGAATCCCGTCCCCAGCGTGAGGAATGGTCCGGCGATGATGGGGATGAGCACAATGCATCCGAGATTGCCGACGGCGAAGAGGGCGAGGAAGATCGCCGCCCACCGCGCCGCCAGGACAATCGTGAACGCAACGATCGGGGTGATCGCAACGTCCGGCCGGAACGCAGCAACAATGACCGTGACCGCAACGACCGCTACAGCAACGATCGCGGCAATGGCCGTTACAATGGCAATCGCGCCAATATGGGTGATGAAGTCGTTGAGCCTGCAACGATCGACATCAATGTGCTCCCGCCGTCATTCGGCAGCGATGGCATGGTCTCGCCGATCCCGGATTTTTCGGTCGAAGCCGATGAGCCCGCCCCAGCGCCGCGCCGTCGCGGTCGTCCGCGTCGCGTCGAAGCTGAAGATGAGGCGCCCACCGAGGGCTAGGCGCTCTGCGTCACAAATCTGAAACCTGATTGTCACGGAACTGGAATGTGCCCCGCCTAGTGCGGTGGCGATCCGGACGAGCGAGTCGCCCGGAAGACCATCCAGCTTCGAAGGGCTATCATGAAAACTTCAACCAAGGTGATTGCAGCGGCGCTTGTCGTCAGCGTTGCCGCTGTTCCTGCATGGGCGCAGATGCGCCGCAACATCCGCGTCGTCGGGTCCTCTACAGTGTATCCCTTCACCAAGGCCGTGGCGGAGCGTTTTGCGCGTGCCAATCCGGGGGTTCCCTCGCCGATCGTCGAATCGACCGGCACGGGCGGTGGTGCAAAGCTGTTCTGCGGCGGTGTTGGCGCAGGCCATCCCGATATCCTGAATGCCTCGCGTCGCATCAAGCTGTCGGAATTTCGCCTGTGCGCCGCCAATGGCGTGACGCAGATCACCGAAATCCAGGTTGGCCTCGACGGGCTTTCGCTGGCGACTTCCAAGGGTGGCCCGCTCAAAAATGTCAGCCTTCGCGACGTTTACGTGGCGATTGCCAAGACGCCCTTTGGCAAGCCCAATACCGCCAAGACCTGGAAGGATGTGAACGGCGCGCTGCCGGCAACGCCAATCCGCGTCTATGGCCCGCCGACGACCAGCGGTACGCGGTCTTCGCTTGAAGACCTGATCCTTGAACCGGCCTGTTCGGCCAACCCGGCCATGGCCGCGATGAAAAAGACGAACGAAGCCAAGTACAAGCAGATCTGCCTCGGCCTTCGCGAGGATGGCGGTTACATCAACGCTGGCGAGAACGATAACCTGATCGTCCAGAAACTTGAAGGCAATCCCGGCACCATCGGCATCTTCGGCTACTCCTATCTTGAGGAAAACGCCGCCCGGCTGAGCGGTGTTGCAATCAACGGCGTCGCGCCGAACGCTGCCACCATCTCGTCATTCAAATATCCCGGTGCCCGCGCGCTCTACATCTATGTCAAGAATGCGCATCTCAAGGCAATCCCCGGCATCCGCCAGTTTGCGGCGGAATATGCCAAAGAATCGACTTGGGGGCCGCGCGGTTACCTGATCCAGTACGGCCTGCTCGCCAGCCCGGACGCGTCGCGCAAACGCGCCGCTGCCTTCGCCACCACGATGACGCCGATGAACGCGGCGGGTCTCAAGTAACAATCAATAGAAAATAAGGGGCAATCCATGAAACGCTTTACCCTGTTGCGGGTCCTTCTCTGGGCCAGTGCAATGGCCTTCGCACCGCAGCTCAACGCACAAACGACCGACAAGGAAGTCGAACCGCCGATGGACGCACCGTCACCCGACGATGTGCCGACGACCGTTCCCGATGCCGAAGCCAATTTGAGCACCGCTGACGCCAAGACGGAGCTTCTGGAAGCACAGATTTCATCGCTTCAAGCACAGCTCGACGCGCTCAAAAAGCAGGTCACATCGGCAACGCCAAGCTGGAAGGGTGCGCCTCAATTCACCGACAGCGAAGGCTTCAGCTTCAAGGTGCGTGGTCGTGTGATGCTTGACACCGCCTATACGTCAAGGCCCGACAATTTCGTCGCCAATCGCAACCTTGGCTTCAACACCCGCATCCGTCGGTTTCGTATAGGCGTCGAGGGTGCGGTCCCTGGCGGCTTTGGCTACAAGGCTGAGGCTGATTTTGCAAACAGCACGGTCGGTTTCGGCGATGTGGTGCTGACCTACGCTCCTGCCGGAAAGATCTGGGGCCTGACATTGGGCAACCACGAATCGCTCAACGGCATGGAGCAGATCAGCAGTTCGCGCTGGTCTTCGTTCATCGAGCGGGCGCAGGGCAACGATGCCTTCGGAAACAGCCGCCGCTTGGGCCTGTCGCTCAACCTGCACAGCAAGGACAATTTACTGCGCTTCGATACGGGCCTGTTTGCCGCGCACAGCATCGATGCTTCGCTCGACAATGACGGCTGGATTGGCGCAGCGCGCGCGACCTATGCGCCCTATGTCGGGCCGGGGTTCGTGCATATGGGCCTGAACTTCCAGCATCGTGAGTTCCAGTCGAACGCGAATGGCGTCAATTCCACGTCGATCGGCGCACCTTCCACTAACCAGCTGGGCCGCTATCGCGCCCGGCCGTTCCTCCAGACAACCGATGTCCGGTTTGTCGACACTGGCAGTTTTGCGGCAAAGAGCGACAACATCGTCGGCGCCGAGCTTTATGGCGTGTTCAAATCGCTCCACATTGGCGGCGAGGCGCAATATGTGAAGGTCAAATCCTACAGCGCCGGGGACATATCGACCGGCCTCGATGCCTTTAACGGCGGCTCGGCCGTCACACCCACCGGCGATCCGAGCTTCCTCAGCGGGTTCTTCGAGGTCGGATATTTCCTGACCGGCGAAACCCGTGGATACAAGAACGGCACCTGGGACCGCACCAAGGTTCTCAACCCGATCAACAAGGGCGGCTCCGGCGCCTTCCAGCTGATCGGGCGTTTCGATTATCTCGATCTCGATACCGCAAAGCTGAAGAACGCGGCGACCAACAATTTCACCACTGGCGTATCCACCCTGGCCGCGCTCAACACGCGGCTGGGCCGTGGCGGCACCCAGACCGGGTATCTGTTTGGCCTGACCTGGATCCCGACCGATTATGTCCGCTTCCTGGTCAACTATATTCATACCGAAGTCGAAGGCGGGCCGCTCGCGGCAACGATCAAACCGCTTTCGACGGCACCCGTCGATCAGCGGAAATATAGCACGGATGCGTTCGCGATCCGCGCCCAGATCGACTGGTAGGTTTACCTGATCGGTATTGCCCCCGGCCGTCCTCTCCACTCCCCTTGGCCGGGGTGCAACAGATGGGCCACTCCTTCGTCTCAGGGCGAAGGGGTGGCTCTTCCCTTTTTCAGGGTCGCGGACGCAGGAGAAAATCGAGGCTGGTATCGCCAGAGGCGGTCTTTTCGAGCCTTGGGTAACGCAGCCCCCCATTCCAGGCGACCGGGATTTCGCGCACACGGTTCCCCGATTTGACAATCAGGCGGATCGGCTCGCTCCCGCCCTTTGCAGTGGAAATGGCGTCCAGCATCGCCTCATCAGAATAGACGCGGCCGTTGACTGCGATGATCTCTGCCGCCGATGTCAGCCCCGCATTGAAGGCGGGCCCATCCCAGATCACGCTGTTGACCTTGCCGCCCTTGCCGATCGTGAGCCCTATCGAAAAGCTCAGGTCCTGCTCGGCGGCCCGCTTTTCCTTGTCACGGAAAAACGGCGTCGGTTCCGGCACGTAAACCAGGCGATAACCGGCCTGCGCAAGGCCTGCAAGGGGCGCGCCTGCCGCCTTTTCCGTCGTGCGCCGGGAAAGAAATCCTGCCCAATCATAAGGAGACAGGGTCGCAAGCGTGGCAACCACTTCGTCAAAGGTAAACCCCCGGGCCTGGAAATCGCCTTCCGGCCCGCTGAAAAACCGAAGGGCAAAATCGTCCATGCCCTTCGCTCCACCGGTCTGTGCGCGGAGCATCGCGTCGGCCTCGAGCCATATCAGCAAGCCTTCATTGTAATAGTCTTCGTTGCGCTGGTAACTCAGCCACCCTTTGGGACGGCGTGCAGCGATGATCGGATCATAGGTCGTATCGGCAAGGTCGCGCCAGTCGCGACCCCGCCGGACATCGAGGGCAGCAGCAATCGAGGCAAGCGCATCAAGGGTTTCGGCCTTGGAAAACAGCCCCGATCGCGCGCCCAGCACATAGCCCCAGAACTGGTCCTGCCCCTCATAGACCCAGAGCAGGTCGTCCATGAGCGGCGTGGCAAAATCCGAAACCATCTGCCCCGCCGGGCGGCGATATTTGCCGACCCAGCTATGACTGAACTCGTGCGCGAGCAGGTTGCGGCGTCCGGGCCCGCTTGACCATTCGGTGAAATATTCAGGATTGGCGACGTTTTCGGAGGAACGGTGGTGTTCGAGCCCGATGCTGCCGATACGGTCGGTCAGACCCAGGAGCAGGTCGTAATGATCGAACGGGCGGGTTCCAAAGAGCTTGACCGCCTGATCGACCAGCTGCCGGTGCACTTCGATCTGGGCGGGTGTCGCGGCCAGATATTTGGTCTCTTCCGCAACGATGTTGAGCGTCACATTGTAACCGAGCGGTTCGGCGCGAAAATGCCTTCCGGCAAACACCGGCGAATCGATCAGCGTTTCATAATCGACTGTTGCATAGGTGACGCGCGGCGCGGCTGCTGTCATGGGCTGGGCACGAAGCGCCGTCGCTGCACGCCATCCCGCCGGCCAGGTCACGCTTGCCGACACCGGAATCCGCCGCGTGGCCCAACCGGCCGGGTAGAACGAGACCGATTGCCATTGCAGGTTGATGATTTCGGGCGACACGACGATGCGGCCCTGATCTTCTTCGGTTGCTGAAAGGAATTTGAAGGCAAGGTCGAGCTGGCGCGCACCGGCTGGAACATCGATGCGGAAGGCGTGGACATCCACAGGATCGCGCTTCCACGGCAACACCCTGCCCCCGGCGCGGATCGTCAACCCGGCCAGCTTTTCGACCTGGCCGCGTGGCGCATGATTGCCGGGCAGCCATTTCGGGAAATAGAGCGTCATTGGCCCCGGTGCTGCCACCGGAATGGTCTGGTTGACGCGGAAAATTCCCTGCACCGTGTCGGTTGCATCGACGTGGAGGGTCATCGTGCCCGGATAAGGTGTGTCGCGCGGCGTTGCGGGCGCCTGGGCAAGAAGCGGAAACGAGGCCGTGAACAACAGGCCGGACAGAAAAAGACGCATTGCGATCCCCGGAGATTTTCCGCCAGTTAGGACGTGTGCCATCCGGTTGTAAATCAGCCTCTCGACCAACGGCAGAAATCGCCCTCATGAACGACTGTGCCTGACGTGCCCACGGGCTCTTGCGCACCCGAAGTCAGGAACGCGATCATTGCCGCATCTTCGGCCGGAACGCGTGCGATTGCGCGGCGGCCATCGGGGATACGGGCGAGAACGACGCCAAATTTGGGTTGCGCCTCACGGTCGTAGATCACCGTGTAGGTCTCGATTGTGGCTTCGCCTTCATAACCATCGACCAGTTCCGGAATCGGCCCGCGCCGCGCATCGGCTTCGCCTTGGCAGTCATAATCCTGCGGAAAGGTGCCAGCGGGTTGCGGGCGTGTCGTCAGCAGGATCGCGTGGTTGTGCGTGGCAAAGCCGCCATTGGCGAAGAGCAGCCCGTCGCCGGGCACGACTCGGAGCCTTTCGACCATCGAAGCGGCAGCATGCGCCATGTAATTGCCGATCGGCCCGCCGCCAAAGGTCAGACCGCCGAAGACCGTCGCGGCGCGATCGGCGGGAAGGCCAAGGATGCGCCGCGCCATTTTCGGGACGCAGGGAAAACAGGAATAGAGTTCGAGATGATCAAGGCCTTGCGGATCGAGGCCATTGCGCGCGATGGCCTGTTCGAGCGTCACGGCCATGCTCGCCGATTCGTCCCAGCGCGCGCGGGCCAGTACATCTTCTGCCTCATGCGCCGCCGCGCCCTTTCCGACATAGACAATCCGGCCTTCAGGAACCCCCGCCGCTCTGGCGACGGCAAGGCTCGTTACCAGCAGCGCCGCGCCCTGGTTCACCGACGAATTGGCCACCGTCAGCTTCGTGTAGGGAAAGGCGATGGGGCGGTTCGTCGGGCCCGGGGTGACGATCTCATCGGCGGATATGGCCTTGCGCAGCCAGGCGGCCGGATTGGCGGCAGCGACCTGCGAGAAAAGCGACCAGATCACGCCCGTTTCCGCCTGCCCATCGGCCAGCGTCTGACCCCATTTGGCCCGGCCCGCATTCTCGTAGAACGGGTATATGTCGGTCGGCGTGCGCAGGCCGTATTTGACATGGATCGGCGGCACTTCGGGCATCCGCATGTTGCGGCCGATGCCGCCGCCATCGGGCCGTTTGGCCGCCGTCCGCAGCGCTTCACCGCCGACGATGACGGCCACCTGCGCACCGCCTTCGCCGATCGCATTGGCGGCATCGTTCAGGTAGCGGATCGGCGTATCGCCATTGGGACCCCGGCTCTGTTCTGCATGTGCCGGGGCAATGCCAAGCACCGCGCACAGCCCTTCGACCATAGTCTTGTCGAGCGACGGGAAGGAAATCTGGCGCGTGATCCCCAGCCAGTCGATCCGGTCGATAAAGCCGCCCCCGGCGTCACGATCGGCCGCACGGATCGCCGCTTCCATCAACTGGCGCGAATCGAGCGCATCAGCATCGCCAGCCGGCCGGTCGTTGACCTGCCCGACACCAATGATCACCGGAATGCGGGATTCGTCGATCGAGGCTGCCATGACGACGGCTATGCAATAGCCGCAACGGCCGGGCAATAGGGGTTAGGCTTCCCTCAGCCTCGGCATCAGTTCGACGAAATTGCAGGGGCGAAAGCGACTGTCGAGCTGGTGGACGAGAATATCGTCCCAGCCGTCCTTGACCGCGCCGGGCGAGCCGGGAAGCGCGAAGACATAGGTTCCTCGCGCCACCACGGCACAGGCGCGCGACTGGATGGTCGAGGTGCCGATCTTGGCATAGCTGAGCCAGCGGAAGAGTTCGCCGAAGCCGGGAATATCCTTGCCGCCCAGCCGGGCGAGGGCCTCGGGCGTGACGTCCCGGCCCGTCAGACCGGTTCCACCCGTGATGATCACGCAATCGACATTTTCATCATCGACCCAGCGGTGGAGCAGCGCGACGATATCGTCGGCATCGTCCCTGAGGAGCGCGCGTTCGGCCAGGACATGGCCTGCGCCGGTTATGCGTTCGGCAAGCGCGTCGCCCGATCTATCCTCGGCAAGCGTGCGGCTGTCCGAAACGGTGAGAAGCGCGATGCGGACGGGCACAAAGGCCCGGCCCTCGTCAATCGGCACTGGCGACCCCGCCGGCCGAGGTCAGGCGCACTGCCGTCGCGCCCGGCAATCCGGGGAAGCGCGGCCACAGCCCTTGCGAAAGCGCAGCGAGGCTCTTCGCCGGAGCGCCCGCCTGCATCTGGTACATCCAGTAATTGCGCAGCACGATCGTCACATAGCCGCGCGTTTCCCAATAGGGAATCGATTCGATGTAGAGCAGCGGGTCATTATTGTCGCGCATCCGCGCATTCCAGGCGCCGACCGGCTGCGGCCCGGCATTATAGGCGGCGATCACCTTGGGCAGCAGGCCGCCGGTTTCGCTCATGTCGCGGATCAGCTCCATAAAGCTCTGGCCATATTCGAGATTGACCGACGGGTTCGCAAGCGGGCCGACAGAGGCTTCACCCCGGCGGCGCGAAAGCATGGCCGCAGTTCCCGGCAGCACCTGCATCAGCCCGCGCGCGCCAGCGGGGCTGGTGACATTCGTCCGAAACTGCGATTCCTGGAGGGCGTGAGCAAAGACAAGCGCCTTGTCCACCCGCCAGCCGCCAACCGGGCGCCAGCCCTGCGGCGCCGGATAGCGCGCGCTGACCGCGGCCTGGGCGCCGACGGGGCCGTTATGCGCCAGCCAGAGCTGGGTGGCGGGCAGATCCATCCGTCCGGCGATCGTCGCAAGTCCGGCATGATCGCGGGGATCGCCGATCCGCGCCTGATGGCGGATCAACTGGTCGGCCAGATCCAGTTCGCCAATTTCCGCAAGCGCAAGTGCCGAGCGGACATTGGGGCGGGCCTCGATATTTCCCAGTGCCGACTGATCTACTGGACGAACCTTGAGTCCGAGACGCTGAAGCGCGAGCAGGCCGTAAAATGTTTCCGAATTGAGCGATGCAGCCTTGAGCCGGGCCTCAACCCGTTCGGGATGTCCGCCAGCGGTATCGGCGCGTGCGGCCCAGAAATGCCCTGCGGCAGCCATTTCCTGATCACCCGAGCGGCGGGCGACGGACGCAAAACTATCGCTTGCCGCCTGCCAGTCCTGCTGGCGCCAGGCGGCAAGCCCGGCCACCCAGTCGGCCTGTGCCGCCCAGTCGCCATAGCCCGCCCGTGCGGTGCCGGCGAGGCGGCGCGCGGCGGCATCGTCGCCGGTGAGGTAATAGGACCAGGCAATGCGCTGCTGCCATTCGGTGAGCGTCTCGGAATCGAGGCCGAGGCTCATTTCATCGAGAATGCCTTCGGCCTCGTTCGGACGGTCGCCCTTGAGCAACGGAACGATCCGCGTCGACATCGCCGTTATCCGCGCGGCCGATCCGGCCACCTTGCCACGGCGCGGCGCGGATCCGAGCCAGCGTAATTCCTGCGCGGCGGGGAGGCCCGGCACGGAAACGACTCCGCGCGCCTGGGCAAGCCGCACCAGCGCCTGTGCCTGGGGCAGTTCAGGCGCCTTGTCAGCGAGAGCGGCAAGCGCTTCGCCTGCAACCTTGGGGCTGCCCTTGGCTAGATAGAGTTCCGCACGCGCAACACGATGAAGCGGCCCTTCTGGCATGGCATCGAGCTTGCCGGCAGCGTCGGCCCAATCGTCGGCGTGAATGGCCGCAAATATCTCGCGATATTTCTCACGGGCATGCGGGCCAAGCTGCGCGGCATAGGGTGCGCGCGCGACCTGGGAAATGGAATCGCTATTCGGCGCGGCCAGCGCCGGTGTCGTGGTCGCCAAGGCAATCAACGCGGAAGCAATAAGGGAGATCTTGAACATCACGCCTGGTTTCCCCTGATCAGCATCTGCATGTCTGCCCAGGCATCGGCCTTGCGGCGCGGACTCTGGAGCAGAAACTGCGGCGAAAAGCTCACCACAGCGTCAACCGTGCCATTCTCATGGTTAATTTTATGCAAAGTTCCACGGGCCTTGGCGAGTTCCATCCCCAGGATCGCACGGCTCACCGCACTTCCCATCAGCCAGAGCTGTTTTGGGCCTGCAAGGGCAACGTGATGGCGGGCAATTTCACCCAGCCTTGGCTCGCTTTCAGCGGGGATGAGGCCGGTCGGTATCCGGCCCGGGCAAAGCGCGGCAAGATAGGCAGATTGCCGGTCGAGCTGCAGGGCAGCAAGCATCCGGTCGAACAATTCCCCCACGTTGCCGGAGAGCAAATGCCCCGCGTCCGGATCGTCGAGTTCGGGCATATCGACCATCACCATCAACGACGCCTGCGGATTTCCGGACACAGCCATCCGTCGATCGGCGGGACCGGCTTCGGGAACGTCCGGGCTGTCCATCAGCCAGCGAGTGAAGGCGGGAAGCGTGCTCGGCATGCGGATTTCGGCAGGCGGCGGCGGCTCGGATGCGAGCGGCGCCTTTGCCCGCCCGCGGTCGAGCCACGGAACCGGATTTTCGTCGACCAGCGTGTCGACACCCATTTCATGCCACCAGGCCATTAGGCTTGCGGCATCGGGGGCCGGAATCACCGTTGCGATATCTGCCATGGCGAGAGATAGAGGGGCAGTTGCGATGTTGGTCAACGCAATCGGACGCGCTATCTGGCCAGCCGGTCTCGACGCGCGGTGAGTGAAGCTTTGGAGCAAAAAAGGAAATTGGGGAGCGACCGATGAGTGAACGGGAATCGATGGAATATGATGTCGTCATTGTCGGCGGCGGTCCGGCGGGACTTGCGGCATCGATCCGGCTCAAGCAGCTGAATCCCGACGTCTCGGTCTGCATTCTCGAAAAGGGGTCGGAAATCGGCGCCCATATCCTTTCGGGCGCGGTGGTCGATCCCAAGGCGCTGGACGAATTGATCCCCGATTGGCGTGCGCAAGGCTGTCCGATGGCAGAGGTGCCCGTGACCGACAACTGGCACTGGGTGCTTTCGGCCAAGAAGAAATATCCGATCCCGCATTTCCCGATGCCGCCGCTGATGAGCAATCATGGCTGCTATACCGGCAGCCTTGGCAATCTGTGCCGCTGGCTGGCCGCGCAGGCGGAAAATCTCGGCGTGGAGATTTTCCCCGGCTTCCCGGCGGCCGAGATCCTCTGCGACGACAAGGGCGCAGTGCGCGGTGTCGCGACGGGCGATATGGGTGTGGCACGCGACGGCAGCCACAAGCCGGATTACCAGCCGGGCATGGAGTTGCTCGCCAAATATACACTGTTCGCCGAGGGCGCGCGCGGCCATCTGACCAAGCAGCTCAAGCAGAAATTCGACCTTGAGGCCGATTGCCAGCCACAGGTTTACGGCCTTGGCATGAAGGAACTCTGGGACATCGATCCCGACAAGCATGTGCCGGGCCGCGTCCTCCACACGCAGGGCTGGCCATTGGACGATGCCTGGGGCGGCGGCTTCCTCTATCATCAGGCGAACAACCAGGTGGCTTTGGGCTTCGTCGTCGCGCTCGACTATGCCAATCCGCACCTCTTCCCGTTCGAGGAATTCCAGCGCTGGAAGCAGCATCCCGAAATCCGCGCCATTCTCGAAGGCGGAAGGCGCGTCTCCTATGGTGCGCGCGCGATCAACGAAGGCGGCTGGCAATCGGTGCCCAAGCTGACCTTCCCCGGCGGCGCGCTCATCGGCTGTTCGGCCGGCTTTGTGAACGTGCCGCGGATCAAGGGCAGCCATACGGCAATGAAATCGGGGATGCTGGCGGCCGAAAGCATCGTCGCAGCGCTCTCCGCAGGCCGCTCGGGCGACGAGCTGGCCGACTATCAGCCCGCCGTCAACGCGAGCTGGATCGCGAAGGAATTGAAGCTCGTACAGAATGTCGAACCGGCTGTCGCCAAATTCGGCGGTGATTTCGGCACGATCATCGGCGGGATCGACATGTGGATGCGCACCCTCAAGATCGGCCTGCCGGTTTCGATGAAGCACCACCCGGACTGTGGCACGATCGGACGGAAGGATCTTTACGCGCCGATCGCCTATCCCAAGCCCGACGGGGCGATCAGTTTCGACCGGCTGTCCTCGGTGTTCCTTTCGAACACCAACCATGAGGAAGACCAGCCGGTCCACCTCCAGCTGCGCGACCCGGACGTGCCGGTCAATATCAACCTTGCGCTCTACGATGCGCCCGAGCAGCGCTACTGCCCGGCGGGCGTCTATGAAATTGTCGGGCGCGAGGAGGGCAATCCCAGGCTCCAGATCAACGCGCAGAATTGCGTCCATTGCAAGACGTGCGACATCAAGGATCCGACCCAGAACATCAACTGGGTAACGCCGGAGGGCGGCGGTGGCCCAAACTATCCGAACATGTAGCGCAGCCGCGCTGGCCGTCGCCATGCTGGCGACGCCCTCTATGGCCCGGCGCAGCGAGCCATCGGCGCTCTCCCGTTATGTCGAGGCCCGCATCCTCGATTCGGGCGACGCCGGACGCGAGGCCGCCCAAGCCTATGCCCTGGCGCTCAGCGCCGCCCCGGACAATGAACGCGTGGCGATCCGCGCCTATCGCGAAGCGGTCGAATCTGGAGACAAGGTGCTGGCGCTGCGGGCGGCTCATGCACTCGAAGCGCAACAGAAACTGCCCCAGGATGGGCGCCTGCTGCTTTTCAACGAGGCCTTGGCCAAGGGCGACTGGCGCGGCGCCCGCCGATGGCTGGACAGGATCGAGGAAGCGGGCGGGTTTGATTTCCTCGTTCCTGGCCTGCGCGCCTGGACCGCGCTGGCGGGGCGCGACGGCGATCCGCTGGCCGATGCTGGAAAGCAGCCGCGCGACGGGCTCGGCGCGATTTACCTGCGCGAACAGCGGGTCTTGTTGTTGCTGGCCCTCAAACAGGTCGATGAGGGGCTGAGCGCCGCAAAGACTCAAACGCGGGCGGACGGGCGCGGACTCGCCCTGAGGCTTGCAGCGGCTGCGCGGCTGGTGGCCCTCAAGGAGCGCGGCAAGGCCATCGAGCTGCTGGCAGGAGATGATCCGGCGATCCGCGCTGCGCGCGACGCAATTGAAGCGGGGGCATCGCTTCCCGGCGCTATCGACACCGCCAGCGCCGGGAGTGCATTTCTGATCGGAAGGGTCGCGAGTGACCTGATCCGCGATTCGGGCTCTGCCGCATCGCTCACGCTTGCCCGCGTCGCAAGTTTCGCGGCGCCGGACAACGATGTTCTCCGCCTGACACTCGCCCAGGCACTTGCCAATAACGGCCGGGCCGAAGAAGCGCTGAGCGTGCTGGACAGGGTCGCCCCGCTCCATGCATCGGCGGTGCGCGAGCTCCGGATCGCTACGCTCCAGCGGATAGACCGNNCATGCCCGTCTAGGGGAGGCCTATGGCCGATCGAAGCAATATCGCGAAGCTGCTCAAGCCTATCACGAAGCCATCGGCCGCGCCGGGGACGCTGTGCCGTGGAACCTGTGGCTGCTCTATGGCGGCGTACTCGACCAGGCCGGCGACTGGGCAAAGGCAAAACCCGCGCTCGAACGCGCAGTCGCGGCCGGACCCGACCAGCCTGCCGCGCTTAATCACCTTGGCTATGCCATGCTCGAACATGGCGATGATCTGGTCGAAGCGACCCGGCTGATCGCCAGGGCCAGCGCGCTTCGGCCCGAGGATCCAGCGATAACCGATTCGCTCGGCTGGGCCTTTTACCTGCGCGGACAGCCCGACCAGTCCATCCCCCTGCTCGAGCGCGCGGTGGCAGCCGAGCCCACCGAAGCGGCGGTGGGCGAGCATCTTGGTGATGCCTATTGGGCGGCAGGACGGCACGTCGATGCGCGCTATGCGTGGCGCGCGGCGCTCATCCAGTCCGAGGATGCCGAAGCCAGCGAGCGGATCGCGGGCAAGATTGCCGACGGGCCGTCAAAGCGGATCAAATGACCGACATGTTGAGCGAGACCGCGCACGCCAAGATCAACCTTGCACTCCATGTCAGAACAAGGCGACCGGACGGTTATCACGAACTCGAAACACTTTTTGCCTTTGCCGCGCATGGGGACCGGCTCACAGGCCAGCACGCCGATGACATCCGCCTGACGATTTCGGGCCCCTATGCGGCAACGCTCGCAGGGGAACCGGACAATCTTGTCCTGCGGGCCATGCGGGCTTTGCAGGAGGCCACTGGATGCGCTCGCGGTGCCCGGCTTCATCTCGAAAAACATCTCCCGGTCGCGGCCGGGCTGGGGGGCGGATCGGCGGATGCCGCCGCCGCGTTGCGGCTGGTTGCGCGCCTTTGGGGCATCACGCCACAAGATCCCGCAATAATGGCAGTCGCGAAATCGCTTGGCGCCGACGTTCCCGCCTGCGTGGGCAGCCAGACCTGCCATGGCTGTGGGCGTGGCGATATGCTGGCACCGTTCCACGATCCTGCCCTGGCCGGTACGCCAGTATTGCTGGCCAATCCCGGTATAGCGCTGTCGACTGCACCTGTCTTTGCCGGTTGGGACCGGATCGATCAGGGCGGGCTTGACCCTGCGCGCTGGCGCGACGGACGGAATGACCTGACATCGGCGGCCATTGCGCTCGTACCCGAAATCGCCGAAGTGCTGGCGCTGCTCGCCGCGCAGCCCGGCGCAAATTTCGTTCGCATGTCGGGATCGGGAGCGAGCTGTTTCGCGCTTTTTGACAGCGTGGAGGCCCGTGACGCTGCGGCTCTCCAAATCCCTTTCTGGCACATGGCAAGCACGATCATGTGACCCGCCCGTGCCAGTTTGGCACGGACTATGCGACCCCCGCTTGACAGATATGGCGGAAATCCGTGCCTGGCACGGTAGTTGCGGAGCCAGCTGTGACGGGTCATGCGCCGCGCGCATCGTCCGCCCATGGCCCGCATGGCCAATGCGCACCATGAAGGGGGCGGCAACCGACGGGTTTGCCGCCCCATCTTCAAGGATCACGAAGCGCTTGCAAGGTTCGCGCATCAAGCCGCGCTGGAATTTGCCTTACGCCCGATCTCTCCTATCACCGCTCGATAATAGCGAGAAGGATGTTCGATGCGGATTGTGATGACGGGCGCCAGCGGATTGGTTGGTGGATTGGTGGTCCCGCAGCTTGGGAAACATGAGCTGGCCCTTGTTGCACGCCGCAACCTGGCTGACGCGCCCGTGCAAGCCAGGCAGTTGATCGGTCCGATAGGCGGCTGGCCCGAACTCGTCAGGCAATCCAGCCATGATGTTGCAATCTGCTGCCTCGGCACAACGATCCGTATCGCGGGGTCCCCGGCGGCCTTTGCGGCCGTTGATCGTGACGCCGCGATTGCCTTTGCCGAAGCGGCAAGGGCGGCAGGCGCCCGCCAATTGCTGATGGTCACATCGGTTGGCGCGAACGCCGCTGCGGGTAATTTCTATCTCAGGACCAAGGGGGAAGCGGAGGCCGCCGCAGCAGCGCTCGGGTTTGAACGGGTCGATTTCTTCCGGCCCGGCTTGCTCAGGGGAAATCGGCAGGGGCCGGCTCGCCCCGGCGAACGGATGATGGCAGCGCTCGCGCCAGTCACCGACCTGCTCACTCCTCATGTCTTTGACCGGTATCGCTCGATCGCTGCCGTGCGCGTCGCCGCCGCGATTGCGGCCTGTATCGGCGAAAGCGAAAGCGGCATCCATGTTCATGAAAACCGGGACATTCTGGCGTTGGGTGCAGGGCGGTAGCGGCCGTCGAATTATTTACTATTTCTGAACATACATCGTTAAGAGAATGTTAATGTTACTTCACAGAATAGGTAAACGCCGCATAAGTGATCTTGCATATTGTTGTTTTTGGCAATTAACTATCTATTAATATTCAAATTTGCGTGGTCTTTAGTATAGATAGACTTCGTCACACAGGGAGTTCGCACATGTTGGGTCATCTCGCAGCGTCAAAGGCCGCCAAAATCGCCGCCTTGTGTATCTGCCCCGTGGGCGCCGCTGTCGTCACCACGCAGGTGCCGCAAGTGCGCAGCGCCGTTCACAAGATGACCGCGCCAAAACATGTGCCTGCGCGCCGCATGGCGCCCCGCGCTACCACGCCGGTCGCACAAACCGCTATGGGATCGCCCTGCCCCGGGGCCATTCCGGTTGTGCTGCAAGGTGCCGATCCCCTGGCATTGGCCCTTCAGTCGCCAAGCGAATCGCGCTTCAGCGGGCCAATCCCCCTCACAGGAACCAACTTTTCCGCGCCGACTGCCCGCGTTGCTGGCGCCGGCCCTTCACCCCTTCCCCCCGCCTTCTCCAACGAGTCCCTGCCGGTCCTGCCCGAACCCGGCACCTGGATGCAGTTCGGCCTTGGATTTGCCGTGCTAGGGAGCGCATTGCGGTCTCCCCGGCTGCGCGCAAAGGTGGCAACGCCAAAGGCGCCGCAACAGTCCTGACGCTCTGGCGCGCATCGACCTGCTTTACCCGCATCTGAGGGGGTTCGGCACGTCGCTTGTGTTGCGTGCATGGCCCTGCTTCGGATAAGGGCCGCTTTCGCCCGACAATTTGCGCCCATTTCCGAAAGACTGCCCCGTGACCCTTTACGCCCGGTTTGCCGCCCATCTCGACCGCGCGCTCGATGCGCTTGAAGCCGAAGGAGCGCTTGTTGCAGGTGTGCCGCGCAGCGCCGTGACGGTTGAGCCGCCACGCGATCCTGCGCATGGCGACCTGGCAACCAACGCCGCGATGGTGCTGGCAAAGGGCGCTGCGACCAATCCCAGGGCGCTGGCCGAGCTGCTCGTCACAAAGCTTGGCGCGCTCGATGAAGTCGCATCGGCGAGCATCGCCGGACCCGGATTCATCAACCTCAGGCTTGTCGAGCAGAGCTGGCGCGAAGAACTGCAGGCCATAACCGACCTAGGCAAGGATTATGGCCGTTCGACAATGGGTGCCGGCAAGCGGGTCAATGTCGAATATGTCTCCGCCAATCCGACCGGCCCGATGCATATGGGGCATTGCAGGGGCGCGGTGGTGGGGGATGCGCTGGCTTCGGTGCTCGAATATGCGGGCTATGCAGTGACGCGCGAATATTATGTCAATGATGCCGGTGGGCAGGTCGACGTGCTCGCACGCTCTGTGCATCTGCGCTACCGTGAAGCGCTTGGGGAGAATGTGGGGGACATCCCGGAAGGCCTTTATCCGGGCGACTATCTGGTCCCTGTCGCACAGAAACTGGCAACGGAATACGGCGATCGCTTTGTCGGCAAGCCGGAGAGCGAATGGCTGGCGCAGTTCCGCGAGGCAGCGGTTGCGGCGATGCTTGTCATGATCCGTGAGGACCTTGCCCTGCTTGGGATCCATCATGACGTATTCTCTTCGGAGGCCGCGGTCCAAAAAGCGAAAAAACCCGAAGCCGCCGAAGCGACGCTGCGCGCGCGCGACCTGGTCTATGACGGGATGCTCGAGGCGCCCAAAGGCGAGACGCCCGACGATTGGGAGCCGGTTATGCTCCCGCTGTTCCGCTCGACCGGATATGGCGACGACCAGGATCGGCCGATCCGCAAGTCCGACGGAAGCTGGACCTATTTCGGGGCCGACATGGCCTATCATTTCCAGAAGGCCGAAACGGCCGACATGCTGATCGACATCTGGGGCGCCGATCATGCGGGAACGGTCAAGCGGATCAGGGCTGCGGTCGCGGCGCTGACCGATAACCGCGTGGAATTCGACGTGAAGCTGGTCCAGATGGTGCGGCTTCTGCGCAGCGGCGAACCGGTCAAGATGTCCAAGCGCGCAGGCAATTTCGTGACGCTCGCCGATGTCGTGCGCGAAGTGGGCAAGGATGTCGTCCGCTTCACCATGCTGACGCGCAAGGCCGATGCCCAGATGGATTTCGATTTCGCCAGGGTGGTCGAGGCGTCAAAGGACAATCCGGTCTTCTACGTCCAATACGCCCATGCGCGGATTGCATCGCTGAAACGCAAGGTGGCCGAGGCCGGGATTTCGGGCGAGGCCGATCTCGACCTGCTCGATTCCGAGGATCTTGAGCTGGTCAGGCTGGCAGCCCAATTTCCGCGGATCGTGGCAGCGGCCGCTGCGAATCACGAGCCGCACCGGATTGCCTTTTACCTCTACGACCTCGCCGCGAGCTTCCACACCCACTGGAATCTGGGCAATGATCGGCCCGATCGGCGCATATTGATCGTAAATCGTCCCGGATTGACACGGTCGCGGCTTTTCATGGCATCGGCAATCGGGCAGATTATCGCTAACGGCTTGTCAATCATGGGAGTGACAGCAGCCGAGGAGATGTAATTATGTCAGAGACCGGGCAGGAACTGGGACTTCAGGACGAGGATCGCCTCCCCTGGCTTGAAGCTGTCGACAGCGATGATGACAGCGAAAGCGTTTCGAGCGGAAAGCTCATCGGATTCATGCTTGCCGGGCTGGTCGCGATCGGCCTGATCGTTGGCGGCGTCTGGTGGCTGCGCAGCCAGAAGCCCGAGCCGCAAGGCGATGGGACACTGATTGCGGCGGAGCAGGGCGAGTACAAGGTCAAGCCCGATGCACCAGGGGGGATGAAGGTTGAGGGGCAGGGCGATTCCGCCTTTGCAGCGTCCGAAGGCGCGGAAGCCAATGGCAAGGTGGATATAGCGGCGCTGCCCGAAGCGCCCGTTGCCGGAACCAAGGCTGCCGCCAATGCCGCTCCAAAGCCGGCGGCCGCAAAGCCGGCAGTGACGGCTGCGGTTCCGCCATCAGGCGGCAAACTGACCGCACCCGGCGCCGGCGGCACACTGATCCAGCTTGGTGCCTATAATTCCGAAGCGACCGCGAACGCGGCCTGGAGAACGCTGGCTGCGAAAAACCCGGCTCTGGCCAAGCTGTCCAGATCGGTCGCTGCAGCCTCGGTTGGTGGCAAGACCTATTACCGCTTGCGCGCCGATGCCGGTTCTCCGGCCAATGCGGCGGCGATGTGCGGGCAGGTCGGAAATTGCATGGTGGTCAGGTAGAGGCTCAGGCGGCCAACATTCGCGGGATTCCAGCGTCGCCTTCCGAGGCGTCGTCGAAATCCAGCGCGAACAATTTGGCCGGCACCGTATGGCCGCGTGCGCGGCACATCCGGGCGACAATCTGGCCGGTCGGCTTGAAGCCAAGCTTTGACAGCACCCGGCCTGACGCGGGGTTGTCAATGAAATGTGCAGAAACAAGCCGCGTCTTTCTGAGCGTATGGCGTGCGATCCCGATCACGGCGCGTCCCGCTTCCGTGGCAAAGCCAAGCCCCCAAAAGGGACGCGCGATCCAGTAACCCAGTTCGAGCTCGTCGCCATCAGGGTGCAACCCGATGCCGCCCACCAGCCGCGGAGCACCTTTGGTGCGGGCGATGATCAGGAAGTCGGCATCGCCTTCCTCGCGCTCGATCTGGAGGAAGCTTACCGCATCCTCGATGCGATAGGGCGATGGGGCCTTGGCAAGCTTGGTCAGGATCGCCTCATCGCCGATCGCTGCAGCAAGGTGCGCTGCATCCTCCGCCCAGCCGGGCCGCAACAACAGTCTTTCAGTCCGTGCAAACATGAGCACTCTCCTCGTTTGTGCCCCTAGCCTGCGTATATGACGCGGCAGCGACATTGACATTGAGAGAGAGATGAACCGCCCCAAGAAAAAGGGAGGCGGGGGTGGCCCGTCTCCCTCAAATCTGTCTGGCTTGCCAGACCTTCGGGCCACCCTAAGGGCGACCCGGATAGATCGCCTGATTATTCGGCTGCCGCCGGCATCGCGTCCACCGAACAATAGGTTCGGCCCTGCTTGCCCGAGTGGAAGGTCACGCGGCCTTCGGCGGTTGCGAAGAGGGTGTGGTCGGTGCCGATGCCGACATTGCGGCCCGGATAGAATTTCGTGCCGCGCTGGCGGACGAGAATATTGCCCGGAATGGCCGTTTCGCCACCGAACTTCTTCACGCCAAGACGACGACCGGCCGAGTCACGACCGTTGCGCGATGAACCGCCTGCCTTTTTATGTGCCATGGTTCAGAACTCCTTATTTGGCCGCATCGGTTTTTTTGGTGGCGGGCTTCTTCGCTGCCGGCTTCTTTGCCGGGGCTTCAGCCGCTGGCTTTGCCTCTGCCTTGGCGGCAGCAACTTTTTTGGGTGCGGCTTCCTTGGCAGGCTTGGTTTCTACAACGGCTTCAGCCAGCGGAGCGGCTTCCACCTTCTTCGGCGCGGCCTTTTTCTCAGGCGCGCCGACGCTCAGGATCCTGAGGATCGTGTGCTGCTGGCGATGCCCAGCCTTGCGGCGATAGTTATGGCGGCGCTTCTTCTTGAAGACGATGATCTTGTCGGCCTTGGCCTGCGCAATGATCTCGGCCGATACGGCGAGACCGGCAATGGCCTTGGCTTCGCTGCCATCGGCCGCGAACAGGACATCGCCCAGCGACACGGTGTCACCGGCATTGCCCGCCATCTTTTCGACGACGATCTTGTCTCCTGCGGCAACGCGATACTGCTTGCCGCCCGTGCGCACGACTGCGAACATGGCGTAAATCTCTTCTTTTCAAATGCTTGCCCGCGCAACAGATAACGCCAGAGGCATACCCCTCGCGCGGAAAGCAGCCCGCTAAGCGACACAGGCGCCGCTGTCAACCGATTCCCTGTGCATTGTGAGATCGGGCAGCCCGGAGGGAAACTTCCGGGCTGCCTCTTTTTGTGTTGCAACTAATAACGATTCGCAATAACCCCACAATGAGAATCGTTATTAACTCCCGCAACATTCCGGAAAAGGCCCAATTTCATGACGTTCAAACCTGTCTCGACTGCGCTGGCGCTGGCACTTCTCGCTCCGGCTCCGGCGTTCGCCGATGACGCAGCGGCCGATGATGGCAGCACGATTATCGTGACCGGACAGGTTGATGGCTATCGCACGATCGAGACGACCAGCGGCACCAAAACCAACACCCCGATCCTCGATGTGCCGCAATCGATCTCGGTGGTGACGGGCCAGCAGATCGCGGATCAGCAGATCCGCTCGGTAGCCGATCTTGTCCGCTATGTTCCGGGCATCACATCGGGAACCGGCGAAGGCAATCGCGATCAGGTCACGCTCCGCGGCAACAATACCACCGCTGATTTTTTCGTCGATGGCCTGCGCGACGACGTCCAGTATTTCCGCAGTTTCTACAATATCGACCGGGTCGAGGTGCACAAGGGCGCCAATGCGATGGTTTTTGGTCGCGGCGGCGGTGGCGGGGTCATCAACCGCATCACCAAGGGCGCGGTTTCCGACCGCAGCTTTTACAACGGAACCCTCTCTGCCGACACGTTTGGCAGCTATTATGGCGCTGCCGATGTCAATGTGACATTCGGAACGGCTGCTTTGCGCGTCAACGCCTTTTATGAGGATCTGAACAACCACCGTGATGCCTTTGGCGGCGAACGTTATGCAATCAACCCGACGATCGGGGCCGAACTTGGCGCGACCAAATTCGAACTCGGCTATGAGTATGTTCGTGACGACCGGGTCACGGATCGCGGCATTCCTTCCGCATTCACCGGGACAATTGCTGCACCTGCCGGACCGTTGCGCGGATTTCGCGATACCTTTTTCGGTGTTCGCGCGATCAACGATTCCGATTTCGAAGCCAATGTTTTCCGCTTTCGCAGCGAAACCGAACTTGCCGAGGGGCTCAGCTTCAGGACGCAGGCGCTCTACGGCGACTATGACAAGCGGTATGACAATGTCTTCGCCGTAACCGCGATCGGCGGAACCGCCGCTGCACCGACCGTTGGCATCGAAGCCTATATCGATCCGACCAAGCGAAAGACATTGATCGGACAGGCCAATCTCGAATGGCACGTCGCAACGGGCGGCATCGATCATGTCATCCTGATCGGCGGCGAATATACCGATCAGGATTCGGCCAATGAGCGGATCAACGGCTTTTTCAGTTCGACCGTGCTGTCATCGGCGAACCGCCGGCGTATCGTGCCGTTCACCGATCCGCTCGTCATCCCGCCGATATTCTTCATCGCTGGCGCCGCCGGCAATGCCAACCGCAAGGTCAGCGCCAATCTCGAACAACTGTCCGGCTATATCCAGGATCAGATCAGCTTTGGCGACAAGGTCGATCTGATCGTCGGGCTGCGCTACGACCGGTTCGACAACAATGTGACCAACCTTTTCACCGGCGCAACCGTTTCGAGCGTCGATGATCTCTGGTCGCCGCGCGCGGGACTGGTTTACAAGCCGGTTCCTGAGGCTTCGCTCTATGTCAGCTATGCCAAATCCTACCTGCCGCAGGCCGGCGACCAGTTCGTCAGTTTCGATGTCAACAATGCCGCGCTCAAGCCCGAGACTTTCGACAATTATGAAATCGGCGCGAAGTGGAACATCAATCCTGCCCTGACGCTGACTGCTGCCGTTTATCGGCTCGATCGCGGAAACACCCGCGCGGCGGGGCCGGTTGCGGGCACCATCGTCCAGACCGGAAAACAGCGCAGCAGCGGGTTCGAACTTGGTCTGGCCGGACGGATCACGTCGAAATGGACGACCAGCCTCGGCTATGCCTATACCAAGGCCGAAATACGCGAAACAACGACAGCCGCACCGGCCGGGCGTCGCATCGGCCAAGTGCCGCGCAACCAGTTCTCGCTATGGAACCGCTATGAAGTGACGGACAAGCTTGGCGTCGGCGCAGGGCTTTACCATCAGTCCCGCCAGTTCACGACGATCAGCAATACGACCTTCCTCCCCGCCTATACGCGGATAGATGCAGCCTTGTTCTACAAGGTGAGCGACAGGATTGAGGCACAGGTCAACGTCGAGAATCTGACCGGCAAGACTTACTTCCCGGCCGCACATAATGACAATAACATTGCGACGGGCGCACCGCTCAATGCGCGCTTTACGCTGAGTGCGAAGTTCTAAAAGAGGCCGTCCGAATCCTGGCCACCCTGTCGTGCCTTGGCAGCCTTGAAACCCCTGCGAGCGGAGAGCCTCTCCCACCAGGCGAGCGTGTGTGCCCCCAGCTCGGCTTGCAGGCCAAGCGTGAGCGCAAGCATCACCGCATAGCCGATGCAGATGTCAGCCACGGTGAATCGCCCTGCGGTAAGCCATTCGCGGCCGTCGGCGAGCGCCGCCTCGATCGAGCGTGCACGGCCGAGGAAGAAGAGCTTGTAATCCTCCGCAACGTCGAGCTTGCGATCCTCAGCCTTTGGAAAGACGCTGTAGCGCAGCATGATCGCGAGCGGGAATGTCAGGGTTGCGTCCGACCGGTGGAGCCAGTTGAGCCAGTCGGGCCAGCTGGCTTCATCGGGCGTCACTTCCAGCACCGAACCGCGCGCGAGATAGTGGCAGATGGCGGCGGACTCGGTCAGCTTCACATCGCCATCGACCCAGCACGGGATCGTGCCCAGCGGATTGATTTCCTTATAGGCCGGCACCTGGAAGCGCGGCGGGAAGGGCATCGTTACAAGCTCGTAATCGAGGCCCAGCTCCTCGGCCGCCCATAGGCACCGGAACGAACGTGCGTCCCGGCAATGATAGAGGATTGGCCTGCTCATACGATCATCTCCCTTGCCCGTTCGATCGAAAGCCGGTGTTCGCGCAAGGCGATATAGAGCCCGCTTCCTATGATGATCGATGCGCCGATCCATGTCGCAGGGCCGGGAACATGACTCCAGATCAGCCAGCCAAAGAATGTCGACCAGATCAGCGATACATAATCCATACCCAACACTGTCGAAACCGGCGCAAGCCGCAGCGCGCCGGTCAGGCCGATCTGGCCGATCCCGCCAAGGGCACCGATAGCTGAAAGGAGCAGCCATTCGCGTAGGTCGTGGCTCGTGACGAAAAACGGAAGCAACAGACTCAATGGCAAGACCGAGAGCGCCGAAAACCAGAATACGGTCGTGGGTGCCGCTTCGGTCCGGCCCATGTCGCGGATTTGCATGGTCGTGATCGAAATCATGATTGCCGAGGACAGGCCCACAAGTGCGCCGAGCGGCGGGATGTGACTTCCCACCGGCTGAACCACGACCAGTACGCCAAGAAAGCCCAGCACAACCGCAACCCAACGGTGCTTGCCGACCGTTTCCTTGAGCACCAGCGCGGACAGGATCGTCGCGAAGATTGGCACGGAAAAGCCGAGCGTGGTCTGTTCGGCCAGCGGGAGCAGGATGATCGCCCCGAAATTGAGCGCCATGCTCGTCAGCCCAAGCGCGCTGCGCGTCACATGCGCGCCAAAGCGCTGCGTCTGGAGCGACGCCAAGCCCGGCCCTGCCAGTACCCATCCCAGCACGACCGGCACGGCCAGCGCCTGCCGCCAGAACATGATTTCGGGAAGCTGCACCCCCGCATCGCTCGCCAGCTTGATCAGCACCGTCATGATCGACAGGCAGGATATGCCGAACAGCCTGAGACCCAGCGCGCGCAAGCGGTTTTCATTGTGGGCCGGTGCATCGATCATCGTGCCTCCGCCCTAACCGCCACCCGCCGCGCGGGCAATGCAATGACCAGAAATCCCCCTAAAGCTTGCGGGACAGGTTTGTGGTCGGCATAGGGGCGGGCATGAAACACGCCCTTTCCGTCACCCGCGCCCAGAATTTTGCCGAATGGTATCAGGAGGTCATTGCCGAGGCCGACCTTGCCGAGGAATCGGGGGTGCGCGGCTGCATGGTCATCCGGCCCTGGGGCTATGGCATCTGGGAACGCATCCAGAAGCTGATGGATGCGCAGATCAAGGCGGCTGGAGTCGAGAATTGCTATTTCCCGCTCTTCATTCCCCTCTCCTATTTTGAGAAAGAGGCGGATCATGTCGAGGGCTTTGCCAAGGAAATGGCGGTCGTCACGCATCACCGGCTGAAATCGGTCGATGGCAAGCTCGTCGTCGATCCTGATGCGAAGCTCGAAGAACCACTGGTCGTCCGCCCGACCTCTGAAACCGTGATTGGGGCAGCAATGAGCCGCTGGATCCAGTCNNGATGTTCCTGCGCACCAGCGAATTCCTCTGGCAGGAAGGCCATACTGCACACGCTGACAAGGCCGACGCGATGGCCGAAACGCTGCGCGCGCTGGAAATGTATCGCGCCTTTGCCGAAGGGCCGCTCGCCATGCCGGTCGTCGCCGGCGAAAAGCCGGAGCATGAACGCTTCCCCGGCGCCGACGCGACCTATTCGATCGAGGCGATGATGCAGGACGGCAAGGCGCTCCAGGCGGGTACCTCGCACTATCTGGGGACGACCTTCGCGGAAGCCGCGAACATCCGCTACCAGGACAAGGACGGGGGCTTGCAGCTTTGCCATACGACCAGCNNCTGGTCGTCCGCCCGACCTCTGAAACCGTGATTGGGGCAGCAATGAGCCGCTGGATCCAGTCGTGGCGTGACCTGCCGATGCTGACCAACCAGTGGGCCAACGTGGTGCGCTGGGAAATGCGCACACGGATGTTCCTGCGCACCAGCGAATTCCTCTGGCAGGAAGGCCATACTGCACACGCTGACAAGGCNNGAAGCCGCGAACATCCGCTACCAGGACAAGGACGGGGGCTTGCAGCTTTGCCATACGACCAGCTGGGGCACCTCGACCCGGATGATCGGCGGCGTCATCATGACGCACGGCGATGATGACGGCCTGCGCTGCCCGCCGCAGATCGCGCCGCACCAGATCGTGATCGTGCCGATGCTGCGCGACAATGACGAGGATGAAGCGGTGCTCGCCTATGGTCGCGCACTTGCCGGCGATTTGCGCGCGCTGAATGCTTTTGGCGAGCCGTTGCGCGTCCTGCTCGACACCAAGGCGATCAAGGCGTCGAACAAGCGCTGGGCCTGGGTCAAGAAAGGCGCGCCGCTGATCGTCGAGGTGGGACCGCGCGATGTGGCCGGCGGCAATGTCGCCGTCATCCGCCGCGACCGGCTATATACCGGCGAAAGCAAGCTTGCCTCTGCCATCACCGTGCGGGCCGATTTCGTCGCTGCTGCTGCGGCGACGCTCGAAGACATTCAGTCCTCGCTCTACGCCGAGGCGAAGGCGCGGCTCGATGCCGGCATCCGCCGCGACGTGACGGACCTTGCGGGGCATTATGCGGGCGATGACAAGGTCGTCGGCTGGGTGGAGGTTCAATGGGCGCGCCCGAGCGGTGACGCGCTCAACGAAATCGTCCAGCAGCTAAAGGCGCTGAGGCTCACCATGCGCAACGCACCGCTCGACGCGGCGCCTGCGGACGGGGCATGCTTCTTCACGGACGGGAAGGCGGTGGAGCGGATCCTGATCGGGCGGACTTATTGAACAGACCCACTCGTCATACCGTCGGCCAATTTTACACCCCCCCCAAAAGGTTAATTTTGCTTCACCACCGTCTTTCGCAGAAATCAGCGATTGGCACGGTTTGGCACGGGCACTGCATGGTTATGGGCGTTCCCCCAAGAGCGTTTCAACGCTTAGAGTGGCGGGTCGGTTGCTTCCCTGGTCTCGCACCGACCCGCCCTCACCCGGGAAGCCTTCCAGATTTCAATTTTTTGCCAGCGAGCGCAGCAGTTCGGCGCTTTTTGTGTCTGCCGGGAAAAAGGCCTCGATCGCGAGTTCGGACAGGGTCACATCCACCGGCGTCCCGAAAATGGTGATCGTCGATACGAAAGCGACCCGCCCGACCACCGTATCGAGCAGCAGCGGGACGGCAATCGGGTTTCCGAAACCGCCTTCATTGTCGTTGTGGATCGACGGGTAGGCCGCGATCTCACGCCGCAATTCGGCAAGTGTGGTATCCGCGCTGGCTTCGACCTGCCGGTCGAGCCGGTCGAGGATATGGCTGCGCCATTCGGAAAAATTGGCGATTTGCGGGGCAAGGCCATCGGGATGGAGCGCCAGCCGCAGGACATTGACCGGCGGAACCAGCAGTTCGGGAGCAATCTGCTCGGTCAGGATGCCGATCGCGCCATTGCCGGCAATCATGTTCCAGTGCCGGTCCACAGCAATCGCCGGATAGGGCTCATGGCCTTTCAGGATATGCTCGACGACAGTGCGGACGCCGGCCATTTCAGGGCTGTCGAGCGGCCGCTCCGCATAGTCCGGGGCATAGCCCGCAGCGAGCAGCAAGGCATTGCGCGCGCGGTGCGGCACATCGAGCCGGTCGGCGAGGCGCTGGAGCATGTCGGGGCTGGGCCTTGCGCGGCCGGTTTCGATGAAGCTCAGGTGCCGGGTCGAAATCTCGGCATCGAGCGCGAGGTCCATCTGGCTCAGCCGCCGCCGCGACCGCCATTCGCGAAGCTGGAGGCCGACAGGGGCAGGTTGCATGGGCATTCTCCTTGAAACCCAGGCTAGGCGAAAGCGAAAACGGTTTCCATTACCTGCGAGGTAATCGACTTGCCGCGCCACACGCGGGAAGAGGGCCTCCTCACTTGAAGGAGAATGACCATGTCCATCCTTGTCCTCAAACGCGTCCTGCTGGCCGATGCCGCCACCTGTGCATTCGTTGCCGTCATCGGGATTGCCGACGCCGCGATTGTCGCGCCGCTTCTCGGCCTGCCGGAGAATATCGTTTCCATAGCGGGCTGGATCTGCCTGCCGACCGCGATCCTGCTTGGCCTGCTCGCGCTGCAGGCGCAGCCGAACCGCGCGCTTCTGAGGCTCATCGTCCTTGGAAATCTGGGCTGGGTTGCCGCGAGTCTCGCGGTCGTGGCGCATCTTGGAAGCCGGATGACGGGCATCGGCATCGCAATCACGATTGTCCAGGCCATCGGCGTCCTTGGCTTTGCTATCCTTGAAGCGCGAGGCGGCAAGGCGATCGCAGCGGCGGCCTGACCGATCGGCAGGGCGCCGTCAGGCGACCTTGGCGATGCCCTTGTCGGCGATGAGCTGGGCGAGTTCGCCGGCTTCGAACATTTCCATCATGATGTCCGACCCGCCGACGAATTCGCCCTTCACATAAAGCTGCGGGATGGTCGGCCAGTCCGAATAGTCCTTGATGCCCGCGCGGACCTCTGCATCCTGCAGCACGTCAAAACTCGCAAATTCGACATCGAGATGTTCAAGGATCGCGACTGCCTTGCTCGAAAAGCCGCATTGCGGGAAATAGGGCGTGCCCTTCATGAACAGGACGACGTCGCTGCCTTTCACGATTTCGCCGATACGGGCCTGGGTTGCGTCGCTCATCATGGATCTCCTCGGGGGGCTGACTGTAAATCTGGGGAGGCGGCAGCGCAAGCGCAAGGGGGGCGCTTGCGATTGGCCGCGCAAGCGGTAAAGGCCGTGCATGGACAGGATCTTGGTTCGCGGCGGTAATCGCCTCAATGGCACAATCCCGATTTCGGGCGCGAAGAACTCGGCGTTGACGCTTCTCCCGTGCGCGCTCCTGACCGATGAGCCGCTGACGCTGCGCAACCTGCCGCGGCTCGCGGACGTGGACAGTTTCGGCCACCTCCTCAACCAGCTCGGCTGTTCGACGATGATCGAAGGCGCGCGGCCGGAGGATTTCGGCCGGGTGATGACGCTGCGCGCTGGCAAGATCACGGCAACGATCGCGCCCTATGACATTGTCCGCAAGATGCGCGCCTCGATCCTCGTGCTCGGGCCGCTGCTGGCGCGCGCGGGCGAGGCAAAGGTCTCACTCCCCGGCGGCTGCGCGATCGGCAATCGCCCGATCGACCTCCATCTGAAGGCGCTCGAAGCGTTCGGCGCGGAGATGGAAACGACCAGCGGCTATGTGACCGCGCGGACAAAGGACGGGCGGCTTCCGGGCGGCAAGATCATCTTCCCCGTCGTTTCGGTCGGCGCGACCGAGAATGCGCTGATGGCCGCCGCACGCGCCAAGGGCATTTGCATCATCGAAAATGCCGCGCGTGAGCCGGAGATCGTCGATCTCTGCAACCTGCTCGTGGCGATGGGTGCGCATATCGAGGGGATCGGCACCGAGACGCTGACGATCGAAGGCGTCGACCGGCTCCACGGCGCGACCTATCGCGTCATGCCCGACCGGATCGAGGCAGGCAGCTATGCCTGCGCAGTCGGGATTGCGGGCGGCGAGGTCGATCTGGTGGGGGCCAATCCCGCCGATATGCAGGCAACGCTTGGCGCGTTGCGCGACGCGGGAGTCAAGGTCGAGGAGCACAAGAAGGGCATCAGGGTCTCCTCCGATGGCAAACTCGCGCCGCTGACGCTCTCGACTGCACCGTTCCCCGGTTTCGCCACTGACATGCAAGCGCAGTTCATGGCCATGCTGACCAAGGCCGATGGCGCAAGCGTCCTCACCGAAACGATCTTCGAGAACCGCTACATGCACGTCCCCGAACTGGCGCGGATGGGCGCGGACATCCAGACGCGCGGGCGTTCCGCCGTGGTCCGCGGAGTGGACCGGCTGGTCGGCGCGCCCGTGATGGCCACCGACCTGCGCGCCTCGATGAGCCTCATCATTGCCGGGCTGGTCGCCGAAGGGGAGACCAACGTCCAGCGCGTTTACCACCTCGATCGCGGCTATGAGCGGCTGGAGGAAAAGCTCTCGGCGGTGGGGGCAGATATCGAGCGGGTGAGCGACGGGTGATTTCGCTTTGTTCCGAACGTCCGCTTCCGACCTATTGCGAACGTTGGGCAGTGCTGGCATCATCTGCTGGATGCCGGTGGGGCAATTCTTGGATGTGCTATCAAAGCGCGCACCGGTCGTTGCGGCATTCGCTTTTGCCAGTTCGCTCATAGGAAAGTGGACTTATGCACCGGCTTGGCTATTCAACGTCTCCGCAATTTTTGTCGGTTGCCTGACCCTTGTGTTGCTGGCCACAAGGGGACTGTCGCGCCAATTCAAGTCGAAAGAGGAGCAAGGATTTAGGCGCAATAGAGATTGGATTGCATATGGGTTAGCCGTGAAAGGGATGCCTCGTGGTTATCGTCGGTTCGTGTTGCTAGGATTTGTAACGATAGTCCTTTCCGGGATTCAGCTGGCCTATGGCAAGCTTGCCATTACAGGGTGGGCGCTCGTCGGTGCGTGGGGTATTGTGAACAGGCGGTATCCGGCTGACCTCAACAATGCGGATTTGTAGCGCCCGCTTCCCACCCCACTCTCGCCATTTGCGGCCAGATTTATGGCAATGGCAGCTAACGACCCCATTGCGGACATCTCGCCCCGCGCGCTATTGATCCTGATGATCTTCCGTTGGTTGTCCCTCACATTGCCAATGGCATTCGCAGGTTGCTCGCAGCCAACGACGTCCTCAGACCTTTGCCAAATGCCTCCACACTTTCAGTCATGGCATGGCGCTGAAGTTAGGTGGCACGGCGCAATCGTTGAAACCTTTCACCACGGCCATATATTTGTTTCCGACCACTGTGTGCGCTCAATTGTGATCGAGATGAACGAAAATGACCCAAGAACCATCGCTCTTCGAAAGACACTTCGAGATAATTGGACGAACAGAGGACTCATAGTCGCGACTGTGACTGGCAAGCTGCATAGGGAAGAGGATGTGATCCGTCTGAGGCTGTCGAATTTCGACGGCCTTGTCGTCCGACCCATGTCGGAGATTGAACTGGACAATTGGTATATAGAAAACAACGTCGCTATTCTTCAATAATTTCTGCTTCCCACCACATTGCGGACAAATAGCGTCGGGTAGGTGGCTCGCCCTACAGCACAATATCCAGCGCGTGCAAACCCAGCCCAACCAGCCCGCCGACCAGCGTGCCGTTGATCCGGATATATTGGAGATCGCGGCCGACGGCATTCTCCACCCGCTCGGTCACCCGGCTGGCATCCCAGCCGCGGACCGTGTCGGAAACCAGCCGGACGATATTGTCCCCATAGCTGGCGGTCGCGCCCACCGTTGCCCGCCTGGAGAAGCGGTTGATGGTCTCGCGCAGGTCATCATCCTGCTGGAGGGTGGTGCCGAGCTGGCGCAGCGCTTCGCCGAACTTGCCAGCCATCGCCTTGTCGGGATCGCGCGCCGCCTTGAGCAGCGCGCCGCGCGCCTGTTCCCACAGCCCGTCGATCCAGCGCTGCATCGCCGGGTTTTCGACAATCTCATCCTTCAGCCGCGCCACCTTGGCCTGCATTCCGGTATCGTGCTGGAGATCGTAACCGAGATCGGCCAGCATCTCGTTCACGCGCAACCGCAGGGGGTGATCGGGATAATCGGCCATGTCGTAAAGCAGCTTGTTGAGGCCCGAGATCATCGCATCGGCGACATTCTCGTCGAGCCCGGTCCAGCGCAATATCCGCCCCGCCCGCTCGTGCACCATGTCACGGATGATTGCCTCGTTCGAGGCGACGATCAGCGAGGCCCGGCCGATGATTCCATCGAGCAGGGGAACATGCCGCCCGTCCGCCATCGCTGCCTCGAGCGACTGTCCAAGCAAGGGAGAAACCTCCAGCGCGCGGATGCGGCTGGCAATCGCGCTCTTGGCCATGCCGCCCAACCGGGTGTCATCGAGCGCATCGAGAATATCGGCGAGCAGGCGCGAAGCCCCTTCGCGGAGTCGCCCGGCCCCGCCATGATCGGGATCGGCAAGGAAACGACCCGCCGCCGCCGCCACATCCATGTGCCGCATCCGTCGCGCAACGACGGCGGGCGTGAGGAAATTATCCTTCAGGAACAGCGCCAGCGTTTCACCGATCCGGTCCTTGTTGCGCGGGATGATGGCCGTGTGCGGGATTGGCAGGCCCAGTGGGTGGCGGAACAGCGCCGTAACGGCAAACCAGTCCGCCAACCCGCCAACCATAGCCGCCTCGGCAAAGGCCTTCACAAAGCCGATGGCGGGATGGAGATCGGCAAATTGCCGCGCAACCAGATAGATGCCTGCCATGACCACCAGCGTACCGGTGGCAATGAGTTTCATCTGCCGCGCGCCTCCTTGCACCGGGGCAAAACGAAGGCGCCCCGCAGATGCGTTGAACAGCGATTGGCGACGGGTGGCGATGGCCGTCCTATTCTGCCGGTTCGATGGCCGTTGCGACACCGCCCCGCCTGAACCGGCGGCGGATGCGTTCGGGGAACAGGTTTGGCGGACGGACGGGATGTTCGCCCACGCCACCATTGGTCAGCCAGAATGACAGCCATGGCCCGACCCGCTGTTCAAAGCCCAGGGCAAGGCTGAACGAGGCAGGCACAATCACGAGTGTCAGGATCGTCGATACGATCAGGCCCCCGATCACGGTTACGCCCATGGGCTGGCGCCACGCACCGTCGCCCGAAAGCGCAATCGCCGTCGGCACCATTCCCGCCACCATTGCAACCGTCGTCATGACGATGGGCTGGGCGCGCTTGTGTCCGGCTTCCATGATTGCAGTCATCTTGTCGACACCGCGGTCCATCTCGTCGAGCGCGAAGTCCACAACAAGGATCGAATTCTTCGCAACGATCCCGAGCAGCATCAGCATGCCGATCAGGACGGGCATCGAAACGGGCATGCCGGCAATGAGCAAGGCGAGGCCCGCACCCAAGGGGGCAAGCAGAAGCGATCCCAAATTGACAAAGGGCGGCATGATCCGGCGATAAAGCAGCAACAGCACCGCGAAAACCAGCATGATCCCGGAAACGACCGCGACCAAGAAGTTGGTGAGCATCTCAGCCTGCATTCTCGACTGCCCAAGACTGAGTCGTTTGACACCCATCGGCAGGTTCTTCATCGTCGGAAGGGCTTCGATCTTCTTGTTGGCAATGCTGCTGACAACGCCTTCGGCCAGATCCGCGCCAACACTGGTGCGGCGGTTGAGGTTGGTGCGCTGGATCGTTGTCGGCCCGGCGCCAAAGCTGATGCTGGCAACCGCTTTCAACGGCACCGAGCCCCCGGTAGCTGTGGGCACCGGCAAATTCTCGATCGTTGCAAGACTGCGGCGCGAATCCTCGCTCAAGGTAACGCGAATGGGCACTTGCCGATCGGACAGCGAGAATTTGGGGCTATTCTGGTCGATATCGCCAATCGTGGCGATACGGATCGTCTGCGACAATGCCGATGTCGTCACCCCCAGGCTTGCCGCCAGATCCATGCGCGGCTTGATGAGGATTTCGGGACGCTGAAGATCGCCATTGACGCGAGGGGCAACTAGCTCGGGAAGGCCGCGCATTTCCTCGACAAGCTTGCCTGCTGTCGCGCTCAAGATCTCGGGGTTGTCGCCGGCAAGCGTGATCTGGATATCGCGGCCTGAACCGGGAGGCCCACCAGAATCCTGGGCGCGAAAATTGACCCTGGCATCGGCTATCTTGCCAAGCAGCGGCCCCCACTTTTCCTCGAAATCAAGGCTGGACGTCGTGCGATCGCGCTTGAGCGTCAGGTAAACATTGGCCGATCCTGGCCGGATGTCCGCAAAAGCCGCATCAACGACCCCCTTCTCCGTCATCAGCATCCCCTGCACCTTTTCCGTCACGGCGCGGGTTTCGCTCAATGTCGTACCGGGAACCATCTCGATCCGGACCTGACTGTAATCTTGATCAATATCGGGGAAGAAAGTATAGGGCAGCATGGAAAAAAGGCCCACCGTCGCCGCCATCGCAAGCCCGCCCAATCCCACGGTTTTCCAGCGGTTTTCAAGCGACCATTTGAGCAGGTTGAGATATTTCTCCATCCAGCGGCCCGATGCATGGGGCGCTGGCCCATGGCTCTTGAGGAAATAGGCCGCAAGCATTGGCGTGATGAGGCGGGCGACCGCAAGGCTTATCAGCACCGCCGCAACGACGGTTAGGCCAAAATTCTTGAAGAACTGCCCGGATATGCCGGGCATGATGCCAACCGGCAAAAACACCGCGACAATGGCCAGCGTGGTTGCAAGCACGGCAAGGCCGATTTCATCGGCAGCCTCCATCGACGCCTGATAGGCCGATTTCCCCATTCGCATATGGCGAACGATATTCTCGATCTCGACAATGGCATCATCGACAAGCACACCGGCAACTAGACCAAGCGCCAGCAGGCTGATCTGGTTGAGGCTGAAACCCATCAGCTCCATGAACCAGAAGGTCGGGATGGCCGATAGCGGGATTGCAATCGCCGAAATGATCGTAGCGCGCCAGTCACGCAGGAACAGGAACACCACGATAACCGCCAGGATGGCGCCCTCGATCATCGCCGCCATCGACGACGTATATTGCTCGCGCGAATAGTTGACCGACGTGAAAAGATCGCGGAATTTGACTTTGGGGTTCTCAGTTTCAAGTTTTTTGAGTTCGGCCATCGCATCATCATAAACCGACACGTCCGATGCCCCCTTGGCGCGCTTGAGGCCAAAGCTGAGCACCTGGCGCCCGTTCATCGTCGAAATGTCGCGCTGTTCGGCATAGAGATCGCGGACTTCGGCCAGGTCGGTCAGCTTGACCGTGCGGCCGCCACCAATTGAAATATGCGTGTCACCGAGCATATGGGCGCTCTTTGCGTTGCCGAGGACGCGGATCGACTGTTCCGAACCGGCAATTTCGGTGCGGCCACCGGCGGTATTGATATTTGTTTGCCGCAACTGGGCGTTGACCTGCGACGCGCTGATCCCGAAGGACTGCAATTTGGCAGGATCGAGTATCACCCGGATTTCACGATTCACGCCGCCGCCACGTTCAATGCCGCCTGATCCCGGAAGCGAACGCAACCGCTTGCTAACGTTATTATCGACATACCAGCTCAACTCTTCGAGCGTCATGTCCACCGCTTCCGCCGAAATATAGGCCAGGGCATTGTCGGCTGTGTCTACGCGGAGCACCTGCGGCTCCATGATGCCGTCGGGCAGGTCGCTCCGCACATTTGCGACAGCGTCGCGAACGTCGTTCACCGCGCGGTCGATCGGTGTTCCGATGGTGAACTGGACAAAAACGCTGGCCGATCCCTCCCGCACTGTCGAGTTGATTTCATCGACGCCATTGATGCCGCGAACGGCCGCTTCGACCTTTTGCGCGACCTGGGTTTCAAGTTCGGTCGGAGCAGCGCCCGGCTGCGCAATCGAAATGATCGCACCGGGAAAATCGATGTCCGGATCCTGGCTGATCGGCATGCGGTTGAAGGCCATGATGCCGCCAAGCGTCAAGGCCAGGAAAAGGACGATGGGCGGTACCGGGTTCTTGATCGCCCAGGCCGAAATATTGCGGAAATTCATGGTCGCAGGCTCCTCAGCGCGCCGGTTTGGCGCGGTTGGGAACCACGGTTTCACCCGGATTGAGGAAGCCGCCAGCGGAAAGGACAACCTGTTCGGTTCCCGCAAGGCCTTCAACGATCGTCACGCCCTGATCGTCAACGCTTCCGACCTTGACTGTCCGGCGCTGCACCTTGTTCCCCTTGCCGACAATATAGACATAGTTGCCATTGGGATCGCTCTGCACCGCCGATTCGGGCAAGAGCGGCACTTCCAGGGTTCCGCTGGTGATCTGCGCCGAAGCGAAGCCGCCCGGCCGCAAGGCGGAATTGTAGGAGAGCGCAATGCGCACGATACCCTGCCGTGTTTGGGTATCGATCACAGGTGACAATTGCCAGATCTGGCCATTGAACGCTGTGGCCGTTCCAACAGGGGTCACTTTTGCAGCAAGGCCGATATTCATGCGGGCGAGGTCTGCTTCGGACAATTGCGCCTTCAGTTCCATCTCACCGCTGCGGGCAAGGCGGAACAGTACGCCCGATCCGGCCCCGACCACCTGACCAGGCTCGACCGCACGAGTCAGCACCAATCCGCCCGCCGGTGCCCGGATGTCGAGCCGTCCGATCCTGGCCTGGCCTGCGCCCAACTGGGCCTGCGCGACACCAACGCGCGCGCGCGCCGCATCGCGGGTTGCGGTTTTACGGTCTATATCGGCCTTCGAAATGAAACCGCGCGCCACCAGTGCGCTGGCGCGATCAAGCTCCGACTGGGCAAGGCGCGCATCGGCCTGCGCCGCCACAACGCTTGCGGCCAGCTGATTGGCTTCCTGCGACTGCACCGAACGCTCGATCGAAGCGAGTACCTGCCCCTGTTGCACCCAGTCGCCCGGTTCAACCCAAACGCGTGAGACCATGCCGCCTTCGCCAGCAATGCCGACCGGCATTTCCCGTCGCGCCGCAAGCGTGCCGGTCGCCGAAACGATGTTGGAAACCAGCTGTCGACCCGGCACGACGACAGTTACCGTCGGAGCCTGTTGATCGGATTTTTTGGAGCCCGCCACTGCAGATCCGCCAGTCTTTCCCGCATCGCCGCGCCCGAATGCGAAATAGGCCAACGCCAGAGCCGCCACCACCGCTACAATCGCAATGATGATATTGCGCCGCTTGCGCTTGGCCATGATTTCCTCGTCCGTCAGGAATTCCATGTCGGATGACTGGTGCGAGATGCTTGATTCGAAGTTCATAATGTTTCCGCTTTCAGGCCTGGCGCGCAGGCAATGCCTCTTGGTCTGCTGACTGTATTATATCAATAAGTCACCGGCCTCAAGTCTGATTGCGGCACGCCATCCCTCGGCCACGCCGCGTCCTTGCTTCATTTTGCTACGCCGCGCAACAGATTTCGCGCATTTCCGCCAATCTTGCCCGACCTTGTCGCCTGCGCAATGGATCGATAAGCTAGCCTTCTTTGTGAGGGGAGGGTGTAATGAACTTCTTTGCTGAAAACGGATGGGTCATGTGGATCATCATCGGCGGCCTGGCCGGCGCCGTTGGCAAGTTTTTGATGCCGGGAAAGGACCCCGGCGGTTTCTTCATTACAATCTTGCTTGGCATGGCAGGCGCGTTGCTGATGGGTTATGTCGGCAGCATAACGGGATGGTACGGGTCCGGCGAAGGGCCGGACTTCATCGCCGCTGTGCTTGGATCAATCGTCCTTCTGGCCATCTATCGCATGATCAAGAGCCGCTCGGCCTGATTATTCGACAAGATATTGTTCAGCAATTGTGCAGGCCGATGGGTGGTATTGTGCCGCCTGTCGGCCCCTTTGTTGCAGGCCGTTGGCAGTCAGGAACGGAGTGGTATCGATGAAAACGGTTTTGGGTTCTGCGATGATGGTGGCTGCGATGGCATCTCCCGCGATGGCGAATGCCGAAGTGACGCAAACGGTAATCTCCGGGACGCGGCTCGATATTACGGCGCGGGGAGATGTCCACCGTATTCCCGATATCGCAGTGATCAGCGCCGGCGTCACCACCAATGCAGCCGATGCGGCAAACGCGATGCAGGACAATGCGAACCGCATGAGCCGGGTGCTGGCAGCGCTCAAGAAGGCCGGCGTGGCGGCCAAGGATGTCTCGACATCGTCAATCAATCTCGCGCCGCAATATCGTTATGTCGAGAATCAGGCGCCCGTCATTGTCGGATACCAGGCGTCCAACCAGGTCACGGTGCGGTTCCGTGACATTGCGAAATCGGGAACGATTCTCGACGCGCTCGTGAAAGAGGGATCGAACCAGATCAACGGCCCGATGTTGACGATAGACAAGCCCGAAGCTGCACAGGATGAAGCGCGGATCGCGGCAATAAAGGCGGCTCGGGCACGCGCCAATCTCTATGCCGCTGCGCTCGGAATGAAGATCGTGCGCGTCGTTTCGATCAGCGAATCGGAAGGCTATTCAGGCGGACCGGTTCCCGTCATGGCGATGCGATCAATGGATGCCGCTGCTGAAAAGACCGAAATCATGCCGGGTGAACAGTCTGTTACTGTCAACGTTTCGGTTGTGTTTGAGCTGCAATAAACACCGGCGCACGGGCTATTTGATCCGGGTGCGAAACCTGATCGAGAAGCTCGAATTGGCGGCCATTGTGCCTTGCGGGCTCAGCCTGATGGCATTGACGGCAGCATCATAGCCGGCGGCAGGCGAATAGGCATAGCTACTCCCGCCATTGTTGGAATAAGCGAGATTGGCGGCGGCGAACGTCAGACCGCTGGTGCCGGGCACGAATTCGAAATTGGTCGCAAGCGGCCCGGCATCGTCAATATCGCCGTTGTAGAAGCTCGTGGCGGCGGGCAACGGATCGGTCAGCATGATCGTTCCCATATCGACCGGGCTCGAATTCGAGTTGCTGACTGTCAGCGTGTAGATCAGGTCCGCGCCGGGTATGTTGAACCGGTTCGGGTCGGTGCCGCCGGTTGCAAAGGGTGCAGACGCCTTGGTGACGCTCAGCACCGGCATCGGGCAAAAACTGACCGACTGGATGCCGATCGCCTGTTGTCCGGTGGCAGTTTCGGTGCCGGTCAAAGGATAATTCCCGTAACGGATCTCGACCCGGGTGACAGGTTGGGCGAATGTCGCCGAAATGGTGCCGGTCGTTGCATTGTTTGCGCTTGAGCCGATGCCGCCGCTCTGGCGGACGGTCAGCGAGAGTGGCGTCGCTGTCGCGCCGACAAGCTGGCTCGAGCTTGCGTTTGAATGAGGGCCGGGGACGCTATTGTTGGTCCCGAAAGGGGTTGAAAGCGCCGGATCATAGTTCGACGCGCCATTGATGCCATTGACCTGCAACCAGTCGCGGAACTGGTTGGAGGTGAAATCGACGTCGTTCACCTGGATCGTGAAATCGCGGATCGGCGTGGCGAAATTGAATCGCGTCACGACAACGCGTGCGTTGGCAGAAACATTGGCGGTGCGCCCCGTGAATATCCCGCCGACCACAAGATTGCGCGCAACGACGCCATCGGTGATCAGCCCAGTGATGGTCGGCATCTGCTGCCCCCCTGCAACGGTTGACGACATGCCGTTGGTCAGCCAGTTTACGGTGAACGTCTGGTTGCCCAGCGCTGTGCTCGTCGCCGTGTAGCTATAGGTGTTGGCGTAGTTGAGCGTTGCCGCCGCCTGCGTGGCGAAACTGAAATTATACTGGTTGGCGGCAGAACACGAAGCCTGGGCGAGGCCGGGAAAGGCCGCACCGGCGACCACCACCAGGAAAAGCTTCTCAAAGATCTTCACGCCACGATACTCTGCGCCACATTAGACAGTTAAACGACCATAACGCTCTTTGGTTAAGGCGGAGTAACCAATCGCCGCGGTCAAGCGAAACAGGGTTTCCAAACGCAACTGAAATCGCCTAGACGAACGCCATGAGCACGCGCACGACCTCCGACAAGGCCGATCCCCCGATCGAATCCCGCGCCGACCTGATTGGCGTTTTTGCGGGCGGCGAAAAGCCGCCTGAACGCTGGCGGATCGGCACCGAACATGAGAAGTTCGTTTACCGGACGAGCGATCATCGCGCGCCATCCTATGATGAACCGGGCGGCATCCGTGACCTGCTGATGGCCCTGACCCGCTATGGCTGGGAACCGGTGATGGAAGGCGACAATGTCATCGCGCTATCCGGAAGCGACGGCACTGTCAGCCTTGAGCCGGCCGGGCAGCTCGAGCTGTCTGGCGCACCGCTTGAAAATCTCCACCAGACCTGCGCCGAAACCGGGCGGCACTTAAAGCAGGTGAAGGAAGTCGGCGCCGAAATGGGCCTTGGTTTCCTGGGCCTTGGCATGTGGCCCGACAAGACCCGCGCCGAGCTGCCGATCATGCCCAAGGGCCGTTATGCGATCATGCTGCGCCACATGCCGC
>CXWL01001173.1_pt1 | contig 54879 bp, 54 predicted proteins | sample 590931 | NCBI WGS metagenome assembly CXWL01 (sample SAMEA3498368, study PRJEB10139) | groundwater metagenome | biome: water well; material: biofilm material | place: Germany | collected 2015-04-27 | reverse complement strand
TTGAGCCGGAATCGGTGGTCGGCTTCAGCCGGAACCGGTGGCTGGCATCGCCGGAATACGCAAGAAGCCATTGGTCAGCCGCGTAAAGCGGCGCATGGACATCCGCATGGTGAGGTTCTGGCGCTCCACAATCGACGTAGAGACGTGCGATGGGTCAGGCGTGCCGCAGACGTACTCCTTCTTGATACTGGTCACCGTGGCGGGGCTGTAGCGCACCGACGCGGGGGCGTGCCCTTCGTGCGCGACGCCGTAGTGCTTCTCCAGCATTGCGTAGTCAACGTTTGAACCGAAGGCATCGGCCACGGCATTCAGGTAGAGACGGTTTCCGTCCGTGGTGAGCTGCACACGGTTCACGATGCGGTCGGCCACGTCGTTCATGAAGAAGTTGGCATAGCCGGCGTCACGCGCACCGACGAGGAACGAAACGATCAGCTCGGTGTCGGGGTCAATCGCCGTCCAGGTCCATTACATCGCCCCAAACGTCCTTCTTGTCTGCCGGAACGTTCTTCGCCTTCGGGCCGACGAAGGGCCGGATCTCATCGCACTCGATACGGTTGGAACGAACGTTGCGAACCTTCTCGTCCTGGAACAGGTCACACGCCTTGCCGAGATCAACGAGCAGCTTTGAAACGGTCACCTTCGCGACTCCAGTCATGCGTACCGTGGCACGAATGGAATTTCCTTCGACCAAGCAGGCGACCACGACGCGGCGCTTTTCGATCGTGAGCTTGTTCATGATGGTATATCATGCATGAGCGCTCAAGCATTTCAAGGGCGAAAATCGGGCGGCGCTAAGGTTCTTTATTTCGTTGCTAGACCACGCTAAGAACACCTTAGCCAAACGGGTATATGATGCTCGGGTCGTAAAAACGCAAAAGCGGAGGTCGGGTCGTTTCCGTGCCAGGAAACCCGACGCTCCGCTCATGAGCAAAGGAAGGTGATGTTTATGAGAATCGTAGCCCCCCGCGAGGGGGGCACCCTTCTTTTGTTCTAGTGCATGATACTCACTTCGACCAGTATTTTCAAGGGTTTTCTACCATGAACGACACCACCATGAACACCAACTACGCGGCGGTTTTGGCTGATCTGGAGCGGAAGCGGTCCGAGCTGGATTCGGCAATCGCCGCCATTCGGGCGGTCATCGGAGCCACGGGCGGTGCAACCTCTTCTGTGGCAGGCGAACAACCTAAAACTTTGTCGTCGACGCCGCTCGGAACAATGCACGGATCAGTACAGCTTCGATCGGATGCCTTCATAGGCCTGAGCATCGCCGAAGCCTCAAAGAAGTATCTCGGGATGGTGAAGGCGCCAGTATCCACGGCGAGCCTAATTGAAGCCCTGTCTAAGGGCGGGATACCCACTCCCGCCTACAACACCGTTTATGCCGTGTTGTCTCGCCAGGAACGCCAGTCTGGAGATATTTTCAAGCTACTGCACACAAAGGAATGGGCACTTCCAGAGTGGTATGGGGGGAAGATCCCCAAGCAGCGCAAGGCTACGAGTACGACTGAGGAGGCTTCGGAGGCTAGCGAGTAGATCCGAACGGGGCAAGAGATGGCCGAACAGATCAACAGGCTTATCGCTCAGGTGATTGCCTGTGAGGACGAAAGAAAGGTGCGCGCTCTTATCGCCCGTACCCTTTTGCAAGAACCGGGATCCGAGAAGCATGAGGCTCTCGTGAGCTATTGGAAGAAGTCCCGCGAGGAGCAATACGGGGGGCCGAATTGGAGCAGGACAGCTGTTCCGCCCCCTCAATCAAAGCCTTAAGACGCACTTCACGCTCTACCGGTTCAAAGCCGTCAAGGATCTCTGTCACCAGATCCGCCATCTTCTTGGCGCTTCCTTCGAGGCTCTTCATGGCCTTCTCCTTTGCCTTACGTTCACCATGCCAGCCTATTGCCAGCCCTGTTGACTACCAGTCAACACCACAAGTATCACACGAGATACCTTCTACTCTCACCTCTACTTCGTGTAATACATCACATTACACAGTCACTAGACGTGGCCTCAGCCCCCTTGGCCCATCTTGTCTTCGCCGCCTCACTAGCTATCTCACTGCGTCTTGTGGCACTTAACGCGTCTTTTCTGGCAGTGCCTCCTTTGAGACCGCCTAGCCTTCCAAGGGCTACGGCGGCAGGATTCTTGACTTTTTCTGTGGGGCTGGCAGTCACCTGTTGGACGATAGAGAAGGCCAGTTCGTTGATGTCTCTGCTTGAGCGTTTAGGCATCGCTCATCGTCGCATGCGCTCTATTTCGCGTCAAGCGCGTTCGACAGCGCGCCCGTTTCAAACTAGCCCACTACCCACCGGTTCCGCCTCCCGCTACCCGGTTGCCGATGTGAATCTCGATGGATTCACCGGCGCCCACGCTGAGTCCCTTTTCTGCCACGCCTGCTTTGAAGGATCGCGGCACGTGAGGGGAACGGCTCCCAGGGCGGTGTTCCGCGAAAACCCCGCCCTCCGTGCCAGCCGGGTGCACCCCGGCGTGGTCCTTCGGGAATAGGTTTACGCGATTGCTCGACTTCGGCAGGTCCTGAGCCAATGCCGGTCCAGCCACCGCGAGGGTAACCGCCAGAAGAACCAGCAAGCCGGTCCATAGATTCCGTGATTTCATGAGTCCATCCTTCATCCCGGACGGCTCAGCGCGCCCCATTCCAGGCAGCTAGAGCGCCGTGATCGAGAGTGAGAGAATGTCCGAACAGCCCTCGCGTATGCGCTGAAGCACTGCGGCCTCGGGTTCACGGCTCATCTGAATGCGTGCGCTCGCTGCCTCGGCCCCCGCAAAGACCACGTTCTCGGCCTGTCCGATGTTGATTCCTGCGAGCTTGAGTTCACTGAAGACGTGAGCCAGAACACCGACGCGGTCGCGATGCCGAACGGTCAGAAGGTGCGTGGCAGGCGTCCGATCCGCCAGATTCACGGCGTTTGGTATCTGTCCCGTGGTCTTGAAAACGCGAATGATGCGGACCGTTTCCTCCGCGATCGCGTTCTGAGCCTGCTCCGTGGAAGCGCCCACATGGTGAGTCCCGACCACACCCCTGAACTTCATGATGGGATCCTCGAAAACACCGGCACCACCTTCCGGTTCGCGGGAGAAGACGTCGAGTCCCGCGCGCACCCCCCGGTCTCGGACCGTCGCGAGCAGTGCGGCCTCATCGACAACTTCTCCGCGGCTCGTATTCACGAAGTAGGCGCCCGCCCGCATGGCGCCGAAGAACGCGGCATCGAGAAGGCCCCGTGTTTCCTTGGTCAGAGCCAGATGAACGCTCACGACGTCCGCAGCCATCGCCACCTCGTGAATCGATCGCGCCGCGGTAACCCCCAACTCTCGTGCCGACGCTTCATTCAGAGAACGAGAGAAGGCGACCACGCGCATGTCGAAGGCCAGGGCGCGGCGGATCACTTCCCTGCCAATGGGGCCGAGCCCCAGCACCCCAAGCGTACGCCCGGCGAGGCCGCGCGCCTTTCCGTACTCAGCTTTCTTCCAGACGCCGAGGTTCAGGTCCGCGGTCTGCTCGGTGATGCGCCGATCCAGGGCGAGAATCAACCCGAACGTCAGTTCCGCCACGGCGATCGCGTTCTTGCCGGGGCAGTTCGACACGGCAATGGCCCGCGCAGACGCGGCTTTCAAATCGATGGTGTTAACGCCGGCGCCCGCCCGGACGATCAGGCCGAGTCGCCCCGCCCGCTCGATCTCGGAGGCAGAGACCTTGGTCGAGCGAACGACGAGAACATCCGCGGACGACTCCGAGAGGCGCGCGCCCAGGGAATCGCCCGCGAGTTCGGGCTCGTAGAGCACTTCGCAACCCACGGCCCGCAAACCGGCCAGACCCGTTTCCTCGAACTTATCGGCGACTAGAACCTTCACCGTGACGTGACCTCCGTGAGTGTGTACGGCAGAATGAACCTGGGACCCGAAGATACTAGCGATGGGCGGCTCGCGACCGGTCATGCCGGCCTATGATCCGTCCATGGTCCTATCCAAAGCCGAACTCATCGCCTCGTTGCAGAACGAAGTCCGCCTCGTAGGTCACCTGGTGAGCAAGGCGGCCCCCGCGCATCTTGACTACCGACCCAGCGCATCCCAGAGAAGCACGATGGAACTGGTTCGCTACATCAGCATGATGGGGCCGACCATCATTCGCTGGAGTCTCGCCGACACGAGCGACTTTGAGATCTGGACCAAGGCGGCGGCGTCCTCGAAGGAGAGGAGTTTCGAGGAGGCCAAGGAGGCGATCGCGGCACAACACGCCGAGTACGCGGACCTGCTGGCTGAGCTGACCGACGCCGACTTCCGTGCCGAGGTCAACGATTTCGACGGCAACAAGACGTCGCGCGGCGCCTTCCTGACCAACCTCGTGCTCGGTGGATGTGCCGCATACCGCATGCAGTTGTTCCTCTACCTCAAGGCCAGCAGCGCGCCCGGGATCAATTCCGCGAACTTGTGGTCGGGCGTAGACACGCCCACTCCGGCGTAGAAGCCTTGGTCCGCATTCCATGATCGACAGGATGCGGCAGGCCTAGGCTGGTGGGGCTTCCGGTCATCTCGCCGGAAAGGCTGAAAGACCTGGTGGACGGGCGTCAGGTGACCGTTATCGACGTGAACTCCGACGAACGCTTTCAGCAGGGCCACGTTCCGGGAGCGCTTCATCTAGACGGGGCCGAGTACACGGAGGCCGACCTCCCCACCGACAAGGCCTCGCCTGTGGTCTTCTATTGCTCGAACGCGCTCTGCCGGAAGGCGCCGAACGCGGCGAAGCGCGCCAGGAAGATGGGCTACACCGACGTCAAGGTCATGGCTTCGGGAATCAAGGGATGGGTGGCAACGCGCCTTCCCACGGAGAGCAGTACTTCCTGAATCGTCGGGCGCAAGGGCAGAGCCGCTGACTCCGCCTATCGCCCCGAGACGCGGATCGGGAACGCTTCGGGGTCCCATTGGTCGGACCATTCTGACAATAGGACGATCTGCTCAAGGCGACCGGCCTCCTCACAAAAGTGGCGTACCCCGGCCACAGCAGCCATAATGGTCGAAGGACTGGCGCTCCCTCGGTAGAGTCTTTCTGCGTAAGTGGTAATACAAGTCTTGACATCGTGTCAGCAATGGTCGTATAAGCGACATTATCCTGTGTTCGGCAATTGCGGACGACGAAAGGCCGCCGAGCCCAACCGGCTGTCCGCCCTATCCCCAACGACCGAGGAGATGAAGATGAAAACCATGTGCCACGCGTTGATCCTCGTATTGACCCTTCTGGTTCCTGCCTCTGTGCAAGCCCAGAGCGCCCGCGGGACAATCACGGGTCGCGTTGTCGACGCTTTGGGAGGGGTCCTCCCCGGAGCCTCGGTCAAGGTCACCAACCTCACGAGAAATACCTCGGTCTCCGCGGTCACCAATGGCGAAGGCCGGTTCCAGGTCAGCGATCTCCCGCCGGGCAGCTACCTGGTGACGGTCGAGCTCCAGGGCTTTTCGAACTACGTTCAAGACCAGGTCCAGGTCAAAGGCGATCAGACCGTTGATCTGCCCATCGCCCTCGCGATCGGGGCCGCGTCCGAGAGCATCACGGTGACAGGTTTTCGTGAAAGCCTGCAGCAATCCCTGGACCTCAAGCGCGAGGCGGTCCACTCGCGGGAGAGCATCGTGGCCGAGGACATCGGCAAGATGCCGGACCTCAACCTGGCCGAAGCCATCCAGCGCGTGCCCTCGGTAACGATCGACCGTCAGGGCGGCGAAGGTCGCCAGGTCTCACTGCGCGGCCTGGGCCCGAACTTCACTCGCGTCACCCTGAACGGCATGGAGGTGCCCGCCTCGACCAGCGGCCTTGACAGCGTCGGGGGAACCAACCGTGGCCGCGCCTTCGACTTCAACGTCTTTTCATCCGATCTCTTTACGCGCATTGACGTCAGCAAGACTTCCACGGCTGCCATCGAAGAAGGCGGAGTCGCGGGAACGGTCGAGCTCTATACCGCGCGCCCGTTGGACAAGCCCGGGTTCCACACGACCTTGTCCGCGCAGGGCGGCTACAACGACCTGTCGGAGAAATCGGACCCGCGCCTCACCGGTACCTTGAGCGCGACAAACGAGGCACGAACGTTCGGCTTCCTGGTGTCCGCCGCCTACACCGGGCGAAGCGCGTACCAGGACGGCTTTGGAACGGTGCGTTGGGGCATTCCGGACCGCCCCTTTGCCGGAAACAGAACGAGCCTCAGCACGGCCACGCTGAATTCGGTCTGGTACCCGCGCCTGCCCCGCCAGGATAGCTTCCGGCACGTTCAAGACCGCCTGGGCCTGAGTGGGGCCGTCCAGTTCCGCCCGAGCAGCCGATTTGAAGTCGGCGCGAACTGGGTCCGCTCCAAGTTCGAAGCCACGATCAACAGCTACAACTCCTTCGCGGAGTTCCGGCGCAGCGGCGCTTTCGGCTTCAACGTGATCACGCCGAACACTGTCACCCTGGACAGCGCGGGCCAGATTGCCCTCGCCGGAAACTTCGACGGCGTCGGGTTGCGGACGGAAACCCGTCAGGCCGATGACTCGACCACGTTCGACCAGTACACTTTCGATGCCCGATTCAACCTCACCGATCACCTGATCCTGACCGGTATGGCCGGACGGGCCGAGTCGAACTACGTGGGAGAAATCTTCCGCGCCAACATCGAAACGAGGACAGGAACCAACTTCACCTACGACTTCACCCGCAACCCGAATGTGGCGACCATGAAGTTCGACATCGACGTCACGGATCCGAGCAAGTACGTCATCTTGAACGATGAGCAGCTTCGCCGGTTCGGCGTGGACCGGACGAACAACACCGCCCGACTTGATCTGAAGTGGTTCGTCGACAGCGGCGCGCACGTGGTGAACTTCGGCGGGATCTACAACGATCGCGAGGTTGACAGCACCCAGGGCGATCGCCCGTCGCTCGATCCGCGGGACATCAATTCTCTGACCCGAGTCTTCAACTATGTCGATGCGGGCAACTTCGGCAATGCCACCACCCTCAACTTCCTGGTTCTGGATGTGGCGAAGGCCATTCCGGCATATGGCCTGGCTCCCCATGTCACGAGGCGTGGCCCGGGCATCCAGACCTGGACTGTTATCGAGAAGACGGCGGGCGCATACGTGGACTACAACCTGAAGACTGTGGTCTCCGGGCGTGGCTTCCGGTCGAACGTTGGCCTTCGCTACGTAAACACCAAGACCGAGGCCACCGGCTACCTGAGCGCAACTCTGCCGAATACCGAGACGAATTCCTACAACAACCTGCTGCCCTCGGTGAACGTGGCGTTCGATGCCACTCCGAATGTGGTTCTCCGCGCCAGTGCGGGCCGCACCATGACGCGCGCCGACCTCTCGAGTCTGGCGCCCACCAAGAGCTACTCCGATGTGAATTTCTCGGTGGCCGGCGGCAACTCCCAGTTGAAGCCCTTGAAGGCTGATGCCTTCGACCTCGGCGCTGAGTGGTACTTCGCCGATCAGGGTGTCCTCGCCGCCACGGTCTTCTACAAGGACATCAAGAGTTTCATTTCCTCCCCCCGCACCAGCGAGCCTCTGCGCCAGGAGGACTATGCGGCGGTGGCGGCCGTCTACCCGAGCCAGCCGAGGCTCCTCGACCCGAGCTTTATCTGGACCTACAGCACGTCCTCCAACGTCGACGGCACAACCCTGAAGGGCTTCGAGGTCGCGTACCAGCAGGCCTTCAAGTTTCTGCCCGGGGCCCTCGCCAACCTCGGCTTCGTCGGTAACTACGCCTACGTGGATGCGATGACGGAGGTGCTCCGCGGCGGCGCCACGGTTAGGGTGCCGCTGACCAACCTCTCCAAGCATTCCTGGAACGCGACCCTCTACTATGAAGCGAGGAAGTTCGGCACGCGCCTTTCCGTCAACAAGCGTGATGACTACATCACCAGCAACAACGGCCAGAATGGCAACGTCTCCGAGGCCACGACAGGCCCCGTCCGGTATGACCTCAGCGCCTCCTACCACCTCACTGACCGGTTCACCTTGACTCTGGAAGGCGTCAATCTCACGAATGAGACCGAGCGTCTTTACACCACCGGCGATGGCACGATGAATCTGATGCGCGAGTTCAACACGTCGGGCCGCCAGTTCTTTCTCGGTCTGCGTGCTCGCTTCTAGAGCGCGGCTGCGGACACCAAAGCCCCCGGAACGGGGGTCGCCCGGAGGCCGGGTCTACACCACGGAGTAAAAGAGCAAGAAACAGATAGTCGCGTTTCTTCGCGCTGCGTATGTTGGGCATCCCTCTAGACCACTGGTGGTTTCAGGAGGTCGATGGAGAGCCCTCAACTTGAAGCAAGAACCTCGTTCCGTTTCCCGAATGCAATGGTGGCCTGCCCTCTTCACCGCGGCCGCGCTGCTTGGAGGGTTCAGCGGAACCACCGCAGCGCAGACCGAGGTGGAAGAAGCACGGACCCGGCTCACCATCCCTCGAATCGAGCGAGCCCCGCGACTCGATGACTTCGACGGCATGAAGCCTGTGGGCGTGGCTCTCGAGATGTCAAGAGCGGAGGGCCTGATCAACCGGCTGCCGCGAGACGGTGCGGTGATGAGCGAGCGCACCGAGGTCTATTTCGGCTACGACGAGAAGCAACTTCATGCCGTTTTCGTGTGTTTCGACTCGGATCCCTCGGGAATCCGCGCTCACCTGAACGGCCGCGACCGCGTGCCGGAGTCGGAGGACAGCGTGGCCCTGCAGATCGACACGTTCAGGGATCACAAACACGCCTACGGGTTTCAAACCAACGCTCTTGGAGTCCAACAGGACGGCCTCTGGACGGAAGGGAAGGGCTGGGATCTTTCCTTCGACACCGTGTGGCGCACCGACTCGAAACGAACGGACGAGGGATACATAGTTCTGGTGAGCGTGCCCTTCAAGAGCCTCCGCTTTCCGCGCGAGAGCCTGCAGAGCTGGGGCTTTCTCGTGTTCCGCGGCATCGCGCGAAGGAACGAGGAGGGTTTCTGGCCTGCCTACTCCACTCGAATCGCCGGACGCATGAACCAGGCGGCGTTGCTGGAGGGCCTCAGGGATGTTTCGCCGGGAAAGAACGTACAGGTGGTTCCCTACCTGAGCGCGCGCACGTTCCGCGCCCTCGGAATCGATCCGCGACTGGGCGGGCGCCTCATCAAGATGCCCGGCGAGGCCGAGACAGGCGCCGATGCGAAGGTCGTGCTGAAGGACAGTCTCAGCCTCGACCTGACCGTGAACCCCGACTTCAGCCAGGTCGAGTCCGACGAGCCTCAGGTGACCGTGAACAAGCGTTTCGAAACGTTTTTTCCGGAGAAGCGCCCCTTCTTCCTGGAGAACGCGAGCTACTTCGACACGCCGATTCAACTGCTCTTCTCGCGCCGGATCGCCAGTCCCGATGTCGGAGGCCGGCTGACCGGCAGGTTGGGCGGCGTCGCCCTTGGGGCTCTGATCGTGCGCGATCAACCCGGGTCAGCCGCCGCCGCGAGTGTCCTGGTCCTTCGTGTCAACCGTGATTTCGGCAGGGAGTCGAGTGTTGGAGCGTTCGCGAGCAGCCGCGAAGTCGATGGCGATACGAACCGCGTGGCCGGCCTCGACGCACGGCTGAAGTTCGGAGCGAACTGGTTCGCGACACTGCAGGCGGTGGCAAGTACCACCCGGGAAGCCGGGAAAGGGGACCTCGACGGGCCGGCTTATCGGGCAACCGTGTCGCGCGCGGGCCGGCGGTTGACCTACACCGCCGACTTCAACGATCGCAGCCCGGAGTTCCGGACGGCTCTCGGTTTCATCGAACGGACAGACATCCGTTCTTTGGACCAGACAATCGCGTACAGGTGGATGCCCGCGTCATCGGGGCTGCTTTCCTTCGGACCGGAACTCGCGGTGAGTGAAGTGCGCGATCACGGCAACGATCCCCTCGACCGGGCGCTCACCCCGAAGTTCTCGTTCGAATGGCCAGGGCTCACGAAGCTCTCCCTCTTCTACCAGGACGCCCGGGTTCGCCTGCGGCCTGAGGAGGTGCCTTCGGTGAACCGGCGTCTCGCCTTCACCCAGGATCGCGCGGGTTTCGAGTTCTCCACGAGCTTCACGAGATCGCTGACCCTCACGGTGAGGGGATCAACGGGAGACGGGATCAACCTGGCTCCGGCCGCCGGGGCCTCGCCCCGGTCGGGGGAACTCCGTGACCTGAGCGCCGCCGCCGAGGTCCGACCGTCGACGCGCCTCAGTCTCACCGCAAGCTACCTTCTGACGCGCCTCCGTGATGTCGCGGCCGGTCCCATCTTCACCGACCACATCCTTCGCGGCCGCTTGAACTACCAGTTTTCGCGGGCCCTGTCGGCGCGCGCGATCGTCCAGTACGACAACCTCAAGGCCGCCCCGAGTCTCACGTCTCTTGAAGGCCGCCGCAACCTGAACATCGATGTTCTCTTCACGTACCTGAAGACGCCGGGAACCGCTCTCTATATCGGCTACAACAACAATCTGCAGGATCTCGACGCGGGCCCGGGGCTCGGCCCGAACGGGCGCACCGCACGCCGCCTCCTGAGTGATGGCCGCCAGGTCTTCTTCAAAGCCTCCGTCCTGCTTCGACGTTAAGAAAGGACCCCGGCCGGCCGTCGAACCGTTCTGAGTGACCAGGGGAACAATCCGCGACTCAAACGCGTTCTCCCAGTAACGACGGCCCCAACCCGGAGACACCTTGCTCAACACCGACTGGTTTCGAACCGATCTGAAGCAGGCGGTGCGCGCGCTGAGGCGTCGCCCCGGCAGCAGCGCTGTCGCCATCCTGACTCTGGCCGTGGGTCTTGGCGTCAACACCGTGGTCTTCAGCGCGATCAACGCTCTGGTGTTCCGTCCGCTGGACCGTGCCGGCGCGGATCAGGCCGGGTGGCTGTTCGCCGGACCGCGCACCCAACCTCTCGAAACTGTTCCCCTGCCGCTGTTCGAAGCGATCGAGCGCAATGCCCGAACCCTCGAGGCCGTGGCCGCGGAGGGCCGAACGCCCATTGCCTACGGCCGTCTGGCCGAGGTGCGCCAGATCTGGGGCCTTCTCGTCTCGCCAGCTTACTTCGCGGTCATTCCTCCCGAGATCATTCTGGGCCGTCCTCTCTCTGAGGATGACGCCCGCGATCCCGATCTCGCCGTGGTGGTGAGCGAGCGCTTCTGGCGCAGGCACCTCGAGGCGAACCGCGCCCTCCCTGCGCTGAGCGTGACCCTCAGCGGGAAACCGGCACGTGTGGTCGGGGTGATGCGCGAGGGCTTTCAGGGTCCGGGCGGGCTCTTCGAACCGGACGTGTGGGCTCCTCTCGCCGCTCGCCGGGCTCTGGGATTGTCCGTCGAGTATGACGACGCCAAAACGCCATGGCTGACCATGGTCGCACGGGTTCGTGACGGGGTGATGCCGGCGGCCGTGGCCGTCGATGTGCTGCCGATCGTCAAGGAGTTTCGCGGCGGTGATGCGGCGGTCGCGCAGGTACAGTTTCACCGACTCGCCGATGGGCACCCTGAAGCCCGAGCGCTTCGTCCGGTGGCGGCTCTTGGATTGGCCGCGGTCGCCGTCGTGCTTCTCATCGCCTGCTTCAATGTCGCGGGCCTGCTTCTGGCTCGGTCCGCCGAGCGACAGGGTGAGCTGGGCGTGAGAGCGGCCATGGGAGCAAGTCGGGGGCGCCTCATCCGGCAGCTCCTGACCGAGGGCCTCGTCCTCTCAGGCCTCGCCGGCTCGCTGGCCCTGTTGCTCGCGCACTGGAGCGCGTCACTTCTGTCCACCTTCTCACTGCCGGCGCCGATCCCCCAACGACTGCATTTCGCAACCGACGCACGCCTGGTCGCCTTCGCGATTGTCCTGTCCCTGGTGGCCGCGGTGGTGCCGGCGATCGCTCCGGCCTGGCACCTTTGGAAGACCGATGTCGCGCGCCTGGTGCGAGGGAGCGCCCAAGGATCCGTAGGAGGCCGGCCGCAGGCGCGGGCGCGTCGGGTGTTTCTCCTGGTGCAAGTGGCGGGCTCCACGGTCTTCCTCATCGCCGCTGTGATCTTCGGCAGGAGCTTCGTGGCCAGCAGCGCCAGGGACGTTGGCTTCAACGTCAAGAATACCGCGGTGATGATTGTCGATCCAGGACACTATGGTTACGACGCGTCCCGGGCCCGTGAACTGGTTGAAGAGCTCACCCGCCGTCTCGAACGACGTCCTGATGTGGCCTCCGCGGGTTTCGCCGACCGGGTCCCCTTCTACGTGGGTTACCCAAAGAATCTACGTGTGGTCACTGCCGCTGTGCCCTGCGAGGGCTCCGCCTGCCCCAGCGCCGAGCTGTTCTCCGTCGATCCCCGATACTTCACCGCCATGGAGATTCCTTTGCGGTTGGGCCGGTGGTTCGATCCGCATAGCGCGCAGGACAAGGACGCGGTGATCATCTCAATGGCCGCGGCCGAAAAGTGGTGGCCTGGGCAGAACCCCGTTGGCCAGAGCTTCCGCGACGGCGCTCGCTCCGCGCGGGAGCGGGTGGTGATCGGGGTGGTGACAGACGCTTCGGTTCGCTCTTTGAGCGGCGGCCTTCCCTCCCCCACGATCTTCCAGCCTGTCTCCGCAACGACCTTCGAAGAGCCGGTCACCATCGTGGTCCGCGCCCGAGCGGCGGCCACCGACCTCCTTGGTCCCATGCGCGAAGCTCTCAATAACATCGCCCCTGGCCTGCCCCCGCAGTCGATCGAAACCATGGAGCAGAAGTTGGCGCTGCCGCTCTGGCCGGTGCGCACCCTCGCGGGGTTCTTCGGTTTGTGCGGCGGGCTCGCGGTGTTGCTTGCCAGCGTGCGCCTCTTCGGCGTGACGCATCTGGTGGTGGCTCAACGGACGCGCGAGTTCGGTGTCCGCCTGACGCTCGGCGCATCCAGCGCCGATCTGCGCAGCCTGGTTATCGTCGAGGCGTTGCGGCTGGTTGGACCAGGCATCGCCATCGGCGGCCTCCTGGGGGGTGCGCTCGGTGTCGTCACTGGATCCCGCATGATGGGGATCGAGTCTGCCGGGCCCGCTGTACTCATTGGAACCCTGGTGCTGCAGACCGCGATTGTGGTGGCCGCGAGTTGCTACCCCGCCTGGAGGGCGTCGAAAGTGAATCCGCTCGTCGCCCTGCGGGCCGAGTAGTCCCTCGGGTTTCAGCGTGGTTCGAGGTTCAGCCGAAGTCCCGCGCGAACGAGCCGAGGCGCGCCAAGTGTGGTGACCCCCGTGCGCCCGACCTCGTAACGCCGGTCAAATACGTTTTCCGCGGCGGCGAATAGTTCCACGGACCTGGAGACGCGCCGAGCGACGAAGAAGTCGAGAACAAGATATCCGCCGAGGCCGAGCTGGTTCTGATCGTCATCGAACTGCCCATCGCTCACGCGGCCCTGAACCGACACCGTGAGCGGCTTTGTCGAGTACCGCGCCTGGAACGTCGCCTGGTGCCGGGCCACCTGCGGCAAGCGCAGGCCTTCGAGGGCGCGATTCGCGGAGAAGCTGAGAACCGTCGAGTCAACGAAGAGATAACCGATGTTCATCGAGACCGCTTTCGTCGCCCGCAACTCCGCTTCAACCTCGACGCCGCGCGAACGCGTCCGGCCGAGATTCCGACGCTCGCGGGTGATGAGGTCAGGGGTCGCCTGCTGCGTCACATTCGCGACCGGACCCTCGAGCTCGCTCCAGAAGACCGAACTGCTGACGAGGAGGCGCCCCTTCATTCCCGAAATCCTCGCCCCGACCTCGCCCCCGGTCAGCCGCTCGGCTACGAGGCCATCGTTCGCGAGTGTCACCACGCTGCCCACCCGGAACGAGCGGTAAAGCTCGTTGAGCGTCGGAGCCCGAAATGCTTTGTAGGTGGAGGCGGTCAGGGTCAGGCGCGAATCTGCGCGGAAGAGCAGACCAAGGCGGGGGCTCCACGCCGTTTCGCTCCGGGGAGCAAAGGCCCGAGCGACGCTCTGGTTGGTCGCGAGCGGTGTTGTGACGCTTCGCCCGTCGAGGTTGCACCATCGATCGACCCGTGCGCCGAGGGTGAGGATCGCCCGGCCGCCGATCACGAGCGTGTCCTGACCGAAGAGCGCGTACGATCGCTCCCGACCGCCTGCGGTCAGCGCAGTGATGTCCCTTCCTCCGCTCACCACCACCTCATCGCTGTGGCCACGCACATCCTTGAGCTCGGCGCCGGCAACCAGAGTGTGGTTTCGGAGAACCCGCCCCGACCATTGGAGAGACGCGCCGAACTGTCTCGCGGGGGTGCGCTGGCGTCGCGTCAGAGACTCTGTATTCCGCAGGGCGGCCACCGCCGAGAAGGTCTGGTTATAGGTCTGGGAGCCGAGGTATGAACGAAGCCCGAGGCGCCCAGCTCTTGAAAACTCTCGCTCAAGGCCCAGGGACAGGTGCCGCAATGAGGTGTCGTTCTTCTGCAGAGGCGTGCCGTTCTCGCGCGATTCGCTGAAGAGCGAGCCCCGGATGAAGGCACGGCGGTCCGCGCGAGCCGTCTCCGCGATCCGCAGGTCGAGGGTCTTGTAAGCGACGCCGGCATTCGTGTCGACGCGGCCGCGCTCAAGCTCATCAACCATGACGTAACCGCCGGAATGGAACAACTCGGCCGCGATCTGTGCGCTGAGCGGCCCGAACTGCCGGCCGGCAAAGACCGATCCGGTGGCCGAGTCCTGGCCGCCGTAGGACACGTCCGCGAAGAGCGTGTTCTCCGCGGTTTCTCGAGGGATCAGGTTGATGACACCACCAAGCGCGTCCGTCCCATAAAGGCTCGATGCGCCGCCCCGGACCACCTCCACGCGGTCGATCGCGAGGCGCGGCGTCCGGCCCCAGTAGACCCAACCACCGAAGGGATCATTGAGAGGAATGCCGTCGCTTAAGACCGCGGCCCGGCTCGCTCCACTCGGCCCCACGCCACGCAAGGAAACACCTTGCGCCGTGGGGTTCGCGGTACGGCTTCCGCTCCGACGGAAGAGGGAGAAACCGGGGACCTGGCGCAGGGCGTCGTCGAGGGTTAGGGCCGCGGCAGCACGAAGGTCGTCGCCCGACACAATCGAAACGCTGGCGACCGTATCGCTCACTCGCTCGGTCCGGCGCTCGGCCGTGACCGTCACTTCCTCCACCAGGCTTACGCGCCCCGAGGGAACCTGGGCGTTCGGCATGGCAGGGTCCGCCTTTGCCTTCTCCGTCTGCGGCGCAGCGGAACACAGGAATGCGATCAGAACGCGGAAGATCACTTGGCCTCGTGCTCGTGCTTCCTGGTCTTGAGGCTCAACTCCTCAGGAGTCAGGGGGCGCGTCTTGAAGTCGAATCGGAGCAGCTCGGCTGGCGTAGACCCCACATTCTCAAGAGTCACGCGCTGGCCAGCGCCAACCCACTCCGACCGCCCGAGGCTCACCTTGAGAGGGACCTTCGCCCCTTCGCTCCTCGTAGAGACGAGGTCGAGGTCGGCGAGGGCCACGAGCAGCGCCGGTTCGCCATCCTTGGTGGCGACCGTCAACGGCTTCCCGGCAACGCCGATCAGCCGGGTGATCCGTACCTGCTCATTGTCGAAATGCATCTTCTCGACATTCTCACCCTCGGGGTAGGCCTCCCGGAAGAACCGGCCCTTGAGGCTCAATTCGTTCTTCGGCTCCGTCTTGAATTCCACCCGCAAGAACTCGCTCGGCAGGTCCGAGGTGTTCACGACGTCGTGGAGCTCCTGGATGCCGAAGTGGATGCGGAAGCTTCCGGCCTTCGTCGCTCCTCGGGTGACCGCCCCGTACTCCTGGTCGAGATGGTTGAAGACGACGGGCCCGCCGTCGTTGAGGTAGACATAGGCGGCCGCGGTGGGGTTGTGGTCATGGGCGACGATCCTCTCGTGCGGCGCATAACGCACACGCACTACCCTGACCCATTCGTTCTCCGACTGGAGCCTGTACGCTTGCGGCGCCACGACCAGGGCGTCCTGGGCCAGTGCGCCCGTGGCCAATAGATTGAATAGCATTGCCAGACGGAGAGTTTTCATCGGATGTTCGAAGCCTTTCGAGTGTTTGAGGGTCGCTAGGACCAATCTGCTCTGCCCTTAGACTTAAGGACGGACAGAAGCGACAAAGGACGCAGGAATATGCAGATCGAAGCTCACGGAACCCGCGAGCCTCAGAGCATCCTCCTGGAGGCGGAAGGGGATTGATCTGATGGGAAAGGCCGACCTCCTCGACCGGGTGGCACAAGGGTTGATACTGTTGGCGGGCGGGTTTTCGCTGGCCTTCGGGCTCTTCATGCTTTCCGATCCGTTCGGCTGGTATGAGCTGATCGACACCGTCAAATTCACAGGCCCGCCCAACCAGCACTTCATCCGCGATATCGGGCTCGCCTATGTCATAGCCGGATTGATGCTCGCCTTTGCCGGGCGCAACCCGAACGTGCGATGGCTGGCGGCATTTTCGGGGAGCCTGTGGCTGGCTCTGCACGGAGCACTTCACATCTGGGAGGTCGTGACGGGTGTCTGCGCGCCGAATGTGTTCTGGCGAGATGCCCCGGGTGTGCTGGGACCGCCACTTCTGGTCTGGGTGGCGCTGGCGATCCTGTTCGCACGGCAACGAATTACCCCGGCGGGCATTCCGAATGTGGCGTTCCTTGGAGTAGTAGACCGGTTGACGCCCGGCGAATCTGCCTACATCCACGAAGTGGCGAAAGCGCCCGGCCACGCGCTCGAGAAGCTGAAACACTTCATGCCCGCGGCGCAACACCGGCATGAGGCTCCTGCCGAGCTCTTCCATATGGCCCGGATCGGTGCGACGCTGGTTGAGGATTGCGGGCCGTGCGCGCTGACCGCGGCCCGAGGCGCCTTGTCGGACGGAGTGTCGCGCGAGGTGGTCAACGCGGCGCTCGCGGCCTCTCCGGCGGAAGGGGATCAGGCGCTGGGGTTCGCGTTTGGACAGGCCATCGCGACGCAGTCGGCGGACGCCCTGACATTGGGCGAGCAGATCGAGGCGAAGTTCGGGCGGACGGTTCGGCTCGAACTCGCCATGACGACGGCCATGGTGCGGGCGTATCCAGCGATGAAACGCGGGCTCGGCCTGACCAAGGCCTGTTCGACCACGCGTCTGAAGGTGTGACCCACCGCGACCCACGTCATCTCCTGTTCGACGAACGCGCCGATTTTGCCTCGCCCGTTTGCATGGATTGGGCCGGCTGCCATGGGATCACTGTCAGGCTCGGGGCAAACTCATCGTCTTGAGCCTCCCGCCCACAATCGTCATTGGCATCAGAACCGCCGTGAAGATGACGTGATACCAAAGGGGCACATATGGCCAGGACAGAACCGCCTTCAGCAGACCAAAGGCCAACAACAGAAAGCCGAGGGCCAGCGGCGCACGGTTGTGTTCCCCGGCGATCCGGGCGGCCAGAAGTCCGGAGATCACCGAGACCATTGAACCCAGAGCAATATGGATGAGAAGAAGCCTCGTGTGCGCTGTGAACTGACCGCCGTTGGTGACAGCCGCTTCGAAGGCGAGTTGATGAACGCCGTACCCCTCCGGCCAGAGGGCCGAAAGAATCTTCTCGCTTCCGACCCACGCCACCAACCAGGCAAGGAATCCGGCAACAACGCCCGAAATGATTCGTACCATGGACTTGATCTCTCCCTTGCCTCAGGAATCCGATAGCTCAGACAGCCTCTGGGCTTAGTCTCCGGCCTGCTGTGACCACTCCTCGAGCACGGGATGTATGGCCTTCAGGGCCTCGAAGAGGTCGACTAACTTCTTCGCGCCCACCCGGTCGGCCAGCGCCTTCTCGAGCTGCTTTAGCGAGTTGAGGGCGTGGATGAATGTCTCGCCGCCCTTCTGAGTGAGGCGGATCATCCGGGCACGCCCGTCTCTCGGGTCGTCGATGTACTCGACCAACCCCTGCTTGACGAGCGGCGCGAGGGTCTGGCTCACGGCCTGCTTGGAAACCTCGGTGAGGCGGGCCAGTTCGCTGGGCCTTATTCCATCGAAGGTCAGGTGAGGCACGAGGCGAACGAGACTGGGGGGGGCCACCACCTTGCCGGCGTGGCGATTCATCTGCCCATGGGCCAGAGCATCGACCAGGCGGGCGCACGAGAGAAGGGTGTAGCCGAAGTTTCCGGCCTGCTGGCGGTGGAGTTGCGCGGTGTTCATGAGAAGCGCCTGGATCATCCTCCCGGCACGGCATGTAGTCAAGCGGGCTTGACGTTCTTTAGTCAACCATGCTTGACTATATGCATGAACTCGACCTCCCGACTTCCCCCACAGATCCGCGGCCGCCACCTCACCCTGGCCTTCCTCCTCTTGCTGATCACCTTCTCGGTGACGCACCTCCTAAGTTTTCCCGGTTCCCTCGCGCACTTCCGGCACGCCACCGGCGGCCAGAAGATCCTCGATATGCGCGCCTCATCGTCCGCGGCTGAAACCTACGAGAGGTTGTCCGCCATGGGCGAAGCTGGACGCGCTCTGTATCTGCGGCTGATCGTCACCATCGACATCGCGTTCCCGCTAGCCATGCTGGCGTTTCTGCTGGTGTTCGCTTGGTTCGCGGCGCAACGAGCGGAACTGGCGGTGTGGGCCTCACGTCTGTTGGCGCTGCCGCCGCTTCTCTACTTCGGCCTGGACCTGCTGGAGAACGCCTCGGTACTGGCGATGCTGCTTGAATATCCCCATCGGCTCGATGGCGTCGCCACGATCGTCGGCCACCTGACGCGCGGGAAGCGAGTGTCGATGATGGTGGCCTTCCTGGCGCCGGTCGCGGTAATCGCGGGCTCTCAGACCCGGAGCAATACGCGAAAGCCCCTGGCAGCGTAGTAGGACTGGGCGCCGTTGTGGTACACGAACACACGCCCATAACGTCGATCGCCGAAGAGAGCGCCGCCCTTCGCCCTCACATCGGGCGTGGTCTGGATCCAACTGGACGTCTTGATGTCGAACTCACCGAGTTCCTGAAGCTCCCGGTACTGGTCTTCCGTCAGCAGCTGGACGCCCATCGAGGTGGCCATTTCGAGCGCGCTGCTCTCGGGTTTGTGCTCTTTACGTGAGTCGCGCGCTTCGCGGTCGTAACAGACGCTCCGGCGGCCGATCGGGCTCTCCTCGGAGCAGTCGCAGAAGGTGAACTGCCCGCCTTTGCTGCGGGCGATCACGTCGGGTTCCCCGCCCGTCGTCTCCATGCCGTGGAGCGACCGGAGGGCGTCGGGATGGGCAAGGAGGCTTGTCTGGACGTCGACCCAGGCGATACCCCGATGCCGGTGCACGTGCCGCTCGAAGCGCGCCTTCAGCAATTGAATGAGCGCGTCGCGATCCTTGGTCTTCATGCTTCTCCAATCAAGAGCCAGTGCGTGCCGCCCAGGGGCGGGGAAGGTTCGTTCAGTCCATACATAGTATGTGTGGAGCTGCGGAGGAGCAAGACGGCCCCTCAGTTCAGGGACTGGATACTTTGCTCTGGGGACCGCCTGCTGGGATCGACGTATGCAGCACGCGGGAGAGACGTCCTCGAGCCACCATGCGCAGCGGCGCGGGCCCCATAACGTTGAAGGGGTAGCAGGTGACCAGAGTCAAGAGTCTTTCTGTCGAGGGGGCCAGAACATCCACGCGGGTTGGTTCGACGATCTCGATCGTCTCAATTCGATAATCGAAGATCGCTGCCGGTGTCGTCAGAGTGACGACGTCGCCCACCACAAGCTGCGCCAGGGGCAGAAACACCGTGTCGCGATGACCTGCGAGTCCGACGTTCCCGATCTCGTCTGGAAACGCGGTGTGAGAAACATGACCGACGGCCACACGCAGGGTCTTCTTGTCGATCCCCTCAGCCACGAAGGCGCGGACGCTGATTCGCGGGACCTCGATCAATCCCCAGGCTTCTTCCGTGGCCGCAATCTCTCTCAGGCTCGGCTGCGGGACCGATGGCGCGGCAGCCAACTGCCCGGAGGGACGCGACGCGGTTTTCACAACCCCGAGTCGCGCCTCCTGGCGAACGGCAAAGAGCCACGCCTCTCCTTTACCGAGCGAATAGGCTCCCAGGCACAGGACGCCCAGGGCGAAAGAGACTCGCTCTATCGTCCGAAGCGTCCTCTGCCTTCGAGTCACGCGGTGCGACGGGCCTTGAGAAGAAGGCCGGAGATGAGCGCGGCGATACCGGAGAGCGCCAGCAGGGGCCTGGGGCTCGCGGTCGAGGGAAGGGTCTCGTTGTCCTCGTTGGCGTTGCGCTCGGTCGCATCGGCGTCGCGCGCCGCAGCGGTCTCACGCTCGGTCGGGGTGACGCCGCCCTGGATCGCGGCCGGCTCGGACATCATCGAACGGTCAGGGGTCGGATTGACGAGCGGCCGATTTCGGTTGAGCTCGGCTTCGCGCTGAGCCTCGGTGGTGTCGGACGTCATCGAGTGGTCGACTTCCGGCGTCGGGCTGGTCCGATCACGGTTGACGGCAGCGGCGAGTTCGATCCGCGCGGCCTCGAACAGACCGCCGTCGAGCGGACGATACTGAACGGTCACGCGGTTGCCCTCGGCGAGGCGTGCGCTCGGCAGACCAGTGGTTGAGGTCACATTGAACTTGCGCTCCGTGCCGTCATCCATGCGAACGACGAGGGACTCGGTGGTGCTGGACACGACAACGCCCGACGTGGAGGTGGGGCTTTGAGCGGCGACGGGAACGGCAAGAGCGCCAATCATCAGCAGGACGGCGAGGTTCATTTCATTTTGGTTTACCCGATTGTTCAAAAACGGCGTTGCGGCCGACGCGGCACCCCCTAGCGGGATGCGAGCCAGCCGTAAGGCTCGAAAGAGCAATAGCGGTGCCATGCCGGTCCAATCGACCGCGGAGGAGATCTGAAGTCGATGAGCGTATGAAGGTTGATCGACCGAACTCCACGTGCCTGGCGCTCATTGAAACCCGGCATGGCTACAAGCCTGGCCGGTAGAAGGGGTCGGTGTTTGTAGAAAGACTCGATACCCGAGCCTGCTTGGGGCGCAGATGTCTGCGTCAGCCGTGTGTAAACCAGCGTTCCCCGGCTGGCTCGCCTCTTGCAAAGGTACGCGGACCCGACCACAACCGACAACACTCAGCTGATACAAGGACGCCCTCTAAATGAAAAAGCCTGATCCACGCCCCTCAATACACAGACCAGATTCCAACAAGACGAAGCCGGTGCCACCCCCTGCCACCGAAGGCCTGACCCCGCTCGATCAAGACCGCGCCGGGTCGGTGGCCGACGAAGGCGGCTCGAGCGCCGCCACGGTAGAGGCACAGGAGTCAACCGCGGAGGGCGCCCGCGACCGGCGCCCCTAGAAACGACGGCATGTGCGCCGGCGAACAGACATGCCCGCGACACGAGGCGAACATTCGGCAGAGGAGCGGATGATCGCTCTTGACTAGAGGAGCCCAACAATGGCCATTTGTGAAGCGTGCGGAAACGACTACGACAATTCCTTCGAGGTCGTGGTCAAGGGCAAGACCCATACTTTCGACAGCTTTGAGTGCGCGATCCACAAGCTCGCGCCCTCCTGCGCGCACTGCGGCCTGCGCATCATCGGCCACGGCCTCCAAAAGGAAGAACGCATCTTCTGCTGCGACCATTGCGCCGAGAAGAAGGGCATCACCGAACTGCGCGACCGAGCCTGAGCCGTCGCGAAACCCAAAACACCAGCTAATGACAAGGACGACCCGCATGAACGAATTGAAAGATCTGATGAGCCGTGACGTGAGAATTGTGAACCCAGACATGTCCATCCGGGAAGCCGCGAGCGAGATGCTCAAGGGGGACTTCGGGATGATGCCGGTGGGAGACGCGGATGCCATGATCGGAACGATCTCCGATCGCGATATCGCGATTCGGGCAGTGGCCCTTGGCATGGGCGTCGATACGAAGGTGCGCGAGGTGATGTCGAAGGGCGTTTCCTGGGTCCTCGAAACCGACACGGTGGAGCAGGCGGTCAAGATCATGAGCGAGCGACAGGTACGCCGCCTCCCCGTGGTGAACCAGGACAAGAGGCTGGTCGGCATCGTGGCTCTCGGCGACCTCGCAGTGAAGGATTCGCAGCACGAACCCGCCGGCAAAGCGCTTACCGAGATCTCCAAACCCTAGCGAGGCATCGGCAGGCTGTAGCTCAGCACGCCCTCCTCGTCCGGCTAGTGTCGGTGTCGCACGCCGCCGGAATCCAGGTATCACCCTTGCTTACATCAGCCGGATGATCGTTTCGACAGATTGGAGAGTCGCACGGGACACTGAATTGGACGTCCCCCGCCAGCACCTCGACACCACCCGCAGATCCCGCTTCAGGCGTGCCGACATAGAGGAGAGCCATATTTCTGCGAATGCCCCCTCGAATCAAACAGGCTCGGGCACGTCCGCGCAGCTAGGCGTAGTGCGCTCGTCGGCGCCGGAAGGCGCGCCCTTGATGGCCTTCTGGCGCGCCAAGGCACACGGATTGCTCACAGTAATGGGTTGCCGTTCCCGTGGAGGCTTAATTGTTGAATATCGCTCATCTGACGCGCTACCGGGACCTCGCCCGCCTTCTTGTTCGATACGGCCGTTCGGATCTGGTGAAGTCGAGTGGACTGGAGGATCTCTCCGACGAGAGGGACCTGACGAAGGAGACGCCGGCGACCGAGCTGTCTGAGCGCTTTGTCCGGGATCTGGAGGCCCTCGGCCCCACCTACATCAAGATCGGACAGCTTCTATCCACCCGCTCGGACTTGCTGCCTGCGTCCTTCCTGGTGGCTTTGACTCGGTTGCAGGACGACGTTGCGCCCTTTCCTTATGAACAGGTGGAGGAAATCGTCACCGCCGAGCTGGGGGTCCGGATTTCCAAGGCCTTTGCGACCTTCGATCGTGAGCCCCTCGCCGCCGCCTCTCTCGGCCAGGTCCACCGCGCCACAATGCGCGACGGGCGGGAGGTTGTGGTCAAGGTGCAGCGTCCTCTGATTCGCGAGCGGATCGCCACCGACCTCGAGGCAATGGCGAACATCGCCGCATTCGCGGACAAACACACTGAGGCGGGACGAAAGTACGGCTACTCGGAGATCGTCGAAGAGTTCAAAAAGGCGCTGCTGAAGGAGCTCGACTATCGGCTCGAGGCCCGGAACCAGGCGACACTGCGAGAGAACCTCGCGAGGCTCCAGCACATCGTGGTGCCTTCGGTCATCGAGGACTACAGCACGTCCCTCGTCCTTACCAGCGAGTTCATCAAGGGGCGAAAGATCACGGACATCAGCCCGATGGCGCAGATGGATATCGACGGAGCTTTGCTTGCCGACGAACTGTTCCGAGCCTACCTGCAACAGATCCTCGTCGATGGCTTTGTGCACGCCGACCCCCATCCCGGGAACGTGATCCTCACCGACGAGGGCCGCATCGCCCTTCTCGACGTGGGCATGGTGACTCGTCTCAGTGCTCCCGTGCAGGAGAAGCTGTTGCAGTTGGTGATGGCGATCAGCGAGGGCAACGGGAATGAGGCCGCGACCATCGCCCTCAAGCTCGCCGATGAACGCGACGGCGCCGACGAGCCACAGTTCCGTCGCCGGGTGGGCGAGATGGTCGCCGAGAACCGAGACTCCAAGCTCGGGCAGATTCAAGTGGGGAGAGTCGTGCTCGCCATCACCCAGGTTTCCGGCGATTGCGGGTTTCGCGTCCCTTCCGAAATGACCATGCTCGGTAAGGCCTTACTCAACCTGGATGAGGTCGGGCGGAGCCTGGATGCGGATTTCGATCCAAACGCCACCATCCGCCGCCAATCGGCGGCGCTCACCCAGAGACGAATGAGGCAGTCGTTCTCGGCCGGCAATCTGTTCGGCACACTCATCGAGACCAAGGACTTCGTGGAACGCTTGCCGGGGCGAGTTAACAAGATTCTCGACCACATCGCCAACAATCAGATCGCGGTGAAGGTCGACGCCATCGACGAGGAATTGTTGCTTCAGGGCTTTCAGAAAGTCGCCAATCGGATCACCATGGGCCTCGTGCTCGCGGCCATGATCGTGGGCGCGGCCATGCTGATGCGTATCGAGACCTCGTGGAAGGTCCTCGGGTACCCCGGCCTCGCCATGCTGTTCTTTCTCGCCGCGGCCGGAGGCGGTCTGTGGTTGGTGTTCCAGATCCTGGTCACCGACAGTCAAACCAAAAAGAAGGCGCGGCCACGGCCGCCAAAGTGAGACACCATGAAACTCCCTAATAACTCCCAATCCCTGTGGCTCGCGACCTCGGACGGCACGAACTTCCCCGCCTTGCACGCCGATCTCACCGTGGACGTCGCCATTGTCGGGGCGGGAATCACCGGCCTGACCGCGGCCACCCTCTTGAAGAATGCAGGCCTGTCGGTGGCCGTCATCGAGGCCGAGCGTGTAGCCGAGGGGGTGAGTGGCTTCACCACCGCACACATCACCGAGGCGCTCGATCGCAGCTGCCGGCAGCTGATCGAGGACATGGGTGAAGACAACGCCCGGCTGGCTGCCGAATCCGGTCGGGTCGCGCTCTCGCAGATCGCCGCCTTCGTGCGCAAGGAAGAGATCGACTGCGACTTCACGAGGGTCCGGGGATTCCAGTACACGGAAGATCCCGACACAATGCCGGAACTGGAGGCTGAACACGAAGCCGCGGCGAGCCTGGGCTCGAAGGTCACCCTGACCCGCGAAGTGCCGCTGCCCTTCAAGGTCGTGGGCGCGCTTCGCTTTGATGGCCAGGCGCAGTTTCATCCGCGCCACTATCTCCACCCCCTCGCCCTGGCGATTCCGGGGAAGGGAAGCCACGTGTTCGAGCGCACCCGCGTGGTTGAGGTGGAGGACGGAGAGCCGTGCCGCGTGGTGACCTCTGAGGGAACCGTGACCGCGCGTCACGTGATCCTGGCCACGCACGCGCCCTTCAACAACGCGCTTCTCCAGACCAAGGTCGCGAGCTACCGTTCCTACGTTCTCGCCCTGCGCCTGATGGATGGCGAGGTAGCGCCGCTCGGGCTGTTCTGGGATACGGAAGACCCGTATCACTACATCCGCAGCCATGCCTCGGACGGCGGACCGTTGTTGATCGTAGGGGGTGAGGACCACAAGACCGGCAAGGACGAGGACACCACGGAGCGTTTCGAGACGCTTCTCGCCTTCGCCGCCGCGCGCTTCAAAGTGGCGTCGGTCCAATACCGGTGGTCCGCGCAGGTGATCGAGCCGGTGGACGGGCTGCCGTTCATCGGCCGAGAATCGGGTTCAGAGCATGTGTACGTCGCTACCGGCTTCAGCGGCACGGGAATAACTTTTGGCACGCTGGCCGGGATGATCAACACCGACCTGATTCTCGACCGCAAGAACCCGTATCAGGACCTGTATGACCCGAGCCGCTTCAAAGCGAAGGCGTCGATCGTCGACTACGTGAAGGAGAACGTCGACTTCCCCGTCCACCTCGTCAAAGACCGCCTGAAGGGTGCAGAGGCGACGTCGCTGGCCGAGGTGGCAAAGGGGGAGGGAAAGATCGTGGAGCTCGGGGGAGAGAAGACCGCGGTCTACCGCGACGAGCGCGGACTTCTCCATGCGGTGTCGCCCGTATGCACTCACATGGGGTGTCTCGTCGGATTCAACAATGCGGAGAAGACGTGGGACTGTCCCTGTCACGGCTCGCGATTCGACAAGGACGGCAAGGTCCTGAACGGTCCCGCGGTGACGCCTCTTGAATCACGCCGGAACGACGCCGTGGTCCGCGATCGGACGCCTGCCGAAGCACTCAAGAGCAAGGGCGGGAAGCGGTCGGCTCGCCCCGGCGCCAAACGGGCCGCAACCCTCGCACCGACCAACTCCATAGGCTGAAAGAACGGCCGGGAAGGATCCGCGCCGAACGTCCAAGGACGTCCAGAGGCGATTGAACCCTGGCAAGCCCGGTGCGCTACAGTCCTTGCTCACGGGCTCGTTTGGCACGATTGGGTGCACACCGATACTGCGAGTCGTCAGGTGCCACCATGCGTATTTCATGTCCCGGGTGCGGCCGAACCACCGTCGCCGGCAAGTGTCCAAACTGCGGCAAGCCGCCGATGACCTCCCAGCTCAAATGGGCCCTTCTTGCCCTCGTCGCCATCATCGTTCTAGCGGTGATGTCGATGCGCGGGGGCGCCCCAGTAAAAGCCAGCGCCACGAGGCCGGCGGCCGCCGCCCCCGCGCTCTAGAAGGCCCGCAACCCCGCTGGTATCGGTGGCGTCCCAGGACCGGCTTGGCCAGGGCCCGGCCACTCCGAACGACTCCACCCCGGGAAGCGCGGGCCTCGTCGCCTCGTCCCCGGCCGGCGCGGTCGTAGACACACTCCCGAGTGTCCCGTGCGACCATCGGGACGATCCATGCCCAGTACGCCGAGGTGTCGCAACCGGGACGGGGGCGGGTATTGGACGGAGCAGCCGTTGGCGTTGAACGGATCGGCTATTCTGCCCAACCTCGAAAGAGGCTTCATAGGCTGAGTCAGTGTCGGACGAGGAACAACCGCAGCCCCTCGTCCAGATTGTCCGGGCGTTTGAAGCAAGAACGAACTCAGAGACAGAGGAAGGATGGCAAAGAAGACGATCGCGTTTGTCGTGTACCCAGGCGTGTCACTGCTGGAGCTGGTGGGCAATCACACCCTCCTGAGCACCATCATGGGGGTGGGTCCGCTAATGCAATTCAAGGCCGGCTATCGGTCGGTCGTGGTAGGAGCACACCTTCAGGCGATCCCGACGGACTCGCCCATGGCGATTATTCCTCACACGACGTTCGCAGATATTCCGCAGCCGGACGGTCTGGTCGTGATTGGCGGCGGGGCAGACACTCTCCGTGCGCTCGAGGATGTTCAGTTGGTCGAATATGTGCGGCGCGCCGGGGCGGGCGCCGAGTGGGTGGCTGCGACCAGCACCGGTTCGCTGCTTCTGGCAAAAGCCGGCCTGCTCGAGGGACGCATGGCCACGACCCATTGGGCGTATGCCGAGCGGCTCGAGGCGTACGGCGCCCGGTATCAGGCCGTGGGTTGGGTCAGTGACGGGAAGTTCACGACGGCTGGCGGCGTTTCAGGCGCAATTGATATGGCGATCGGGTTGGGCGCCAAACTGACCAGCCCGGCGATCGCGCAGTTCGCTCAGTTGCTCATTGAGTACGATCCGCATCCACCATTCGGCAGACTCGACTGGTCGACACTTAAGCGAGATCGGGCGCGGCTTGCCTCCCTGATGAACCGGGATATGGCCGCGCAGAGTCCTGCTCACGACATCGCCTTTTTGATCTACCCCGGCCTGACGGTCTTCGACCTCGTCGGCCCGTTGCAGGTGTTCTCCGCCTTAAGTCGGATTGCGCCCCAATTCCGCCCACGCGTGGTTGCCGAGCACGCGGGTCTGATCACAACCGATAGTGGGCTGCGCGTGATTCCAAACGGCACCTTCAACGATCTGCCGCATCCATATGCGCTCTTCGTCCCCGGCGGAGATACCGCGACGCTATTGGCAATGGCAAACCCGGCCATCCGCCGCTATGTTCGCGCCGCTGCCGAGGATGCAACATGGATCGTCTCGGTCTGCACCGGCGCCCTGATTCTGGCCGCCGTCGGGCTCCTGGAGGGGTGCGAGGTCACCACGCATTGGGCATACCCGCGCTTTCTCAGGAGCCTCGGCGCCCGTTACGTCCAAAAGCGCTGGACGATCAATGGCAAGATCGCCAATTCGGCAGGGGTCTCGGCGGGGATCGATATGGCGCTCCATATGGTGTCTCGCATGACCGATGAGGACACGGCCAAAAACGTGCAATGGCTGATCCACTACGACCCAAAGCCCCCGTTTGGCGGGATCGACTATCAGCAAATGAAGCTGTTACCCCGCCTGGTGCGAGGGCTGAGCGGCCTCAGGGCGCCGTTGTATACACGAAAGCCCCGCGAGCTAACGCGTCTGGGCAGATGAGACAGGGTTACGGAGAACAAATGACCTTGCCTGCCCTGGCCGGATGGCTTCTTGTCGCCGTCCCGGACGATCTGCGAGTCGGAGATGTCGGGAGTTGGCGAGATGCCAACGAAGGGAGTGTCGCCGCGGAGCGCCTGGTCAGGCTTGGACGGCTCGGCTCTTGTCCATGAATGAATCGGCTATTTGTTCGCCGGGGCCTGGGCCTGCGGTCGAACGCGCTCGCCGGTCAGGTCGAACGGAGACGCGAAATGGGCGCCTGCGTAGAATCACGGCCTATGGCTGACTTGAAGTTCGTCGGTCCCGTCGCGCCAGGGACTGCTCCCGACCCCGTCCGCACCGGGGGCGCCGGGAAGGAACTCCCAAGGGACATCCTCGAGCAGGCCTCGCGCCGCCTATCGATCACGGCGCTGCTCATCGCGGTCATGTACGCCACCGCCCACCTGCTCGGTCGCGCGGCCCTCGCGGAAATCTTCGGCGCTCAGGTGAACCATGGACAGGTCTTTGGCGCGGATCTGATCGTCGTCGGGAGCATTGCCGTGTCCCTCGGCCTGTCCGTCTATGCCCGCAGGGTGCGCTCGGATCCCAAGTTCATTCTCGACCTTGGGCTCGTCTATCTCGTCGCCATCGCGTTCAGCCTGGGCCTGTTGTCGCACTGGGTGCCTCCCCCACACGACTGGCCGATCACCCCAATGATCACCTGGATCGGGCCGGTCATGCTGGTGTTCGCCGCCATCTTGCCGAGCACCCCCGGCAAAACCCTGGTCGCGGGGTTGCTATCGGCTTCCATGAACCCGCTCGCCATGATGGTGGCCAAGTCGCGCGGTCACTGGGACTACGGTCCCGAGAGCAATGTCCTCCTGATGCACTACCCGGACTACCTCCTCATCCCGGTCGCGATCGTGATCTCGTCGGTGGTCACCAGGCTCGGCCTGCAGGTGGCGAAGGCCCGCGAGATGGGAAGTTATGAGCTCGGCGAGCGCATCGGAACCGGGGCCATGGGCGAGGTATACCGAGCCAAACATCGGATGTTCGCGCGGCCTGCGGCGATCAAGCTGATTCGCCCGGATTCAGTCGAGCCAGGGGATGCAGAAGGCGCAGTCCGGGCCGTGAGGCGCTTCCGACGTGAAGCCGAGGTGGCCGCCTGCCTCCGCTCACCGCACACCGTGGCCCTCTACGATTTCGGCGTCACCCGGGACGAGACTCTCTACTTTGTGATGGAGCTGCTGTACGGCCTGGACCTCCAGTCGATGGTGCGCGACCACGGTCCCTTGCCGGCAAACCGCGTGATCTATCTCCTGCGGCAGGTTTGCGACTCGCTGGAGGAGGCCCATGCGAGCGGGCTGGTGCACCGCGACATCAAGCCCGCCAACATCCACGTCGGCCGGGTCGGGTTGAAGCACGACTTCGTCAAAGTCCTGGATTTCGGTCTCGTGAAGTCGCTGAACCGCGACGATACCCTCGACTCCCTGGCGACCCAGGAAGGGCTCACTCCGGGCACCCCCGCCTACATGCCGCCGGAGGCGGTGCGCGGTGAGCCCCTCGATGGAAGGGCCGACCTGTACTCGCTGGGCTGTGTTGCTTACTACATGCTCACCGGTCTCCTCGTCTTCGAAGTGGACTCCGGACTGAAGATGGTGGCGAGCCATCTGCAGATGACGCCGGTGCCCCCTTCGAAGCGCGCCCGGATATTCATCCCAGCCGCGCTCGAGGATCTCGTCCTCCGTTGCCTGGAGAAAGATCCCGAGAAACGCCCCGGGGGGGCCGACGAGGTGGGAAGAGAGCTCAAGGCTATGGACACGGATCGATGGACCCAAGCGGAAGCCATCGCGTGGTGGCAGGAGCACGCTCTGCCGCATCTGAAGTCGCGCGCGGGGACGTTGGTCTACTAACTCGGCTTCCTCACCGAGCTGCCGGCAATTGCGCCAAACCGGTCGATGAACCCGGGCCTGCGCTCCCGCTTTGAAAGCGTTTCAGCGGCGTGGCTCAGAATCCAACGCCCGCGCGAAGATACAGTCGGCTGACACCCTCGCTCCGGGCCAAAGCAAGCGTGATCGTGTTCTCGGGTTTGAGCACGGCCAGCCAAATTCCGCCCCCCACGCCGTGATGCCACCGGTCCGACGTTTCTCCGGCATAGAAGACGCGGCCCACGTCAGCAAGTCCGAACACTCCGATGTCGCTTGGAAGGACGAGCCTGACCCGGCCCAGGCGAAGGCGAAGTTCGGCGCTGGCCGAGGCGGAGGAGTCCCCCGCGTAGCGCTGCGGACGCAGTCCGCGAAGGGTGTCGGCACCGCCCAGGAATGCCGCCTCCTGATATGGATAACGGCCGAAGACCTGCTTGCCCCCGGCGCGAAGGGCCAGAGTGGGCCTCAGAGGCAGGGGGGCTTTCAGAAAAGCGCTCGCTTCCCCATGGATCTCCCCGAACGAGTGGGTCACGCTCCAGGCCTTGGGGAAGAAGCTGCCTCCGAATTGCAGCCGGCCGCTGCTCGCGCGCTTCGCCGCCGCCCTGGCAGGTCCGATCTCCACATCCAGGCGTGGCCCGATCTTGCCGAAGCCGCCAAATCCGTAGGGCCGGGTCGCCGCCGCCAGGCTCGGGCGGTCCGGCTCCTTCGTGTACTGCATCAGCGCCCCGACGGAAAGGTCCAGCGGTCCGAGCGAGACGCGGTACTGCGGCGAGAGCGAGAACTGCTTTTGCCGCAGCTCGAAGTAGCTCTCAGGCCCCTCCGCTTTCGTTTCATTTCCCAGTCCGTAGAAACGAATGAGATCGAGCTCCGAGGCTCGGGCGTGGATCTGGAATCCTGCCGTCCCGCTCTCGCGCATGAACTCGCCGTTGTATTGCGCGCGGTAACCCTGAAAACCAGTGGCGTATCCGGCTCCGAGAACGTGCGTTTGCGCATAGGGGTGATGACGGAAGGAGTAGGTGGTGAATCTCATGGCGCCGCCGAGGAAGACGCCCAGATCGCCGCCCGCGCTCAGCCAGGGCCGGAAGAATCTCTGCCGCCCCCAATCCCGATTGGGATTGCCCGCCGAATCGAGCGGGGTTTCGTACTTGCCGGTGTGGACCGAGGTGCCGGCTCCGCTGATGACGCGGCTCTTGACGCCCTCGTCGTAAAACCTCGTTCCACCGGCCTTGGAGTCGTCGAGGGTGTCCTCACCTTTTCCGCCGATGACCCGGATCGTGACGCCCCGGGTTCCAGCCTCACGCACCACCCGGTCATCTCCGCCGTACAGGTAAAGACGAATCGACCGCGTCTCTTCGGGATCGAAACTCCGAACGAAGATGGGCTTGCCATCCATGTCGGTCATGCTCACCTGGATGGGGCCATCGCCTGGAGGGCGGATGGTCACCATCTCGGCCTTGTCCGAGCCGTGGATCTCGACGTCTTGTGCGAGTTGTTCGTAGAACCGCCTCGCGACCTTGGGGAGTTGGCGCAAGCGGCCCTTGAGCGCCGCGGCCGTTCGCCCGCTGGTGATCTGACGGTACTCCTCGGGCAGGCGTTCCACCGCATCGTCGATGATCGCGTCGGTGATGTGCGACTGAATGAACCGGATCGCCTCTTCCCAATCTTTCCACTCAAGCTCCGAGAGGTGACGGCGGTCGATGAACCGGCCCTGCCAAGTCAGGCCGAAGATGCCCGGATAGTTCGCTCTGAAGTCGACGAGGCGCGGCTGAGAGAAGCGGACCAGAGACATCACCAGACCGGAATAGCTGACGAAGGCCTGGTCGCGGTCCTCGGGCACCGGCTGCCAGAGTTGCGTGCCCCGGCGCCGCGCCCATCGCCACTGGTCCTTGTGGCGGTCGAAGTCGTTAATGAAGATGTCGAAAAGCCGGGCCCGCAGCAGGGCCTTCGCATCCACTTTCTCTTCCGGGTGTTCGCCGAGACGCTTCCAAAGCTCCACGGTGTCGAGCAGCTTGTGAAACCCCTCAAACCCGGGAGTGACAGGATCTTCGGCCCGGATCTTCTCCTCGATGAAGCCCAAAGTGCCGCCAAACTCCTTGCGGAAGACCCCGAGCCGCTCGGAGTCGGGCAGGAGTACGAGCCGGTGCTTTGCGCTGAGGATTCCCAAGGAGTCCGCCAGTGGGTCGACCATGAGCGGGCCAAGAGGGTGAGCCGCGCTGATTTGATCCTGGACCAGAGCGTCGACAAAGGTCTCTCTCAGGTCCTCGGGAAGGACGGCGGAGGGATCTTTGTCGATGGACCGGAATTTCCATTCTCGACCGTCACGGGATTCGAAGGTGAGCGAATGAGTCTGTTTTCCTCCGCCCTTCTTCCTGGCCTGCAGCCCTCCCGCGAAGGTGTCCAGATCAAGCACGTCCACTTCGATCGCGGCCTGCCAAAGGCTGCGGTAGCCCTCGCCGAAGAACAGGCGGTGAAGAGAGCCGGCCTTGTAGTGCCGCCCCGCCGCGACCACGCGGGCGGCGCCCTCCTGCCCCTTCGTTCCGTCGTGGCGGTTTGTCTCGCCAGCGAGTCCTGGCCTGGTCAGAAGCATCGCCAGCGACGCGACAGATATCTGCAAGGCGAAAGAAGCCGAACGAGTCCGACATCTACCGTAGCGCATGTGAATTAAGGGAGACGCTAGCACGACCGCGGTCATGGCTCGGGCTGGCGGCTGGCGGCGGGCACGCCGTGGGCAAAGGGCTGACCGGAGCGTCGTAATATCCGCCAAGATGCCAGAGAGCCATTTCGTCGGGCCCGTCTCCCCGAGGACCGCGCCCGACCTTGCCACCACGGCTGGCGGCGCGGGGAGGGATCTCCCGAGAGACATCCTTCAGCAGGCCTCGCGCCGGCTCGCCATCACGGCGCTGATGATAGCGATGATGTACGGCGTGGCCTGGCTGCTCGCACGCGCGGCCCTGGCCAAGCTGTCCGGGGGCATCTTCGATCAGCAGCTGACCCTCGGCGCCGACCTGATCGTGTTGACCACCATCGGAGTGTCTCTGGGTCTGTGTCACCACGCTCGCAAGGGAGATTGCGACCCCCAGGTCACACTCGACATCGGGCTGGTCTATCTGGTGGCCATCGCCGTCAGTCTGGGCCTGCTCTGGCATTGGGTGCCCCTTCCTCACGACTGGCCGATTACACCGATGATCACCTGGATCGGGCCCATCATGCTGATGTTCGCGGCCCTCCTGCCCAGCACCCCGGGGAAGACCCTGGTCGCAGGACTGCTCTCCGCCTCGATGAATCCGCTCTCCATGATGGCGGCCAAGGCGAGCGGGCACTGGGATTACGGACCGGAGAGCAACGTCTTGTTGATGCATTACCCCGACTACCTCCTCGTACCGGTGGCCCTCGTCATCTCGCGGGTGGTGACGGGCCTTGGCCTGCAGGTGGCGAAGGCGCGCGAGATGGGAAGCTACGAACTCGGGGAACGCATCGGCGCAGGGGCCATGGGCGAGGTGTACCGGGCGAGACATCGCATGTTCGCGCGGCCCGCCGCGATCAAGCTCATCCGTCCCGATGCAGTGGCGCCGGGCGACACAGAGGCCGCAATCCTGGCCGTAAAACGCTTCCGGCGGGAGGCGGAGGTGGCGGCCTGCCTGCGCTCGCCCCACACCGTGGCCCTCTACGACTTCGGGGTCACAGGCGACGAGACCTTGTACTTCGTCATGGAGCTTCTCGACGGCATGGACCTGCAGACTTTGGTGACCGATCACGGCCCCCTGCCCGCAAATCGCGTGATCTATATCCTCAGGCAAGTGTGCGACTCGCTGAACGAGGCCCACACCAGCGGCCTGGTCCACCGCGACATCAAGCCCGCCAACATTCACGTGGGCCATGTCGGGCTGAAGTACGACTTCGTGAAGGTTCTGGATTTCGGTCTGGTGAAGTCGCTGAGTGAAGGGGACGCCATCGAGTCGCTGGCGACACAGGGCGGACTCACTCCCGGCACCCCCGCCTACATGCCGCCTGAAGCGGTGCGCGGCGAGCCCATGGATGGCCGCGCCGACCTGTACGCCCTTGGTTGCGTCGCCTACTATCTCCTCACCGGTCTTCTGGTCTTCGAGGCGGACTCCGGATTAAAAATGGTCGCGAGTCACCTGCAGAAGTCGCCGGTGCCCCCCTCGCGACGGGCTGGCGTACGGGTGCCGGCGGACCTCGAAAATCTCGTCCTGAGCTGCCTGGAGAAGGACCCCGAAAATCGCCCGGCCGGGGCCGACGTGATGGGGCGAGCCCTCAAGGAGATGGATACCGACCGTTGGACCCAGGCCGAGGCCATCGCATGGTGGCAGGAGCACGCGCAGCCTCATCAGATTGCGCGGGCAGGCGGCCTAGTCTATTAGCTCAGCCTTGCGGACCGCGCTGCCGGCGGCGGCACGAAGTCGCTCGAGGAACTCGGGAGCGCTGGAACTCTTCTTCAGACGGACCTGGTAGACGATCGCCAACCCGTCGCCCGCCGCCTCCTCGCTCACGATCTCATAGCGCTTTGCCGTGTTCGCGAGCGCGCCTTCAGCCGCTGGTCGTGCTTCGGGGTCGGCCCCCACTTCGATCCTCAGGATGCGATCGCGGACAAAGTCAGGCGAAGGCCCCAGTCCCGCTTTGGCCTCAGCCTTCTGTTGCCGGGCTCGCGCCCGCTCGGTCAATGCTTGAAGTTGTTCCGGGCTCATCGACCGCAGGAGTTCGCGGTCAACCATTGAGATGAAGCCCTGGGTGCGGTTGGCGATCGCCTTGGCCTGAGCCAGGCGGTCGCGGGCCGGCGCGCCCTCGAGAGGGGCGCCGCTGCGGCCGAAGTTGTTCCACCACATGATGACGGTGACGAGGTTGAAGCACACGGAGATAGTCGCGGCCACCAGCATCGCGTGCACCCCCGCGGCCACGCCGACCACGATGGCCAGGAAGATGTAGATCGCGTCCTTGGTGTCGCGCAGAGTGTTCCGGAAGCTGACCGCGCCCACGATGCCGCCCAGGCTGAAGGCAAGGGCGGTGCTGTTTTGCACCAGGAGGATCACTCCGGCCACGACCAAAGGGAGGATGATCAGGGTCTGCACCACCGACTGATCGAACCCTTTCTTCCGCCGGGTCTGCACGTACACCCAGGTGACGGGGAGCATGAGCGCACAGGCCGTGGTCAGCGACACCACCGTGGCGATCACCACGCGCAGGGGCCCCGAGGCCAGGCCGAGCGGGGTGGTTGAAGCGACGTCCGGGCCCGGCCCGCCAGAAAAGAGCGCAGAGGTCGGTGGAGGGGCGTTGAGGTAGATCAACGCTTCCGGCGCCAGGTAGACGATCGCGGCCGCCGTCCCGAACAAGACGACGTAGTACAGGAGCACTCGGAGCAGAGGGCGATCGGGCTTACCGGCCAGCTTCAGAGCCGCCGCGTCGGTTGTCATTGGCTGGAAGTATGACCTGAAATTCCTCCTTTCGGGGTAGTCGCGTTTTGGAGAACGCGGAACGGCCGGTTAGTTTTGCCGTCGTGTGGCGGGCCAGGCGCTCGCCCTCGGGGAGGTTTTTCTTGAAGTCTCAATGTTTGGTGTTCCTTCTGGCCGTTTCGTCCGTTTCGGCTTCGGCGCAGACGGTCCCCGAGGCCGAGCCATCCTCGAGTCGGCCCGATACGCCCACCTTCCGGCCCAGGGACATCTTTACCCTGCCGGTGGATTTCGTCGGGGACGGTAAGCGCACGCTCGGCGCGTTTCCGAAGAACCTCGGCCGGAGCTTCATCGGGGTGTTCTCCAGGAACAGCGTGGCTCCACTCCTGATCGGCGTCGTGGCGGCGGGAACGTCCTCGGTGTTCGACCGCCAGGTCAGCGCCGAGCTGAGGGGGCAGGCGCGCGGCCTTTCAAGCGTCGCATCGACCGCGGGAGGATTCACAGTGATGGGGCCGGCGGCGTTGGGGCTGTTTGCCGCCGGACGGTTCTCCCATGACACGCGGCTCCGCGCCTTCAGCTACGACGCGACGCAGGCTCTGATCCTGAACGGCGTCTACACGAGCATCTTCAAGACCACCTTCCGCCGCGAACGGCCGGACGGCTCCAACGCCCTGTCCTTCCCGTCGGGCCATACCTCCTCGGCATTCGCACTGGCCACGGTGGCCGAGAAGCACTATGGCTGGAAGGTGGGCGTTCCCTCGTATCTGGCGGCGAGCGCGATCGCCTTCTCGCGCATCAGCAACCACAAGCACTACCTCTCGGATGTGCTGGCGGGGGCGACGCTGGGCGTAATCACGAGCCGCGCGGTGGTGCGCCAGAACGGCGAACCCGTGGTAGGGCGGCAGAGGACCTTCTCGCTCGGTCCCATGACCGATGCGTCCGGCACCGGCCTCGGGCTACGCGCGTCGTTGTCCTGGTAGCGGAGCCCGTGAGCTGATCCAATAGCCGCCATTGAGTCATGCCGCGGCAGACGCCGGGCAGCGGCTCTGGTTCGCGCTACTTCTTCGCTTGGAGACTGGTGCGCTTCTGGGCTTTCGCCGCCGCCTTCATCGCCGCTCGTTGTTCCTTTTGCGCGACGAACTTCGCGATGGCCTCGAGTGATTGGGCGATGCTCTTAAGGTGGGCGTCGAGAGTCTTGGCTTGATCGTCGTTCATACGGTGGCCTTTCATTCGTTTTTAGTGCCAATCTGCTGCTTGAACAAGCGCGCGAACCGGCTGGGAGAAAGTGGCGGTACTGTAGCCGTTTTATTCAAGGAAGTCGGCGCCAACATTCAATCTCGAGGGGCGCCGGTCAAAATATGTTCTCCTCCCATGAAACACCCACCTCGAATCACCTTCCAAGCATTCGCAATGACGGTCACATCCCTCGCCCACCTCGGACGGCAACAGTGAGCTACCTCATCGGTGTCACCCTCGCCCTGCTCGTCGCCGCATTCGCTCATTGGTCAGGCTTCGGCCGCGACCGCAGCTTCTACCCGACCGTCCTCATCGTCGTCGCCTCGTATTACGTCCTTTTCGCGGTGGTGGGCGGCTCGACACGACCGCTGGTCATCGAGTTGATCGTGATGATTCCCTTCGCGGTTCTCGCGGTGGCCGGCTTCAAGCTTAGTCAGTGGCTGGTCGCCGCCGGCCTGGCCGCTCACGGCGTCATGGACTTCTTCCACGGCTATGTCGTGACCAACCCGGGTCTGCCGGACTGGTGGCCTGGCTTCTGCCTCGCCTACGATGTCGCGGCGGCCGGGTGTCTCGCCTGGTCTATCCACGTGGGTACGGCCGCGCCTTCGAAAGGGGTGAAGTGAATGCAGCGTTGGAGCGTGGGCATCCTGATCACCTCGGCCGGCGTCGCGTCGGGGATGGACATGTCGTTCTACGTGGTTGAGCAACTCCACGGCCGCGCTGTCGCCGACGAAACCGCCAGGTACATCGAGTACCGGCGGGTTGACCTATTCAGTCAGCCAACCTAGCACCGCGCGATTCGGGTTAGCTTAGGGGATGCTTTTCCTCTCCCTGCTCTCCGCTGTCCTCGGCCTCGCTCAACCTCAGCCGCCCTCGGCCGTGGCGCCGCCGCCTCGGCTGTACGCGGTTCGTCTCTCCACCGGGCCTGCGTGGGTGGCGGCCAAGTCTCCCAACGACCAGACGGGCATGAGGGAACACAGCGCCAACATCGCCCGGCTGCGCCGCGAAGGCACGCTGGTGCTGGGCGCGCGTTTCGGTGAACTCGGTCTGCTCGTCCTCCGCGTTCCCGACGAGGCCGCGGTCCGCGCGCAGCTCGCCCAGGACCCGGCCGTCGCGAGCGGCGTCTTCAAGGTCCAGATTGACGTGTTCTCGCCCTTCGCTCACGGCACCACCGCGTGGCTCACCACTCCCGAGGCGGTGGTGCTCCGGGCCTACCTCGACGCCTACAACCGCCACGAACCGGACGCGGTGGCGGCCCTTCTCTCGCCGAAGGTGAAGTGGTACTCACTCGACGCCGACAAGCTTTCAACCGACGGCGACGGACGCGAGGCCCTTCGGACCTGGCTCGCCGGCTACTTCAAGTCGCTGCCCGACGTGCGCTCTGACTTCCTGACCATCGAGCAGACGGGCGCGTTTCTTTCGGTGCGCGAACGGGCTGGTTGGACCGCGAAGGACGGTACGAGTCGCAGCCAGCAGGCGCACGCGGTCTACGAGATCCGCGACGGACTCATCGAACGCGTTTGGTACTTCCCTTCCGTGCCCGATCCGGCCCCGAGGAGGCGATGAGGCCGTAAGCGACGTCGTAGCCCACGCCCCCGATCCGGCCCCCCGGTCTTTGCGGGCCTCGATGCGCCCGACCGCGATCCTCTCTTATATCGCCTTCTGCGCGGGAGAATGGCGCTTGAGCCACGAGCGCAGCGCAGCGTCCACGCGCGTCTGCCAGCCGCTTCCCGTGGCACGGAACGGTCCGAGAACATCTGGAGACAGCCGGATCGTGATGCGTTCCTTGGTCACGTCCGCCTTCGGCCGACCGCGCTTCACCAGCGTTCCGGCCCGGTATTCATCGGCGCGCTCGAAGAACTCGCCGGTCAGTTCCGGCGCGTCGTCCGGGCTAACCCCGGTTCTTCGCGTAGAGCGCTTGTTCGCGGGCATTGGCTTTCCTCATGCTGATGATGCGGCGGGCCGCGCCGCGCGGGGACCAGACCATCACGACCAGACGCGCATCCAGCTTGCCAACCGTGATGTACCGATCCTCACCGTACTCCTCGCGCGGGTCGGGTGCCGTGAAGTGATGCCCGGCAAAGACCACCCCGGCGCGAGCGAAGTCGAGGCCTCGTTCGGCCAGCGCTTTCGCACGCTTGTTTGGGTCGAACGTGACTTCCACCTGCATTAGTGTATGCACATTAAATCGGCAAATCAAGCTCCGGGAGGCTGCGCTCCCGAGGCTGCGGCCCACCGCGATTCAAGCCATCCTCAAGACTCGGTCGATATCGACCAAGCTGGGTGGTCGGAATCAAGTGTTCGACTCGACGTTGGCGCACAGCCGTCGCTGCCGGCGCAATACTTCCTCGACCTGATCGAGGGCGGCTTTCACCTCGCCCGACTTGGCCTTGATGATCAGCATCAGCCACTCGCTGGTTTGGATCTTGCGCGCGGTGCGGTAGGGGATCAGGGCCTGGCCGTTCTGGTCTTCTTCGCCCATCGGGCCGCCTGACTTCTTCTTCTCGAGCACGCCAATGCCCATTGAATGGCTGGCCGGCCACCTCCAGCTTGGCGTCGAGCCGAAGAACAAACGGGCGCTTGGTGGTGGCGGGGCCCGCCATGAATGCCTGCACGTTCTTCGAGCTGGGGGAACTGGACCAGGGGTGCACCGCGGTGATCTGACGTCAAGGCCCCGGAACGTACACGGGCCCGGAAGAGCCGAGGGTTCGGCGAAGCACCAACGATGTGGTGATCCTGAGCGCCCACGAAGCATGGAGCGCGCCTACATCTGGAACGGCCGAACCTTCGACCCTCTTCGATTGCACGACTGAGCCGGGTGCCGGCCCGCCGGAGTGACTGTAAGCTGTTCGGTAAAATGCGGAAGGCGGAGCCATGATTGAACCGGAGACGGACACGACTGCTGTCTGCTCCGCGTGTGGCGCGTCAATCGAGGGTAACAGTCCCGCCTGTTTTCTCTGTGGCCACGCACGTCGGAGCCCCCCGTTGAAGAAGGGCCAGGTGATCGCCGACCGCTACGAGTTGACCGGCGTCCTCGGCCGCGGGGGCATGGGCACGGTCTATCAAGCCCACGACCGTTCGCTCGATGAGCGAGTCGCGTTAAAGGTCCTCGCTGAAACGGCACAAGGCTCGGCCGATGCTGACCGGAGGTTCCGCGCCGAGATCAGGCTTGCCCGAAAGATCCGGCATCCCAACGTGTGCGCCATTCACGAGTACGGTGAAATGGGGGAGATCCAGTTCATCGTCATGGAGTTGGTTGACGGACAGGATCTCAAGAAGTACCTTCGAGAGAAGGGTCGTCTGGTCGCGGATGAGGTCGTGAATTTCACTCGTCAGATCGGCGAAGGCCTGCAGGCTATCCATGATGCCGGGGTGGTTCATCGGGACCTCAAGCTTGCGAACGTGATGAAGGATGGCGCGGGTCGTCTGCGTCTGATGGACTTTGGCATTGCCAAGTCCACGACCGAGGGGACGGCCACCGCCAGCGGCGCAATCGTCGGTACGCCGGAATACATGAGTCCCGAGCAGGTGCAGGGATTGCGCGTCGATCCGCGAAGTGATCTCTACGCGTTGGGAATCATGACTTACGAGTTACTGACTGGGCGAGTGCCATTCAAGGCGGATACGCCGCTTGCGACCATCATGCTGCAGATGCATGAGGCTCCCCAGCTCGTTGATCCGGCGATACCGCAGGAGGTTGTACCGGTCCTCCTCAGGGCTCTTGCCAAGAAGCCGGAGGAACGGTACGAGAGCGCGCGAACGTTCGTGGCTGCACTTGCCGATGGTCTGGCCTCCGTCAGTTCGTTTGCTTCCGGTCCAGTTCAAACCCCGCCGCGCTTGACCGATCAGGCGACCGTAGCGGTCGAAACACCAGCCCCTGCGCGAACGCTCAGCCTCGATCCGGAGCAGGACACGAAAGCCAATCAGCTAAGCAGTCCGCAGACGAGGACCGCGTCGCTGGTGCCGACGGTTCGGCGATCGCACCGAGTCGTCGCAGTGGCCGGCGCGGCGGCAGTTCTGCTGATCGTGGCTGGTCTGGCCCTTTCCAATCGAGGTCTTGCGCCGACCCCTGGAGTGGTCCCCGGCGCAGCGCCTCCGCCAGCGATCGGTGGCGCCTCCGGGCTCGAAGGTGACCGAGTCGACTGCCTGATCGAAGCCAAGTTTTCCGAGCTCCACGTGCAGGTGCCCGAAAGGATGAAGCCTCCCGCCGGCCGTCTGTACTTCAAATCAAACCTGAGCGATGAGTGGTTCTATACCGAGGTCGAGCCGAGCGGGGAGGGCTGGCGGGCGTTCATTCCGAAGGTGAACAAAGACGGTGGCATCAAGGAAATAACCTACTACTTCAGCGTCTCAGGCAAAGGGTCCTCCGAACTCCTGAAGACCGAACCGCGAGTGGCCCGCGTGATCGCCCGACCTTCCGAGTGTCCCTCCGGCGGTCGCGTGGCTGACCTGGGCAGACCGGCGGGGGCGTTGTCTGTGCTGTCAAGCACAGGGTCTGTGGGGCCGGGACAGGATCTTGTGCTTCCAATCGCGGAGGCCTTTGGATTCCAAACTCTCGCGGCCGGGCTCAAGGACGCCGACGCAGACGTTCGCCTCGCCACCGCGACATCGCTGGCCGAGATGGCTCAAGAATATGTTCGCGTCATCAACGAAGCGGTGGCGCTGCTCCGTTCGCAAGACGCTGGCGATCGCCAGCAGGCCGGCAGGGATCTGGAGGTGACCGCGAGGCGGGCGGTACGCGGCGCCGCCGATGCGCTGATTGCCTCGCTCCCGGACAAGGACCCCAGGATCCGACGCTCGGTCGCCACCACCCTTGGACATCTTGGCCAGGCGCTCGCCCGGGCTCGCGCCGCGCTCAGTGTCGCTCTCCGTGATGCCGACAAGGATGTGCGCGTTTCGGCCACCCAGGCCCAGACCGCGATGGGCTCGGTGGTGACGACCACTGCCGCCGCCCTCAGAACGGCGGAGGATAAGGAGCAGGACGATCAGACGGGCGATACGATGAGCAAGGCTCGGAAGAACATTGAAGACGCGCTCTCCGCGGGGGCGGCGAACAAGTGAAGGGCCTCGCCTCTCGCATATAACCGCCCGCCTGCGAGTGTGCGCTTCGGTCGCGCGCAGCACTTGGCTCTTCCAGTAGGGCGGAGTGCGGGTCGGCGAGGGGGCGGGCACGTCGGTCAGTTCACCGGTCGCAGCCAGATAGCGGGCAATGGCCCAAGGCCAGGCTGCGCGCTGCTCACGGGGTTCTTCACCACGGCGAGCAGCCTCATCCGCCCCTGGCAACTGGGGCAGGCGAGCGCATGGAGCCTGAGCGGACGGAGGCCGCTCGACCAGCGCGAAGCCTCCCCCTGGGGGACGGCGGCCCGGCAGGCGCCGACTGGTCGGGGAGCGCGGAGCCTGCCTTGGGGCACCGCGGAGGAGGCGAGGTTGCTCTCGGGGTCGCCCTCGCCGCTCACAGAGCGCGCAGCCTGGCCTTGGCCACGCGCATCACACTCGCGCGAGCGTCGGATCGTTTGCGGCGCCTCCGTAGGCAGCCGAGAGTTGTCGGTAATACTTCGACCTGAAGGCAATGATGGTCGCGAGGGCGCCCACCATGCCTGCCACCGTGAACACCAGCGCCATGCCGCGGGCGGGGCCGGTGCCGAACCAGCTGCCTATGGCCTGAGCCCCCTGCCCTGTGGTCATGAACGGAATCACCACGAACTCGGTCAGCGGCCCAATCAGGAAGGCCGTCAGCGGTGACGCGGCCTGCTCGACAGACTGCGCGAAGCCGAACACTCTCCCCTGACGCTCGAGCGGCACCACCTTCTGCAGGGTCGTGTGCTCAGCGGCCTCGGCCCACGGGCCGAGGAACATCCAGACGAAGCAGCCGAAGGCGAGGAGCCAGATCGAAGGCTGAATGGTGAAGAAGCAGGCGACCGACCAGCTGATTAGGTTCACGAGGAGCAGGACGCGCAGCGGCTTTGTCCCGAGGCCGATCTTCGAGATCAACAGGCCGCTCAGGATGAAGGCGGTCGAGAGCACGCCGAACAGCAGACCCCACTTCTCCACGGAGACGAGGGAAAGCCCGTAGGCGTCGAGCAGGGCCATGAAGATACCCCCAAGGAAGTTGTTGAAGGTGGCGAAGAAGATCAGTGCGAAGAGCCCCGGCACCTTCGCGATGACGCGCATCGTGCCCCGAATGTCCACCCGCTTGGGTTCCTTCGGACCGTCGGACGTTGTCGCGGCCCTCTCTTCGATCGGGACCGCCATCAGATGAACGAACGCCGCAAGCGTGAGGGCAAGAGCCAGGGCGAGGACCGCGGTCATGCCGCCATACGCCACCAGGAAGCCGGAGATGACCGAGGTGGTCAGAAAGCCGATGCCGCCCACCATGCCAACAAGCCCGTTCGCCTTGTCGCGCCTGTCCTCGGGGATGAGGATCGTCACCAGGGTCGGAAGGGCGATCGAGCGGAGGTTGCCAGCGATCACGCCGAGCATGGAGGAGAACACCAGCGCCCAGAGCCACACGCTCGAGACCTGAGTGAACGCGCCGTGTGGGGCCATCCGCTCGAAGGCCAGGGCGATAGCGAAGAACCCGAACGATGTGGCGCTCGAGCCCAGCATCACGTTCTTCTTGGAGTGGTGATCGACGAGGCTGCCGAACCAGAACCCGAAGCCCACGGTGAAGGCGAGGAAGACCCCGGCGATCATCCCGGTGGCGAAGACGGAGCGGGTCTCGAGAAAAACCCAGAACGTCACCGCGAACCACACCGTGAAGTTCGTGATGTTGGCGACGAGGTTGTTGGCGAGGATCCGGTGAAAAAGAGAGTCTTTCGAGGACGGCATCCCTCCAACATACGATACGGGGCGCGACTCTGGGGCTCTCTCGTCGCCTGTCGCCCCGCTCTCCACCGAGCGGCGCGATGGTCTTACGGCACGGATGGCGCCCGCGGACGGCGGGGCTTCGCTTGCCGGGCGCGGAACTTCCTCACCTTCGCCGAGTTTCCGCAATCGCCCATGTCGCACCAGCGTCGACTGCGGTTGCGCGTGGTGTCTTCAAACAACCAGCCGCAACCCTGACCGGGACACGAGTGCAGCCGCGTCAGGTCGCCACGCGTGAAGTAGTCCTCCGCGGAGAGCGCCACGAAGCCCAGCGGTGCATCGAGAGGAAGGGTCCCGTCGGGAAGGCGCCATGCGAGATTCGCGCCGCTCTGAAGGAGCTCTTGGTGTCCCCGGGCGAGCGTGGCCTCACGAGCCAGCACGACCAAATCAGCGGAATCCGGCGTCTCGCGTTTCTCAATCGACCAGGCAACCGCGTGGATGGCCGCTCTCAGCCCATGCCCACGCTTCAACACCGCCACGGCGGCCTGGGGATGGGCCGCGGATTCCTTCACCAGTCGCGAGGCCTGTCCGGCGTCCAGGACGTCTGACTGGAGAGCCCAAGCCACCAGGTCTTCGTAGTCTCGAATCCGGTCATCGCGCACCGCGAAGCGCGAAGGCCCCGACCCACCCTGGTCAATCCACCCGCCCACACCGTTCGCGAAGTCGAGACAGAGGCGGCCGGCGATCCGCTTCGCCGCCGCGGCGGGCCGTTCGAGGAAGTCCGGAGGAAGCGCGCGGGGCGAATTCATTGAAACCACCTATTAGAGCTTGACAGGTTACCGACTGCGGTTGTAGTTTGTAACCTGCTAACGAGGTTTAGATGGTATCACTGCTTCCCGTTCTCCTGCTGCTGGCCGGCCCCACCGAACCCGTTGCGATTCCGCTTCTCCCATCGGGGCCGCTCCTCGACTGCTCCGTCAAGGACGAAGCGTGGACCAAGGCGGCGCGCCTTGATGGCTTCCGTCAGACTCACCCCCAAGAGGACGCCGAGCCGAGCCACGCCACTTCGGTTTGGATCGGCTACACACCCGGAGCCCTGCATTTGGCCATCGTGGCGGACGACATCCCTGCGCTCGTTCGTTCCACTCTCGCAAGCCGCGACGGCGTCGCGAACGAGGACCATGTCGCGATCTACCTCGACACGTTCCACGACCGTCGGCGGTCCTACGTGGCGATGGTCAACGCGCTGGGGGTCCAGCAGGACGGCCTCCTGGTCGAAGGTCGTGAGCCCGATTTCTCCTTCGACTTCGTGTTTCAGTCCAAGGGTTGCCTCACGGCCACGGGTTACGCGATCGAGGTATCGATTCCCTTCGAGTCGCTCCGATACGAGGCTGGGCCCGATCGTGCCTGGGGGCTGCACGTGGTCAGGCAGGTGCAACGACTCGGCGAGGAGAACTCGTGGATGCCGTTGCGCCGGGACCGGACGTCGGTTGACGGCACGAGCGGGCGCGAGCTGCGGTCGAGATTCCTGTCGCAAGCGGGCGTCGTGAGCGGCATCGATCGCGCACGACACGTACCGCTCCTCGAAGTGATTCCTGTCGTGGGCGGAACCCGAATCGAAAGCGGTACACGCACACTGAGCCTTGGCGGCACGGCCCGGCTGAGCCTTTCTCCGGCATCGACCGTGGATCTTGCCGTGAATCCCGACTTCGCGGAGGTTGAGGCGGACGAACCTCAGAGCACGGCCAACCAGCGCTTCCCTCTCTTCTATGCGGAGAAACGACCGTTCTTCCTCGAGGGCGCCGACCTGCTCGCCACTCCCATGCGCATGTTCCACAGCCGGACCATCCAGGATCCCGACCTCGCACTCAAGTTCACGACGACGCGCGGACGGACGAGTGCTGCTGCCCTTCTTGCCATCGACCCCGCACCCGGCCGCTACTCGATCTTCGAACGGACTGACCCCGTCCGCGCCGCCGAGATCGCGCACCTCGTCGACCGGACCGCCACTTCAGCGGTCCTGCGCGCTCGTCGCGAGGTGGGCCTCGACTCGAGTGTGGGATTCCTCGCGACCTCGTGGAAGTTCGCGGACCGACGCAACCAGGCGTTCGGCGTCGACGCACGCCTGGCGCTCGGCCGGCGGACGACCTGGAACGTCCAGGCCATCGCCACCTCGTCATGCCTTCCGCTCTCGAGCGCCGCCGGCGGCGCGACGCCTCTGCGCTCCGCGTCCTCGAGGGGCTTGGGCTACGCCACGGATCTTTCGCGCACCGGCGCGCGTCTCAGTCTCCAACTGACGGGCGAGGGCTATTCGCCCGACTACCGCGCGACTCTGGGCTACACCCAGAGAACCAACACCCACAGATGGTCCGTGATCTCACGCTACAACGGGCGCCCCGGCGGCACCGGGCGACTCGTCTCCTGGAGCGCCATCAACACGGCGCTCATTCAGTTCGACTGGCGGGCGCGCGCGCAGTACGGTTACACATACCCGCGTCTGCTGCTTGCGTTCAGACGCCAGACGCATCTGAATCTGTCGGCGTACCGCGATTACGTCCGCGTGTTCGAGGAGGAGTTCGGGCCGGGGCGGACTCCGGTGCGCGCCGGGGCCTTCGTCGGTGACCCCGAACGCAGCTCGTGGTACCACGGGTTCACCCTCGACGCGGGCACGTCTCCGTCGCAGGCGATCAGGCTCTCGGCGATCTACGATCGCTCCTGGAACAACCTCGACTATGACCAGGGCGCGGGCCGCTTCCCCCGAGTGAGCCCGGCGGCGCTTCTCGACTCTTCGGCGGCGCTCGACCCTGGCCCCGCGAACTCGACCTACTTCTCCGCGACCACAACGTTGCAGCCCACGCCGTCCCTCCGACTCTCCCTCGCCTACGAGAGGAGTCGGCTCACCAGACAGGACACCGGCCTCGACGTCTATCGCCAACACCTCGTGACCTCACGCGCGCTGGTTTCGATTTCTCGGTTCGTGTGGATCCGCGGCCGGCTCGACTACGATTCTCTCGATCGGCGGATGTTTCATCAGGCTGTCGTCGCGTGGACGCCCAAGCCGGGACGAGCCGTCTACGCCGGGTATGACGAAACCGGGGAGTGGAGTGAGTCACACGCCCGCGGCAGACCGCTCAACTACGCCCGCCGCGGCCGGACGCTGTTCGTGAAGGCTTCGTGGTCGCGTCTGTTCAGGCTGCGGCCGACCATCTGACGCCCAATCCGGCGTCACCAATGTCTCAGGACACAGGCAGGCCCAGCTCGCGCGCGGCGGCGGCCTGCGCATCGTCGAGAGTCACGAATCGATCAATGGCTCCCTCGGAGTGGAACCAGAGCGCCGTGCGAAGGTGCGCGAGGTCGAGCGACCGCGGCGTTGACACCGCTGGAAAAGCGCTGGACTCACACAGGTCGAAAGTGAGATCGCGCAAGAGACGGCGCCGACCCTTCACTATTCGGCCCGCCGGTCGTCCATGAACACTGCGAGATAGCGACCTCGGGTGGCCCGGTGCAGAAGCGGCACGAGGGGGGCATTCAAGACGGCATCAGGAGTCTTCCAGGGTGTCGGCGGACTCAGTCGGGCCACTACGCGATTGTGGCGGGTGACGAGCACGGTCTTTCCCCCTTCGGCTTCGGCGATGACCGCAGACAGGCCTGATTTCAGGTCCTGAATGGAGATCCTTTTCATGGCCCAAGCATAGGCCTGGACATCTTGAGGCGCTCGGCGTTACTTCTTCTTGGCCAGCGCCGTCTCGTGCTCGCCGTCGGTGAGAAGGGGCATCGATGATCCCAGCGACGGCGCGATCAGACCCGTCTTCACGTAGGTCATCAGCTTGTCTCGGGTGTCGGTGATGTCGAGGTTGCGCATGGTCAACTGACCGATCCGGTCTTGCGGCGAGAAAACACTCTCACCCTTCTCCATGGTGAGTCGCTCCGGCTTGTAGGTCAGGTTCGGGCTCTCGGTGTTGAGGATCGAATAGTCGTTGCCGCGGCGGAGCTGAACCGTCACTTCTCCTGTGACCAACCGCGCGACCCAACGCTGCGCGCTTTCGCGGAGCATCAGGGCCTGCGAGTCGAACCAGCGACCCTGGTAAAGCAGCCGGCCAAGACGGCGGCCGCTCTCCCTATACTGTTCGATGGTGTCTTCGTTGTGGATGCCCGTGACGAGACGTTCGTAGCCAATGAAGAGGAGTGCCATGCCCGGCGCCTCGTAGATACCGCGGCTCTTCGCTTCGATGATGCGGTTCTCGATCTGATCCGACATGCCGAGGCCGTGGCGCCCGCCGATCCTGTTCGCCTCGAGCATCAACTCCACCTGACTGTCGAAAGTCTTCCCGTTGAGACCGACCGGGCGTCCTTCTTCGAAGCGGATCGACACGGTCTCGGCCTTGACCTCGACATCGTCGCGCCACGACGCCACGCCCATGATCGGTTGCACGATCAGGATGCCTTTGTCCAGGAACTCCAGGTCCTTCGCTTCGTGGGTGGCGCCAAGGATGTTGGAGTCGGTCGAATACGCCTTCTCGGAACTCATGTGATAGGCGAAGCCCGCCTTGCTCATGTATTCCGACATCTCCTTGCGGCCGCCCAGTTCATCGATGAACTGTTGGTCGAGCCACGGCTTGTACACGCGGAGATTCGGGTTCGCGAGCAGGCCGTAGCGATAGAAGCGCTCGATGTCGTTGCCCTTGAAGGTGCTGCCGTCGCCCCAGATATGGACGTCGTCTTCCTTCATCGACACCACCAGCATCGTGCCGGTGACCGCGCGGCCGAGCGGGGTGGTGTTGAAGTAGGGAACACCCGCGGTGGTGATGTGGAAAGCTCCACTTTGAAGCGCCGCGATGCCTTCGGCCACCATCTGCGAGCGGCAATCGATGAGACGCGCCTTCTCGGCTCCGTACAACATGGCCTTGCGCGGGATCTCGTCGTAGTCCATCTCATCGGGCTGGCCGAGATTCGCGGTGTAGGCGTAGGGAATGGCGCCCTTGGCGCGCATCCAGTGGAGTGCGGCGCTCGTGTCGAGGCCGCCGGAGAACGCGATGCCGACTTTCTGGCCGGCTGGAAGTTTCTGGAGAATGGTCGCCATGGTTGGGTAGAAGGAAGTCTACTTGCCCCCATCGCGGGGCCGCGCCCACGGCCGCCAGGATACCGCCACGGGCATAAGCCATTTGCGGCACACCTTCTTCGCGTCAAACGGCTCATTGCCGCGACCTTGTCCTCGGCCTTACCATCGGGCGGAAGCCACGGTTCTTGAAGATGCCCCCTCCCCTGTCGCCGCGAACCCATGAGCCCTCTCTTCCCGGGCCGGGGACGCGGGGGCCCAAGGTGACGAAGCAGCACACGGCCAGGGTCCGGAACGGCGCCAAGAGGGCCACGGGGCGCAGCGCGACGGCTACACGTCTCGCTACCGCCGAGGAGGCCCTGCGCGCGAGCGAAGAGCGGTATCGCTCAATGCTCAACACCTCTCCGGACGTCGTGGGCCTCACCGACCTCCAGGGCCGCATCCAGATGGTCTCGCCGGCAATCCTGAAGCTCCTGCGCTGCGAGCGGGAGGAAGATGTGCTCGGGCGTCCGCTGACCGACTTTCTGGTGCCCGCGGACCGACCCCGGGCTCTGGAGCGGATCGCCGCGATTCTGGGGGGCACACCGCCCTCGCCCACGGAGTACACGGGCCTGCGGCCGGACGGGAGCACGGTCGCCGTTGAGGTGAACTCTCAGTTCATTCGGGGAGCGGATGGACGACCCACCGAGATGATCCTCCTGGTCCGGGATATCACCACCCGAAAGCTGGCCGATGCGGCTCTTCGCGCGAGTGAGGAGAGGTACCGGTCGATCCTCAACGCGTCCCCGGACAACGTCACCATCACGGACCTCGCCGGCCGGATCGTTTTGGTTTCCCCCGCAGGGCTTGCGACGATGGGGTACACGAAGGAGGCGGAGGTGGTGGGACGTCCCGTCCAAGACTTCATCGCCGAAGAGGATCGCCCGAGGGCTGCCGAAAACATCGCCCGCATGTTCCAGGGAATCCTGACCGGCCCCGAGGAGTATCGGGGCCGACGTGCCGACGGGAGCGCCATCGACCTCGAGGTCAACGGAGAGTTCATTCGGGGCGGTGACGGGCAGCCCCGAGAGATCGTCTTCATCGTCCGCGACATAACCGAGCGCAAGCGGGCCGAAGACCTGCTGCGCCTGTCCTTGAAAGAGAAGGAGGGCCTGCTGCGCGAGGTGCACCATCGGGTAAAGAACAATCTTCAAGTGATATCGAGTCTGCTGAGGCTCGAGACCTCACGCAGCCCGGCTCCCGACACCAAGCGCGTCCTCGGCGATATGCAGGGGCGGATTCTCTCCATGGCGGTGTTGCACGAGACCCTCTACAAGAGTGGGCGCTTCGGGCAGGTGGATCTTGGCAACTACCTCCGGCAGCTGGCCGAACAACTGTTTCGGGCAGCGGCAAGCTCCACCCGGCTGCGGCTGGAGCTACAGCCTGTGTTTATTGAGATCGATCAGGCCATCCCGTGCGGCCTGATCGTGAACGAACTCCTCACGAACAGCCTCAAGCACGCGTTCGCGGATGGAACCACGGGCGAGGTGGCGATGAGTCTGGCTCTGAACACTCAAGGAGAGGTGCAAATCAACGTGGCGGATACCGGTGTCGGCCTTCCGAGCGATTTCGACACGAGGCGCGTTCGCTCGCTTGGGCTCCTCCTGGTTACCGACCTCGTCCGCCAGATCGGGGGACGTCTCGTTATCGGGCCCGGACCAGGTGCTGCCTTTGGCGTGACCTTCACGCCGGTCCTGACCCACCTTCCTGGCTCCACCTCCAACCCGCATGGGCTCGACCCCCACGGCGATCCGACACGGTAGAGCTGGCGAGCCACGAAGTTTCCCCTGGGGTCACGGAGAGGCCGCGGCCCCGCGGTTCTTTTCGATCACCAGGCTCAGTTCGTGGAGACCCTTGAGAACGGCGAAGACAAGGAAGATCGCGGTGGGCTTCTCGGTCACGACAATCAGGAACGTGCCGAAGAAGGCCACCACCCAGAGAATTCCGAAGCGGGCGTTCGTGGCATCCACGCGGGCGGCCACGAACGAGGCCGGACGGTCCGAGAGCCCCTGAGCATCCAGGAGGAAGCCGAGCGCGGCCAGCGCCACCATCAACGGCACGCCGAGGCGGAGGTCGTCCAGCGAGGGCGGCGCGAGGCCGTGATTTCGGGAGGCGATCAGGAGAACCGCGGAGAAGAAGACACCGAAGATCAGGAATCCGGCGCCATGCACGAGGGCCACATCCCGGGCTCGAATGTTCGCGGCCTGAAGCTCGGCGACTCGTTCGCGGCGGATCCCCTCGAACTCCGGCGAACCAGGAGGCCCGAAGGCAAGATAGCTCCGGGGATCCTTAACGATGGCGTCATACATCCCGATCATGGCCAGAGCCAGAAGCAGGCCCACCACCGATTCCACCCAGTAGAGCACAAGCCCGGTCGCAGGGCTCCACCCCGAGAGCACTCCTGCGCCCGGGACAGCCTGAATGCCGAGCGCCGCCGAGAGCCTGCCGAACAGCCGGGTGGTCATGTCGCAATTATCGGATCGAGCCACGCGTCCGACAACCGGCGGGGCATTCGATCGCGGCCGCCTTTTAGCTCAGCCTTGCGGCGGGGACGCCACCGCCTTGCGCCATTGGAGTCGGAGGCTAAGCTCCGATCGGAGACAGAACTCGATGAACTGGCAGGACCGCGCATTCCTTTTGAAACTCACCCTCGCCGTGGTCATGCTGGCGCACAGCGTGCCCGGGATGATCGACGGCGGCGTGAACGCGTTCGGCCGCCTGTACCTCGACCCGGCGGGATTCGCGCCGCTCGGCCTGCCCCTGGCCTGGGCCATAAAACTGTCCCACGTGGCCATGGCCGCGGCTCTGTTGTTCGGCCGATTCATCAGGCCCCTCGGCTGGATCACCATTTCGGTGCTGGTGATGGGCATCATCATGGTCCACGGCCGCGAAGGCTGGTTCGTGGTGGGCGGGGGCCGGAACGGCGTCGAGTTCAACGTCCTCCTCATCGCCGCCTTCCTGACCGTCATGTATCCCGATGGATTTCAGCGCAAGGGACGTTCGGCGTAGCCGGCCTCGCGCCGACTGCGCTTTACGCTACGGTCTGAGCCCGCCCGCGGTCACGCTCTTCACCCCACGTACATGCCGGGCCAATTCGATGGCCAGGGCGCGCTCGGCCGCGCTGCCTACCTTGCCGCTCAGCGTCACCACACCGCCTTTGGTGCTGACCTTGATCGCGGATCCGCTGACGTTGCTGGAATAGAGCAGCGTCGACTTCACTTTCGTGGTGATCCAGGTGTCACTGACTTCACGTTGCGCCGCCCGGGCCACATCCTCCACCTTCGAAGTGGCCCCCGGCCTGACCTCGAGCCGATTGTCCACCGACACCACCCCGAGCGTGTTGTGTGCAAGATACCCGGCGAGGTCCCTGGCCGCCGGGCTGTCCGCCGTGCCATGCAAGGTCACCCGACCCCGGTTAGTGTCGACGTCCGTGGTCAGGCCATCGGCGTGCTTGCTCCACAAGAGCTTCGACTTGATGGTTGCGGTGATCGTGGCATCTTCCACCGCCACCCCGAAGGTTCGGTCGGCCGGGGGCGCCGGCGCTTCGAGGTCGGCCTGAACCTGGATCTGGTTGTCCACCTCAACGATGCCGTTGACTCCCAGCGCGATCTGCCCGGCCAGTTCCTTGGCGATGCCTTCGTCCACGCGGCCGGTAAGAACCGCCTTCCCGCTTCGCACCGACACCTTGAGATCGTTGGCCCGGAGGTATGGGTTGAGGGAGAAGGCCGTCCATATCTGCGATTCCTGCCGTGCCTCGTGCAGCTCCTGCGGCGAGGCCGCCTGGGTCACGGCAGAGGGAGTTGCAGCCCAGGCGGTGAGCGCGAGCCCGACTCCGAGAGCGAGGGTGCGTGAGGTGCTCGACATGTTGATTCTCCAGAGAGAGGGGATGTATCCGATCGGAACGTACTCGCGGGGGCACTCGCGGATCGGTGCGTTGCCGCACTGAGCGCGGGCGAGCGCTACGCTAAATACTGTTGTGGGTTCCTCCGGGTGCTGGCCCACGTTCTTAGGCGCCACTGATCATCCGGAGAACACCTCGAGCGATGAGGTCTGAACAGCACCGCGCATGATGAACTCTCAGCAGCTGCGAGAGGTGGAGAATCTTCTGCCCAAGGCGACATCTGATTCGGCCAGCCCCCCCCAATGAGCGAACCGGAACCGTCGAAAGCGTCCGCGCCGCCGGGCACCCGCGGGATGCGGGAGGTTCGCGCCGAAGGGTCGCCCCTCAATCGGCAGGTTTTGCTCCCGGCGGAGAGATTCATCTACAGCGAAACCATCAGCGGCGCGTTGCTGTTGGTCTGTGCGATCGTCGCCCTGGGGGTGGGCCAACTCACCGTGGAGTGAGTCGTACTTCGCCCTCCGCGACATACCGGTTTCCTTTCAGATCGGCGCCTTCTCCGTCGCTATGGACTTGCAGCACTGGATCAACGACGGGTTGATGGCGATCTTCTTCTTCGTGGTGGCGCTGGAGATCAAACGCGAGATGATCTGCGGCGACCTTTCCGACAAACGGAAAGCGGCCCTGCCGGTGGCGGCGGCGGTAGGCGGCATGATCGTGCCGGCCGGCCTCTATCTCGCTTCGAACTTCGGAGGCAAAGGCGCCGCGGGCTGGGGCATTCCGATGGCCACGGACATCGCTTTCGCTGTCGCCATTCTCGCGTTGCTCGGTGGGCGCGTGCCGTCGCAACTGCGAATCTTCCTGGCGACCCTGCCGGATGTGCGCGACGCGCTTGATCGGGAGGAGTCGGAACGGAGCGAGGTGATGATCGGGCGCATTGAGGAACTGGCCCGCCAGACGGAGTCGCCGCTGGAACGGCTCGAGCGCATGGTTCATCCGTGGACGAGCTACCTCGTTCTACCGCTGTTCGCCCTGGTCAATGCCGGCGTGGCGCTTTCCGCCGAGTTCATCCGGCAGGCGCTCAGCAGTTCGGTGACGTTGGGAGTGATGCTGGGCCTGGTGGTGGGCAAAGTGGTGGGCGTCACCGGTCTTGCATGGCTGACGGTGCGCCTGGGTTGGGCGACGATGCCCGCCGGCGTGGCCTGGCGGCACATCACCGGCGCGGGACTGATCGGCGGCGTGGGCTTCACGGTGAGCCTGTTCATCACCGGGTTGGCCTTTTCGGACAAGACGCTGATCGAGGAAGCCAAGGTCGGGGTGCTCGCTGCCTCGCTCATTGCCGCACTGGGCGGATATCTGTTCCTCCTGCTGGTGAGCCGCGGAACAAAACCGGGCAAGGTCCCGCCGGAGTGATAGCCTCATCGCGGAGAGGCCACACCCTGAAATGACGCGCCACTTCTCGATGATCCGTGACTTCCACATCGCGGACCTGTTCACGCTGCTGAACGGCGCCTGTGGCACCGCGGCGATCTTCTTCGCGATGTCGCACATCGCCCTAAGATCGGACGGCAAGGCCTACGCCGCGGGCGCGTTCATCGTCATAGCACTCATCTTCGACGTCCTCGATGGTCGGGTCGCGCGCTGGCGCCACACCGCGTCCGCCATGGGCCGCGAGCTCGACTCGCTCGCCGACATCATCAGCTTCGGCGTCGCCCCCGCCTGCCTCGCCTTCGCGCTCGGCTTCCGCGGGCTGTGGGACGCCGTGTGCCTGGTGTACTTCGTGACCTGCGGCATCTCCCGACTCGCGCGCTACAACATCACCGCCGAGGCGATGTCGGAGGAGGCGGGCAAAGTCACCTACTTCGAGGGCACGCCGATTCCTTCGAGCGTCCTGCCGGTCCTGGTGCTGATGGGGCTTACCTGGGCCGGGCGCGTGGGCGAGAGCATTCCCGGCGGCGCGGTAGACATCCTGTCCTACACCCTGCACCCGCTGGTGCTGCTGTTTGTGGTTTCGGGGTCCCTGATGATCAGCAAGACGGTGCACATCCCCAAGCCCTGAACAGTCCTGAACAACTGGTCAGGCCAGAAAAAATATATGCAGCGGGCCAAACAGCGGTTGGTGCTGATCGCACCGATCACTCTGTTTGTGATCTTCCTAGCGCGATGCTGAAGGATCGAGCCCCAGCGCGAAGAGAAGGGCTCGCCGGACTTCTTCCATCCGAACGCCGCTCAGCGAGGTGATGAGGGCGCCGATGCGAGCCTTGGGGATGGTTTGCACGTGGTCGAGGTTGATCGCACTTTCGCCGGGAAGGCCATCCGAGATCCCCAGTACAACTTCGCTTGGGATTTCGCGGATGGTAGAGGTGAGCGGCGCGACGGTCAACTCACCGAGGACGCCGGCGATGGAGTCGCGGGTCAGGATCAGAACGGGACGGCGCTTGTCCGGAGGACGGAACGCGTACCACCGGACCTCGCCTCGCCGGATCAGTCGGGCCATATCTGCTGCGCGGCCGGGACGCTGAGTTCGCCTCTTCGAACCGGTTTCTTGAGGTACCCCCGCCGGTGTTGTTCTTCCTGCGCCCGGATGGCCTCCGCTTCAACCGCTTTGGCCAGAGCTTCGCGCGTAAAGGCGGAACGTGAGAGCCCGCGCCGTTTCGCCAGCCGGTCGACGGTTTTGACGAGGTCCGGTTCCAAGGTCATCTGCACGGTAATCATTGGTAGATCCTATTTTCCTGCCACGCGGGAATTCGCGGGCATTTCCGTAAGACCCCC
>CXWL01011841.1_pt1 | contig 54981 bp, 57 predicted proteins | sample 590931 | NCBI WGS metagenome assembly CXWL01 (sample SAMEA3498368, study PRJEB10139) | groundwater metagenome | biome: water well; material: biofilm material | place: Germany | collected 2015-04-27 | reverse complement strand
GACGACCAAGTACTGGCGGACCTGGGTCAAGCAGTGCTCGATCCCGGTCATCTATCAGGAGGAAGTCATCCGCTCGGCCCTCGCACTGAAACTCAACTGTTACGAGGACACCGGAGCGATTCTCGCTGCGCCCACCACCAGCTTACCCGAAGAACCAGGCGGACCTCGTAACTGGGACTATCGCTACTGCTGGCTGCGCGATGCCCATTTCTCACTTTCGGCGTTTCACAATCTCGGTCAGTTTGAAGAAATGGAAGGCTTCCTAAAGTTTCTTCTGAATGTCGGCTATGCCAGTGAGCAATCCCACGATCGCTTGGCGCCGGTGTATAAACTCAGTCAGGATCTGCCCCTTCCTGAAATTGAGCATGCCAACTGGCAAGGCTTTCTTGGGAGCCGACCCGTCCGGAGCCATAACCAGGCAGCCGAACATATACAAAGCGACGTGTACGGCGAGATGATTCTTACGCTGGCTCCGATCTTCTTCGATAACCGGTTCATTGATTTGCGAACCAAAGATCATGAAGCGCTGGTCGCCAATTTGGTCCGCCTCTGTGAACGAAGCATCTCTCAGCCGGATGCAGGACCATGGGAGATTCGGAATGGCTGGAAGGAGCATTCGTTCACGAATCTCATGTGTTGGGCCGGACTCGACCGGGCCTACCGCATGCAGCGAGCCGGGTTCCTCCGTGATCTACCGACCAACCTAGACACGGCCCGCGCGCGAGCGGCATATGCTTTATTGCAAGCCACCAAGGACAAGGCCCTCCGGAATGGACCGACTGACGAGAGTTACGNNATTGGCCATTCTCGGATTTCCAGATCGAGAGGTGTGCGATACGACGATCACGCAGATCAAGCACGCCCTCGCCCTGCGCCACGACGGAAAGGAAACGGGGTTTTTCTTCCGCTACCTCCGGCAGGACGATTTCGGCAAGCCCCAGTCGAGTTTTGTCATTTGCTCGTTCTGGGTCGTTCAAGCGCTCGCCAAACTGGGTCGTCTCGCTGAGGCGAAGCAGATCATGAACCAGATTCTCACTGGAGCCAATGGCGTCGGGCTCTTTGCCGAGCACTTCGTGCCGGAAACGCGCGTCCAACTCGGAAACTTCCCGCAGGCCTATTCCCACGTCGGCTTAATCAATGCCGCGTTCGCCGTCAGCCCTCCGTGGAGCGATGTGCTGTAGCAGCACGGTGAACGTATCCGCCCCTTCCATTAGCAGTCCGCTGAAAAACTCGGATTCTGCTTCGCGCAGCGCTGCACGATGACAGAAAGACCTGTGGCACGCTACATCTCAGAATGCTCAAAAAAGACATCCAGCAAGCCGCAGCGACAAACTCTCGCTTCAGGGGGCTCGCCTCTTCCTGCCCCCGAAAGGCCGGGACGATGGGAGGAAAAAGCCACGCTCCGCTGAAACGCCAAGAGAGGCTGGCACGCGCTGATGATGAATAGAAGCTACGGTGGGAGCTAAGCCCAATGAGCTGGGCTGTCGACCATTAAATTTAGCTGCGTAACATGGGTTTGATTGAGCCACCCACATCGTGGCATGAGTCAACAATCCTCAACGGCGCTGATGGTGGCTATGCGTGAACTTCCAATTGAATTATGCACTGATGACTATGGATGGGTTTTCCTTTTTGCAGGACGTGTCTCAAGCGCTTTACTTCGAGGAATGGCCTGAGTCGGATCGCGATTCACCTTGGCTTTTTCGATCAGCTCATTCACCGAGGTTCGAAAAACCCGCAGGCTACCTTGACCGATCTTGGTGCCACGCAAACGGCCTTCTTCAACCCATCGATAGACTGTCCACTTACTCACCCCCAACAATTCGGCCGTCTCTTGAATACGGAGCAACAGCGATTCCATCGCCCTAGATCCCAGTCAAAGGGTAACCACTCACAGAGCCGACTGCCCAAAGCCGGTAAGGCTTCACTACTTCATCACCTGGGCGCTGCAGTGCCACCCGTCTCCCTTGACTCCATTCACGGCTTTCACAAGTTGATTCGGAGTGGCCTTGTCGTTCTCAACCATCACAATGGCGTGTCCTTTCAGGCTCTTGAGATCAACCGCTTTAACACCTGCCACGCTTTTCAAGGCCGACTCGACTTCGCCGAGATACACATCACAATAGGTTCCAGTAAGCATCAGCATCACCTTTTGCTCGGCTGCCGCCTGCGCCAGGCTCACACAGCCGGACAATGCTACAAGCAGCACGATTCCAATCCGTATCCTTTGCATATTCACCGCCTCCGTACAGTCCGTTCGAGGTGTTCTGTCACGATCTATTGATCCATGAACAACTTTCCATTCGTCCCAGTGGCCTGGGGGAGGAGCCCTACCCTAGGCAGATGTAGAAGGGCATCTGACTCGAATGCAGCAGTGGTGTTTACGATCATAGACACACCGCAAGCCAAGATGATCTATCCGGCCAGCGCAGCAGCATGGAGATGGGACATGGCGGTGGCTTTCCGAGGCATACCGACGTGTCGTCGTCGCCCGGCATGCGTCAGGACGGGAATTCGACATGTTGCCTGTGAGTGATCGGTTACGATGCCGCCATTCCCGGGTTTGGCATCAGCGGTGGCTCTCAGCTCAACCGGACCAAAAGTGGAAAGAGGCAGAGCGGTTGGACGGCTCTTCGTCTTCGAAGAGCCGGAAACTGTATCAACGGCCTTTAGTTTGAACCCGACCCCCTTGATCGTCACCAGTTGACAGAGGCCGTCTGGATCACGCTGAAGATGGTGACGCAAGGCATGAACATGAACGTCTAGCGTGTGCTCGCCGATGGCAAACTGTGGGCCCCACACACGATCGACCAATTCGTGGCGGCTGAACACTTTGGACGGCGCCTGCATGAGTGTCTGCAGAATCGCAAAAGGCTTCGAGGAAAGCTGAATGGGCTGTCCCGCCACTCTCACTTCGTGAACGTCGGCATCCAGCTCCACCGATCCAAGCCGGTACAAACCACGGCGGGTCAGATCATGTCCCATCCGTCGAAGATACGCACCAACCTTGGCGGTAAAGAGGCGATGGCCATCGCGAAACTCGTGAATGCCGTCCGCCCCTCGCTCCAGATCTGACAGAGACTGCTGCTCACCGTACACACCGCCGCACGGGACCACGATCATAAGTGGAACATGTCTCAGCGCAGGATTGGTGCGAAGAATGTCCCAATCGCTGATACGGTGATCGATGAGGAGCAGCGACGGCGAGGTATGGTCCGTGAGCCGCATCACCTCCTCCGTTGTTGATATGAGGCGAATTCCATAACCCACCCGATGCAAATGGTCTCGAATCGAAGCGGCAAATTCAACATCCATCGAAAGCACCGGAATGCAGATCGACATTCCCGCCGAACGTGGACTCGGTTGAGCATCACCTGCTGGTTCGGATGTCGCAACGCAGGACTGTTCACGGAGAAGCACTCCAAGCAACCCGATCAACGCGGGAACAAACAACAGGGCGGACGATGGTGCAGGAGTAAGCGGGACCACCGGGGAAGTGCTGGCCAGATTAACTGCGCCAATAGGCAGTTGTATCGGACCGTAGCCCCATTGCTCTTGAAGAACAAGATTGAACGTAAATCGTCGCGCATCCTGTTCGATCTCAAACAAGGAGTTCCAGGTGACCAGCGTGAGGTCATGATGGGGAATCGTCAACGCGTGCACCAGATCGCTCGGCGAGGTGGACAACGACAGCAGCAGTGACTCGCTTTCCCCCCTCAACCCGACACGATCATCAAACTCCCACAAATCGACATCGGCTGGAATGAGAATCGCGTCCTGTCGATCGCCAGCCTGGAACAATACCGCAGCATCTGCCTCTCCGGCTATTCCTACGAGACAGATCAATAGGCTAGCGAGGAAGGGGAGCCCTCCCCAAAACGATCGCAGATCCGCTCGTAACCAGGCCTTCATCTTGTGTTGCATGACAATTTCCTTAGATTCTTGCGGATCGGTACAGAACCAGGCGACTGCGGCGGCCATCGCCGCCGCAGTCCAAATACCTAAGAAGAGCCAGCGCACGGCCCTTCTGATGTAATCGATCTCGATGTTAGGCCGAGGCCCCCATCATCTTGCGACGAGCCAAGCTCGCCAGGCCGATCACGCCGCTGCCGAAGAGCCACGCTGCGGCAGGAAGTGGGACACCAGGACCACCAGCATTCGAACCCCAGAGGGTCAATGTATAGCCTACTCCAGCTGGAACAAGCCCTGCTGGATGCAGGTGATAATCACGCGGAAGTCCAAGGTCAGCCAGCGCTAGTGCAGTGAACGTGTCAGCTGCACCTTGATACCCGCCAATCGTTACGGGAAGCTCAGAGTCACCATTGTTTTCAAAAATGGTGGAGCCAAAGGCAGTAATACCAGTGGCTACGGAGGTCATGTTGAAATGAGTGAATGAACCCAAATCAAAATTGATCGTATCCAAGAAAATGCCACTCCCTCCGGCGAGCCCCGGGTCTGGGACATTAAGGACGATCGGGTTCGCCAGATCTCCGTTGCCTACCGCAAAGACCCCCGCATCGAGCGTGACGGCCTGCGCTGTTGTGCCCAAGGCTAAGGCGCTTGCAGCGAACAAGCCAGCTACGGCCAATTTCAACCTATGTGTGCGTATCATGCTGAACTCCTTTGTTAGGGCAAATAATACCTACACAGAACACCAACTGACCTTAGTGAATAGAGCTCTATCCGATCACGAGTATGCTTATAGCCCGATGCCAGAAGTGAATCTACCGACCAGAGCACCAGATGCTACCGTATGTGACAATAAAACCGTGCGACACCCTGAACACTTCGCTCTCCAAATTAATCACCATCGTCATTCTCATTCTTCAGTACCATCACTCACTCATCAGATCCGACGGTCCACTAAGAATCCACCCCTAGTACCTGGGGATCGTACCAAGAGAGGTCGAACAGCTACTACTACCGGATACAACGGATGCTACACATGTGACAGAAAATGTGGGTTGGCAGCTGGATTCTCTTGAGATTTCCACGCAGAGACGGGAGGCGCGCCGGTGCCGGCATGAGAAGTCGGTATGAAACCTTCGTCGATACTCGACCGGGTCGTACCGTAGGATGAGTGCCTGGAACGCTGAGCTATTTCGAATTGAAGAATCGCTGGGGTCGTTCGCCGCGAAACACGGATCCGTACTTTTTTCGGTTTCCCCTAAAGAGAGAGTCCAGCCAGGACGAAGGAGCGGGTCCAGCCTGAGGCTCGTTCTTCATCTGCGAACCATTGAGACGAGCGATCCGAGCCTCCACATCGCGATAGGAGTGCCCCGGCTGCTGAAGCCGTCGATAGGTCTCGACCGCTTCGGCCATGTTCCCTGCCTCTTCGAACGTGCGACCCAACATATATTGCAGTGCCGTTCGATCTTCGACTCTGGCCGACGGCCGGTTGATGGCATTGTGGAACATACCGATCGCCTCTTTGTGTTGCCCGATGGCTTTCAAACAGAGCCCTTTCTGAGCCAGCGCCTTCACGACCCATAGCTCCTGCTCGGCCAGCAGGTCGAGGAGGACGATGGCCCGGTCGTAGTTGCCGGTTTCTTTCAAGGCCACGGCTTGATGGTAAATGGACACAGGATCCTGCGCCTCAGGCAGAGGCTCGGATCGGCTCGCTCCCGGATTATCCGCGCTCCGTGCTTGCCATGTTTCGACTTCAGCCCGTTCCTTTTCGAACTCGCTCGGAGACCACTCTACAGATTCCGGTGAGACTTTGAATGGAAATACACCATGACGGTCCCGAGCTGACGCAGTCTCCAGTACAATGCGGGCCGTCATGGCCTCGGTCTGAGCGGCAAATCCGTACACCAGCGCATGATCGCAGAGCTGATTGATCAGACGCGGCGTGCCGCCGGTCAGCCGGAACACCGAACGGCCCGCCAAGGTTGTAAACAGCGGCGTGCGCCTGCCTGCGACTTCCAGACGATGTATCATGTACCCCAGCGTTTCCTCTTCCGAGAGTGCGTCCAGCGTGTACTCGACACCGATCCGTTGGGCGAATTGCACCATGCCCGGTCCCTTCAACAGATCCCGTAAACCCAGCTGCCCCGACAAGAGAATCTGTAACGATCGACGACGTCCGTCATTGAGATTCGAGAGTAACCGGAGCTCTTCCAACATCGTGGCCCCGATATTTTGCGCTTCGTCGACCATCAGCAGCACCCGACGTCCGGCAGTTCGTTCGCGTTCAAGAAATTTTGAAAACTCATGGAACGCGTCCACATCACTCTTGCCGGTGATCGACAGATCAAAGGAAGCGGCGATCCATGGCAGCAGCCCACCGATGCCGACATGCGTATTCGACAACACGCCGACGGTCCAGGGATGGCGGGTCTCATCCAGCAAGCGGTTCAACAATGTGGTTTTCCCCGTGCCGGGATCTCCGGCAATGACGATCAAGGCCGACCCGTTTGTCAGCCCGTACTCTAAAAGGCTGAGCGCCATCTTGTGCTTGGCCCCCAAATAGAGGAATTCTGGATCCGGCAGCAACGTGAAGGGCTTCGTCTTCAATTGATAGTATGTTTCGTACATGATTCCTACGCAGAGTGGCTGTGCAGCAAGCCCATCGCTCGCCGCTTGGTCAGTTGCGTACGCCCCGATTTATTGAGCACACCCCCAAGAATGGGCACACTCCCCGCAATAGCCGCCACAGCCTGCTCCACCTCAACCGACGAGGTTCGGCTTTCTTCCACCACCAGCAACAGCGCATCGAGATGCGGGCTGAACCCTAAGACGTCGGCGCGAGACAAAATCGGCGGCAGATCCAACACCACGAACCGAGACGGATACCGATGCTTGAGCTCTTGGGCAAGCGCAGCCATTTTGGGAGAGGCCAAGGCCTCCGTAGAGTTCTTGATCGAGCGCCCTCCCGGCAGAAAGACCAGCCGACCAACTCCGGGGTGGACCAGCAACGGCGCAAGCGGCACTTGGTCGAACAGATATTCCGTCAACCCCGGGGCCTGTTCCATTCCAAACAGTCGGTGCACGGCGGGGCGGCTCATGTCAGCATCAACCAGTAACACTGTATGGGTGAGGTCCATGGCAAGGGCAAGAGAAAGATTCACCGCCGTCAGCGTCTTTCCCTCATGCGCGGTGGGGCTGGATACTCCGAGCACATTCCACCCTTTTTGGCGAAATTGCTGCATCACCTGGGCTCGGAGTCGTTTATAGGCATCGACAAACGGTCCTTCCTCGTACCCGGTTATTAAGCGTTGGTCTCGCATCAGCTCTTCGGAGAGCGAGATTGCTCTGGTCGACGAGTAGATCAGCGGAGGCGCTTGGGTCACCGAGTAGTCCTCGGGTCTGTGCGCGCCGGAACCGGCTGAGCCGGATTGCTGCTTCAATCGTTCCTGAGCTTGCTGGAGATATTCCATCAGCACTCCCTCCTCATCAATTGCTCATCATCCGAGTTTTCGCCAAATGGCATACCACAAGACATCCAGAGGCATCCATGCCAGATGGACAAGCACCGCACTACCCACCAGAATACCGAGTCCCGCAAAACCGACGACTGTCCGCCGGCGTCCGAGAGTCGCGAGTTCCCGTTCCGACGGAAGATAGGGAATCACGGCCAGTGGCACCCCCCGTAACACTCGACCAAACTGTTCGGAGGTATGAATCGTCCGATCGACATTGTCCACGACCACACCGCTTCCGATCCCTCCCCCCACGGCAAGAAAGGTTCCGAGCAATAGAATCGCCAAACGATTGGGCCGTTCCGGTTTTTCCGGCAACTCCGGAGGGTTGATGAGCGAAAACCGTTCGCCCTTTCGCTGCACTTCCAACTCCGCCGACACTTGAGCCTCCATCAGTCGGGACGTGATCTCTTGATGCTTGCGCATGGAGTTCTCTCGATCCCTGAGCAGATCCATATAATCTGGCTCGATGGTCGGCGTCATTTCTACTCGTTTCGCATACTCTGCCATCCGACGCTTGAGATCTATACGAGCCGACTCCAACGATCCCAACATGGCCTGAGTCGACGCCAACTGAGATTGAATGTTGATGTAGGCAGGATTTTCAGGCCTCACTGCCGGAGGCGGTGCCGGACGACCCACCGCAGCCTGCAGTTTCTGCTCCAGCGACGCCGCAACTTCTTGGGCGCGAATCACATCGGGATGGGAGTCCTTCATACGCTCTCGGAGATCGGCCAGTGTGGCGCGCGTTGCCGTCAGCCGTTTNNTGAGTTTGATGAAATCGGGATGATCGGGCAACATGTAGGCGGAGACACTGGCATACTGCGCGCGCAGCGCTTTCAGTCGTTCCCCTGTATCCAAGAGCCGGTCACCACCCGCAGTAATGATCGGCGTATGGGGCTTCAGCTGCGCTAACTCGCCTTCCAAATACGTTTTCTTCTCGCGCAGGCTTCGGATATCGCGATCAGCATCGAGCAGCTCTCGCTGCGTCTGATTCATCAGTTGCATATTCAACTGCATCAACTCCGGCAGCGCCCCATCGGCCTTGTGCTTCACGGTGGCGAGCATGCCTTCCAGCTCCTGGATATGCTTATCCAGATTCTCCGCTTCTCGCTTCAGAAAGGCGGTGGTTTCTTGCGCATGCCGTTCGCGGCTCTTCAAGTTTTCCGCCAGAAAGAGACTCGTCAATTCGCTGGCGACCTTTTGCGCCGACACCGGAGTTTCGCCATCATAGGCCAAGGTAAATGCGATGGTAGCCTGAGTCGGGTTCTGCGTCCGTTTATCGACCACCTTGACGTTCAGTACATCGATCTGAATGTCCTTCGTAAAACGTTCCAGCACTTCTTCCGTTGGACTCCGTTTTCGGAGCTTCTCATAAAGGCCATACTGTTCAACGATGCGCCAGAGCGTGGCTCGACTGAGAACTTGTTGCTTGATCGTCTCGATACGCTGATCGGCATAGGTCGCGATCGCCGACCGAACCAGATCCGGGGGAATCTCTTGCTCCTCAATGAGAATCGTGGCCGTTGAACGATAGACGGATGGAAGAAGAAATGCCAGCGCGGCACTCGCAGCCATGAGTGCCGCCCAGACCACCAGAATCAAGGTTCGGCGCCGGCGCAAGAGAACCAGATAGTCCGGCAATGTCCGCGCACGCGCGGCTGCCCGTCCTTGCAATCTCTGATCTTGACTCATCGCGACACTGACCATTTATCGCCTCCGTACGTCAACATGATAAAAGTCGAATTTGAATTGTACCGTTGATCGAGATCATCCACGGCGCGTTCCGCGTAGGTATAGGACACGGCGACCGACCACCATTGGGCGAACTGCCACGAAAGCGTGGGACTGACGGAGAAAAACGTCGTACGGGGCAAAGGCCGGCTGCCTTCCGTTGTGCTAAGCCCCGAGACAAAATAGAGCGCTCCGGAGACTGAGAGATTGATCGACTCGCTGATGCTGTGAGAAAGTGATCCTCCCACGCGGTCGGTTTGCAACAGGCGACCGAACCCACTGGGGTTAATTTCGCGGCTTCCGTCGATCTGAACCGTCGTCCGCTCGAATTGTTTTCGTAGAGACCCTCGATACACCCACACAACCTCTTCGCTGGTGAGCGTGCGGTCACGGCTTCTTCCGAGTAGAATCCCCAGAATCCCTGGTATGGCCGGCACATCCTGCGCCGAACTCACTAATCGACTTCCTCCTGATATCGATCCGATCAGCTGATTACCGAAATCATGCACCCACGCACCTTGCGCACCGTAATACGTCGATTCAAGTCCAACCGAAGGAATTCTGACCAAGTTGTATTCACCCGTGAGACTCACTTCATCCAAATCAGTCAGGTGATAGGTCGGTCCGGCATTCACTCCGTGAACTTGATAATTCGCAAATCCGAGTCGGCTGCCGTCCTGATACTGCGCATCCAGGAAGTGATACCCGCTCTTCCAAGACAACCGCTCGGTGATGCCAATCTTCCACGTCGGCATGGCCGTCCACAGGCTCCGCTGCGTAAAGCCCAGCACCAACCCGGTCCTTTGCAGTTCTCCAACTAACGTATTGTCACGGGTAAAGCCGCCATCGAACTCAAAGCTATGTCGGTCCAAGCGATACGATGCCCTCAGTGGAAAATACAGATTGGTGAGCTCTCTCTCATTGCTCCCATAGTAGTGAATAAAATCCGCTCTGGTCTCTCCCTGGACCTCGAGGTTTTCCGTCGCTCCCTTGAACTTGAGATCCGGCGTAACCCAATGGCCAATCACTTCGTTGTCCCCATCACTCAACAGCAAATTACTGTTGTAGACGCCCTTCACGCTCAACGACGGGGCCGCCGACCATTCTGCAGCGTTGCCCACCCCGTTCCAGGCTCCCATGGTCAACACCACCAAGCCCCACGTTCCGGCAAGGGCCCAAACCCATATTCGAGCTCGAATACTCGTTGGCCTGTGAACCACAAAGGGACGATCCATTCCGTCACGGCACCATCACCACATCGCCGCGCTGCAGGACGATGTTCTGGTGTAACTCTTTGCCCTTTCGGGCATCGCCGTAGCGGAAGGGAAAGACGAGCTCCTCACTGCCTTGCTGCCGACGGATGATCTTGATGTCGTTCTCCGCAGCATAAGGAGTGAGCCCCCCGGCCATACTCAGTGCCTGCAACACATCGGTATGATGGCCTGCCTGATACTCTCCCGGTTTAAGGACGCGTCCCAACACATAAATGCGATAACTCTGCACCTTGAGCACCGTGACCGTCACATTCGGCGTCGGAAGATATTTCATCAGCCGCTTCGTGATGTCCAAACGCACATCCTCGGCCGTTCGCCCTGCGGCTGCGACCTCTCCAATCAAGGGGAACGTGATCATCCCATCGGGTCGCACCACCATCTCTTGCGTCAATTGTTCATCCTTCCAGACCGCGACCTTAAGGACATCTTCCGGCCCAAGAAGATACGACGGTTCGGCACTGACCGGTTCCGATGCAAAGACAGCTTCCTGACCAAAAATCGACAGGCAGAGACTTGCGATCAACACCACCAGCCCTCCCCACCAAAAGTTAGACTCTTCTTCTCGTGACGTGTTCATCAGGAGACCTCTCCCAACAACGTTTTCGCTGCATCGGTCCACTCAAACATGGTGCTGGACGCCAGCGCTTTCTTGAGATGTGTGACGGCTTCGACACGCTGCCCGGCTTTGGCGTAAGCGGAGCCGAGGTGATAATTGAGAATCGGATGTTCCGGAACCAGTGTCGTGGCCTTTTGGAGGATACGGACGGCATCGGCTCCGTGCCCCGACTTATGATAGGCCCATCCCAGCGTGTCAAGGAGGTAGGGATTCGGCTTCTGCGACTCGAATCCACGACTCAACGCCAACGCACGCTCCAAGCTCTGCGGATCACCTTTGTGATCGACCAGAGCGACGGCAAGATTGTTCGCGGCCAGAAGCGTTCCAGGAGCATGCTTCAGCACGGTCTCGTAGTGCGCAATGGCTTCATCATGACGACGTTGCGCCGTAAGACTTAAGGCCAACATCAATCGTAGCTGCTCATGTTTGGGATTAACTTCCAGCCCTTTCAACAACGCCGCATCGCCTTCAGCCACCTGTTTCTGACCGAATCGAGCCCGCGCCAGATGGACCCACGGAGTTGTCCATTTGGGATTGATACGAGTCGCAGCTTCAAAATGCGCCACCGCTGACGCCGGATCTCCCTTCGTCAGCAGCAGTTCACCGAGAAAGCCCTCGGCGTACGGATGGTCTGGGAACTTGGCCAACAGACCCTCCAAACGTTTCTGCGCATGCGCCGGCCGGCCACGTCGCATATCCAACTGCACCAGCGCCAGCAGCGGCTCAGGGGCCGTCGGATGTTGCTGAGCCGCCTTGGTATAGGCACTCTCCGCGGCATCCCACTGCTGCTGCCCGAGCGCGACGTGTCCCTCTGCCAAGCTGGCAAGCGCTTCGTTCGCCCCGGCTTTCCGCAACTGCTTCAAAGTATCTTGACTCTTACCCCAATCCTTTTCCTTCAACTGCAACTGAAACTGCATGCCGAGCAGCGCCACATTGTTCGGGTCCTGAGCGATCAGCAGATCCAGTCGCTGTTTGGCTTCTTTAATCTGGCCGGCTGCNNAACCGCCCGATCCAGGCTCTCGCGAGCCAGCGACTGCTCACCGGTGAGCAGATAGGCTCTCGCCAGCAGTACATGTCCCTCCACTAATTCCGGCTGATCTTTCAGGATGGAGCGAAAGTCGAGAACGGCGTCTTGGCCCTTGCCACGCTTGAGCGCCATCTGTCCACGCAACATCAAGGCATCTGTGGAGCGGGGGTTGTCCTTCAAGACCGCCTCGATCTGTCGCTCGGCGTCGTCAGTCTTTCCAGCCCCCCAATCCATCCCTGCCAACTTCACCTGAGCTTCCGACGCTTCCGGCTTGCCGGCGAACTCTTTCTGAATGTCGCGATACACGTCACGCGCCTGGTCGCCTCGCTTGGTTGATTCGTAGAGACGTCCGAGTGCGAACCACAGCTTCCCGGCATGCGGCAGCTCTTTCTTCGCTTGCTGCAGCGCCGCTTCAGCCTGCGCGATGCCGCGACGACGAGCGATATAGTCGACCTGCGCCATCCGTCGCTGTTCATCCTCCGGGTTCAATCGGATGGCCTCCTGCAGAATCGCTTCGGCCTTGTCGTACTGCTGCTGTTGGTCGTAAAAAGCAACTTGCCGCAGTCGGTGACTGAGGACCGTCGGTTCCAGTTTGGCGATCTGTTCAAATATCGACTCAGCATCCGCAATTTTTCCCAACTTCATCGATGTGGTCGCCACGGCATCCAACAATTCGAGGTTGTTCGGATTCGCGCCGAGCGCACGGCGCAGATGGGGCATCGCGTCTGCAGGACGTTGAGTCGAGGTGTACAGCGAAGCCATGAGAAGGACTCCATCGATTTCCGTCGGAGCGTCGGCGACGAGCTGTTCAGCCTGCTTCACGGCCCCACTCAGGTTTCCCCCTAAGGCGACGATCGCAATTTTGATGGCCCGGGCCTGCACATGCTCCGGTCGGTTGGCCAGGAGCTGGTCGGCAAGTTTTCCAGCCTGTTCGAGCGCTCGAAACTCCAGGTAGAATTTGGCCAACTTGATCATCGCCCGGTCATGCCCCGGGCTCAATTCGATCACCTGTTGATAGGCTCCGGCAGCATTCCGGTAATTGCGCTCTTTCTCTTCCACTTGCGCATAGAGCAGGTACGCTTCGACATCCTTGGGATCGATTTGGAGCACATTCCTGAGCTCAACCCGTGCTTTCGCGTAATCTCCTTGCTGAAAATACTCCTGCGCTCGCAGGCGGTATTTCTCCTTGCGCTCTTCCGGCCCGCCGCAGGCGACGATGCCACCCAACAGAAGTGCGACCACCCACAGCACCGCATATCGTTTCATCACCTTGCCCCCTCCTCCATCATGGCCACCAGGCTCGCCACATCATCCCGGTCAATATCGCCAGGGACACCAGCCCCAGGCGCATGGCCGCAGATGCCCGAAGATACAACAGCAACTCAAACGCAAAGAACAACACGACGGCTTTCGCCATGAGCGGACCAACAGATACATTGCCAATGGTCATCTCCGGCAAAAACGGCATGGCCACGGCCAATAAGCCGATCAAGTGATCGAGCGGAGTGGTTTGAAATTGGCCGTCTCCCGCCCAGCGAATCGCGAAGAAGACCAACACAGCCAAGATCACCATCGCCATATTCGTGGGCGTCAGTAATGTCGTGACGCTCGTACGCGGAAACGCCTCTCCGTAATACAAAAGACACATGGACCCAATGTAGAGCGCCGCACGCACCACCCACGCAATTGCGGAACGACTCACCAACGACCCGATCACGACGAGCGCCAGACCGGCCGCAACCACTCCTCCATCAGAAGGAATTTCCTTTGGAGCCGTCACCGCCCAGACCAGATAGCAAGGGACGGTCACGTACAGAAGATTAAGCGGCCACTCACTTTTCGGCTGACTCCTGGACACAGTGTGTATGATCGCCCGAAGCGGCTGGGCAGACTGCGCCGCACGATGCGCCGCCATCCGTCCAGGCGGTTGGGCAAAAACGAACAGGACGGCGCCCGCACACGCAAGATACATCGCCAGGAGCACCGCATCGGACTGCCATCGCAGGAAATACGCGCAACTCACCATGAGACCATGCACAAGATAAATGGCCGTGACAGCCTGACCATGATGCAGGCCGAAGGACAGGAGTCGGTGATGAATATGGTTTCGATCGCCGACGAACGGTGAGCGCCCTTCCAGTACCCGTTGCCCCATGACGCCAACCATATCGAGCAACGGAACACCCCAAATGAACAGGGCCAGTAGTGGACTATACGCCGCACGATGGGCATCGATCAGCATGAGCGCGGCGACGGCCAGATAGTAACCAAGAAATTGACTGCCTGCGTCGCCCATAAAGACACGCGCAGGGTACGTGTTGAATCGAAGAAAACCCAGGAGGCCCCCGAGAATGGACACGATCAAGAGGATGAGCAGCGGCTCGTTGACCTGATAGGCAAGGCAGGCCAATCCGATGAAACTGATGAGCGACAACCCGCCGGCCAAACCATCCAGGCCATCGGACAGATTGACGGCATTGGTCACCGCGACGATGATGAGCAAAGTCAGCGGGAGCGCCACCAAAGAGGGAAGCGTCAGCTCATCAAAAAATGGGAGTGAAGAGAAGTGGACTCCGGCGACGCCCATGGCCACCAAGGCAGCCAGCACTTGTCCGGCAAACTTCACTCGATAATGCAGATCGGCCCGATCGTCCCATATCCCGAAGAACAGGATGACGGCGCCACCCAGAAGGCTGGAAAGGAGAAACGAGTCTTTAGGAGCCCACACCAACACGGCGATGAACGTCGCAAAGGCAAAGGCAATTCCTCCCACCTTGGCCATGGGCTCACAATGCACATGCCGCTCTCGCGGTGAATCGATGAAGCTCAATCGGCTAGCCGACGTAGACAAAACCGGGATGAGCGCCATACAGATGACGAGAGACCCGATAAAGCTTAGGAACAATGCCGAACTCATACTGCAAGCACCTCAATCGGGAACATACTGACCCAACAACGGCGTCACCAAGCCCACCATCGCCTGGAGCCGTCCGTCGACGATCGCTTCGTTTTCTCCGGGATGCACCGACGAGGACAACCGCACGAGCGCTCCATCGGCGCGATGCCTGGTCAGGGAATCCCAAAAGAGGAAGAACTTCACCAGATATTCGCTCGTAATCCAGCGATCGCGCTGTTTGAACCAGTAATAGACGATCTGTTTATATCCATCTTTCTGCACGACGACGCGATTGATCTCCTGGCCAGGCCTGATCTCCGACACGTGATTCATCCGTGTCGGTTCAAAAGACGTGATTTCCCATCCACCTCCCGGAATACATTGCTTCGGCGAATGCGACGAACGACCCTTCTTCGGAGAGAGATAGTAGGCAACGTAGACATTGACTGGGCGGCGATCGGCTGCCGTGTAATCCGCCATCACATAATCGTCCAGCGCCAACGCATCGAGGTACTGTCGCTCCATCGGAGAAGTGACTCCCTTCCACCCTCCAAGCTGCAAAGGAAAGTCGACCAACTGTTGCCGACTGGGTGGAGGAGGAAACTCCTCGGGATTGATGGTGGGAGCAGCGACGACCGCCACAGCAAGCAATCCACCCGCGACGACCAGGGGTGAATAGGAAATTGCCGCAGCTGGTTGAGGGATGTTGGAGGCGATCGCACTGCCCGCAGCCGGCAGACCGATCAATTCGGCAAACGAACGGCGAGGTCCGCTCGAACCGACTCTCGCGAGAACCCACATTTCGCCACACAGCAAGGCGAGACTCGCGACAAAGATAATCCACCCTTCGAAAAAGTGGGTAAACCCTTCGGCAGCGCCCTGCCCATAAAAGCCGACCAGCACACCAATCGCAGCAATCCGAAAGCCGTTTAAGATAATTGAGATAGGAATGCTCGACAGTACGAGGACGACGCGCTTCCACAGCGATTCTCGGTAGAGATAGGCCACGAGCAATGTCAAGGCCGTGAGTGGAAACAGATACCGTAGGCCGCTGCAAGCCTCGACTACTTGAAGCTGCGTCGGTCCAAGATCGATCACGTTTCCTTCCCGATAGGCTGTGACACCGATGACGTGAAGAAAGCCAACACCCAAGGTCGACGACCACAGTTGGAGCTTGCTTGATAACTCGTATTGCAGAAAGACCGGTAGAGGAACGGCTGCGAGCAAATACAACAAAGGGAATGTGAGCTGACGAATGCCGGCCAGGCCGATCGCACAGCCCAGCAATCCGACGATCACCATCCAGAGCGAGAGATGCACGACCGCGTGCATGGCGGCAAACTGGCCGACCACGTACACGCACAGCCCGATCCCGACGATTGATAACCCCCACCATGAACCGCGATGCTCAATGGCATGGAGTGTCGGCCACCGAAGCCAAATCATGTACAGTACGATCAAGGGGATGAAGGGCCCGTGGCTGTTGTTGTCCTCCAACCATGACTCCCCCAAGAACCGCAGGCTGTCCGCGTAGAGATAGCCGAGGACCGTCATGATTGCGGCAAGGATTGCCCATTGCATCGAGGCGCTCTTCTGCGTCGACGAGTGAATCAAGGGTGGCCCGGAAGGGGAAGGCAACGACTGTCCTAACACCGTAGGTTGAGTACTCATGACAGCTCCTAGTAGCAACGAGGTTGGAGTCTACCGTCCGCCGATCGCTCGTGGGCCACGTCAATCTCAAGTTTGTGTTAACGGATCGTTAAAATGGGTATGAATGTGAGAGGGCCAACTGATCATCTGTAGCGAGACAAGCCGGCGAGAAACAGTCCTTTGCGGCAACCCAGACGAAGCTGAAGAAGCAGCACTCGACCGGCCCCTAACCGGACCTATCGGCGGATCGAGTCCGGGGGACAGGTGTCGATTCATTCACTCAGAACCGATAGCTAGGAACCAGACCAACCACAATCGAGAGCCATCCAGCGGCCAGCTCAGCGCTATTGCGTTTTCAAACCTGAAGGAGCTTTGGGGGCAACTTCGTCGATTCGCTTCATGAACCGCTTGGTCACCTGCCACCAAGAGGCAGCTTCGTTCCACGGTTCTGGCGCAGTTTTCCCCCACCCGCCCCAGATCACGACTCCATCCGCATGTTGAGAGACCGTATTCAGTTGCAGCTCCCAATAATCTGGCTCGATCGGTTCGAGACCAATGAGATGGTTCGACTCATGATACTGCGGCCACAGAAATGCATAGACCGGCTTTCCCTTGGCTTTTCGGCGAGCCTCCCCGATCTGCGCAATCGCATAGGTGACCCAGCCTTGTCGATCGGAGTAGAACGTATAGATGGAGGGATATACGGCATCCATATGGGGGAGTAACTCATCCAATCGATCATTATCCTGCTGCCAGGTTTGAAACTCTGCATTCGTCGGCCCACGAATAGCCCGCCAATAGTCCGGCAACGGGATAGTTCCATAGGTCCCGATCTTGGCACGGGGCATTTCATCCTTGATCCAGGACAACACCGCCAACAACTTACTGACGCTCGTCTTCACGGCCTGAACATCGCCCTTGAGTGGCCAGCGCTCGATATCGAGAACGACCGGCTCCGACGCCTCGCCCAACTCCTTGACGACGGATCGCACCGTCTGCTCCGACGGCAAACCCGTTGACGACTGACCGGTGCGAAACAACGGCCATTCATAGAGCACCGTGATTGGACGAAAGCCGGGATAATCCGAGAAGGAAGGTTTGTTCTTATACAACGTCGCGTCAAAAACGATGAACGGTGGTTTCTCCTGAGCAATAACCGCAAACTCGGCGCCGGCTGAAGATTCCCCCCAGAGCATTCCTGCCAGAACGAAACCAGCTGCGGCCAGCCCCAATCGCCTGCCCCCCGAGGATTGTCTCATTTGCGTCCGACCACGACTGGTTGCTCCAGGGTCTTCGAGTTCGAGGGCAACGAGGTACTCCTCGAGGCCGCAGCCAACACAAACCGCCAGGTACTAAGGGCGTGTAGACGCGTATATTTACGATCGAATGCTCGCCGCGCGGACTGGCCTGCCGCAAGAACCTCCTGTTCCCTCATGGATAATCGACTAATACAGGTCGCTAAGTCCTCAACCGCCCCAACAGGAAAGCACCACCCGCAGTGCTCTCGGTTGAGAATTCTGGCGATCTCCCCTTCTGGGTCACCGATGTGTATGACCGGACGGCCGGCTGCCGCGATACCATAGAACTTGCTTGGGACGATCAATCCTTCCAATGTCCGCTGGAGCGAGACGAAATGTACGTCGGGAATGCTCAAGCTCCACCGAAGCCGATCGGCGGACTGATAGGGATGAAACTGCACGTTCGTCAGTTTACGCCGGGCTACTTCCGACACCAACCACCGACGAGCCACCCCTTCCCCGATAAACAAGAATGCAATATTCCGCATGAACTTCAGTTTTTCCGCCACATCGATGATGGTCTCGAATTCATGCACAAGACCCATATTCCCTGAGTATCCGAGAACAAATTTCCCCTCCAAGCCCCATTCACGAACCAGTGGGTTTTCGGATCTGTGGATCGGCTGAATGAGTTCCCCATCCGCCCAATTGTCGATAACGACAATCCGATCAGAAGGGACCCCTTCCTCAGCGATCCGTTGCGCCATGATCTCGCCCAGTACCACGGTGGCATAGCTCCCTTGTAATGACTGATTGCGCAGTCGCCTCAAGAGGCGTGCCACAAACCGCACACCCCACACCTCCATCTCAGTCGCCACTTCGGGAAAGAGGTCTTGGACCCAGTTGATCAAGACTCCTCGCTTGAGCTTGACCACCCACGCGGCAGGAACAGACATCATGGGCGGATCGGTCTTTACCACGACGACATCACCCGAGCACACCAGGCGCAAGAGTCTCCACGTAGCCCCCAGGTAGAACGTGAGGTAGTCGACCATGCGGCCCCAGAGGTTGGTTCGCCCAAACCGCGATGTGGGCACGCGATGCACATGCGCGCCGTGGATCAACTCTTCAGCGGACAGTGCAGCGTGAGGGTCACCGTACAACTGACAACCGGTGACGACATGAATCTCCTGACCACGAGAGGCAAGATCAAAAGCCAGATCGCTTAGGAGCTGACTCGTCGCGGAATGATCGGGGTAGAAGTACCGATTGATGAAGATTATTTTTCTCGGCAGATCCGTGGGCATTCCGTTCCTCCAATTGTTCCTTCACCTTGAGGTCGATCATGTACTCGTAGATCGCCCGGAGGATGCAATACCGTAATCCTGCGCGACCATCGAGAAACCCTCCTCGCACCACGCACAGATACAGAAAGACCCAGAGCGGGCGCCCTGGGAGTCGGTACGCAATCTGCTTCATAGTTTTCCGACGAACGATCGGCGTTGTCGACCAGAGTCCCTGAAGCACGATGTTCTCCCGTCGTTCTCCGACGAGCGTGTTCGCCTCCATCGACGAATATCGGTTATGCCGTTCAAGCCAATAGGCAACTTTCTTATTGAATGGGTAATGCAGCAGATGTTCCTTCAGAAATCTTGATTCCCCATGCGCCACATACTGTTCATTGATCTCCCGCTCGACCGTCACATGCCCAACACGAACTAATCTGCCGAACCACGTAGGATAGCCGCTGCTCCGCCGGATCCACCGTCTAAACCAATAGTCTTTTCTCCTCATATGAAACATACTGACCGTCGGCTCAGCAGTCACTAGAGCCGCTCGCATCTCCGCCCAGAGCTCGGGTGTGACTCGTTCGTCGGCATCGACCATGAGCACCCATGAATGCTTGTACGACACCTCGTTCAACCCAGCATTTCGTTGGGCAGCGTAATTATCAAACCGTCGCTGAACCACGCGTGCGCCCATCTCTTCCGCGATCTTGACCGTCAGGTCGCTGCTGAAAGAATCCAGAACGACGATGTCGTCAGCCTCACTCACCGACCGGATACAGTCGGCAAGGTTGCATTCTTCGTTCAGAGTCAAGATAAGGATAGACAGGCTCATCATCTCGACACAGTCTACCCCCGGAGATCAGGGGTCATGGCAACGGCAGACTTAAGTTCTTGTTACGGGAAGATTAAAAGAGGAACGGACCTGGCAGTCGACCAACACTCAGAACATAGTGGATCCTGCAGCCTGGTGAGGCCATCGGACAACGCCGACACAGCCCTCGTGGGAATTCAACAATAGGCTCGGCGTCGCGATAACCCTACCAGGGGATCTCGCTGGACCGCTCACCGGGAAGGAGAGCAAGGAACGCAGGATGGCTAGCTCGCTCGGATAGCCTGGATATGCGAGCTATCCGTATATTGCACCTCAAACCCCGCATGAGTCAGTAGTCGTTCAATCTCAACTGGAGCCAACATCTGTCCTCGGCTTTCGAGGAGTGCAAAATGCATCTCACAGAACACCCCTCTCAACGTTGGCTCCGTCAGCAGTGCCTTCATGCCCTTGAACACCTCGTATTCGAAACCTTCGACGTCGATTTTGATGACGTTCGGAACAGTCCGGCTGCGCGCGACATAGCTATCAGCCGTCACAACCGTAACCTGAGCGGATGCTTCGGAACCTGGATGCGCAGTATGGTCGACCAATTGATGTGTGGCCCCGAGCGGATCTGCCGCGAGCTTCATCGTCCCCATTCCATTACTTGAAGACAAGGCAAGAGGCTCCAGCGTCACGTTAGGCTTACCGGCAAACTTTGAGCGGAGCACAGCGAAGCAGTCTGAAACAGGCTCAAACGCGACAACGGCTCCTCCACGTCCTACCTTCTCCAAGAACTTTTCGGTGTACAGACCAAGGTTTGCGCCGATATCCCATACGACATCNNAGCGACCGATCGGGCACGAATGAGCAGGGTGTTCATGAGGTAACCTCTAGAAGGTGGAATAATATGCCTAATATTTCGCCTACGCTGTACTAGGACATTCGCAATCCTGTGGGGCATTCACATGCAACGGACTTGCGTCGGCAGCCAGCAACGCCCGCAGATGATCGGCCAACCGCACGGTCAATGCCAACAGCGTGAACGTGGGGTTCGCACTTCCGGCAGAGGGGAAGACCGAACAACTCGCGAGAAACAAGTTGGCAACGCCGTGAACACGCAGTTGCGGATCGGCCACACCTTCACTCGGATGCTTGCTCATCGTCGTTCCGCCGGTTTGATGATAGACATCAATGACATCTTCAAGCCACCGATCTCCTTCTTCAAACAACTTTTGATTCCATCGTGCATCGCCAAGATCCAGCCGCTCCCATTCATGACGGAATAGACGGACATATTCCTGCATGGTCTGTTTCTCAAGGTGCTTGATTCGCCAATTGAGGGTCAGCATCGGCATCCCCAACGCATCGCGATCGTGCCCCAAGCTCACTGTGCTCTCAGAGTTTGGACATTGCTCCACATCCACTTGAAGGTGAAACCGCGCATTGTCGGGGTAGGCGACTCGTTGCTTTAGAAATCTGACCGCCCCAAGTCGACACATATTAGGAATATCCCTCAGGATATTGGTCCATCCCTTGACACTCGGCCAAGGATTGCGACGAGCCTGAAAACGGCGCAATCCCTCACGAAGCTCAGCAAACCCTGAATCATCAGGAGTCTCGAACAATACCTGCCCAAAACAACTCAGCAGCCTCCTGTCCCGCTGCACATCCGCACTCAGTTCAAGGCGAGCGGTACGCATCGTACCGTCGATGAAGAACGGAGCAAATCCGTGCTCGAAGTTGCGTATTGACCGAGGAAATAACTCCGCCGCACGAATCGAGAGATGGTCTTGAAAATTCTTCCCAAGATGGCCGGAATGGTTTCCAATGCCGCCTGGAACCACGCCGCTGGACGCCAACAAGAGTCGTATCGTCTCTAGTGTTCCTGTCGCCACGACAACGTGCTTCGCCTTGACGTCGATCACAGCCCCGTCCAGGGTACAGGCTTTGACGGAGACCACCCGCGTTCCATCATCACTGAGAGAAATCTCGGTTACATTCGCATGAAGGACCACCTCCACCGAGTGTGACTCCGCACAGTCCTTCCCGACAAGACGAGCCAGATTTCGCCTTACAAATGGAGGCCATTTGGCATACCGTGCGGTGAATTGATTCGCATCGAAATCCGTCCCATGAATCGGCCATCGATTCAGTGCTCCAGGCTCGTACGGATAACCATCTACACCAAATAAATGTTCAACCCGCTGGTAATAGTCCAGCAGATCGGCATACGTGAGCGGCCATGCAACCGCACCAATCCAATCCCGATGCTCGATATCGAGCGCCGTGAGCGGCAACAGTTGCCCCCCCCAACGCGTCGACGTCCCTCCAAGCGTTCTAAAGCGGCCCTGAAGGTACCCTCGATGGGGTAAGCCGGCAACCGTACAGTCATAGAGCCGCTGAGTCTCCTCTTCGACCGTGATCCCTCCGGATTCCAGCACCACGACCGTATGACCACTGCCGAGTAACTCACGAACAAGCGTCAGGCCGGCCGTCCCTGCACCAATCACGCAAATGTCCGCCGTTCGGGTTTGGCGACGGCCTCCGCGAACGAGATCGGTAATCATGAGCTGCCCGTCCGAACTCCGGAGTCCATGCCCATCAGTTCGAGTTCGTCAAGGATCACTCGGACTTTATCGTCTTCGATCAATTCACTCCGAACATGCTTCGTCACCGCAGCAATGTGGTGAACATTCGTGGACGCAAAGACCACCGTCCCTTGTGGGTTGGCATGGAGGGCATAGCTGAGTAAGAGCCGAATCTGTTCCTGGGGCGACCGAAGATCAACACCGGTTCGCTCAGCGACGTTCTTGACCACGGAAGGCACCTGTTCACATCGTGTTTGGACCACAGGGAGTGCCGTTGAAAATGGCGCGAAGGTGAACAGGCTTGAATGCGACGGAAGAGGAAGGCGGTTGATTTGGCGACCAGCCGCGTCGTTATCGAACTGCAGTACAGAGGTCAGACCAGGATACTGTTCGATCAGAGACAGGAGGCTGTTCGCCGTCGACGACATACCAAATCTCCTGATTTTCCCCTGCGCCTGAAGATCTTTCAGACTGTCGCTCAGTTCATACGCTATGTGGTCGCCCGGCATCGGCTCATGCAAAAACAGGATATCGACATAGTCCGTCCCAAGCTGTCGAAGGCTCATGTCCAGACTCGCTCGAAGGGAGTCCGGGGTGAACCGCTTGGGACGATACAAAGGCTGACGAGTCTCGGCTGCGGCAGCTTTCAAACCAGGAAGCCTTGTGAAGAACCACCGGACAGGCGTCTGAAGGGACGACAGACAACGAGTCACCAGAGTGGGTTCAATACCGAATTTAGTGGCGACCGTAACCTGCGTTCGTTTCGACCGTATCAGCGTTCCTAGTTCTCTCTCACTCGCGCCAAGCCCATACATGCGAGCGACATCGAAATGGCGAATCCCTTGATCATAGACGGTGTCCAACAGTCGCTGCCGGTCCGCACGAGAAGGGATACGCATCAGCTTGGACAGGCCAAACCCCAACCGTTCCATCCCAGCCGCTGGCTCACTGACGAGTCTAATCCCGACCGACTCCCGATCCGGATCGAGAGCTGCGGTGGCCTGATTCGTTCCATTGGTCAGCCGGTTCGACACAAGGCGCTCTCCTTGCCTGCTATTTACCCTACCCGCACATGATGCCGGAATTGTCCGCCCCTATTCCCCCGGCTCAGGCTGGTATGTTCGAATCACCCGAGCTGGGTTCCCTCCCACAACGGTCCATGGAGCCACATCACGAAACACGCTGGCACGCGCACCCACAATAGCTCCCTCCCCAATCCTCACGCCGGGGCCGATAAAGGCATCCGCCGCCACCCAGGCACGTTGCCCAATGGTAATAGGAGCAGTCGTCATCGGCCTGTTGGGCAGTCGGTAGTCATGACTGGCCGTACACAAAAAGCTATACTGGCTCACCGTTGCGCCGGCACAGAGCACGACTTTGTCCACGCAATAACAATTCACGTCCGGTCCCAAGCAACTCATGTCACCCATCTCCAAATTCCAGGGCACCCACACCTTCACCGAGGGATAGGGATACGCACGTCGTGAAATCTTCGCGCCGAACAGGCGGAGTAGAAATCGCCTCCAGCCATGGAACGCCTTGGGACTCGGACGATACGCAACCAGCCACACAAGTCGCCACAGGAACCGCAGGACTTGATTCATGCGAGAGTGCGGACTCGGATAATACGAAGGCTCTGCGCCTTCCATGGCGCACGGTTCTGACATGCCAAATTCCTACACCACCTCTTTGCCAACTGTACCTTGTCGAGCAACGCCTCATCGCAACAGCGGTCTCAAATCTGTGTTATCAGAACATTAAATTGTGGTGGAGCTGAGGCCTACGAGCCACCCAACAACGTCTGACAGCGCTCAGCACCTTCCGCGCCCCCAATGCCTGAGGATGTAGGAGGGAACGCAGCTCGGGAAGTCAGCCATACCACAGAGCGCTTCATCAAGATCAAGACGCTCAGTCAGGCTCCCACTCCACACAGTCACCCAGGCCACGTGCACGCTAAATTTCCATGAGCCTGATGCGTTCACATGCGGCTTCGGCCATTATCTGGGCCGGCCTGGATGCGTCCCTCGTCTCGTCGGTTCTGCCAACATGGCTTCATGGATCGCGTGCTCCTGCTCGTTGAATCGATAGCGCAGTACTCGGGCTGGAACGCCTCCGACGATCGCATAAGGGGGAACATCTTTGGTCACGACAGCGCCGGCCCCGACGATTGCCCCGTTGCCGATCGTAATTCCGCGCAGGAGGATGGCCCCATGCCCCACAAGCACATCAGCGCCGATTCTCGTGACACACGACGGAGGGCGACCGGAAAACACGATCGGTGTGCCGGGTGCGTCGCAATAGTGGTCGCGCCCGACCACAGCGACATGCGCGGACAGCGACGAGTAGTGTCCGATGTGAACCTGTGGTGACAGTTGGCTATAGGGACCGATGTACACATAGTCGCCCGCAATGAACCCCGCCTCAATATCCACCGCCTTTCCGACATGAAATCCCTTTCCGGTTCGAGCATCCGGATACCACAGCATCCGCAGAAACCAGGCACGAAGCCCCTTGAGTTGCTCTTTCGCGAGCTGCCATACCGCGAGCGAATCACGCGGCGACGCGTCTCGTTTCTCCACGTTCTTGCGCAACGGAATGGAACGTGGATCATCCAACGGTTGAATCCTCGATCACGGGAAAGGCCAGTTCATCCTCTTCCGGCAGAGGATCAGTGTCCCATTGTGGTTGCATCACCGCGAGCAGAAACAGGAGTGACGTCGGATTCCCGACATTGAGCAGAAATCGCTCGAAAACGGCGAGAAAAAGATAGCCGACACTCAGTCCCAAGAGAAGGCTTGGGACGAATCCCCCTTCCGGCCGTTGTGCTCTCACCCACAGGATCTGCAGGCCCCGTGCGATCAGGCAGGCGATCGCCAGAAACCCGAGGAGTCCCACCTCAGCGAGTGTCGCGAGGTAGCCGTTGTGCGATGAGGAGTCGACGCGTAACAGAAATTCATGGGCGCGAAAGCCCACGCCGATAAAGGGATTGCGCAGAAACAACTCCCAGGTCCACTTCCAGGCTTCCAGACGTCCTGATGCCCCCGATCCAATGCCTCGATCGACCGTGCTAAGTGAATAGAGACGGTCCAAGGTGTCGTACACCTGTCCTCCGTACATCAGTGCCGTGACGGCGACGAACAGACATCCGACACCAAACAGCAACAGCACCGGTCTTCCGTGGCTGCGGAGACGGAGCCATGCAGTCACCGCCAGCCCCAGCACAACCGCGATGGCAGCGGCTCGCGAACCGGTAAGAACGATCACCGTCGCGATTAATCCCATCACCACCAACCTGATTGCCAGTGTGCGGATGGCCATGGCCGCCATGAACACCGACGCGGACACCAGAGCGATGGTATTCGGGTTCAAGATATTTTTCCCCGTCCCTAACCTGGTCCCAGGCACATAGTCGTACCAGGCGAAGGCGACTAAGAGTCCGGTCGTCAACACCGCAAAAAGTTTTAGTCCCTGCTCATACTGCTCCGCATCGAGATTGCTGTTGAATTGTAGGGCCAGCCAGAGGCCCAGCAATGTCAGCACGACATACCCGGACGAGAGGAGAGCGACAGGACTGAAAAAACTCGACAAGATCGAGAATATTCCGAACAGCACCACGGCGACCGTCCCGAGCATGGACATGGCATCAGGAACGAATCGACAACGCGCGACCATGAAATAGGCGAGCGGCCATGTCACAGCAACGCCAATCCACACCATCGACGTGATGGCTTCGCGTCCTGCGTCTAATCTCCCAAACAAGGAGGCAGCGAACACTCCCGCCAGCCAGACACCCAACACGATGCCTACCCACGAACGCGGGTGAGTTTCATCTAGAAACATGTCATCTGCGTCAGTCATGATCGTGGCACATGTCTCATCAGGAGAAGTCCCGTCACGCCCAGCACCGCTGCTTCACCGCTGACAAGCGCAGTCGCTAATCCCGGCGCACCGTAACGTGGCATCAGAAGGGTTCCAAGTCCGATCACCATCATCCACTGGACGACCAGCCCCGCAATGGGGCTTCGATAGTCCGAGAGCGAATAGCACGCATTCCGGATCAGCTGCCCCACACTCATGAAGGGCAATGCGCAAATCGTCACTGACAGAATTGAGGCGGTCAGCTTGGCATGATCAAGCGAGAACCGCCCTCGCACAAATACCGTTTCGACGATCGGCTCGGTCAAGAGAGACACAAGCAAGACAACGACGGCACTCGCCGACACAAGCGCCACGATCGGCAGCCGCAAGGTTCTGAGCCCGGCTCGTACGTCTGCCTTAAACGTTTTGACCATGCGCGGAAAGAGCATGGTCGTGACTGGGCGCACAAGTAGAGAGAGCGGGACGGACACGATCGTGCTGGCATAGAAGAAGGCTGCGATCGAGCCGGGAGGCAACCGGGACGCCAAGCTACGCTCAGTGAGAGCCATTCCGGCATAGACAAGCTCCCCAATCAGCACCGTTGTTGCGGCTCCCCACAGCACAAACCAGCCACCATTCGCCGACTGCGATAACGCCGGCGGGGAGAGGGACGCCACCTCGCGTTTGAGAAACACCAGCCGTCCCGCAAATAGACTGAGCACGCCGAGATTTCCGATCGACACTCCCAATGTCAATGCATCAATTCCGAGGCTGGAAGAAAAGAGGACAACCGAGACGATCGTACAGCACGACACAATCGACCCGGCTAGAAAACCAGGTGCGAATGATCCCAACACGGCAAGTGCCCCCCGCAGCAGACCGGCGGTACTGGCGAAGATGATCGGAAGAAACAAGGCATGCAGCGTATGGGATGCCAGCGCGAGCTGGCCACGGTCAAAACTCGGGAAGATAGTGTCGAGCAAGAACGATCCCGTGACCGAGAGGCAGCCGATGATGCCGACATGAACCAGCAACAGCCCATAGATCGCCGGCCACAACGATCGATAGACGTTGAGGGTCTTCCCCTCCGCCGCTACACGGCTGATGAAGGTGGTCTCCAACGCGTTCCCAACCTGGGCACCGAAAAACAATTGGATGGTCAGGACCGCGACAAAGACGTCCAACTGAGGGCTGAGGCCGAATGCCGAAGCGACCGCCAGTTCGCGTGCAAGCCCGAGGAGTAGCCCAAGACCAGTGAGGAGTGAATACCCTGACAGGGTGCGAGCGGAACCGGCAAGGTCTCGCATGGTTTCCAGTACCATATCGCCGCGCAGGCGTGCGGGCCACACTACTGATCGCGTGAAGAGTGCCATAGCGTCTACGCTCAGCTTGGTTGGTTTTCCGGCTGAAAAGATTTCGTCATGCCGGTCGCAGGCTTTACTGCCGGCTCACGGCGCCCTGCGGCTGTTCGTTCAATGCAGTCGGCAAGACTGTTCGCCCAAGTTTCCGGTGTATACAGAGCCACAATCTGCCGAGATGCGTCTCCCATGGAGGCACAATCGACTAGAGTTGATGACATGACCGCCATCGTTCGAGCCATGCCCTCGACATCAAGCGGGTCGATCACGTATCCATTGAAGCCGGGCCGCACGAGCTCTGCCACACAGCCACATCGATGCGACACGATAACAGGAAGACCCGCCGCCATCGCTTCATTCACAACCAGCCCCCACGTTTCGCTCACGCTCGGCAAGATCAGGCAGGAAGCCAATCCATAATAGAGCCCGAGTTCATCAGATCGATGAGAACCCGCAAAGACGACTCCCGGAATTTTCTGAGCTTGTCGATGCAACAGCTCTTCCTGCGGTCCCCCTCCCACCAGAACAAGCCCCCATGCATCGGTTCCGGCAGCCTGACGGTACGAGGCATAGGCTTCCATCAGGCGAGGCAGATTCTTTTCTGGAGCGAAACGTCCCACAAATAGGAAGAACTTCTCGGGAAGGTGGAGACGCATGCGCAGCGCGGTGCCATCCTGCCTGGCAAGAGTCGCCCCTGTTGCAAAGGTCTGGTTGTCGACGACGTCATAACCCGTCCAAATCTTCTCTCGTGGGAACCCCATCATCTGGAGATACGCCGCCGCACGCTCGCCGGCGGCAAACGCGGCATCGTAATGACGGCGTGCCCACCACCCCTTGATCCATTCCTTGACGGGGTTTCGTCGACGGTCTCCCCATTGCGAGTCCCCGATGTAGATACTGAGCCGCTTGTGTTGTCTGGTCCATCGGGCCGCCGCGCGCATACCGGCAAGGAAGTAGCCCGTAATCACAACCACCGCCGGATCNNGAGAACGCTTCGACATAGTCAAATCCGAGATCTTGCTTGCGAATCCCCCACTCCCGCAGTCGTTCCCTGGCGCTCAACGCCATCACTTTCACGGAATAGTCCGGTCTGAGCGATTGAAACGCCTTGAACCGCGGAATACTGTAGGGAGCGAGAACGGGCTCCAGGCAGCAGATCGTCGTCTTCATTCCAAGGTCCTTAGCTAAAGTAGCCACGGCAACCAGAATAGACAGTCTACTGCCAAAGACGACCCCGATGGGCCACAAGGGGTTCAAATCTCTGTTAACAAATTGTCAAAAAGCGTGAACACCTACCGATGGCGCACAGGGGTACCCACGACGGATTGACTCCGCAACTCCCGATTGGACGCACCTCTTCCCAAGAATCCCGCCGAATCAGGGGCGGCGAAGGTCGAATTGTCGTGAGATCTGCTGCAGCAGCTGTTGTTCGTTCAGGCAAGAGGCGACACGACTTCCAAATTTCTTGACACATTAATGTGTTGCATCTGTTGCATCCAGTCTAGACGATTTATCTTCATGTCCACTATGCTCATGCCCTAATTGTAACAACCTGAGTCTCAAACAGGGATTCAGTCCGGTGACGAAAGGATGTGGAGCATGAAATGGAACAGGTCGATTCTGGCGTGGGGGCTCTTCAGCGTCGGGGTGTTTCTCCAATCGCCTGCTCACGCGGTAACCGTGACGCATCTCGAGGTGACCAGAGGCGCCGTGAATTACGATGGACCGAACCAGGACGCGCTTGATCGGCTGCTCGCGCAGGACGGCGTCATGCAGATGGGACGATTTCAAGGAGTCGGCGAACTTGTCCCGACGATCAACCGATCCAACGAGACCCATGCGCTGTTCACCTCCGGCTTCAGCGGGGCCTCGGCTCCGTCCGCCGTCATCACGGACTCCGTCATCAAGGTCGACCTCTCCTCCCTATTCTTCAGCGTGAATCAGGGTAATGCCTATCGACTGTGGAACATCGGCACCGTTGTCACCGGCCTCTACAATCCGACGTCGAAAGAGTTTGCGCTTTCATGGGATCGCGTCTTTGATGAAAACTGTCAACAAGGACAAGCCTCGTTCTTCGTGAATGGACTGGTCCATTTCGACTCCGATGTGCAACCTGTCCCCATTCCCGCCGCTGCATGGTTATTCGGAAGCGGGTTGGCCGGTATCGCCGCCCTGGTGCGCCGTCGGCGCACTTGCTAGCAGTCTGTTGGCAAAGTCCCCGAGCGGCGTGCTCTCATCGATTTCAAGAGTGTGAAGCGTCGTTCGCTTGCGAGATGCGAGAGACAACGACCAGATACGAGAGTGCAATTTAGGTCGGTAAAATGCGTGTCCCACGCGCGGCTCGCCTGAGCTCGCCGAAGTCCTGGGGTGGGGCAGGTGAAACGCGATGGCCTCTCTGTACAGGCTGCGAGACATTCAGGCTCTGTCTGTGATCTTACGCAAAACTCCAACTCCGGGTCATTACATACCTTATCGACTACCTGCTCGTTGCTTCCCATCAAACGCTTCGCAAACCAACACGATATCATTCCCTTCCCTACAAGGGATCAGTTTCCTCTGACCAACCCAGAATCTGTATGCCGTTTCCAGACTTTCCCGATTAGCAGGAGGGAGCAGATAGGTAAAGCAGACCGACCGCCTCCCCACTCTGCAATATTGAACTCGGCGGGATCGTAACGACCCCGCCGAGCGAACACATCTGCGCTTAGGCCTTCACCGCCATCTTCCGACGAACCATGCCGGCCAGGCCGACGAGGCCGCTGCCGAACAGATAGACTGCCGCCGGCACAGGAACCGGCTGCAAGTCCACTCCATTCACATTCATGCTGATCTGCATGTTCCGGGCAAGACGCGCCGTCGTATAATCGGTAGGATACGTTGCTCCATTGCAAGACACCGGGTTGCTGGTGTCACAGGCGGTGAAGCCTGCGGCTGGGCTCCCCACCCCCTGCTGCACAAGGTTGAAGAGCGACTGCAGGTCGGTTGTGTTGGCTCCGCCAACGATCAGTGAGTAGGTACCTGGTCCGAGATTGCCAGTCCAGGTGACCTGATTATCCTGGGTATCTCCATTATGACCATCGCCGACGGCAGTGCCTGTGAGAAAAGTTGCCGTGCTCACCTGGCCATTGTTATTAGCCATCGTGAGGTCATTGTCCGCACGATACACGCCCCAATTGGGGCCACCGACATCGACTGCACCGCCGCCATTGGCGGTAATTTCATCCATAGCATCATAGAACGACGCCCATGTTGCAAAGGCAGGTTGGCTGGCTAGATAGGCATTATGTGCGGGAGTTTGCATGGCAGTGATCTGAGCCGGGGTTAATCCATTGGTATCACCCGAGCCGTCATGGGAGGCCGCCGGCACCAGACCGCTGAAGAGGGAAAACCCCGGATTCAGCACCGATGCGCCGTTGATGTTGGCCGTGCCGGTCACCGTGATGCTGACAGTGGAGTTTTGGTCGAGGGTGAAAAACCGGAAACGGTTGTTATGAGTATCCGCCAGCGTATCGACCACCCCGGTGCGATTGACGCCGTTGTTGCTCATGCCGGAAATCCAGCCCGCGTTGCTGCTGGCTGTGGGATTGAACCCGCCGCTTCCCTCGACGCCCACCGTGTTGGTGGCCTGATCGTAGAGTGACAGGCCGTAGCCGACGTGCGCGGAGGCTGCGCCGGCAGCCAGGGTCAGCGCGGCAGCGGAAAGAGATCCTAAGATAAGAGCTTTATTCAACATCCACCATCTCCTTAGTTTATGGTTTACACAATGCTTCGTCCTACTCATGTATGGAAACAGACAGAATGGACCATGCGCTTACTGTCATGAGACTCGCTTCACCTCATGCTCTCTTCTCCCCTCCTCTCTTTTAGATAGACCTACGTATGCCTGCTTCCAATACACCAGCGTATCTGTGTAGCAAAGGCAGCCCTCGCCCTCTACAGACGCATACCCACTCATGCAACAGATGCAACGGAAACTACTTATGGACCACACCGCTTCCCCTGACTGCTTCACCTTTTCGGTCTTGATTCATGATAGATGTGGGCACAGAAAGGGCCGCGCAGTTGCACCATGCAGACCAACCCTGACATTGACCGCACCCGGCACATGCCGGCGCTCTATGCGACCGTTACCATGACCGGCGCTGCCGTGATGATCCTGGAATTACTGGGCACGCGCATCATCGGACCATTTTATGGCGTGAGCCTCTACGTGTGGGCGTCGCTCATCGCGGTGACGCTGATCGCACTGGCGCTCGGGTATTTCCTCGGCGGCTATCTGGCTGACCGATTCGCAGCGGTGCGATTGAGCCATGTGATACTCACCGCAGCTCTCGGCACAGCGGTCATTCCTTTGCTCACCAGCCCGGTTCTCCGCTTGACGGATTCACTTGGGCTCCGAGGCGGTGCCTTCGCCAGCGCGCTGGTACTCTTTACCTTTCCGCTGACCGCTCTGGCGATGGTGGGCCCCTATGTGATCAAGCGCGCAACGCATGACCTCCGGGGCGTGGGAACCGTGGCCGGCTCGGTCTATGCCGTCAGCACGGTTGGCAGTGTCGCGGGCACCTTGCTCCTGGGGTTTTATCTGTTGCCGCTGTTCGGGACCAAGACGATCCTCATCGCCCTCAGTCTGTTGTTGGCCGTCCTCGCCCTGCTGGTCGCCTGGTACGAACAGGCGGCAGGCGCAAAGGCCAAAACCGTAGTGGCGACCGCAATGGTGCTCGGCATGCTGACCATGTCCGGCATGGCCGCCTCCCCCAAACACGTCGAGGGATTTACGGTCCAGTCGGAAGCTGAAAGTCTCTACGGCTGGGTGCGTGTGGTGGACGACGAACGGAACGGCTACCGCTTGATGCTCTCCGACGCCTCGGTCATCAGCGCCGTGGATCTCAGGCTCAACCGGAGTCTACTCAACTACCAACAGGTCCTAGGCCTCTTGCCGGTCTTCCGACCACATGCCTCTGAGGCGCTACTCATCGGCCTGGGCGGGGGGCACGTCGCCCGCGATCTCCGTTCGAAAGGCATCGTGACCGACACGATCGAAATCGACCCGGCCGTGGCCGACGCCGCGCGGACCCTGTTCCACTTTGAGCCGACCGGTCGCTTCCTCGTCGGCGACGCACGATATGAAATCAAACACCTCACTCAGCGGTATGACCTGATCATCCACGATTGCTTCACCGGCGGGACGGAGCCGACTCATCTGCTTGCGCGAGAGATGCTGGAGGAACTGCGTGGACTCTTACGTGAAGACGGGATCCTCGCGCTCAACTATGTCGGCTTTCAAACAGGCGAGGGTTCCGATGCGGTTGCGGCCGTGTATCGCACACTCAAGAGCCTCTTTCCTCACCTCCGCGTGTTCATCACAGAAAAGACCGAGTTCACCGACTTTGTGTTTCTGGCATCCGACCAATCAATCGTCCTCGACACCTCCAGTCAGGACCGACGGATTCACTGGCTGATCGACCATGAACACCGAATCTCCGACACGGACGGCTTCCTCATCACCGACGACTACAATCCGATGGAAAGCCGCCAAGTCCGCAAGTCCGAAGCCTACCGGAAACTCTTCCTCGAACGCATCGCCTTCGACCTGCTGCTGCGCTGACCCGCACAATTCATGAAAGTTCTTCGCGAGATCGACCAGCTGTGTGTCTCGTGAAGCGTCGTGCCCGACGGTTTTAAGTTTCATGTTTCGAGTTTCAGGTTGTCGAAAACTTGAAACTTGGAACCTCAAACGTGAAACGGCCTCTGACACGTTGAACATGAAACCTGGAATTCAGGATCGAAGAACCGAACGGCGCACGACGCGCCTCACGGCCTGCTGCGAGCAGCTGCCGAGCTGAAAGGCTGCGGTGAATATGGCTGTCCTAGTCGAGAGGAGAGAGGAAATTTCAGTGCCGCTCAGATTCGTTTCTGCCAGCGAATGGGGTCTCGTTTGCTGTGGATGCAGGCGGCGATGAGGATCTCGTCATCTTGAACGATATAGATCACACTGTAGGGAAACCGCCGCAACACTGCGCGTCGTGCACTGCCGAACACGATTGGGCAGAGCGCAGGACGGCGCTGCACCTGAGCGATGACCGCATCGAGCGAGCGCAGAAGTTCCGCCCCCAATCCTTGACCACGCATTTCGTACCAGTCCACCGCCTCAGCCAATTCAGCCTCCACCTCGGGGCGAAAGACGATACGCCGCGTCATTCCAGACGCGACCATAGGCGTGCGCGCACATCCTCCCAGCTGACGGCTGAGCTTGGGTCACGCGCATGCTCGGCGACGCGCCGTTCAATTTCCTGGCGCTGGTCGTCGGACAGCGCCGGCAGGAGCTCTGGCCGCGCGGCGACACTGTCCCACAGATCTTCGGCGAGCTGGATACGCTCTGCCGGGCTGAGCTTCAGGAGTTCCGCTATCACAGTATTCTTCATGTTTGTGTGCCCTTCATAGAAGAGAAATTGTCCTTTCAATTATAGCTTGTTACAAGTACGGTTTCTATCTGATCGGCTAGCTTCTCGACCATGAACGCCGGATCTCCGACACGGACGGCTTCCTCATCACCGACGACTACAATCCGATGGAAAGCCGCCAAGTCCGAAGCCTACCGAAAGCTGTTCCTCGAACGCATCGCGTTCGATCTGCTGCTGCGCTAAACACGCACCTCGTGAAACGTCGTGCCCGACGGTTTCAAGTTTCGAGTTTTAGGTTGTCGAAAACTTGGAACCTCAAACGTGAAACGGCCTCTGGAATATCGTGCGTGAAGTGTGAAGCGTCCCAATTCGGAAACATGAGACGCTTTCCGTTTCACGAATAACGAGCACCGAGCTGGACGTAGCGGCGTATCAGCCCTGCCCGTACGTGCTGCACGCCGACAGGCGGTTCCAGTGGAAGTACGTTGACTAACTTGATATCTTTGAACGAGATACGCTCGCCTCGCGGAGCAGCGGGTGAAGCGGGCTTCACGTTTCACAAACAACGAATCTTTTTACAGCGGAAGAGTGCTGAATCATGCGAGCTAGAGAGAGAGGCTCGATGTTGGCTGTCGCCGGCGGTTCATCGCTCCCCGTCCGTCCGCTCGCCTGGGGCGTGCTCTTCGCGCGTCAACCGGAGCCGAGTCTGGAATTCACGGAAGTGTGGCCGGACGAGGCCACGATTGGATCGCCTTCGCCCGTAAAGCCCCCCAAGCAATCACACAGCCGCCCTCTTCTATGGGTTGTATTATTCGTGCTGATCGGCGGTGGGGCCTATGTTGCGATAGAGCCGGAGATGGTCATGGAGTCTCTCAGTCCGCCCCTCAACGAAACCCCAGCACCGCAACCAGCGGCGGCTCAGAATCCAACGTCTACAACACCTGCGCCGTCAAAGCAGGTTGAACAGGACTGGGCGTTCCTCACCCCAGCTGACACACCAACTCCCTCGTCCCCGACTGCTGCACCGATACCGGCGGCCTCCACTTCTGTAAAGACTTCTCCAACAGCAACACCGGCGAACCAGCCTGAACAGAATTGGTCCTTTCTCGCCCCAGATCAGCCCATCACCCCATCATCCCCGGCTGCGGCACAGATACCGACGGCCTCCGCTTCAGCAACAATATCCCCAACCTCCGCACCGGCGAAGCAGGTTAAACAGGACGAGGCACTCCTCGCCAAAATTGAAGCCTTCAGACGGGAGCGGAATTTAGTGCCGGGGACGAGGGGAGCTCCAGTCCCGACGTTTCACGAAGGACAGAGAGTCAGCGTGCGGCCAGATCTCAACGCGCCCGGTTGGGCCGTCCTGCTTCGCCAAGACGCCGAGGGCACACAGCCGGGACCGGCCCTTCCCCTAGGAACCGTACTCACCATCCTTGATGGGGAATTGCAAGGACGCAGCTGGGTCTATTTCGTTCGCAGTGACGTCGGCAGCGAGGGGTGGCTGGCTGAAGGGCAGCTGAGATTGACACGCTGATTGTTGCAGCGACCACGTTGACTGATGCCCAACAGCGGACACAACGCACGTAGCGGCGACGCTCAGTTCTCTCGCCGATGGAGGGTTGCCACCCCCTGTACTCCTTCTTTCTTGCCGCCATTCGTGAAGTGGACGACGATCTCCTGATCGGTTACTGTTCCAACGAATCGCGAGGCAATCCCATAGGTGACATTTTCTACGATTCCGTGAGAGTGGCCCTGTTCAACTGTTCCGGAAATCTTCAGCCGTTCTCCCGAGCTCATTTCCCCGGAGCCAGTCACCATATCGCCTGCCTGCCGAAGGCTCACGCGAAACAATCGACCCAGAGAAACCATGCTGCCATCGCTTGCGCTGGACTCTTGCGACAACACGCCGTGCCAATCCCCTGAGAGGCCTGCCCCCCGCCGAGGGACGATCGCAATGGTCCTTGCCTGCTCAGGAGCGGCCGGTACGGCAATCCGTTCCGTCCTGGCATCGCTCCACGACAGAACTGATTGGTCCATCGCGGCTGCGCGCGCAGAACTCTGCTCGACGAGCTGGAGAGTGCCACGCTCTGTCATTGGTGCCGCCCCGTATGGAATGCCGGTGCAGGCACACAGGAGAGATGGTGCGAATAAGGCAAGAAAAGAACCCCGCTTCACGATTGTCCTGCGTGGTGTCCTCTCCAGATTGGAAGAGATGAGGTTTCTTCGCGCGGTGGTGATGCGGCTCAGCAGCTCTGCGCAAACACTCTTCATGATGGTGCACCTCCAGTCATGTCTTGGCTTTGCCAGGTCGTGGCTCTCGGAGAAGCCGTGCCTCATGTCTCCCTGCATGATGCCCCACGACCTCACGTATGACTACTGATTGTGCAATTCCGGTACTCGTCCTGCTATGACCGGGAGAGTAATCCTGAGAGGGCGTGCAGCAATCGATCACCAGGCGAGAGGCATCAAACCTCGGAGAGGTGCATCTGAACTAGCCCGCATTATTCATGATGGTTCGTCGCGACATCGCCTTCCTCGTGAAACGGATCACGTGAAGCGTGGGGCGCAAAACGAGATACGGAAGATGCCTGGAACGTCACTTGTGAAGGAAGCCTCTGAATCCGGGGCGAACTACGCTTCACGAATGACGCTTCACACAGTAGATCGACGATTGCAGTAGAAGCGCTCAAGAATAATGCGGGTTAGGGAGAGAGTCCGGTTTGCCTGTCGCGTGATTCAACCAAGCTCCGGCTTCATTCAGCATGTCCCCTTTTCGGTGTCCCCCTGAATCATTCCCTTGGTGGAGACTGATCTATATACTGGTCTACATGGTGGTTCGAATGATAGGAGAACCTCATGAAGATCGAAATTGGTTCGTATGAAGCGAAAACAAAGCTCGCTGAATTGCTGCGGCAGGTCAAAGCCGGCAAAAGTTTTACCATCACCAATCGCGGGGAAGCCATTGCTGACCTGGTGCCAAGCGCGGGGGTGAGGGCGAAGGACACAGTTGCGGCAGCAAAAAAATTGAAGGCCTTCATGCTGGCCGCTCCTCTGCGTGGGGTCAACATCAAAGCGCTTATCGAGGAGGGGCGCGCGTGAGCTTCGTCCTTGATAATTCGGTGATCATGCGTTGGTTTTTGGGTGATGGCAAGCCAAAAGACCTTGCCTATGCAGGCAGAGTGCTCGATGCGATGCAAGATGCTGAAGCGCTCGTCCCCATGACCTGGGGACTCGAAGCGGCCAACGTCATCGCCAAGGCGGAAGAACAAGGCTTGGTGACAGAAGCGCGGAGCGGGGCATTTCTTGAGATGCTGGAAGATGTCGACATTGAGGTGGATACAGCCACATTCGCGCACGCGCTGTCCGACACCCTTCAGCTGGCGAGGCGATACCAGCTCTCCGCGTAGGATGCCTCGTACCTTGAACTGGCCTTACGAGCAGGCCTACCGCTGGCCACGCTCGACGAAGATTTGCAGAAGGCCGCAAAGAAAGCGGGCGTGAAAAAGTTTGCGTGAGCAAACCACGGTGTCGGCATCCATTGATGTCGGGACGCGGCCTTAGGGGGGGTGACGAGGAACATTCTGGCATGCATGTCGCGTGACTCCATCACTCTCCCACAACAATTCAGCATATCCCCTTTTCGGTTGTTGGATACGCCCCTCTCCCGTGATGGGAGAGGGGCCTCCCCGCCTGTTTATGATTAAGAGTTGAGCCTCAGGCCTTCAACTGACGCCGTCTCATGACTCCCACCAATCCCGCCAGGCCTCTACCGAAGAGCCAAACGGGGGGAAGGGGAACGGGTGAATGGCTATCGTAAGCGTACGCTCAAACCCACGCCTCGTGGCAGCGTTGTTCTCAATGGGGATAATTAAGCGTGCTTGTCCTCTACAGTCGCCTGCACCGTATGCGACAGAAAACCCGCTAAGACACAGGTTGATCGGCAACCAAAGCATGGTGATCCTCGACGACGATTTATTCGAGAACTATCCAGAACCGCAAGACCACTATGCGAAACCTGGCCAACAACATTTCCCGAAACGGATACCTTTAAATTTACTGTTCCGCTCAACTGCACTCTGCATATGGTTGGGCTGATTTCACACGCCTCAGCCAAGGGCTCGCAACACCCGCAGTACAGTCGTTCAGTTTTCGTCACATGTGTTGCAGGCATAGGCAAGGGTCTGTAGTTCTCCTGATACAGAATTGGTAATTTTACGCTCATGAAGAATGTACCTGCTCCCTTATTATGCCTTGCTGAGCGACGACCGACGCTCAGACCATAAAGCTAGAAAGGATATGAACAGAAAATGAGGAAGCACTCTTCGAAGAACATCCGTTCAGAGTTTGTCGTCACGCTTGCCTTGCTGACGGGGCTCTTGATGCTCCCAGGGGCATCACAGGCGGAGACGATCACGGAACTGGACTTTACCAGCGGTTCGGTGGCGCTGAAGTTCGGCAGCACGACAATCCAATCCGCCAACTTCACCACGAGTGGACAAATCATCATGGGCCAGTACCAACCTTTTCCGGACATCATTGCACCCATTCCGCTTGGACCCTATACCTTCTCCCTCTTCACCAGTGGGCCTAATCCGGTTCCCACCGGCAGCACAAGTGGCTCGACCATTACAGCCGATCTGACGGCGTTGGGTGCCCAATTGACGGGACCGGGCGTTGGCCTGTCGCTCAATGTCGGCGGCAATGCGACCGGGACCTTCAACGATACGACGGACGCATTCACCAGCTTGAGCTGGACGCGCAGCTTGAGCGGAATCGCGGGCCTGCCGACGGGATGGAATCTGTTTTCCTTACAGTTCACCTTGAAGGGCACGGCACAACTGGCCGCAGTGCCGTTGCCGGGAGCTGCGCTGCTGTTCGGTTCAGGATTGGCAGGGTTGATCTTGCGACGAGTGAGACAGTTGTCGGCGTAGCGACTTCACGGACTGCAACTCCGCGATCATCGTCGCAATCGTCGAGTTCTGTAGCATGTGAGGCGCTGAGATCCGCCATCATGTGAAGAAATCGGCTCAGACGACCTTCTGATGAAACCCACTGGTGGCGATGATGCTGCCGGTGGGTTTTTGATTTTCACGCGAGGTCTGATACTCGTTGTCAATCATCAGATGGCCCGACGTATTCATGCAGCAAAAAACCTCCGGAAATACAGAGCGCAGCGGCATCGCCATCCGCACCCTCCTCTTCATCAGCCTCCTCCCCACAGCTCATCCCGGAACGACGTGACTATCTAGACATCTTCATTTTTGAGCCCTGAACGAAGGGCGTCAGAGCCATCTGCCATAAGGTAGGCCGTTGAGCAAGGCGGGCGCACTGCTGAGGGACTGTATCAACAGCCTGCCTGACTTCCGCACGGCTTGTTTGGGTGTCTATTCACCCAGGCCGTGTCTATTGCAAGCGGTCATGCCACAGGTGGGCAGGTCGGTCGGTGGATCGCGTGCCTCTCGGTCCTGCACCAGAGCCTAGACATTCATGTTGATGCGAGCGATTTGCGGGTCTTGTGCAATTTTGTGTCACATCTGGTGCAACCACTGGCTTCGTTGGTAGCCCGCCCTGAAGTGGTTCTGATATATCCCTCCTTGGGAAAAGGTTCGTCTCAGGATGTGACCTTGACATGTCAGCAAGAGTAACACTGGAGCCAAAAGGAGATCCGGCGATGCAACACCGCCCGACCAGCATCAGCGCGTGCGTCATGATCGTGGAACAGGATATCGACTTTGGAAATCAACTGGTCGATTGGCTCACATCACAGGGGTACCAACCAGTGCTCCTTCGGTCCATCGAGAGTGCGTTCCATGAGGTCTGGGATATCCGTCCTCAGGCGATATTCGTGGGCATCACGTCGGCGGCACTCTCGGCACAGGTCAGCCTCTTTAAACTCCTCCATACCATCGAGACCATCGACCCACAGATCCCGGTCTTTACCATGGGGAAGCAGGCCGTCGAAGGCGCGACGGACATCGCGATTCGACAAACCGTACGACGTTTCCTGTCCAAGCCATTTGAGATCGCACGACTCCACGATCTCCTCCAATCGGAACTCAATATATCCGCGATACCCGCAACTGCTATGGCCGTGTAAAGCCATTCACCCACAATAGTTGGCAGCCGCTCACGAGGGCCTCCTCATCCGGTGATGCCCAGGATTCCGAGGGCATCTGGCTACTCGAGTATTCTGTCTCGCTCCCAAGCATCTGGTGCCACAGTGTGGATTCCGGCACCGCCGACACACATTCGTGACTCCATCTTCATCCGCCTTGTTGCTTATGTGTCACATCCGTAGCAGGCGTCGGCGTCCATCACTGGACAGCGCCTGACTCGTTTACTACCTTGGGGTACGCAGTAAGTCCGGGACCGCCGACCTCGATACGGTCATTTCAACAAGAGCTGGCGCGTTGTCCGCCGACGATGCGGATCGTCGTCTCACCCATGAGTCGTCATGCATCGTCCTAGCTTAGTCCTCACACAGGAGGTTGCCGTGCACGTGAAGCAACATCGTTCATTCATACCTTGCTCATGGAGTCGAGACAGGAGGCCCGATAGAACGGGGTTTCACGCTGAGCGGACGCACTCGTTCCCAAACACGATTCTCTTGGCACTCGCCACGGGGTTCTGTCTCTGCACGTCATCCATCACCTCAGCCGCCGATTTCACCGACGTGGGGTACCGCGCCCTCCAAGCCGAGCTGGGCGGCGGGACACCAACCGGAGCCGGCATACGCGCCGCGCAGGTGGAGGCCCCCGTCAACGACACAAGCGGCGGTTCGGCTCCGATCTTCATGCCCAACCCGAGCGATGCCCAATTTGCAGGCAAGGTGATCACGGCACAGAACGGGAACCCTTCGGGCACTTTTTCCGATCACGCAACGGCAGTCGGGCGGCTGTTCTATGGGAACACCAGCTCCATCGCACCCGGCCTCACGCAAATCGACGCGTACGACGCCGTCAATTGGTTCACCAGCTTGTCGAACGCGTCCGGCACAGCCACGACCGGTCCAACCCGCATTACCAACCACAGCTGGGTTGGGATAGGAGGGACGCCATCGGAAACCGGACAGATCCTGCGCATGGTCGATCGTCAGGTCCACGCAAACGAGTCTATTCAAGTCGTCGGTCTGGCGAATGGTCCCGCCGACAGCCCGCTGCTGGGCAGCGCGTACAATGCGATCTCGGTCGGACGCACCGACGGTGGGCATCAGCGGAACACCGTCTCCATCGCTGGTGACAGTCTCTATGCGCCCCTCCGCGCAGCCCCGCTCCTCGTGGCGCCGGAATCCACCACGAGCGCAGCCACCCCGGTGGTCTCCGCAGCCGCGGCCCTGCTCGTCCAAACCGGCCATGACCCAGGCTTGTCTCTCTCGGAAGGTTCCACCACCATTTCCGGCGTCGGGACGATCTACAACGCCGAGCGGTCGGAAACGATCAAGGCAACGTTGTCGGCAGGCGCAGACCGGGAAACCTCAAATACCGGCACCACCGCCAATATTACAGACTATCGCAACGCCGGACATGAGACGGCGAACGGATTGGACGACCGCTACGGGACCGGACAGGTCAATATCTACAACAGTTATCACATCCTGGCCGGCGGCGAGCAGCAGAGTCTCCAGAGCGGAGGAGGCGATATCGGGTCGAGAGGATTCGATTACGGAACCATCGGGAGGGTCGGCGGTATCCAAGGCGCGGCTTCGTACTTCTTCAACGCGACGAGCGAGGTCACGCTCTTCGCCTCGTTGGCGTGGAACCTGAGCCTGTCGAACGACGCCCAACTGACCTCCCAGCTGTACAATCTCGACGTGTCGCTGTTTGACGTCGCGAACAACCGACTCGTCGCATCGTCGATCAGCCCACTCGACAACACGGAAAATCTGTTCTTCAACCTGCTCGTGGGAAATCGCTACGAGATGCGCGTGACCACAAACGAATCCACCGACTTCTCAGGGGATTACGCTCTGGCCTGGCGGATGGATCCGTCTTCCTCGCCCGTGCCGCTCCCCGCCGCAGCGTGGCTCTTCGGAAGCGGAATGGCGGGTCTTGCGGCGTGGGCTCGACGACGCAGAACCGCATAACTCACTGGTCCTGAATACTTGGTGTGCAACGGATAGGGGCTCGTCTAAAGAACTGTCGAGCCCCTATCCGATCACAGCGACGCTCCCAACCCATTCCTGCGCATCATCCACACATATTTTTCACCATATCTGGTGCAGCGAGCAGCGCCTCTCGGTAGCCAAGCTCCTCGTCTTGTGTTTCGATACATCCAGCCGACAACAACTGCGATTCTCACCCGATGGTTTCAACATAAAGGGAATCTTGGCCAGCCCCGCAGCGAAAGGAGAACGAGAGATGGAAGACCTGTCAAAGAAGAGGCCCTGCGTCATGATCGTGGACCACGACTTGGATTTTGGGATCAAGCTCGCCGATTGGCTCTCGGCACGCGGCTACCAGGCGGGCTGGTCCGGTCGATCGAAACGGCGATCGATGAATGCCGAGACCTCCACCCACAAGTCGTCTTCATCGGGCTCAATCGTTCTGAGCCGGAAGTCCAGCTGAACCTGCGTGGATTATTCCGTGTGATTGAGACCACGTGCCCTCTCGTGCCGGTGATTACCATGGGATACCGAGCAAGCGAGAAGCTCATCCAGGTCGTGGCTGATGGAGCCGTTCGCCAGATTCTGGTCAAACCCATCGGCTTCACGTACATCGGTCGTTTGCTTCAGGCGGAACTCAACCGGGCCACCGCATCACTGGATGTCCGAAACAGAGAGGCAGGTTCTCAGGATGGATGGGCAGTTGAGAATCTCACATACGAGCAGCTCGTTCATCGGAAGGCAACGACATGAATCGAGCGATCTGTCATCGTTGCCAGGGGCTCATGCATCCGATTGATCCGCTCGATCCCCTCGATGTGCTGCGCGGCGGGGAGTATGACCATATTCGGGCCTGGCGATGCGTCGCCTGTGGCGACCTCATCGACTCGGTGATCATGGAGAACCGTAGTCGCCCGAGGAAACAGCGCAGTCTCAGGCAAAAGTCGACACCACGCCAACCGGTGTTCAAGGACCCGGATGTAGAATGGCCGACGTGGAGATAGATGCGTCGCTCGTCATTCGTGAAGCGTCGCACGTGAAGCGTCCGAATCCGGAACGAAATACACTTCACGAGATACGCTTCACAGGCTTTGGCCGTGTCACCCTTCACGCGCGACCTTCCACGGCAGTTTCACGTGTAAGGTTCAATGTTTCAAGTTACGCAGACACCAACAACCTGAAACTCGAAACATGAAACTCAGGATCGGAAATGAATGACCAGCGCCATTTTCCGTCACATCTGTTGCATCGAACAGCACCCATTGCTCGCTTATCCGTGACTGCGCCTGCTACCACTTCGCTCACGCAGGGAATGATCCCTGACACCTCATTCTCTCAATCTAAGGAGCACCGTCATGAAGCGTCTCTTGTTGTCGACCGCCGTGGTTTCACTCATCCTCTGCACCCAAGCTCACGCATTCTTCGAAGAAGAAGGCCGCTGCCAGAAACGGGACCTTCGAGGAAACTGGGTCTCGTACCAAAACGAAGTTCTGAAAAATCCCCATACCGGTGTCTGCAAGTTTTCCATTGAGAACGGGAAAGCCGACGGCACATGTGACTTCTCGCTGAAGGACGAACAGGGCAATCTCTTGACGGGACTGCAATTCACCGGCGAGGCAACCGTGAAGGAAGACTGCTCCGCGCAGGTGACGATGGACTTCGCACCCCGTCCATTCAAGTCCACGTTTCAGCTCCAATTGCACCGGAACAAGAAATCCTTCGTGGGTCGCTGGGAGAACACGTTCGGCGCGCTCGGCACGGCGAGTGGGGTCAAACAGTAAGTCGATTGCCTTCCGCTACCGTCTCCACGGACAAGGTATCCAGACCGAACGGCGGATCATGTCGATTTGCCGTTCGGTCCGCTTCTTTCCGGCCGTCGTCTCGCTCTCGCCGGTTGGCTTCTGGCATTTTCATCACATCTGGTGCAGCCATCCGTTCCGTTCGGTAGCCGAACACATTCCAACGTGATACTGATCCTCGGACAATAAGGCGAGGGATAATCCATCGCCTTACGTTCTTCACCGTCGTGGCATTGGGGCTGTCGCTGGCCGGAGACGCCTGGGCCACTACCTACAACGTCATTGATCTGGGCTTCAACGTCTACCCAACCGGCATCAGCAATCAGGGACAGGGGGGGGGAATTGGGATAATGGTCTCTCCCCGATGCAGCTACAAAGAAAAGGATTTACCTACAGCAACAATACGGATGACATTCCTTGAGCACCCAGGCTTTTCCAACCTTGAGTTCTAACTCCAAGTGCAACACTACTGGCCCTGAGGGACTAAGTTGTTGGCATGATAGCCTGGCTGGCCAGTCCTGCGTGTCGGTTTATTGAGCTTAGCTGAATGAAACTAACCAGCTGGTTCTCGCGTCGCTCGATTTTCTGAATACAAACTACGGAGACCGTTTCCCTTCCAAGCGGCAACTGTCACCATCGAATAGCAGAAATGCATAGGTTTGGACTCAAGGGAGTGGTAGGAGGCGCACTGGTTTGGTGGGTCGAGGCCGGCGTATCAGGGAAGTTATTCAAGCGGGTGACGGATGCGAAGGCCGGGGAAGCGATGGTAGTCGCGATCGGCGGTCACCCACTCGCTGCCGCTTTCAATGGCCAACGCGGCGAGAAAGGCATCCGGAACGAGGTTGCCTTTGACATCGGCCGTTTTGCACAGGCTGCAAAAGATCTCCCAATGGCGGGGACCAGGATTGATGACGGTGCAAGTCGGTTGGTCGCGCAGCTCTCTTGCGAACGCCAAGGCCTTATTCATGCTGCTCGGAGGATTGAACACGCTTGGATGGGTGACGACTCGGAGAAAGCCGCTCAGCACCAGATCGGACAGGCCGTAGGGGTTGTCGGAGTTGAGCAGGTTTTCAAGCCATCTGCGATAGAGATGATGGTGCGGTGAATCTTGACGGTGAGCGTAGACGAGCACATTGACGTCAAGAAGGACCATGGGGCCGTTCCATGAAGGCGAGGAGCGCGGCGGAGTCATTCAGGTCGACACCGGGCCGGACTCCGCGTCCGGAGACCGTGGTGAGCCTCACCGGTTTGCGCGGGTGCCGGGCAATCCGGCGAGACAGGATCTGCCGAAGCGCGTCTTCTATGACCGCCGTCAACGACTTGCCTGTGTCGTGGGCGAAGCGTTTGGCGGACTTCAGGAGTTGATCGTCGAGTCGAACAGTCGTGCGCATGTGCTAAAGCATATCGACCAGGCGTCAATATGTCAAACAGCCTTCTCGCTAGCCAAGAAGGCGAGGGTAGGGTAATTTCTCTGGCGCATGCGTTCGCCTTCTCTCTCTCGTTCATCGAACTCAACAAACCATACTGGACCGAATAAACCAGATCCCCGCCACGCGCAGCATGAGACGTTCCGTCACATCTGTTGCAGGCATCGGTTTACTTCTGTAGTCCCACCCATCCGGTTGTGTTAGTTGTGCGTCCACGAGTGATCAACATCTCAACCATTTTCATCTCAAGGAAGGTGCATGATAAAACGTTCGCCGCGTTTCACCGCCGCCGCGCTGGGACTGTGGCTGGCCGGAGCGACTCTGATTTCCGCCGTCTCTACGCAGACGTTTACATTGTTGGTAGGCACTGCGCTGGCCGGACTTGTCGGATTGGCGCGACGCCGAGCCCGCTTTACTTAGACAACGCGACCGGCGAATAACTGACGACTGATTGGACGTACAGTCTCTGTCCGTTACCTCATGTTGTTGTCGCGTTCTTGATCGCTCACCCATGCTTGCAAATACTTTCCGTCGCATCTGGTGCATGTGTAGCACGAGCTATGGCGCGAGATTGGATCTCCATGATAGCCATAAGCCAGTGAATCATCGGGCCATCAGAACTCATCGGTAGCAACCATTGGCAGCGCCGGCCGGGGGCGCAGATACATGAATGCAGGAGGATGTATGAAACGCGCGCATGTCTCACTCGGTCTGGTTATCCTGTCGGTCTTGTCCGCCTCCACAATTCAGGCGCTGACCGGAGATGGAACGATTCCTCGTGTGGTAAACCCGCCTGCGACTAGTGACCTCACGAATCTACCCGGCGATTTGCGCGCGGTGCCGGTGCCAGGCCCAGGCGATCAAGCGCTCACGGAGTACGTCAAGGATAAGCAGACGGCCATCGCCTTGGGCAAGGCGCTGTTCTGGGACATGCAAATCGGCAGCGACGGGGTGCAGGCCTGCGCCAGTTGCCATTTTCGAGCCGGGGCGGACCCACGCTCAAAAAACCAGCTTTCCCCAGGCCTCAAGCACGTGCCGCAACAGGACCTGACGTTCAAGACCGGCGGTCCGAACTATCAACTGACTGGCTCCGAGTTTCCCCTCACCCGCCTTGCGATTGCCGGACAACGCGGCGCACTCGACTCAGCGACCGACAGCAACGATGTCGTGAGTTCCCAGGGCGTCCCGTTTCTCGACAGAGGCCCTGACCCGCTGGGCTTCCACGTGAACCGGCTCAAGACCCGTCGGGTCGAGCCGCGCAACACTCCGTCGATGATCAACGCGGTGTTCAACCATCGCCAGTTCTGGGATGGCCGCGCCGAGAATGTCTTCAACGGCGTGAATCCGCTGGGCGCTCGAGACCCCGAGGCCCGTGTGATGGCATCGATAGGCGGAAGTCTGGCCGAAGTTCAAGTCGCGCTGGTAAACTCCAGCTTGGCTTCACAGGCCGTGGGCCCGATCGTCAGCGAGATCGAGATGGCCGCCCCGGGCCGTACGGCACAAGACATCGTACGCGATCTTCGCAAAGGCAAGCACAGCCGCCGCCTCGGTCGGCGTGTCCATGGCTCACGCCCTCTCCAACAGCAACTGGTCGACCCATCCGACAGTGTGCTGGGTCCGCTCAGCCGCTACCCGGAACGCGGCCTCCGCGTAAAGTCCTACAATGCCATGATCCGGACGGCCTTCCAGGAGAAGTACTGGCAGAGCGAGAAATTCGTTCAGGTGGCGGAGGACGGCACGATGTCGATCGTCGATCAACGAGACAGGAACCCGGACACCGACGAATACACCCTGCTGGAGTACAACTTCGCGTTGTTCTTCGGCCTAGCCGTGCAACTCTATGAAGCCACCTTGGTCTCCGACGACACCCCATGGGACCGATTCCGACGCGAGCACCCGAGTGCCACCGATCCCGCGCTCAACCCCTGGACTAACCAGAATCCCAACCACATCACCCGCTTTGCGCTCTTCGGCGCACACCTGTTCAATGATCGGACCCGTGGCCCGAACAATCTGCGCTGCAGCAACTGCCACGAGAGCGCGGAACTGACCGACGCGTCGGTCCGGCGAATTGGGTTGGCCGCCAACGGCCCGGTGCGTAACCGCGACGGGAATGTCATCGACAAGGGCTTCAACAACATCGGCCTGCGCCCCACCGAGGACGACTTGGGTGTCGGAGCAAGCGATGCCTTCGGTCCCTTGTCGCACAGCAAGCGCCTCTTTCCCGACTCGCCACCGGCCAGTTTCGATGGTGCGGCGGTGACGAAAGGCTTCGGCCTTGAAGGCGCATTCAAGATACCGTCGCTGCGCAATGTTGCGCTGACAGCTCCCTATTTTCACAACGGGGATACCCATTCACTTCGCGAAGCGGTGCTGCTCTACAGTCGCGGGGGTAATGTCGCGCCGATCGCACAAACCGATGGAACCCCGATCGAGCCGCTCGGCATCGCCAACATGACTTCCGACGAGGCTGATGCCGTGGTGGCCTGGCTCGAAGCGCTCACGGATGAGCGGGTCCGCATTGCCAGCGCCCCATTTGACCACCCGCAACTGTTCGTGCCCAATGGTCATCCGGGTAACCAGGCCGGAGTCGAGCGTGGCAAACAAGGATTCGCGAAGGACGATCTGGTGGAAATCCCGATGACCGGCGCAGCCGGTGGCCCACCGCTGCCGGGATTCCTGGAAGGCGTGTTCGGACCGCACTGATGGCACCCGAGGCGAGGTGTCTGAATTGTTGCCGGCGTTGATCGCGTCACCAGCACGCTGATGTCAACGCAGGCCCACTGACGGGGACTCACCGTTCCGCTCTGTCCTTCATGACGGTGCGGGATACCGCCACACCACGGATGGATCGGGCACTCCATACGGGGAGTGCCCGACGTTTCGATGCCGCGCATATCAGCCCGATGGTTTCAAGCCTTCGTGCAACCACATGGGCATCGGCGTGCCCCTCAATCAATTTTACAACGGCCAGTGGTCTACCGCGCTCGGTCAAGCGCACTTCCTCACCTGGTTTGACGGCCTTCACCAACCGGGAAAACTGCTGGTTCGCTTCGCGCAACTCCATGATCTTTCCGTCACATCTGTAGCATTCATAGGGTTGGATAAGTAGATCGCCTAGTGTTGCTCTGGTACAAACCCTTGGCATCCAGTTTGGCTCCCATAACGTTTTCCTTCTTCAACTTTAACCCTGGAGGTGTGTTCATGCGAACACGTTCGTGCGTCTTCGCGCTTACGGCGCTAATCCTCTCTGTCCCGTCTATTGGTACTGCGAATACGCTCGTGCTGGACGGTACGATCTTGAAACAAACCGGCGGCACCACATTCGATACCTGGAACATCAATATCCCAACAGGCGGAAATTTTACGGTCGATGTCCTCGCCTATGAGGCTTCCCAGAGCAATGTGGCGACAGCCGGATATTTCACGTCTGATCTGAACGGCGACGGCGAACTCACGTGGCTGGACGCCGACACCTATTTTTATCAGAATACAGGCGCCCCACTCACCGCTGGCGATGCGTTGGTGCGCGCGGACGATATCAACAACAATACGCCCGTCTACCAGAACGGCCTCACGGCATTGACAAGCCCGGTGACGGTGACGAGCCTCACGCAAGCCGAAGGGGAGACTGACGGGTCCATCCACTTCCGACGCGATCCGGCCTACACGGTGACTGCCGCGCCAGGCAACTACCGTCTTTTAATGGCGGATTTCCGATTGGACTCGGCTGAGGCAGCGGGCGGCATCAACACCAACGACAACTTCAGCCCGCCGACCGGATTCGTCGGGGGGATTACCGACCATGCGGACTACCGCATCACGCTTCGCTCCGACACACTGAATTTTGCGCTCGATGGGAGCACCATCACGGTCTCGCCGGTCCCGGTCCCGGCCGCCGTCTATTTGTTCGGCAGCGGCCTCATTGGACTCGCCGGACTTGTGAGACGCACCTTCTCGACCTAGGTTTTGCAAAACGCAGCGGAGAGTTGTTCAGGTCAGCCTGAATGGCTCTCCGCTCTGTGCATTGAGTGCCATTCAATCGAGCGCTTGTCCTTTCCACTTCTTGACGAAACCAGGAATCTATCTCCATCGAGCCTGGTCAGTGCCGCTAGGATATCAGTGAGATTCAAGCACTTTCCGTCACATCTGTAGCATCCGTGAGGTTCGATCGGTAGATCGCAGAGGTTCGATCGAGTAGATAGTCTAGGTACGAGGATTATTTCCTCATCAATTATTATCACGTTCAGCTTTAACCAAAGGAGTGTCTGTATGAAACCTGTTATCCTGAGAAAGCGGTCTCTGTATCTGATCGCCGCTGCCGTAGGACTGTGGCTGGCTGGAGCTGCTCCGTCCCATGCATCGACGGTGGTCGCTGGTGATCCAACCCCGAACGGCATCGGATATAACTGGACCGTCACCATGAACGGGAACGATACCACGGCAGGCTCGACCCCGAACTTTGCGGGCACTGTCGGCTATCTCAGTTTTAATGATCCGGTCAATGACGCCGATCCTATCGGAAGAGGATGGACGCACACATCCAACTGGGCGGCGCTGACTCTGACGGAGGCTACCGATCTCACTGTGACGCTCGCGGCGAACGGATCAGGCCTCCTTCCTGCCTTCGCCCTCTGGCAGGGTCAACAAAACACCGACAACGGCACAGTCGGTGGATATCACGTATATAACAATTCAGGGAATTTCGATTGGAGCTCACAAGACGCGGGGGCAGATTCCTCTTCATTGAACTATGTCGGCAATGAGTCCAACAGTGGTGCCCTGTCCTCGGTCAGCAAGACCTTCTCGCTCGGTCCTGGCCTGTACTCTCTGGTCTTTGGAGGCGCTGGCCGTGATGTACCAGGGGCGGCTACTGGCTTCCTCGGGTATCAAGCAACCCTCACCACTGCACCAGTTCCAGTGCCCGCCGCTGTCTACTTGTTCGGTAGCGGCTTGGTCGGACTTGCCGGATTAGCGCGACGCCGCATGAAAGCCTAACCAGGCGCTGCCGACCTGAGCAGTTTCAGGTCTCTTGTCCACCGTCGCCTCCCAGCGACGGTGGACGACCCACCTCCCCCAGAACACAGAACCGTTCAGACTCCCCGCTTCTCACTAAAACGTCTCGTTTCGGGCCTGATCGAGGCCCATGAAGATATTTTTCGTCACATCTGTAGCAAGGACTTGGTTTGGTCGGTAGCTCAGCGAGTCTCGCTTTGATACTAGTAACTCGTATGAGGGTCGGCTCTCACAAGTTGTTTTCTTTTCACAATCCTCATTAACCAAGGAGTACCTGTATGAATCACGCTGTATCGAGAAAACAGTCTATGGGCTTGATCGCCGCCGCAGTTGGACTGTGGCTGGCCGGAGTTGCTCCGTCTCACGCCGCGACCGTCACGGCCAATCCGGCTGGTCATCAATCCGGACTCACCTATGAGTGGGAAGTGGTCATGGGCGACAATGATTCTGCCACCTATTCCGGATCAGTCGGTGCTAAGAGCTGGGCGGAACCGGGAAATCCCGATGCGACGCCAGGCTGGACCCATACCTCGAACTGGACCCTGCTGGACCTCACCGGTGCAACTAGTACCACCCTTATAACGGTCACGCTGGATCGAGGTGCCACCGGGTCCTTGTTCCCAGCCTTCAGCGTCTACGCCGGCGTGGAGGATGTGGCCTCCGATGCAACAAATCACACCTTCAACAACACCGGTGCCATCAGTTGGGCCCCGAATCTTGCCTACACCTATCACCTCGCCAATGCCGGCGGAGCAATCGGCACAGGCAATGGCACAGGTCTCGCCTCAGTCTCCGATAACTGGGTGCTGGCACCCGGTCTGTACTCCATTAACTTTGGAGGAAATCCCGCCGTTTCTCTCGGCCAGACCGGCACACATGCATTTTCTGCAACCATAACGACCGCTCCGGTTCCAGTTCCGGCCGCCGTGTACCTGTTCGGCAGCGGCTTGATCGGACTTGTCGGACTCGCGAGACGCAAGTTCTCGGCCTAAGCCTGGAATAGAAGGATAGTCGTACCTTTACCGACGACGGACTACACCCGCCAGGCAAGGGGAGAGCGGTTCAGGCCCATCCTGAACGCTCTCCCCTCTGTGCTTTGATGCAGATGCTCGGACATGCAGCCCCCACGTCCCCCGCCCCGGCTTCTAGTTCGCCGGCGTAATCGTCACACCCTCCGCATCCAAGTGGTCTCTTCCTCTATCGGAGAGTCTCCATAACAGCCTCCAAGAAATTTTTCGTCACATCTGTAGCATGGACTAGGGTCCATCAGTAGATCCCGCCCTACTGCTCTGGTACAAGCTCTCAGTAGTAAGCCGAATTTAATTCGTTTATGGCGTGCTCGTTTCCCCTAACCAAAGGAGTGTCTGTATGAAACCATGTGCCATGCAAACGCGCTCCCTGTCCATGATCGCTGCTACGGTGGGCCTCTGCTTGGTCGCAACGGCGCCAGTCCACGCGTCGACGGTTACCCAGAACCCCGGCGACCTTCAGACTGGAGTACCGTACTCCTGGAAAGTTGTCATGGGAGGAGAATTCGATCTTGCGCACTACCACGGAGATGTTGGAGCCAAGAGTTGGGCGGAACCAGACAATCCGGTCGGCGCCAAAGGCTGGACCCATACGTCCGATTGGACAGCACTGGACCTCACCGGTCTCAGCGGCCCCACAATCTTGACTTTAGAATTGACCCGAGCTGATCCGCCAAGTCCCAGTCAATTATTCCCAGCGTTCACGCTTTTCAGCGGATGGCAAGCAGACGCTCCTGTTGGAGTAGACCATACCTGGAACAATACCGGAAATCCCAGTTGGACCCCAAGTCTCGCTTACATTGATCACCAGGCAAATGTCGGAGGACCGAACGGCACGGACAGCGGGACGGGGCAGGATGCTGTGTCTAGATCGTGGGTGCTGGCACCCGGCCTCTATACGCTCAACTATGGAGGCAATCCATCGTTCGCCCTCGGCCAGACGGGAACCCAGGGTTTTGCGGCAACCTTAGCGACGTCTCCTGTTCCAGTGCCGGCGGCTGCCTACTTGTTCGGCAGTGGCCTGATCGGACTCGCCGGACTCGCGAGGCGCAAGTTCTCGGCCTAGGTTGTGGCATTGGTCCTCTCTGGGAAAAGCACTGACCGGCTCCAGTCTCACTGGAGCCGGTCTCCCTCCTCGGTGTGAACAGGAATCGGGTCGAGCAGTGGTTTCGGTAGTGAGCTGGTTCGACCCGATTCTCGATTACATCGACGTGTTCTCATCCACGAACCAGAAGGAGTTGTGTATGCGCTCCCATCGACTCATCGGTTTTCCGGCACTCGTTCTGCTGGCCGTCTGTACACTCTGGTCCTCATCAGCCCTGGCTGCCGCGATCGATCTCACCGAGATCGTCTTCGAATACGACAGCTCGACATGGACATTGGGCTGGAAATTCTCCGTGACCGCTCCGACCTCCGTCGAAGCGCTGGGGGTCTATGATTCAGGCCAGGACGGTCTGGCTGGCCCGGCTCAGGTCGGCCTGTGGCTTGCCTCCGGCGGGACGCCGCTCGTCCAGACCATGATCGCAGCCGGAACCGATGCCGCATTGGACGGATATTTCCGATTTGTCCCGGTGAGTAGCACCGCTCTCACGCCTGGGATCGAATATATTGTCGGGGCACATCTGGACGGCGATGTGGCCACATCCCTTTTCGGCGAGAACGGGATCGTCGATCCTCGCGTGAGCGTGATCGATGTCCGCTATTCCTCATTCGGCAGTGGCTTCGGATTCCCAGATCAGACAGACCTCGGCACGGATGGCGCCGCTTTCTTAGGCGGAAACTTTCAACTCACCGCCGTCCCCCTCCCTGCCGCCGCCTGGCTGTTCGGGAGCGGAGTGATCGGGCTGGCTGGATTGGCGCGTCGACGAAGTCGGTTTCGCAATCCCAAGTAACACATGTTTAACCCTTACACCGAGGTCTCGTCATGAAGAAGCAGCACTTAATCAGATGTGCCGTCACAGCGCTTGCTGCCCTGTGGTTGGTCAGTGGGCCTACGGCACAGGCGAGTGTGGTCTACAACCTGACGGGTTGGGATAGCACTGGCACCGGTGGCGCGGATGGTGGATTTCCCAGCAACTGGGCAGGTGGTACTGCGCCAAGCTATACCGGTTCGCTGAATGCCATGTGGTATGCGAATGTCGGGGTGGGAAACTCTGAGACTGTCTCGTCTACAGACGCGCGTGGAAAAGGCGCGGACCCAGCCTTTGCCCTGGCTGTCGGACCTCGCGCTTGGAATGACAACACAAGCGGCACTCAGGGACAGGGCCACGGATCCGATTTCGGGCTGATTCATCTCGACGGTCAGTCCGACCTGAGCATCACCGTGGCGGCTGATACTAGTCTTGGTTCTACCCTCAAAGCAGGCTTTTCGTTGTTCCAAGGATGGGACTCGGGGAGTTCCTCCGTGCGCGTCCAGTCATTCCAGAACAACGCCGACAACCCCCTGGGCACAACCGGCCTGGATTTCCTGGGTAACGCATCGACCACCACGCCCGGCGGGAACGCCGTTCAACTCTTCACCAACCTTCCTGCGGGAACCTACACCCTGTTTGTGGGCGGAAACTTTGCCGGAGGGACCGGTGCGCCAGGCAAGTATACGGTCAGCTTGAGCGCTTCACCTGTCCCCCTCCCCGCCGCCGCCTGGCTGTTCGGGAGCGGGCTCATCGGTCTGGGATCCATGGCACGAGCCAGACTGCGGAAGGGACAAACGGTTGCACAGAAGCGGTAACTGTCTCTCAACGGGAAGCATGCGCTCACGGCCAGACTGATCCGAGAGCCAGTCCTTCCCTGAACATCGGATGGAGTTGTTATGCGAACCAGTATTGCTCATTTTCTCGCCGTCGCCACGCTAGGGCTCGGCATCACCGTCTCAACGGAAGCACTCTCCCAAGTCAACAGTCCGACCGATCCACCCCGTCCACCGTCGCTTAAGACCGTGCCGGTACCGGAGCCGACGAACCTCGCTGAGTTCGTCAGCGATCGCCAAGCCGCGATCCGTCTCGGCAAGGCCCTGTTCTGGGACATGCAGGTTGGCAGCGACGGCGTCACCGCCTGCGCGAGCTGCCATTTCAGTTCCGGCATGGCCGACACGCGCTCGAAGAATCAGCTGTCACCCGGTTTGAAGCGCATTACCGCGACCGGAGTGCCAAACCCTGATCGGACGTTTCACCGAAATCTCGGCCCGGTGGGACAGGTGACCGGATCTGATTTTCCATTCTTCCCTGCAAGTAACGACGTACTCTCGTCGCAGGGCGTCCGCAACTCCGTCTTCCTCGGCATTGGGAATGGCCCAGCCGATCTCACACGCCAAGAACCGGACCCGGATGGATTTCGAGTGGGCTCGACGAATACGCGGCGTGTCGAACCGCGCAATACGCCAACCGTCGTCAACGCGGTCTTCAATCACCGCCAATTCTGGGACGGTCGCGCTGATAATGTATTCAATG